>WASW01038655.1_pt1 | contig 88588 bp, 115 predicted proteins | sample 5698521 | NCBI WGS metagenome assembly WASW01 (sample SAMN11175560, study PRJNA528189) | sponge metagenome | isolation source: marine sponge | host: Leucetta | place: Antarctica: Western Antarctic Peninsula, King George Island | collected 2013-01
TTCTGTGTACGTAACTCTGGGGCCTCTAGCGTAGTAGAAGGGCTAGGTAACCATGGCTGTGAATATATGACTGGTGGTACGGTGGTTGTTTTAGGGGTTACTGGTCAAAACTTTGCCGCAGGGATGAGCGGTGGCGTAGCTTATATCTATGACCTAGATGGCATGTTTGCTAAGCGTTGTAATATGAGTGCGGTGACTTTAGATAAGGTTGTCGCTGCTGATGGAGACAAAGGAAATGCACAGCATTTAGACCAAGCTGATGAAGTGACATTAAAAGACTTGATTAAGAACCATGCAGCATTAACGGATAGCCAATGTGCTAAAGATATTTTGGCGGATTGGGATAAGGCACGCGGAACATTTATAAAAGTCATGCCAATTGAGTATAAACGTGCGCTAACAGAGTTGGCTGCAGCATCAAGTAAGGAAGCAGCATAATGGGTAAAGTAACTGGGTTTAAAGAATTCGGTAGATTGTCTGAAGGCAACCTACCAATTCAAGAGCGGGTTAAAAATTATAAAGAGTTTGTATTACATTTAAGTGACGATGAAGCAAAAGTGCAGGGTGCACGTTGCATGGATTGTGGTATTCCATTTTGCACATCTGGTTGCCCAGTGAATAATATCATTCCTGACTTTAACGACTTGGTCTATAACCAAGATTGGCATCAGGCAATTGATGTATTACATTCAACTAATAATTTTCCAGAATTTACTGGCCGCATCTGCCCTGCTCCATGTGAAGCAGCTTGTACACTCAATATCAATGACGATGCTGTTGGCATTAAATCAATTGAACATGCGATTATTGATAAAGCTTGGGAAAATGATTGGGTTACGCCGCAGATCAATCCAAATAAAACAGGTAAAAAAGTAGCCGTTGTAGGCTCAGGTCCTGCGGGCTTAGCGACAGCACAACAATTAGCGCGTGCTGGTCACAGCGTGACATTACTAGAGAAAAATGATCGTATTGGCGGTTTGCTGCGCTATGGTATTCCTGATTTTAAAATGGAAAAATCACACATTGATCGTCGTATGGTACAGATGGAAGCTGAAGGCGTAACATTTAAAGTGAATCAACACGTTGGCGAAATTGTGAACGCTGATGATTTGAAAAAAGAATATGATGCAGTTGTATTAGCTGGTGGTGCAGAACATCCACGCGACTTACCAGTACCAGGCCGTGAATTAGATGGTGTGCATTATGCAATGGATTTTTTAAGACCTAATAACAAAGCAGTGGCTGGTGATACGATTATCGATCAAATTAAAGCAACGGATAAACACGTTGTGGTGATTGGTGGTGGCGATACAGGTTCTGATTGTGTGGGTACGTCTAACCGTCATGGCGCGGCAAACATCACACAATTTGAATTAATGTCACAACCGCCGGAGCAAGAAAACAGAGGCTTAACATGGCCTAACTGGCCACTTAAAATGCGTACATCAAGTTCGCATCAAGAAGGTGCTGACCGTGATTGGTCAGTAGCGACTAAAGCGCTAATTGGTGAAAATGGCAAGGTCACTGGCTTAAAAGGCGTAAGGCTAGCATGGAAAGGTCGTGAAATGACCGAAGTTCCAGGGTCAGAATTTACGATTAAGGCAGATTTAGTATTACTAGCAATGGGTTTTGTTTCACCAGTACAAAAACTATTGGAAGCATTTGGTGTAGAAAAAGATGCTCGTGGTAACGTAAAAGCGACGGTAGATGGTGAAGGTTGCTATGCAACAAGCGTAGACAAAGTTTTTGCTGCGGGTGATGTACGTCGCGGACAATCTTTAGTAGTTTGGGCGATTCGTGAAGGCCGTCAGGCAGCACGTGCAGTGGATGAATTCTTAATGGGCTCTTCAGTATTACCACGCTAAGCAGACAGAAATAAAGTAAAGCGATGGGGATACGAATATTGTGTCCCCTATTTTTTGGGAAAGCGCTAAACGAAAAGAGTTAAATAATGCAAGCACTTCAAAACGATACTTTTTTAAAAGCGCTCATGCGCGAACCAACGGACTATACGCCAGTATGGATGATGCGCCAAGCAGGGCGTTATTTACCTGAATATCGCGCGAGTCGTAAAACAGCTGGGAGTTTTTTGCAATTGTGTAAAAGCCCAGATTTTGCAACAGAAGTGACGCTGCAGCCTTTAGACCGTTATCCTTTGCTAGATGCATCTATCTTATTTTCAGATATCTTAACGTTACCTGATGCGATGGGCTTAGGTCTTTATTTTGTAGAAGGTGAAGGTCCCAAATTTAAACGTACCGCAAGTGATGAAGCATCCATTCGCGCACTAGAAGTACCGGACATGTCTAAGCTGCAATATGTTTTTGATGCAGTAAAGCAAATACGTGCTGCTATATCAGGAAGCGTGCCTTTGATTGGTTTTTCAGGCAGTCCATGGACGTTGGCGACTTATATGGTTGAAGGTCAGGGAAGTCGAGATTTTATTAATATAAAAAAAATCATGTATACGCGGCCTGATTTGCTACATCATATATTAAAGGTAAATGCAGAAACGACCATTGAATATCTCAATGCCCAGATAGATGCTGGCGCACAAGCGGTGATGATTTTTGATTCATGGGGTGGTGCGCTTTCACATAATGCCTATGTCGAATTTTCACTTAACTACATGCAGAAAATAGTGACTGGTTTAACGAAACATGCGAATGGCCGTCAAGTACCAAGCATCCTGTTCACAAAAGGTGGTGCATTATGGCTAGAGGCACAAGCTGAAGTTGGCGCAGATGCGTTAGGTTTAGATTGGACAGTGGATATCGGCCAAGCCCGTAGTCGTGTTGGCGACAAAGTGGCATTGCAAGGGAATTTAGATCCTATCACGCTGCTATCTACGCCAGAGCGTATCGAAAAAGAAGTGGTGGATATTTTAGCGAGTTATGGCCATGGTGCTGGTCATGTGTTTAATCTTGGTCATGGCATTACACAATGGACGCCACCAGAAAACGCTGGGGCGATGATTGATGCAGTCCATCAATACAGCAAGCAATATCATACTTAAACATTTTTAATTACCACAAGTCAGCTTCAGTGGAGATTTGCCTTTTACACACGAATAATTAGCTTTGGTTAATATATTCTGTCGGAACTTATAATGCGGCAGCAATGTTAAGTGTTACAAAAGAACATAGCGCTTAGCATTTTCACCAGACAAAAAAATAGCCCGTGAGGGCTATTTTAATTAAGGCTGTTAAGCCTTAGATTTTCTGTAACTTAAGCTTTTTGAATGTTCGAAGCTTGTTTACCTTTAGGTCCATCAGTTACGTCGAATGTTACTTTATCGTTTTCTTTCAAACTTTTGTAACCGCTATCAACGATTGCTGAGAAATGTGCGAATAAATCATCGCCGCCTTCATCTGGAGTAATAAAACCAAAACCTTTAGCGTCATTAAACCATTTAACTATACCTGTTGCCATATCTTATATCTTTCATACTAATAGGGGGGCCACCCTGAAAACTTGGGTTTTAAAATCTAATTAGCCTTACCGACTTAAAAACTTGAAAAATCCAACGCCTGTCAGCTTTTTACACGGTTGTAGTCATAATGACAAGCAATTTTTTAAAATAATGACGAATATTGTAATAAAAAATCAATAATCTGCCATTGTTTGTTGCTAAATTGATATTGCAAGCCTATACTCTCGGCATATTTATTAGCAATTTTATGGAGTATTTATTTGGCTAAAGAAGAATTAATTGAGATGAACGGTGTAGTAACGGAAGTTTTACCAGATTCACGTTACCGTGTGACGTTGGATAATGAGCATAAGCTAATTGCTTATGCAGGCGGTAAAATGAAAAAAAACCATATTCGTATTTTAGCGGGCGACCAAGTGACTTTGGAGCTTTCACCCTATGATATTAATAATGGTCGTATTACATTTAGACATATTGAACCAGGCGCTTCATATACGCCTCGGAAAAGAAGAAATTACTAATTTTAATTAGATAGAAAAAAAGCTCCTTTTGGAGCTTTTTTGTTTTATTACATCATCCGTTTCATCGTATCGTCTTTATTAATGAATTTGTGTTTTAGTGCGGCTAGTATATGCAGTGCAATAATCACTAATATAATAAGCCCAGCAATTTCATGCACTTCATGTGTGATTTCTCTTAAACCTTTATTGTCTATACCAGATATAAAATCTATACCAAACCATTTTACGCCGTATTTACTAGCAACGGACATCACAAGCCCACTTAATGGAATGGCAAACATCAGTAGATATAATAGATGGTGCGCCGCTGTTGAAAATTTACGCTCCCAAGCTTTGTAACTGGTTAAAATTGCAGGTGGTTTATGCGTGATGCGCCAAAGGAAACGAATAATCACTAAGCCTAATATGGTGACACCAATTGATTTATGTAAGTTGAAATAAAAGCTACGTGGGCTGGCTTCTTTGGTGAGCTCCCATGTATAAACACCCCAATTGAATAAGTCATAGGTCATTTGTTTGGGTGCCTCTTTCGGTAAATCGGTCATAAACCAGCCAAGTGCAAACATACCAAAAATACATATCGCAATCAGCCAATGTAAAATAATCGCGGTACGGGTATAGCTATTCGTCATGCGTTTCTCCTAATTTACTCACTTAATATCCTATTTTATGTAACAATCATCACATCATTATTGTTTAACAAGCTTTAATATTTTAACTGTTAAAAACAGAAAGAAGTGATTTATGAGAATTGTAATACATATATTGATGTTGTTTGCGCTCATTGGATGTTCAGCACATGATATTGATACTAAAAAAATTGGATTTTTAGAAGATATTGGTGATGGGGTGTATGTACATCATGGCGAGCATTTAGATATTGATACGGGCTACCAAGGTGATATTTGTAATGTCAGTGTGGTAGTGGGTTCTAAAGGTGTTGCAGTGATTGATACCGGTGGCAGCCTCAAAGTGGGCACACAGTTACGTACTGCCATTTCAGAAATAACTGAACTGCCTATTTTGTATGTGATTAACACACACGTGCATCCAGATCATATTTTTGGTAATAGCGCTTTTGTGGCTGATAAGCCGCAATTTGTTGGTCATGAGAAGTTAGGCGAGGCGATGCAGTTACGAGAAGAAGCCTATGCGAAGCTTAATGAGGCATATTTGGGTGAAGATGCTAAAGGCAGTGATATTGTTGTGCCGACTCTAGCAGTAACTGAGCCTATAGCGCTTGATTTAGGTGATAGACAATTAACCATTACACCTTATGGAAATGCGCATACCAATACTGATATCACCGTGATTGATAGCAAAACACAAACCTTATTCACTGGTGATTTATTGTTTGCTGAGCGCATACCAGTGCTAGAGGGCGACCTTAAGGGTTTAATCGCAACCTTAGATACGTTAAAAACGTACGTTGTTAAACAAGTCGTACCAGGGCATGGCACACAAACCAAAAATTGGATTGAAGCGATTGATAACCAACAACGTTATCTAAACGTGCTGCTAACGGATATACGCGCGGGGATAGCCAATGATATTGGGTTAGAAGAAACAATGAACACGGCCGCAGCAACAGAAAAAGACAAATGGCTGATGTTTGATGTTGCTAATCGCAGGAATGTGAATATATTGTATCCCGCCTTAGAGTGGGAATAAAAAAAGCGGCAATAGCCGCTTTTTTAATGACCTAAACCGCTTATTTTTATACTATCTCGGTTGTAAGCTAAGCAGTAATAAACCACCAGCAACACCCATATTTAGGAAAAAGGTAACAAAGTTTACTTGACCAATGACGATAGCAAGAAATATAGACAATATCATTAATATAAGTGCAACAAACTTTGTTTTATACCCTAGTAGTAAAGCAATGCCGCCAAATAACTTCGTACCAATTAATATTGGGGCAAAGAAGCTGATTAAGCCTAAACTATTAAGTAACTTTTGATATTGTGCGTAGCCATTTGGATCAGAAATTATTCCATTGATTGTTATAATTACTGGGCCTAAAAAAACTAACGCAAGTAAAATTCGCGCTACTACTGTTTGGTATTTTTGCATGGTCATCCTTCGTTATTCACTAATTAAGTACAAGGCTGCATAATGCCTGTTAGCGATAATCACTGCAAGTTTTTGAAAGCAACATGATCCCTCAATACCATATTAAACCAGTTAGCTGGGCGACACATGAAATGCAATTGCGGCAGATTCGTGAACAAGTTTTTATTGTTGAACAGTGTGTGCCAGCTGATATCGAATGGGATACATATGATGCTGATGCAATGCATTTGTTAGTTGAAAATAATCAACAACAAGTGATTGGTTGCGCCCGTATTTTAAAAACTGGTTATATTGGGCGGATGGGATTATTGAAAGAATGGCGTGGCGTTGGTATAGGCCTAGCATTATTGACGCAGGCAATTGAAATTTGTAAACAAAATAAGACGAATAAAGTATCACTCTCTGCGCAGACACATGTCATTAAGTTTTATGAGAAGGCAGGGTTTGTGGTGGTGAGTGAACCATATATTGATGCGAATATATGGCATGTGGATATGCAACTCACCAATTAATGGTATGCAAATAATATTTTTAAGATTGTATAATTACTGCTATTCGTATAATTATTTTTAAGGGTATTCATGTCTAAAATTGTTTTTAAAGCAGGGAAAGCAACGCTATATACAGAAGGTAAACAGACTAGCGCGGCAATGCCAGAAATTTTAATTGGTAGTGTTGATGGGCCTGTTGGCCAGGCATTTGCTAATATGATGGCGCAAAGTAAAGGGCATACAGCGATGTTTGCTGTGCGAGATCTTAACCAATTAGTACGCCCTGCTTGTATGATGGCGCCAAAAGTAACACTCAAAGATTCTGCCAATATTGATTTGTTTAGTGGCTTGGTTCAAGCTGCAACAGCGGATGCGATTTTAGATTGTGTGATTGAGGGAATTATTCCTAAGGATCAAGTGAACGACTTATGTATTATTAGTTTGGTATGGATTGACCCAGGCGCAGTAGAAGACCCAAATTTAGATAAAGCTGATATGTATAAAAACAATTATGAAGCGACGAAACTAGCGATTAAACGTGCCTTAAATGACGAGCCTAGTATTGATGAGTTGATTGCTAATCGTCATAAAATTAAGCCTTGCATGTGGGAAGACTCATGGGATGAAAAATAAGTTAAGTTAGGATTCGGCATTAATTATTTTAAAGATAAAGGAGTAGCTAAGGCGGCTTTTTTATTTACGTTTATGGGTAAAGGGAAAAGCTTGTTATGCAAAAATTATTGAGTTTATTGTTGCTTATGTTGGTATTGCCAGCTTGTACAGCGCCTGAAAGAATGCCTGCGTTAGCTGCTGACGCAACAGTTTTGATATTGGGTGATAGTTTGACTTACGGCACTGGCGCTAATAAAGATGAAGATTACCCTACTTTACTGGCTGCTTACAGGTTGGCATATTGTCAATGCAGGCGTGCCAGGTGATACGGCTGCTGATGGTTTAGATCGATTACCAGCACTTTTAGAGCGCTATGAGCCAACATTATTGATGATTGAACTTGGTGGTAATGATCTTTTAAGAAAGGTTGCTATTAGTGAAACCATCGCTAACCTTAAGCAGCTTATTCAAACAACACAATCAAAAAACATTGCTACATTACTCATCGCAATCCCTGATTATAAGCCCTTGAAAGCAGCATTTGGTGGTCTGGAAGACCATGCACTTTATGCAACGCTTGCAGAAGAAATGCAAGTGTCATTGATAGAAAATGCCTTTAGCAGTGTATTAAGTAAGCACTCACTTAAAGCAGATTATGTGCACCCCAATGCAAAGGGCTATCAACAAGTAGAAAAAAATTTACGTGAGTCGCTAACTGAACTTGGTTTGTTTCAACCCAAGTAATATTTTTCTTACTGGCGTTGGAATAGCCGCATTGATCGCTTCGTCTATATCTAGCCAAATTGTATTAGCTAATGCCGTTTGTTTGTTGATGCGAATTAGTTTCGGTTGAATATGTAATTTGAAATGGGTAAATGCATGTGAGCGCTTATCTAACATAACACCGACAATACCATTGTTATTGGTCTCTGGTAGACTCCATAATCCACCCCAAATGCCTTTCTGAGGTCGCTTTTCTAACATCACCTCGTTTGCATATAGATATATCAACATCGTGGTATCTTTTTCGGGTATGGCTTTGCGAGGTTTAGGTGTTGGTAAGGTCAATGTTTGATCTTTTGCAAAAGCAATGCAGCTCGCATTGAGTGGACAAAGCTTACATTTTGGTTTGCTGCGAGTGCAAACAGTTGCCCCTAAATCCATTAAGCCTTGGGTATAAGCAACCATATCATCGCTTGGTAATAGCGATTCTGCTAACGCCCACATTTGTTTGGCAACAGATGGGCTACTCGGCCAACCTTCTATTGCAAAATGGCGCGCTAATATCCTTTTTACATTGCCATCTAAGATGGTTTCGGTTTGCCCAAAAGCAAAGCTCACAATGGCAGCGGCGGTTGAGCGGCCAATCCCTCTGAGTGTTTTAGCCGCTTCAAAGTCTTGTGGAAACTTACCATCAAAGTCATCCATAATGGTTTGTGCGGCATTGTGCAAGTTTCGTGCACGTGAGTAGTAACCTAAACCGCTCCAATATTGTAATACTTCTTCTTGTGTTGCATTCGCTAGCGTTGCAATATTAGGGAACCGTTGCATGAATTTAGCATAGTAGGCAATAACCGCCGCTACTTGGGTTTGTTGTAGCATAATTTCTGATACCCAAATGGCATAAGAGTCAGTGGTGTTTTGCCAAGGTAGATCATGGCGACCATGTTGCTTTTGCCAAACAACAATATTTTTAGAAAATTGAGACATGTTTCTTTAACCATGCAATGACATTCTCAGCATTTTTATCTGGTGGAAAAATAGGATAAAAATAATGTTGAATGATGCTGTTGAATACAATGAGTGTCACACATTTGCTATATACAATATTGTTGATGCTAAAAACTGGTAAATTTAATGCTTTAGTAAATTCAAGTTCATAGTCACTAACTAGTGTATAAGGTAACTGTAAACGTTGCATAACCTCAGTTTGGTATTCAGTAGATTGAGTGCTAAGTCCGAACACTTTTACATTTAAGTTTTTTAGTTGTTCGGCATGGTCTCTAAATGAACATGCTTGTGCTGTGCAACCTCTAGCACCTGGCATTTCATTCCATCCAGTAGGGAGCGGAGAGTTGGGTTCCCCTGTCATCGGATAGCAATAAATAACTACCCACCCTTGTATGTCAGCCAGGTTAAGGTTTGTATGTTCAGTGCTTTTTAAATGAATTGACGGAATGTGTGAATTTGTAAGATGAGAACACGCATCATCGTCAATAGGGACAGGTAGGTTGTCAGGTAAAGAAGTTAGATTTTGCATGTTGCAAATTTAATTTAAAATTTCAGTAAGTCTTTAAGCGAGTCTTTTGCTTTATCTTTTACAGATTTTGGTTCTTTTGCTGGTGTAGTGCCAGCCGTATTATCTGTTGTTGGCGCAGCTTCTTTGTCTTTGCCTAACAGACCTTTTAAGGCATCTATTTTATTGTCGCCACTTAAGAGTTCTTTTATTGCAGCACCTTTTTCGCCACCAACTTTATCAAGTAATTTTGATTGTGCTAAACCTGTTGCTACCGCACTAAAATCCATGCTGTATTTGGGGTCTGAAAAAGTGCCAGTAATTTTCATCGGAATGCCAATACCACTTAAACCATCAAGGTCACCACCGCCTTGACCTTTTAATGATTTAACAATAGTCGGTTTTGCTATGTAATTAATTCTCTCGTTACCAATATCAATATCGCCTTTACTATCACCTTTAGCTAAACGGAGTATTGGTGCTTTCATCGCGAGGTCTTTATTGTGAGCAACGCCATTTTTAATATCAAAAGTAGCGGTTAACTCACTAAAGTCTGTTTTTTTTGTTTCGTCTGCTGTTGTATTTTTGGTTTTAAAAACATTGACTTTGTTTTTTAAGTCACGAATGTTGCCTGCAATATCAACACCTTTCAGTGCGCCATCCGTTAGCGCTAATGACGATGTGCCAGATAAGCTTTTTTTAAATGTATTGACTGTATTGCCTTGTGTATAGACATCAACATTCACAGTGCCTTTGCCTGACAACATGTCATTGTTAATGGTGTCTATTAATAGTGGGCCAACTGATACGCCATGCATGGCTTGTTTAAACGCGATATTAGGTGTAGCACGCGCATCAACTTTAAGCGAACCTTTCATTTTTCCTTCATATAAGTTTGCTGAAAATGGTGACAATGTCGCCACGCCATCATTAGCTTTCAAATCGATACGTACGTTTGAGACTTTAGTTTTACCATAGTTAAGCTTGCCAATACGTACAGAGCCATTTGCATTTAAAGCTTTTAAAGCGCTTAAATCAATCGTTTCATCACCCGTCGATTGGCGATCAGAAACGGCTTCTGTACTATCACTTTGGCTAACATACTGATCCAGGTTTAATTGGTCAATATCAAGGTCAAACGTGTAAAGGGGTTTGGCAAATTGGCTGACACTGAGCGCACCTTTAATTTTGCTGTCATTAACTTTAAGATTTAAACCATTAATAGCAACTTTTTTACCATTCGCTTTAATGCCAAGGTTAACGCCTGAAATAAGATGTTTGTCATAAACGATACTATCTATATTGATTTTACCATCGAGTAGTAGTGTATTCAGCGCTGACATATCTGCAGGTTTTTCAGCACTTCCGTTATTGCGCTTGCTGGACTGACTAGGCGCACCCAGTAATTTGTTGAGGTCTAACTTATCTGCGTTAAGATCAAATTTAATGTTTGGTTTCTTAAAATCATTAACCGCAACATTGCCATTTAATTTTGTATCGTCTAGCACTAAGTTAAATTTACTCTTCGCATTTTCATTTTTAATATCAGTATGCGCAGCTAAGTTGAATGTGCCTGAAACTGCACCATTAGGTAAACTGGGGTCTTTAATGTCTAGCTGTCCGACTAGTTTTGGCATATTAAAAATTAAAGCCTCAACATTACCGCTAAATGGTGATGAAAAACTTCCAGTTACGGTGCGTTTACCTTGCACCATCGCTAAGTCTCCCGTTATGCCGCTACTTTGCACTGCTTTTGCTGAGCCTGTCATATCAGCTAACACCATATTCACTTTTAAATCATCGCCCGCTTTATTTTGTTTAAAGCTTATGGATACTTCACTGCTGCTAACGGTATCTTTTTGAATACTGATCGATGGTGCATTTACATCAATGGCTTGTTTAGCACCATCAAAATCACCAGTGATGGCTAGTGTTAGGCCATCGACTATAAACGCGATGCTTTCTGTTTGGGCATCAATGTCGCCAGTGGCTTTAAGAGCTATATTTTTGCCACCAAATAGATCACCTTGTATCTCACTATCAAGTCCTTTTACTTTAAAGTGTTTGCTTTCTGGGTCGTATAAAAAATTACCTTTTATTTTAGTGTTAGCAGTTAGTGCTGGCTCATTTGCTGTGACGGTAAAGCTTGTATCTAAATCCACAGGGCTACCTAATGCAATGTGGCTAGACTCCAAATTGAATTGACTAATGCTATATTGCTTATTGTTTAGTTCATCGATGTAAGTCACTTCAGAATCTGTGATGTTAACGCCTTGCACATCAAACTTCACTTCTTGTGATTCAGTTTCTTCTTTACTTAGAAAATCATCATAATTTGTTGTGCCATCTTTATACTTAACAATATTGGCTTTTGCACCATCAATATAAATGGTATCCACTACAAGCGCATTTTTAAGTAATGGCATCACTGCGAGTGCTACTTTGGCACTGTTAATAGCAGCAAAGACCTTATCGGATTTTTGTTCTGAGATAGAGACTTTGCCTAAATTAGCACCCACTTTTGGCCAGTAGGTAAATGAAATATCACCATCAATGATAAGTGTGCGATCATTTTTTTCTTTAACCAAATCAATTAATGCTTGCTTGTGGTCGTTTGGGTTAAACGTGATGGTGAAGTAAGCCAGTATGAGTAGGCCTAATAAGACTAGGCCACCAATACCAAAAGCAGAATATTTCAATAATTTTTTCATCGATGACCCTTTTATTACGGTGAGGATAATGACCTACCTAAAATATTCTTATTGGCGAACTTAACGTTATTATCTTTTGATGATGCATTGCCAATATAGTTTACCAATAATATAAAAGCACTAGTAGACCAAATACAATGCGATACCAAGCAAACACTGTGAAATCATTGTTCTGTACATAGCGAATGAGCACTTTAATCACGACTAATGCAGCAATAAATGCTGTCACAAAGCCGATCAAAAAGATCATTAAATCATTGACCGCGAGTAAGTCTCTGTTTTTAAATAAATCATAGGCAGTGGCGGCAAACATCACTGGCACCGCTAAGAAAAATGAAAACTCAGTTGCAACAGTGCGAGATAAGCCAAATAGCATACCACCAATAATGGTAGAACCAGCCCTAGAAGCACCTGGAATTAACGCGATTGCTTGAGCAAAGCCTACCTTTAGTGCGTGCTTCCAATTCATGTCATCTACATTATTGATCACTGCTTTAGGTAGTCTTTTTTCAATCCATAAAATAATAAAGCCACCAATAATAAGGGCGATAGCAACAGACTTAGGGTTGAATAATAATGCTTTAATTTGAGTATGAAAAGCTAGGCCAAGGATGGCGAGTGGTAAGAATGCAATGAATAAGTTAATCACAAATTGTTGTGACTTTGTTTCGTTTAAATTGACAGCAACATGAGTGAATTTTTGTCGATATTGCCAAACGACAGCCAGAATAGCGCCAAGCTGGATAACGATTTCAAAAACATCGCGTTTATCTTTATTTAAAAACTCAAGTAAATCACCAGCGATGATAAGGTGACCAGTACTACTAATTGGCAGAAACTCGGTTGCACCTTCAACGATGCCCATGATGATGGTTTTGAGAATTAAAATAATATCCATGAGGTTAGTTTTTTAGTTGATTTTGAAAAAATAAAAGGCGCCAATCGTTATTATATAGGCGCCTTTCATCGGCTTGCTAATGTAAACCATATTAGGTTGTTATTTCAGTAACATACCTAACACGTTACCAAGTAAGTCCTCAGATTTATCATCTACTGCACCTGCTGGTGTTGCTTGATTGACTAGTTCTGGTAAGTACTGTGCAATTTGACCTGTTAATAAGCTAGAATCAACACCAAACTTAGCGGCCATTTCGGTAATCATATCATTGCCAAATACGTTGCTCACTTGGTCTTCTGATAATGATTGGTTTGACCCTTGACCTACCCAAGAAGAGGCAAGGTCAGCAAGTCCGCCTTTGTTAAACATTTCAAGAACACCACTTAAACCGCCATTTTTATTAATCATCTCCATCGCGATTTTACCTAATAAGCTTTTATCACTACCACCACCTAACATATTGCTAAGTACTGATCCTGCGATACCATCTAATAACCCCATGACTTCTCCCTAGTTATTTTAATAATCTGAGCAATCAAGCATAACTTAAAAACGCTCGTTATCACGTAAATAGCGCCACTGACCTAATGGTAATTTACCTAAATTTACACTTCCAATACGTACGCGCTTTAAACCGGCCACATGTAAGCCAACCATTTCGCACATACGTCTAATTTGACGTTTTTTACCTTCGCGTAAGACAAAACGTAATTGGTCTTCATTCTGCCAGCTGACCTTAGCAGGTTTGAGTTCTTCACCATCTAAATTTAAGCCATGATTTAAACGTTTTAAATCTTTATCGCTCAACTCGCCTTCCACCCGCACTAAGTATTCTTTTTCTACACTTGCTATCTTGGCCAATTAAATGACGAGCAATACGACCGTCTTGTGTCAGTATTAACAAACCAGTAGAGTCGATATCTAAACGCCCTGCCGGGGCGAGGCCTTTTAAGAAGCCACGTTGAAATTCTTTTTCATTCTGCTCATTTAGGTCAGGATCATCTAACCATTCGTTATCTGGATGCACTAAAACAATCGCAGGCTTGTAACCATCTTCAGCTTGCCCACTGACATGTCCAATTGGTTTATGCAGCAAAATGGTCACATTTTCTGCTTGGTATTCTTTAGCATAGCCGCTAATGATAATTTCAGCATCTGGGTTAATACGGGTACCTAATGTGTCAATAATCACACCATCTACCTTTACCCAGCCATTGGTAATCCATTCATCCGCTTCACGGCGAGAACATAGCCCGAGTTCTGCCATGCGCTTAGAAAGGCGAGGTAAGTTAGCTTGCGTGGATTCAGCTTGTTTGTTATTGCGATTTTTATCAAACTCACTAGCAACAAAACCATCTTTCGCTTTACCGCCACGGCGTGGTGGGTTGCGGTAAGTGCCTTCTCTATCTTCTCGTTTACGGGTATTAGTATTATTTTTAAGCGCTGGGTTACCGGTCGGTTTTTCCGTGCTTTCTGTACGATCTCGCACAGCATATTCACTGCGTGAAATTGGCTTATCTTTTATTGGTGTATTTGTTGCAACTGGTTTGTCTTCAACAATTATTTGCCGTGCGTCACTGCTTTCAGTTTCAATCGCATTGTTGAAAGTTGGTTTTGGCGGTGGCGCAACAGAACGATCACGCTTTCCAGACTTACCTCTACGTATGGGTGCTCTAGTGGTGTCGGTTGCTGGTAAAGATTTTTTATTGAGTTTTAGTGTAGTCAAAATGGTTTCCTATGCACTATACATTTTAACAGACTAACAAGTATCAATCTCATCTATAGTAGGTTTTGAACCCTGCTAGTAGCAATAAAAGGAACGCAAAAATGATTATCCATGATAAAGATGACGCAGGCTGCAATTGCAGTGAATTGGTTTGGTTTAGGCACTAGACTAAGTGATGCTGTGCCGCGCTAATTATAATGCCGCTGCGGTAATGGCACACACTGATTACGGCACAGGTGCTGTAGCCATGCTTTTTGGAGGAAATCTTAAAGGTGATGGTGTTATTACCACTGTGATGGGAGAAATTTTTGGGTTAGACGCGCATAAAGTGGGGAAGAATTTATTCCCAAATAGTAATATTATTAAGCCATGGCAAGGCCTTTATAAGGCTTAGTAAGTGTAAATTTAGTTTGTAATAATAAAAAAGCCGTAGCAAATGCTACGGCTTTTTAATCAGCTTCGGCGTGCTCTATTTACCATCACGCATTTTACTAAACCAATGCTCTAGCTGCTTACCAGCTGCTTCACGACCACCTAGGCCAAAAGCAAGTGCAACCGCCACGGCTACTGAACCAAGTGTTAGGCCAAATGCCATATTCACAATGTCATCAGCAATACCCATCGCGCGTAAACCCATTGCTACTACTAAGCCAATAATGGCAATGCGGGCAATATTAGCCAAACCAGATGACTTTTTACCGCTTGCTCTATCGATGGCATTGTAAGCAAGGTTTGCTAACCAGAAGCCCACCATTAAGATGATAGAGCCAAGTAATACATCGCCGCCAAATTGAATAAACAAACTGATGATATCGCTTACTTGTGAGAAGCCTAAACGATTTGCAGCTTCTATGGTTGCAAACAACATGGCAAAAAATACAATCACTTTGCCTACCAGGTCTGAAGCGGTTGATTTTTTAGAAAACGTATCAGCAAAACCAAGCTTAGCCGGTACGGCATTAAAGCCAATGCCGCTTAGTAGATTAACCACTAAGACCGCAATAAACTTAGCGACGTAATAGGTAATGGTTAAGATAACGGCTGCCGCTAAAATGTTTGGGATAGCTGAAAACATTAAAGCAAGCATGTCGCTTGCAGGTTGTGAAATGGCTTCCATCTGTAAGGCATCTAATGCTGCAATTAACGTTGGAATAAACACAAAAATAAATACCAACATGCCCACTACGTTTGAAAGTTTAATCGCATTTGAATCTTTCACACCAACAGCCTTGTTAATATTATCAATGCCACTTGTGGCTAATATATTAGTCACCAAGCCGCGTAAAATCTTAGCCACTACCCAACCGACTAATGCAATCACGCCACCAGCAAAGATATTCGGTATTATTGCTAAAAACTCATCGACCATGCCTTGTACTGGTGCTAGTAAACCATTGAGCTCAAATGTAGAAAGTAACGCAGGTAAAAACATAAGGATGATAATCCAAAATAGCATATTACCGACATTGTTACTCATGGGTTGCATGCCTGCTTCTAAGCTTAGTTTTTCATCTAACTTAGTGGTTGCTAATGTTTTTGTCACCATTACGCGGACTAATGTTGCAATAGCCCAAGCAATACCCAGTAGGAGAAGCCCAGCAAATACGCGTGGGAGATAGGTAAAAATTTGCGAGACCATGATATTGAATGGTTGCGAAACCGCTTGTAAATTTAAGCTGCTAAATACCCCAATAATGGTAATGAGCAAAATAATAATAAAGGCGCCAAATGAAATGCCTGATGCTAAATCAACTTCTTGGCCTGTGCTTTCAGCAATACGTTTATTAATGCCAACCATGTTTAAAAACCGGTTTAAGCCTGCGCGCACTAGTACGGCAATTAACCAACCACTGACTAATACAGCAAGTGCGCCGATAATGCCGGGTAAGTGTACTACTAACTACAAATAATACAACTACGCCTAAAAATTAGCATAATGCATAATATTTTTTTACATTTGTGTTAAATAGCGATAGGAAAGTATTTCAGTACTTGGATTATAAGTAAGGCCGCAAAAAAACCAGCATTTGCTGGCTTTTTGTTAAGCATAAAAGAGTCTAAATTAGGTTCTCCAAGGGTGCTTGGGCATGTCACATTTGCCGCATCTAGTCGCACCAGCTACAGCTACAATATGGTCATTTTCAACCGTATCACCACTGACGCCAACAGCACCAAGTAGATTGCCTTCTTGATCAACAATTGGCACACCGCCTGGGAATGTGATTAAGCCATCGTTGGAGTGTTCAATGCCATAAAGCGGTGAACCTGGTACAGATAGTTTGCCGATTTCGCCTGATGGCATGGCAAAGTAACAGGCTGTTTTTGCTTTTTTAATTGCGATATCGTTACTACCAACCCAAGCGTCATCCATGCGCGCAAACGCTTTCATGTTGCCGCCAGAATCTAAAACTGCAATACACATTTTCACACCGATTGCTTCTGATTTCTTGACTGCGCTACCGATGATTTGTTGAGCTTCTTCGAATGATACGTGCATTAATTTCCCCAATGATTGTTATCGCTTGAAGCGAGGACTGAGAGTCCCTTGCTGTCAGACGAATAGAACGAGCTGACTAGTCGCAAGGTGTCTATATTTTACCGGAGTTGTATGGGCCTTATATGACTATGCCGCGCAAGTAGTGGCTAAGTTAACCCATGTTTACCTGTCAGGCTGAAATCAAAAAAGCCAGCATCAGCTGACTTTTTTGTGGCAAGTTTCACCTTAAACCTTTTGGTAAACTTCACTTCCTTTTTTTACAAACTCAATTGATTTTTCTTGCATACCCTGCTTCAGCGCATCTTCATCAGAAATGCCTTTTTCTGCTGCATAATCGCGTACGTCTTGTGATATTTTCATAGAGCAAAAGTGTGGTCCACACATCGAGCAGAAATGGGCTTGTTTTGCACCTTCTTGCGGTAGTGTTTCATCGTGGAATTCTTTTGCTTTTTCTGGGTCTAGGCCAAGATTGAACTGATCTTCCCAGCGGAACTCAAAACGCGCTTTAGATAGTGCGTTGTCACGAATTTGTGCGCCTGGGTGGCCTTTGGCTAAATCGGCTGCGTGCGCCGCAATTTTATAAGTAATAATACCAACACGCACGTCTTCTTTCTCGGGTAAGCCAAGGTGCTCTTTTGGCGTTACATAACAAAGCATTGCGCAGCCATACCAGCCAATCATCGCAGCGCCAATGCCTGAAGTAATGTGGTCATAACCTGGTGCGATATCGGTTGTTAGTGGGCCTAAGGTATAAAATGGCGCTTCACCACAATGCTCAAGTTGTAGATCCATATTTTCTTTAATAAGGTGCATTGGTACGTGGCCAGGGCCTTCAATCATGCACTGTACGTCATGTTCCCATGCAATTTGTGTCAACTCCCCTAGCGTCTTGAGTTCTGCAAATTGTGCTTCATCATTTGCATCGTAAATTGAGCCTGGGCGTAAGCCATCACCTAAACTAAATGAAACATCATATTGTTTCATAATTTCACAAATGTCTTCGAAATGCTCGTATAAGAATGATTCTTTATGATGCGATAAGCACCATTTAGCCATAATAGAGCCACCGCGAGACACAATGCCAGTCATCCGTTTTGCAGTCATTGGAACGTAAGCTAAACGCACCCCTGCATGAATGGTAAAGTAATCTACGCCTTGTTCTGCTTGTTCAATTAAAGTGTCACGAAAAATTTCCCATGTTAAATCTTCAGCTTTACCATCTACTTTTTCTAGTGCTTGGTAGATAGGTACTGTGCCAATAGGTACTGGGCTGTTACGGATAATCCATTCGCGTGTTTCATGAATGTTTTTGCCGGTTGATAAATCCATCACAGTGTCGCCACCCCAACGTGTACCCCACACCATTTTCTCGACCTCTTCTGAGATAGAAGAGCCTAAAGCAGAGTTACCAATATTGGCATTGATTTTTACCAAGAAATTGCGGCCAATAATCATCGGCTCAATTTCTGGGTGATTGATATTGAGCGGGATAATAGCGCGACCACGGGCCACTTCATCGCGTACAAACTCTGGTGTGATTGTTTTTGGAATGTTTGCACCAAAGTCTTGTCCAGGATGTTGCGTTTGTAGCAACTCGCTCATGCCTTCCCGGCGTTGATTTTCACGGATGGCAATATACTCCATCTCAGGGGTGATGAGGCCTTGTCGTGCGTAGTGCATTTGGCTGACATTTTTGCCAGCTTTAGCGCGTAATGGTTTGCGCGTGAGATTAAAGCGCATGGCAGCCAGCTCGGGGTCTGTTTTACGCTGCTGGCCAAATACTGAGCTGGGTCCGTCTAGCGCCTCAACATCGTTACGTTCCATAATCCATTTTGTGCGCATGGCAGGTAAGCCATCACGAATATCAATACTGATATCAGGGTCTGTGTAAGGACCTGATGTATCGTATACAACAACAGGTGGGTTCTTTTCGGCACCAAATTGAGATGCTGTATCACTTAAAGAGATTTCTCGAAACGGCACTTGGATATCTGGGCGGCTGCCTTCAACATATACTTTGCGTGATTTAGCAAAGTTTTTAGTTGTGGCTTCATCAACAGAGGCGGTTTCGGTTAAGAATTTGGAAAGATTTTTGTCAGTAGCGTTCACGGCAAGCTCCAGGTTATTAATAACATAAGGAGCACAGTAAACTGCATTCCCTACGGCGGCATGACCCGCATCAGGTTCGAAGGGTATATCTCACTACTGATTTTTTAAAATTAGTAGACCCCTAGCAATGGTTGAAATTTACGCGAAATTGACTAAAAAAGCAATCCAAAATGGTAGCTAGTGGTAAACATGTATTGCATATAAAGGTCGAGAAATGTTATAAATTAACGATTAAGCATAATTTCGGATACGGCCTAGGTAAATCATGGTACTAATTGCAGCATATTATGTAGTGGCGATTGTGGTATTAACGCTTCACTTTACGGGGCATCTAGAGCGTTGAGTGGCTGGTTTTTGTGATGGCACTTACCGTGTTCCCTGCCGTGCTTTACTTGTAAAGCATCCATTATAAAATATTAGTAAGCACGATTCGTTTCTTAAGTCTATATTCACCATCTTAGGCCTTATGCTATTAGCCAAGCACAAACTTTGTGTCTGCTTTATAGCCGCATCTTGTTTTTTCAGTAGCACCCCTTTTCATTTAAGTCATTAAGCCGCTTAAATAGATTGTTGACATAACGACTTAACATTGTTAACTTAACAGCGTTAAGTCATTAAAGTTAAGTCTAATCTATGCCCAAAGTTAAAAACAGAAGCCGAGAAACAAGCACTACGCACCCTTATTATTGATGCGGCGCGCGAGTTGTTTGTGACAAAAGGTGTTGAAGCGGTAACCATGCGTGAGATAGCCAAAGGGATTGATTATTCAGCGACCAGTATTTATTTCACTTTGCTGATAAAGAAGCGGTATTACGTGCAATCTGCGATACCGATTTTTTGGCACTGGGGGCTTCTTTAAAGAGTATTTTTCAGATACTAGGCCCGGTGGAGCGCATGTGTGCGTTGGGTAATGGATATGCGGCGTTTGCGCTCAGCCATCCCAATCATTATCGCCTGATGTTTATGACGCCACATGCGCCATGTGGGCCTGATGATTCTAGTGTGGAACATCGTAATGCAGAGCAAGATGCTTACGAGCAGCTAAAAATTGTTGTAACAGCCGTTTATGATGCGCGCCAATTTAAAGCAGATTTAACAGATGTTGATTTAATTGCCCAAACCATTTGGGCTGGTGTGCATGGGGTTTGCTCATTACAAATTACGATGTCGGAAGACACTTGGGTTAATTGGACAGATATTTCAGACCGTTTGGAATTGATGCAAGAGACCATGTTGCGCGGGTTATTAAAAAAATAAATAATAGAAATGAACAAAATGAAATTACTCAGTGTATTAATAGTAGCGCTATATTTGCAGGGATGTGAAAAGCCAGTAGCGCCATCACCGCCGCCACGTCCTGCATTGGTGATAGTAGTAGGTGAAACTGCTAGCGAAAAAGCCATGGCATTAGTGGGTGAAGTGAGATCTCGCTATGAGTCTAATCAGGGCTTTAGAATTGCAGGAAAAATAATAGCGCGGAACGTCGAAGTCGGCGATTTTGTTAAAAAAGGACAAGTGCTGGCAATGTTAGATGCTGCCGATACACGCTTAAGCGCGCAAGCGGCCACTGCAGATGTGCAAAGTGCAAGCGCAAACTATGATCTTGCACTAGCCGAAGTAGCGCGGCAGCGTATCTTGGTTAAGAAAAAATTTGTTTCACAGTCAGCGTTAGATCTGCAAGAGGCGCAATTAAAGACTACTTTAGCAAAGTTAAAACAAGCCCAAGCCCAGGCGGCTGTAATCAGCAATCAAACCAAGTATACGAAGTTGGTCGCAGATAGAAATGGTGTTGTTACAAAAATTAAAGCTGAGCCTGGCCAAGTGGTTGCGATTGGTGAATTGGTCACGCAAATAGTTGATACGAAGCAAATTGAAGTATTGGCTGCTGTCCCAGAATCACGGATGGCCAATATTAAGTTGAATGAGCTAGTGACGATTAAGTTGTGGGCAGACCCTACAAAAGTTTATGCGGGGAAAATACGCGAAATTGCACCTGCAGCTAGCACTGAAACAAGGGCATTTGATATCCGTGTGGCGATGACTAATGCTGATGAAGATATAAAACTTGGCATGACTGCAGGCTTAAGATTTGCCAGTAATGGTGAGCAAAACATCATTATTCCATCAGCTGCACTGACTCAAGTAAACGGTAAAAATATAGTTTGGGTGGTTGATAACAATGGCATTGCTAATATGCGGGCGGTTAAGTTAGGACAATTTACAGAAGATGGCGTGCGCATTCTTAATGGCTTAAATGAACATGAAATGGTCGCAATCGCAGGCGTACATACCCTCACAAAAGGTCAAAAAGTAAAGCCAAGCATACAAAATGCTGAGCTGCTTCGGTAATGGGCAACACAGAAAACATTTCGCAAGCCAAGTTCAATCTTTCTGATTGGGCGCTAAAGCATCAAACCTTGGTGTTGTTTAGCATGTTGATGCTAACGTTATCTGGCATGTTTGCCTATACTAATCTTGGGCAATCAGAAGACCCGCCGTTTACCTTTAAAGTGATGCTGGTGCGTGCTACTTGGCCGGGTGCAAGTGCTATTGAAATGGAACAGCAAGTCACCGACAAGATAGAAAAGAAAATACAAGAAACGCCACATATTGATTATTCAAGTAGTTATTCTCGTCCTGGTGAGGCGGTGATATTTGTTGTGATTAAAGACGACACTTTTTCAGATGATATTCCGGGTATATGGTATCAAGTGCGTAAAAAAGTCGGTGATATAAAACATACCTTACCGCAAGGCCTGGAAAGCCTGACATTTAATGATGAGTTTAGTGATGTCTATGGCAGTATGTATGCGCTTAGCGGTGATGGTTTTGATAATTATGCGCTCAAACAACAGGCTGAGCTGATCAGGGCCGAGTTACTAAAAACAGCAGATGTTGCTAAGGTAGATTTTTTTGGTGAGCAGCCGCAACGTATCTATATAGAACTTTCAAACGCAAAATCAGCAACCTTAGGCATTAATGCAAGTACGCTGATTAATTTAATACAAACACAAAACGTAGTTGCCTATGCAGGCACCTATGATTCGCCGCAAGAACGTATTCGTATTGAAGTGTCGGGACGATATAAGACGCTAAGAGATTTACGAGAATTAAGGCTACGTGTTAGTAGTCAAGATTTTCGTTTAGGTGATGTTGCAAGGGTTTATCGAGGTTATCAAGACCCACCAATTGATGCAGCCCGTTTTAATGGAGACGATGCATTTTTACTAGGTGTCAGTATGAAAGAAGGCGGCGATGTCATTGCGTTAGGCCATGCTTTAGATGAAAGAATAGAAAAAATACAAATGCAATTGCCTGTTGGGGTTAGTTTTGAAACAGTCACTTCACAGCCTAAAATTGTTGCTAACTCAGTCAATGACTTTGTGCAATCGCTGATAGAAGCACTGGTGATTGTACTAGGCGTTAGCCTGCTATCACTAGGGTTTCGTACCGGTCTTGTTGTCGCCATATCAATCCCTGTTGTACTGGCTGGTACATTCTTAGTCATGAATATGTATGACATAGGCCTACATAAAATATCGCTAGGGGCGCTTATTTTAGCGCTAGGTCTTTTGGTTGATGATGCCATTATCGCTGTGGAAATGATGTCATCAAAAATGGAGCAAGGATGGGAAAGGGCAAAGGCCGCAGCTTTTGCTTACAACTCAACGGCTATCCCAATGCTGACAGGGACTTTAATCACGGTTGCAGGGTTTTTACCGATTGCAACGGCAGCTTCATCTACTGGTGAATATACGCGTTCAATTTTTCAGGTTTCAGCCATTGCGCTCATATTGTCATGGTTTGCAGCTGTTATTTTTGTGCCGTATTTGGGTTATTACTTGTTGCCTGATTATTCAAAGGCTAAGCAGCCGACAAAACTAAGCGCTTGGCTAAAAAATACATTGAATATCAGTGATAAAGATGATGCTCACCATCACGATATCTATAACAGCAGGTTTTACAGCATGTTCCGAAGACTTGTCACAACTTGTGTTCGTTATCGCAAAACAGTGATTGTGATGACGTTAGCTATATTTGTGCTATCCGTGATGGCGTTTGGTAAGGTACAGCAACAGTTTTTTCCAGATTCTACGCGGTTAGAGCTAGTGGTTGATTTACGGATGACAGAAGGTGCGTCTTACCAAGCGACGAATGCTGAAGTGAAAAAATTGGAACAATGGCTGGAAAAGTGGAATGAGCAACATCATGATTTAGAAAATTTTGTAGCCTATATTGGTACTGGCGCACCACGCTATTATTTGCCATTAGATGTGCAACTGCCACATCGGGGTTTCGCGCAGTTTGTGGTTTTAAGTAAGAGTTTAGAAGCACGCGAGCAATTACGTAATGATTTACTCGATCTATTTGAAGCAGATTTTCCTAGTTTACGCGCATCTGTATTGCGCTTAGAAAATGGGCCTCCTGTTGGCTTTCCTGTGCAATTCAGGGTGAATGGTACTGATATTTCGAAAATTCGTGAAATAGCGCATAACATTGCCGATATTATGCGCAAAAATTCTAATTTAAGGAATGTGCAGCTCGGTTGGGAAGAGCCAAGTAAAGTTGTTAAAGTCCAGGTTGATCAAAATAAAGCCCGTTTGCTGGGTGTGAGTTCTGTTGATATTGCCACTTCGGTTAATAGCGCAGTCGACGATTTGTATATTGCTGAATTTAGAGAAGGCATAGAGCGAATCGACTTAGTTGCGCGTGGCCCTGCAGTTGAGCGTACAAAATTATCGCGGTTGCCTAATTTGATGATTAATACACAATCGGGCAAGAGTGTGCCACTTTCACAGATCGCTACCATGACTTCAGCGTTTGAAGAGGGCGTTATTTGGCGGCGTAATCGTATCCCCTCTATTTTTGTTAACGCGAATTTAAGTGGTGACGTACAAGCGCCCGTTGTGTCGAATCAAATAGAAGAAAAACTACACGATATTAAACGCAATCTGCCTTTAGGCATTACGGTAGAAACTGGCGGTGCGATTGAAGAATCAGAAAAAGGCAGTACCTCTGTTGCAAAAGGCTTTCCACTGTTTCTTATAGTCGTGCTGACACTGTTAATCATTCAGTTACAAAGCTTTGCGCGCGTATTTTTAGTGTTATTAACAGCACCTTTAGGCTTAATTGGTGTGACACTGGCGCTGTTAATCTTTGGTAAACCGTTTGGGTTTGTTGCAATGCTAGGTACAATTGCACTTTCGGGCATGATTATGCGTAACGCTGTTATTTTGGTTGATCAAATTGATCAAGATAAAGCAGCAGGCTTGGCAGAGTGGCAGGCAATCGTTGAATCTACGATACGGCGTTTTAGGCCCATAACACTAACTGCTTTTACAGCCGTATTAGCAATGATTCCGCTAACACGTAGTGTATTTTTTGGGCCAATGGCGGTGGCCATTATGGGCGGTTTAACAGTAGCAACAGCATTAACATTGCTATTTTTACCTGCGCTATATGCGGCGTGGTTTAAGGTTAAAGTGCCTGAAAACACTTAAATTTTTTACGTTATATTAAAAGCGTCAACTAAAAGTTAGAATACAAAATATGACAACAACTATCAATCAACATAATGACATTGCGCGATTTAACATGATCGAGCAACAAGTGCGTACTTGGGAGGTGTTAGATCCTAAAGTATTGCAGTTGCTGCATGATGTACCACGCGAAAATTTTGTGCCAGAGACCTATAAAGGCTTAGCTTTTGCTGATATCGAAATCCCATTAGGGTTTAATCAATCTATGCTGTCACCTAAGCTAGAAGGCCGCATTTTACAGACCTTGGAGATCCAAAAAACAGATAAGATTTTGCATGTCGGAACAGGTAGCGGCTATTTTACTGCTTTGTTGGCAACATTGGCCGAGCATGTATTTTCACTAGAGCTTAATGCAGAACTGAGTGCAGCAGCGGCCTATCAGCTATCTCAGCAAAAAATTAAAAATATTACGTTAGAGTTAGCAAATGGTGCCAACGGATTTTATTCACAACAGCCTTTTGATATTATTGTTTATACAGGCTCATCGCAGATTGAGCCAGATAATGTGCGCCAACAATTAAAAGTGGGCGGCAGGATGTTTATAATATTAGGCACTGCGCCAGTGATGGAGGCTACGTTAATACAAAGGGTTTCTGAATCGGCTTTTAAAGTCGACGTGCTGTTTGAAACAGTCGTGCCGGCATTAGAAAATATGCCGTTGGCAACAGGGTTTGAGTTTTGAGTAAGCGACTAAATATACGTTATTTAGTGACGATGTCAATTTTGCTCGCACTGCTTGTTAGCAACAAAAGTTTTGCCAAAGAAGATCGTTTGCTCACCCCAAAAATGGCGGCGGGCGCTAGCTTAGATCTTGCTGAAGAAAACCAATCAACTAAACCGCAATCTTTAATAGATATCTATCAGTTGGCACTTGCAAAAGACCCGGTATTAGCATCCGCATTAAATGCAAATAAAGCAGCGCACGAAACTATAGAGCAAAGCAAAGCGTTGTATCGCCCGATTGTTAGTTTTAAAGCAGGCGCTAGTGCATCAGAAACTGATATTAAACGTATCGTCGCGAATTTTTTTGGTGAACAAGGCCGTCATTCATTCGAATCTTATCGCTACGGGGTCAATGCGCGTCAGCCAATTTACCGTAAAGACAGCTGGCTAAAAATCGACCAGACTAAAACACAAGTGAGCCAATCAGACAAACGGTATCACTTGAGTCAGCAAGTACTTATATCACGTGTCACTCAAGCCTATTTTGAAGTGTTGCTTGCGCAAGATAAAATTGATTTAATAGCTGCACAAAAAGCGGCAATTGCAGGGCAGCGGCAACAAGCAAAGGCAAATTTTGAAGTTGGTACTGCAACCATTACAGATGTCAATGAAGCGCAGGCACGTTATGATTTAATTCGCTCGCAAGAGATTGCAGCGATGAATGAATATCAAGTGGCTAGGCGCACTGTGCAACTCATCACTGGTGAAATACCAGCCAAACTGGTCACAGTGAAACCCGATATTCACGTCGCTGAATTAGGCCAAACGATGGCAGAGTGGCAGCAAGTGGCTGCACAAAATAATCTAAGCATCCAAATTCAGCAAGATGTAGTTAAGAATGCCGAACACGAAGTAGAGATTGCGAATGCAGGACACTTGCCGACTTTAGATGCTGTTGCTAGTTATGGCGTTGACTATGCAAACGGTGGCAGCAATGGCTTTGGTAATAAATTGGATAACGGCACGATAGGGTTTGAACTGGAAATTCCGCTATATTCAGGCGGCGGCGTTAGTTCACGCGTGCGCCAAGCCGTTTTCAATAAACAAAGCGCTCAAGATGATTTGAATTTAAAAAGGCGTGAAATAGATTTAGACACACAGCGTGCCTATTTAAATTTAAATTCGAGTATTGTGCAAATCGCTGCTTTAGAGCAAGCATTGTCTAGTAGTCAAAGTCAACTTGACTCAACCAACTTAGGTTATGAAGTTGGCGTGCGGACTAGTATTGACGTGCTGAATGCACAACAACAGCTGTATTCAGCTAAGACTGATTTATTACAATCGCGTTACAGTTATTTGGTTAATATTGTTAGTTTAAAATCTGCCGTTGGTTTAGTTTCCGAGACTGATTTACAAGACATTAACCAACAACTGATTACAACAGGCGCACATTAATATAATGGCTAAGTTGACCGTGGGTTCAAATCAAAGCCAGCTACTGGTGATTGATATACAAGATAAACTAGCGGCAGTGATGCCGCCAGATGCGATGCAAGCAGCGATAAAAAACTGTACGGTTTTAGCACAAGTTGCCAATATGTTAGCAGTGCCTATTGTTGTGACAGCGCAGTATCCTGAGCGCTTAGGTAACACTGTGCAAGCAATCATGCAGCATGTGGCGGAGACGAAACCGGTTGTAAAAACCGCGTTTTCTGCGTGTAGTGAGCCAAAGCTTAATGCACAGTTGCAGCGAGATAAATCACAAATAGTGATCACTGGTTTAGAGGCGCATATTTGTGTGCTTCAAACCGCCTTAGATTTACTAGCAAAAGGTAAGCAAGTGTTTGTTGTTGAAGATGCCATTATTTCGCGCAATGCAGATAATAAAGCCAATGCGCTTAGTCGCTTGGCACAAGCAGACTGCATTATTACCAATACCGAATCAGTTGTATTTGAGTGGTTAGGCAATGCCAACCATGAGGCGTTTAAAGCTGCATCCAAACTTATTAAATAGCGTGCAGCAGCGCTGTTATTTTGCGCTTGGCAAATATCGCGCAATCACTTTCATCATATTTTGCGCAGCACCGGTATAAGACTGGCTAAACGTTAGTGCCGCTTTTTGCATGCTTTTACGTTGTTCTATATTGCTTTGTAAATCTTGAATCTGTTGTCGTAATGCCGCGACGTCATCAACTTGTATCGCAGCACCCGCTTCAACCGCATTGTTGCTGGCTGCTGCAAAATTAAAAGTATGTTTGCCGATGATAATGGGTTTGCCCATGCTGGCTGGCTCAATTAAATTTTGCCCACCAAAATTTAACAAGCTCCCGCCCACAAACGTAAAATCACAAGCGGCGTAATAGCTAAATAACTCGCCCATGCTATCGCCTAATATAACGTTAACGTCTTTTGTAATAGCGGTTTTTAGCGTAGTGCGCCGCACGTAGTTAATATTTTTTGCTTGTAATAAAGCCGCTACCTCATTAAAACGTTGTGGGTGGCGCGGCACAATCACGGTTAATATATTTAGGTCTTTTACTGCATCTAAGATCAGCGCTTCTTCACCTTCTCTAGTGCTTGCCGCTAAAAATATAGTGCGGCCTTCACCCATTAGTTTTCGTAACTGTAAGCCTTGTTTTAAGCTGTTGTGCGGCGGCTTTACATCAAACTTAAGGTTGCCAGTCACCAGCACATTATTGGCCCCTAAGGTCTCAAAGCGGGTTGCATCAGCTTGTGTTTGTGCGGCGATGGCATCTAAAGTTGCAATGCCATTGCTCGCTAGCTGACCAAGTTTGCGATAGCCCGTTGCAGACTTCTCAGAAAGCCTTGCATTAAGCAGCAGCAAAGGCAGGTTTTGGTGTTTGCAGGCGGCTATTAGGTTAAACCACAACTCTGTTTCCATTAGCAAGCCAATGCTGGGTTTAAAATGGGTTAAAAACCGTTTCACAGCAAATGGCACATCGTATGGCAAATAAACGCGCGTTACGCCATCGCCAAATACTGTATTGATACCAAAAAGCAGTTCGCTGGTTTCGCGGCCAGTGGGTGTCGTGTGTGTGTGTAAAATTTGGTGGTTTGGGTATGTTGCTTTTAGCTGGTGAATCAAAGGCGCTGCTGCACGGGTTTCACCGACAGAAACGCAATGTAACCAAATAATGGGTTTTGAAACGGGTTGCGAGTAAAAGCCAAATCGTTCTTGCCAATGTTGACGGTATGCTGGTTGTTTAATGCCGCGCCATAATAGTTTTAGCGGCACAAAAGGTAATGCCAAATATAGTAAGGCGGTATAAATAAATCTTGGCATGCCTTATTTTCTCACAAAACAAATGCATTGTTGGCAACCGATGTTTTTTTACAATAATATTAATTTTTTTTCAATTTTAAAATATTTTAAGGCTGTTTCTAATGTTAGTGATTACTCACATTGGCTGTATCCCAATAGCGGCTTATTAAGCACTTATTATGCCAAAAAAAACGGTTAAAATATTTTTTCAAAAAAGTATTGCAAAGCACACAATAAAGGCCTAAATTTACATCTTCGACACAAGATGTTGTGTTATCAGGTCTCCGATGTCCTGTTAAAAATCGCATATTCTTATATAAATCACAAGGTTAGCAACGTGATTTGAAATAGCGCTGTAAAACAATGCAGATAGTCATAATAATAGTTTAGGGAGTCAGTATGCTTAAGGCAGTAGAACCAGTAAAAAAGTCACAAAAAGAAACCACTAAAGAAATTCCAATGCAATCGGTTTCGTTAGATATTTGGGATAAAAAATACTGCCTTAAAACCAAAACTGGTGAAGCCGTTGATAAAAACATGGATGCATCCTATGCCAGGGTTGCGTGTGCTTTGGCTGATGTAGAACCAACAGAAGCAAAGCGTCAAGAATGGCACGAGAAGTTTTTATGGGCGCTACGTCATGGCGCAATCCCTGCTGGCCGCATTACCTCAAATGCTGGTGCGCTAGAACATAAGCCTGCTACCTCAACCATTAACTGTACGGTTTCTGGCGTGGTAGAAGACAGTATGGATAACATCTTAAATAAAGTGCACGAAGCGGGCTTAACCCTAAAAGCAGGCTGCGGCATTGGTTACGAGTTTTCAACTTTGCGTCCAAAAGGTGCGTTTGTTGCAGGGGCTGGTGCTTACACCAGTGGCCCACTTTCTTTTATGGATATCTACGACAAAATGTGTTTCACCGTGTCATCTGCTGGTGGCCGTCGTGGCGCACAAATGGCAACGTTCGATATCTCGCATCCAGATGTCACAGACTTTATTAAAGCCAAGCGTGAAGATGGCCGTTTACGCCAATTTAATCTTTCATGTCTTATTACTAAAGAATTTATGGAGGCTGTAAAAGCCGATGCTGATTGGAAACTCGCTTTCCCAGTGACAGAAAAAGAATCGATTGTCGATGGCCTCAATACCAATGATGAAACGCAAGTGGTTTGGCGCGAGTGGCCAGTACATGGCAAATACCTCACTAAAACTGAAGGGGTAGATGCTGGTAAAGTCGCTTGCCGTGTCTATAAAACCATTAAAGCCCGCCGCTTGTGGGATGTCATCATGTCGAGCACATACGACTTTGCAGAGCCAGGCTTTATCCTGATTGATCGTGTGAACGAAATGAACAACAACTGGTTCTGCGAAAACATTCGCGCAACCAACCCGTGTGGTGAGCAACCATTACCACCTTATGGTGCCTGTCTTTTAGGCTCTGTTAATTTAACGCGGTTTGTTAAAAAAGCATTTACTGATGAAGCCTTTTTCGATTGGGATGAATACAAAGAAGTCGTCTCAACCTTTACCCGCATGCTCGATAACGTGGTTGAAATTAATGGTCTGCCATTACAACAACAGCGGGATGAAATTGTCCGTAAGCGTCGTCACGGCATGGGCTACTTAGGTTTAGGCTCAACCCTCACCATGATGAAAATGAAATACGGTGAAGAAGCATCACTTAAATTTACTGAAGAAGTTACCCGTACCATGGCCGAAGTTGGCTGGGATGTTGGCGTGCAACTGGCTGAAGAAAAAGGCCCTGCCCCTATCATGGATGAGAAATTTGAAGTCACAGCAGATATGCTAGCAAAACGCCCAGAGATGGCAGCCGATGGTATTAAAGTGGGCAACAAAATCACTGGTAAAGTATTGCTAGGCAAATATAGCCGCTACATGCAGCAGTTTCCTGAAGGCTTACGTAACAAAATTGCAGAAAACGGCGTGCGCTTTACGCATCACAGCTCTATCGCACCAACGGGCACTATTTCATTATCGTTAGCTAATAACGCCAGTAACGGTATTGAGCCTAGCTTTGCCCATCACTATGCACGTAACGTCATTCGTGAAGGTAAAAAATCAAAAGAAAAAGTCGATGTATTCTCTTACGAGCTACTCGCCTACCGTGAGCTGATTAATGCTAAAGCCATGCCGTTTGGTGAAACAGAAGAAGAAAAACTACCAGATTACTTTTTAGATTCATCTAACATCAAGGCAAAAGCCCATGTAGATATTCAAGCAGCGGCACAAAAATGGATTGATAGCTCAATTTCAAAAACCATTAACGTACCAACTGAATATGATTTTGAAGACTTCAAAAGCATCTATCTATACGCCTACGATAAAGGCCTAAAAGGTTGTACTACCTTTAGGTTTAACCCAGAGGCCTTCCAAGGCGTGTTAGTGACCGAGCAATATCTAGAAAATACCACTTATAAATTTACCTTAGACGATGGTACAGAGGTTGAGGCCAAGGGTAATGAAGAGATTGAGTATGATGGGGAGCTTCATTCAGCGGCGAATCTATACGACGCCCTGAAAGAAGGCTACTACGGCAAGTTTTAAGCTGCTGCGCTTGGGATTGCGTTGTTAAAAATTGGTTTTAAATCCTCATGTACTCAAATGTACATTCCGGTTCAAAACCAATTTTTGCCTAGCACTCCCATCGCTCGCAACGCTTAAAACGAGAGAGTTAAAGCATTAAAGTTAGTGTAAATGACTGATAAGTAAACAGAAATAAGGTTCAAACGTTAAATATAAGGCCCTAAATGATAGGGATAAAGTGAGAGAGAAAATGGCAATTAAAATAGACAATAAAATTACAGGTTACAACTTAGTCACACCAGAGAGTAAAGCGGCTGATGCTAAAACAGAAGCAGCAAGCAATGTAGTGCCAATGGGTGAGCCACTAAGCCGTCCAGATACTTTGGTGGGTAGCACCTACAAAATTAAAACGCCGGTTACCGAGCATGCGTTATACATCACCATTAATGATGTGGTGATGCATCCAGATACACCGCAAGAGCACCGTCGCCCATTTGAGATATTTATTAACTCTAAAAATATGGAACACTTTCAATGGATCGTCGCCCTAACCCGCGTTATGTCTGCTGTGTTTCGTAAAGGTGGCGATGTTACGTTTTTGGTTGAGGAGCTTAAAAGCGTGTTTGAGCCAAGTGGCGGCTACTTTAAAAAAGGCGGCAAGTTTATACCTAGCTTAGTGGCTGAGATCGGCGAAGTGGTCGAAAAGCACTTGCAAAACATCGGCATGTTAGAAAAAGAAAGCCTAGACGAGCACCAACAAAAACTAGTGCAAGAAAAACGTACCGAGTACTTTGATAACCACGCGCAAGCAGGCGAAGAGATGAATGCAGAAGGCTTTCCAAAAGGGGCGCAGCTTTGTGCTAAATGTAGTACTAAAGCAGCCATTATTATGGATGGGTGTTTAACTTGCTTGAACTGTGGTGAGAGTAAGTGTGGTTAGTGTTTAATTTATAAAATGGCCCGCATATAGCGGGCCTTTTTTTAAGGGTTAGATAATGGCAAAAAAAGTAAACTTAGATGCTTTAATACCTAGAGAAGATTTTGATGTAAAGGACTCTGAAGCATCACCAACCAGAAAAGGCGATACTTTAGTAATAAGAGACTTAGAGGATAGTTCTTTTTTCTTGGGTTCTTTAAAAAAGCCTGATTTTCAAAGAGAGACTAATGAGTGGGACCAAGGAAGAGTATTTTCATTGGTCGATAGCTTTTTAAACTCAGACTTAATTCCTGCAGTTATCTTATGGAAAAATGATGCTGGATATACATTTGTGATAGATGGAGCACATAGATTGAGTGCTCTTGCAGCTTGGGTGAATGATGATTATGGTGATGGGAAAATATCAAAATCATTTTATGACTCCATTATTCCAGATGAGCAAAAAATAATTGCGGAAAGACTACGAGCAAAAATTAATAAAGAAATTGGACCTTACTCTGATTATCACTTGGCAATTAAAAATCCAGAGAAGGTTAAAGAGGATATAGCCAACAAGGCAAGGCAGCTAGGAAGTTTAGCAATACAAATACAGTGGGTTGATGGGAATGCAAAAAAAGCTGAAGCTTCATTCTTTAAAATCAATCAAAAAGCTGCACCAATAGATAAAACAGAGCTGGCATTATTGCAGGCAAGAAATAAAGCAAATGGAATAACAGCTAGAGCTATTTTAAGAGGTGGTAAAGGTCACAAGTACTGGTCATCATTTGAAGTATGTAAACAAGATGAAGTGCAACAAAAGGCAGAAGAAATAAACGATATATTATTTAAACCTTCTTTAAAGACCCCATTAAAAACGCTTGATGTGCCAGTTGCTGGGCAGAATATCTCTTCACAAGCACAGATGCTTGTTCTTGAATTTGTAAACACTGTTAACCATATCCAAGACAAGCAACAATTAGATGATGATGTGACTGGTGAACAAACAATACAGATGCTTAATAATTGTTTAAAAGTTGCGAGATTGGTAAATAGTAATCATGTATCGTCTTTAGGGTTGCATCCTGCAGTATATTTTTATGCAGCAAATGGACGTTATAAGCCAGCATCTTTCAATTTCTTTCTTAGATTGGTAATTGAACTAAAGCGTAAAAATAAATTGAAAGACTTTACAAAGGCAAGAGAGAGTTTAGAAAAGTTAATTCTTAATTATGATGATTTGCCTAGACAAATAGTTAGAAAGTATAGAACTTCAGTGGCTGGAACGCCATATGTTGTAGATTTCTATTTAGAGGCAATTAGACTTATAAATTCAGGTTTAGATATTGAGAGTGTCGTTACTAAAATCATTAGCTCTCAAAAATTTGACTACCTAACATTGAAACATATTTCGACGCTACCAGATGAGTACTCTAATGATTTTCATTCCTATGCTAAGAGCGAAGTATTTATTAATGAAGCATTAAAAAACTCAGTAAAGTGCAAAATTTGTAATGGCTACTTACATACGAACTCCATTTCGATAGACCATATAGATAGAAAGCGAGATGGAGGTTCAGGTTCTCCAGAAAATGGTCAAGTTTCTCACCCATATTGCAATACAGGATATAAAAACTGACGGAAAACAATTGGGATAATACGGGGTAGGTCACGAGTATTAAATATTTTTTCGCCTATAGGCGAGCCACTTTACTTTTGCTTGCTCAAAAGAAAGTAACCAAACAAAAGAGCACCTCCTACCATGGCCTTTCGCTACCCTCGCTACTCACCAAATCGGGCGGCTGTACCCGAAAGAGCATCACCAACCTTACTAAGTGCTCAAGCATTAAGTCAGTTGAGACGGAACTCGCTCTCTCAAACAGTCCTCGTCGAAAGCTCCTAATTTGTCTGCGTTGCTCGGCGTGGTAGAAGGGGAGTTTCACATCGCATGCTAGCAAGCAGTATAATCATCTTTGGTCAAAACATGACCCTAACTCAAATTAAGAGCAAGTAATAAAAACGAAACCTAGGTTAGGTATGAGAGGAATCTGATGAGAAAACAAATATTCATCAATAGAGTAAATAAGAAGATAGAAAAAGAAACAAAGTCTGATAGTGATTTATTTAAAAAGCTTCTGTTTTTATTGCCTTACTCAGGAGCTTTATTAATTGCGCTTGGATATGGTTATACGACAGGAATATCTTCGCAGTTTGGTTATTCAGCTAAAGATTTTTTGAATGATATTAGTGGGTTTTTATCAGCTGCATTTGACCCCGCTCTAATTATTTCCATGAAGTTTTTTTCATGGGATTTTTTAACAAACTCAATCATTAATAGTGTTACTGATAAATGGCTTATTGGTTATGTCATAACGTTTATTATTATTTATACATTTTTCCATCTATTTAATCGTACACCAGAAAAAAGAGAAACAACTAAAAGGTGGTTTGTTGAAAAGCTGAGGTCAGTAGTAGACTCAAAGTTAACTCGTAAAAGAATAGTAATCGAAGTGTTACTAGTTGCTTTCGCTGGTATTTTTCTAAAGTTTTTAGCAACCCTAATGGTATATGTTGTGATTGTAATTTTGGCAGCTTTTTTCTTAGCAGTACCTGTCTTTGGCTTTTCTGCTGGTGCAGAATATGCCAAGGACTATATCATTCACCCTAAAGCATGCACTCCATTTGTTAAAAATATGGGTAAAGAAATACCTAAAACAGCACCTTGTGTTCGTCTTCTTATAGGCGAAAAAGAAATTGTTAGAGGGCGGGAAATTGCACGGAATTCTGAGCGTATATTTTTATATGTAAAAGAGGTAAGAAAAGATAATGAGCAAAAAGAAATAGAAGTAAGAGTTCCAAAATCTTTTCCTATTCGTAATGCGATTATTGAACGAGTCGACACAGAGGATGTTTTAAAATCAGCACAATGAGGAATTAGTGAGAGTTCTAACAAATCAATGGGGTCAGTCTCGATTAATTTTATGGAAGTTACTTTTTTACCTTTAGGTGAGTCACTTTACTTTTGTTTGCTCAAAAGAAAGTAACCAAACAAAAGTGTTACGACCTGATATAACTAGATACTATTAATTGAGATAAGTGGGAAGAGTTGAAACTAATCGGGAAGATGTGGGAAGGTTAAATGAAAAAGATTTGCAAGGTGTGCAAAAATTTAGCTCGAGGAAATTAGAGCTTTAAAACACCTTGGCGTAAAGCAATTTCTTCTTCTCGTACATAGGCAAGAATTCTGTAGATGGTTTGGATGGAGACTTTATAGTCTTTTGATAGTTGCGCTTGATTGTGGCCATCAAATTTAGTGTATATGTCACGGTCGCGTTCAGTTAGTTCTAAGCGCAGGCCTTGTGGGAAGTAGATCAATTGGCCACCCCATGTTTCGCACATTTGTTTTGATATTTCACGCGCTAGCTTATCGGCTCGCTTGTCATCGATATCATCTTTAATAAGTACACATTTTGTGTAGACGATTAAGTCTGCTAAAAACTCTGGTGCATACGACCTTGTTTTTTGTTTACCCATTGGATGCCTTATTTTGTGTGCGTTGTAGCCACGATTTTAGGCGTTCGATTAAGGTGCTGGCTTGTGCGCCTGTTAACCACTCAATGCGATCGACTTTGGTTTGGTTTTTAATGAAGCGTGCTATTGCTTTTTCGGAGGGGTCAATAACAACCCCATCGTTGTATAAATTAAGCCACAGAGCGCGAATCATTTTGTGCTGCGGCTCGGTAGATAGTGGCTTTTTTTGCTTGGCTTTAGTAGGCGGCTTTGGCTTCCAGCCACGAGATTTTAGGTGTTCTAATACTTTGGCACGACCAGCGTGATCAAGGTCTTTAGATGACTTCACACGCGCGCACATCCACAACATAGCGCGGTATATTTCATCATCCATACCAAGATCGTTTTTGGCAATATGGATTTTAGCGATATCGTTTTGAATTCTAGTTTTCATTGTTCATACGTTTGGATTTAAGAATATATTGCTTGCCTCTGTATTGAGAAATAGTTACTTCAATATCAATACCAAAGACAGCGGCTACATCACAACGTGATGCTGTTTTTTTACCAAATAATTCGACGAATAAAAATTCAAAAAAACCAGCTTTACTTGTATTAACAGCAGCTTCTAACCCATTTATCATATACATCCTTCATTATCAAATAAGTCGCCAGTCGCTCTATATTCTGCTGGCAAGTTGTTGTATGAACCTTTGGCAATACCTCGCATAATTGCTTGATATTTACCACTCACTGTGTCTGGGTGGATGCATAGCTTTGCACCAATCCCTTCGCGGCTGCAACCGCTTAACTTCATTTGCAAAACAGTTAATTGAATCTCAGTGAGTGGTCGTTGTTTCATAGTTAAGCATCAGGTTCACAAAGCAAAGGCACGCCGTATAACTCCATTACGTCTTTGCGGCCACCTTCCCAATTAATCATTTCTGCGCAGGCTTTGCAGTAGTATTTTTTTGTTGATTTGTTGTAGTAAGTTGCACCGGGTTTCTGACAGTCTGTGACGTTGCAATTGCCATCTTTAATGCCTTTTAGTTCTACGTCAAAAAGTTCGCTCTCAAAGTTTATTCCAGCAGTGTTTCCGTGAGTCATGACGCTAGCCATGAGTCCTGCTATAAACACCCTCTTTTGTTGTTGGCTTGTAGTCAGACTATTCCATTCGTCGGCTTGCTTTTTTTCTTGCGCTTTCTTTTCCGCTGCGCGTCGTTTTTCTGTACGAATTGCTTCGATAATGGCAGATGTTTTTCTTTGCTCAAACGTGCCTCTTAAGTTAGCTTGTCCCATTGTTGTTCTACCTTTTAGTATTTAAACCACCTTCCACAGCACGTTGATTTAACGCGCTATGAATGAAGGTTTTGTTTATTGATTCACCGCGTCTTTTAGTGCTTTTGCCACTGTTAGTTTTGGTGCGTTGCGTGCGGCGATTTGTATCGTTTCACCACTGCGTGGGTTGCGACCTTCGCGTGCGGCTTTGTGCGTGATGCTTAACTTACCAATGCCAGGCAAAGTGACTTCGCCACCACTAGCTAACTCTTCTTGCACCACCGCGCCTAACGCCATCAATACGCCTTCTGTCATTGCTGCCGATCCGCCAGCGGGTTTAATACGATTTACTAAATCTGCTTTATTCATATCAGTCTCCATTAATTAACAAGATGTTGCTTAGTTTAGTTTTGAGATTAAAACTAAACTAAGTATCACCCTTGTCAGGTTGTTTTAGCTTCTCTTCAATTGCCTGTAAACGTTCCACTTGCTTTGGTAATTCCCATACATTTTTTGTGTCGCGCAAGCTGACTAAGAAACGTTTATCCATGACATTCAGCTGTTGGCTAAGATCACTATTTAAGGTGATAGCTACTCGTATGTGTAGCGCTAGCCATAAGCTTTTACTGCTCACTGGTTGCCTCTTTAATCAGCGCTGCAACAACTTTGTCAACGTTGCTGTCAGCAGGTTTAATGAGTACTTGGTCTGTATCGGCAGTGACTGTGCAGCCGATTTTTTTTAGGTCAGCGACTGCTAATTTATCGATTGCTGTTTTAATTGGCTTCTCTTCTGTTTTAATCAATAAGTCGCACTCTTTTTCAGAAAAAATCTTGCGCATGAGCTTGATCACTTGCTCAGGACTCTTATAACTAATCGTGCCTTTTTTCTTTTGCATACCAACTTTGATGCCGTAAAAAGTGATTGATCGTGGCGCGGTAAAATGCTGTTGATTGGGTTCAATTTCTGTTTGCAAGTCATGGTGTTTTTGCGCAGCATCTGCCACCTGCTTTTTAAGCAACTTCATATTTTTTCGTTTGATATCATCGATCTGATTATTCATATCGGCAACGGTTTCGCTGAGTGCTTTATGCGCATCAGCATAGCCCTTGGTTCTATTTTCTATCGGTGCTAATGCTGGGTTAGCTTTTGCCATTCTGTTCTCCATCGTAAATTGGGTTAGTGAAAATTGGTTTGATCGTTTGTAAACGCTTGTGCAGTTTCCCGCTTTGAATACTCTGCTCTCAATATGGCTGTTTGTTCTTTTAAGGCTTTAAGAATATTGAGTGCGTTTTGTTCAGTCACTCCCTTCCTAAGCAAAGTGGATATCATGTGCAGCGCACCTTGTATCGTGAGTTCTTGTGCAAGTAACTCATGGTCATCAAACGCAGAAAGCGTTTGTTTATATTCGTCGTAATTGACTGCTTGCATATTTTTAATTTCTGCCATCTTATGTCCTTAAATGTAGTTGTCCGATTAGGTCTTCCATTGGCATTCTTGCAAGGGCGCTGGCTAGCTTTAGGCTGTGCATGGCACGATGCTTTAAAAATTCCACTGTCTCTTCTAGCTCTTCACGTGTTTGCGCAACGTAGTAGCCAGTACTTGGGTGACCGCAGATTGCGATACCATCTTCGCGACATTGGCTGATTAAGTTACGCAAACTGCGAGTATTAATGCTGAGCAATAAGGCAAGGTCTTGCGCTTTGATGCCATTGGCTTTGCCTGAGTGGACTGTCATTACTGCCATTAAATCGTGTTTATTTGCCATTTTTCTTTACCTTTCCTGTCATTTCTCGAATAGTCTTGCGTACAGCTTCTGGCAGGTGAATCTCATTAGCCGTGTGCCACTTTATCTAAGAACGTATCAAGTACTTTTGTTTGCTCTGGGTTTAGCTCAAACTCCATGTGATCAATCGTGATAATTAAGTAACCGTCAGAGGTGTAAGAAACAAGGAATTGATCGCCGATTGCTGTATCAGATTGTGCGGTGCTTGCAGCTTCGGTACTTCTTTCAGAAACAGGCGTGTCGTAAGCATTATCAGTCTCGACAACTGGTGTCTTAGAAACGGCAATTTCTGTAGTTTTCACGCCAATCTCCTGACGATTGACCGCATCTTTATGGGTGTACGTTTTTCTGTTACTGCTGTTTCGGCCAGTCACAATATCGCCCCTTTTTACACGTGCAGAAATATTCCTCTCTCCAATGTCACGCATATTCAAAGCCTTGCCTATTTCGGTTATTGTGCAATCTGGGCTAGCTTTTATTTGGTCAATGATTTGCTGCGTGATTGATTTCTTTTCTGTATTTGTTTCAGGCACTTTCTTCTCCTTATTTGTGATTTTAGGTTTGCTGAGTGCTATAGGCACATTAGTTGATATTGTTTCTGCTTTGTCGCCGCCTTTATAAAGGACAGGGTAAGCCTCGCGCCCAGCAAGCGTTATTTGATAGTGAAGTCCTGTGTTCTTAACAGACCCCAGTTTCACTAGCTCAATCAAGCTTTGCTTATCAAACCGCTGCTGGGCAAACTCAACGGCTTTACGCCCTTGTTTAAGCGTTGATAAAATAAAGAATTGCTTGTCCGTGAATTGCATCAGTCCACATCCACTGGCACTAAGAAGCTCATCGTGGCAGGCTTGGTTTTTGCACGGCCATAGTCTGACTTTTTATGCTTCTCACAGCGCAGCACCAGCCCTTTCCCTTGGCTTTCTAACCACAGCACACTCCGCATACCTTGGTCATCAGGCAAACAGCCCATAATGGCTTGATCGGTTTCTGAAACCTTGATAGCAATGCCTGGCTTCTGCCTTTCGATAAGTATGAAAATCAATAAAGCGAAAGCCAATAGATACATAAAACGGTGGTACCACTTTTCCAAATCAATCTTTCCCTCTTTAATTAAGTCAAATCTACTCATAATCTTTCTCCTAAAACCTTCATTGGTTTTACTGTTAACGTGAAGTGTGGATGTTGAATATTTAACGCCATCAAAGCACTGACACCTGCACCAATTGGTGTTCGAGAAGTCACCTCCATATTGGTGACTTTAGGTATCTTGTTAATAACGCTGTGGATGCTAACGTCATACACTGGCATGATCTTCTTCTGTGTTATTTGGGCATGTATCAGCTCTTGTAATTTCAAACTTGTTTTTACCCATTGAAATTGATTCAATCAGCTGTACCTTTATCGGGACACCTTCACCAAAAACCTTAACTGCCAAAGCTTTAATGGCTTGCCTTTCACCAGCAGTGCAGCTGGCTGACATTCCTGCACCTCGTGCCATATAAGTGCTATTGCGATCGGTGACGCTTGCTTGAATTTTCTCCATATCAGATTCTCTTAATGACTTCTGCGCTGACTTTTGACTCACCAATTTCGGCGCATAAGTTCAATGCTTTTGTCACTAGATTGTTGACCATTAATGGGTTTAAATTCGATATCACCCGCCCGTTATCCGTTCGCGTTAAACGTGTGCGGATGGCTTCGATTGCATCGTCAGCAAACAAGTCGTTCATTGGCTTTTGGATGCGGTCGAATTTAAATTGCAAGTAAGACTCTAAGTTGCGATCAAGCGGTACCAGTTTTGAAACTTCACAGCGATTGATAAACTCACGTGCGTCGGGGTTGCTGCCGACGTTGAGCTTGTACATCAACTCAGGTTGGCCAATTAAGATAATAGACAGCAGCTTTTTAAAGCCGTCTTCTAGCTCCCAAAATCGCTTCAAATACTTCATACATTGAATGGTGATGTCGTGAGCTTCTTCAATAATAATCACATGTTTATTACCGACTTCAGCACTGGCTTTTAATACCTTCTCGACAATCCGCGCTTTAGACTCTAGGCTTTGTGGTAGCTTAGATTCGGGCTGTAAATCTTTAATAATGGCTTCGCAAATGCTGCCAGCATTCAAGCGTGTTTTATCAATCACGCGCGGGAATATTACGGTGATTTGCTCACCATCACGGTTGATGCGTTCAATTAAATCGCGGCGCAAAATACTCTTGCCACCACCTGATTCACCGACCACCGCCAGTAAACCACCATGCTTGGCAGTGGTGTACATGGCTTCGCGGATATAACGAATGTCAGGACTGGTGTAGAGATCAGCTATGCCTTTGACTTCATCTTTGAACGGATCGCGGAATAATGAAAATAGCTTTTTTGCTTCAGGTGTTAACATTTCAGGTTCTCCAATGGGGTCTATTTCAGGCATGGCGCGTGGGTATTGACCTGTGTGAGCGCCTGCTGGATGACCGTGTCGAGCGGTGTCGGCTTTATCTTCTTTCCATATCGTGGCGATATCACTTTCAGTTACGCCACGTAGTTTTAGAAAAGCGTTTGTCTGTTCGACAATACTTTCTTTTGACGTTGTTTTAGGCCACAAATCCCAGTTCATAATTTGTGCGCCAGCGGTTAAACTCAGTGGCAAACCGTTTGGTTGCGTGATGGCTCCACACCATAATTTTTGTTTGATGCCATAACGTTGCAATACACCTTTTAAATTAATCGGCATGTAAGGATCTCCCTGCTTATTAATAAGTAATGGCGCTAACATAATCGCCTCCATATTTGCCTGTTGTTTCGTTTTTCATTTATAATTTCCTCTCGTAGTAGTTGAGCGCCTTTGAGCGCCGTTTCAAATCGCCGTTAGTGTTGGTAGCACTAGCGGCGATATCTTTTTGGCTATTTCACCGCCACCAGTTTTGGTTTCTCAGTTAATTTACCGTCTAAATAATCAATCGCTGTTTGCAATTGGTCTTCTAAAATGCCATCAGGAAAAGTAGCTTTTAATTGATCTGCTTCATCAGCGGTCACTGCGCGACCTAGCAGGCTACGCAAGCGCATTCTTGCTTCTATCGATGTCAAAGGTTTCACTTCCACATGCATACGGTCCGGCACGTTTAAGCGTTCACCTGGTCTATCCATAAATGCTGGTCCTGATACATGCTCAAGATGGCTATGTGCATCCAAGCCTGCAAACGGTGTGTCACCACGTGTTTTGGCTTTTTCGATTTGCTGTTGATTCATGTTCAGGAAGGCTTGTTTGTCGCCTTGTTGTGCGGTTTCTTCCACGATGGTGAGTGGGCGTGATTTAAACTCTTCACCAATCACTGGCGCGTTGGCGGCAAAGCCTGTGAAACTGTCTATTTCAATTGGTTTTAAGTGGTAGTCGACATCTTCATCAAGATAATTTTTAAAGGTGGCCAGCACTTCATTCATGCCATAAATTAACGCACTCACACGTAACTTAGCACCGACATGTATCGATGGAATGTGCGCCACATCGTAATGCTCACGTTGCTTGCTCACCGGGTGTTTAAAGGTGACGTGTAGCTGCTTATCAACTGGGCGTTCTATTTCATTGCCGCTAAGTAATGCACGGCATACCGTGATATTAGGCAGTACACGTAACTGCTCTTTGCGAATGGTTTGCCATATTGCATAACGTGCTTGTGGCTCACGCATATACTTACGTTTTAGGCGTGAATCGTATTTGGGTACCATGTTGGCGTTGTAGGCGTTAAACCAAAATTCAGAAGCCACGTTTAGTTCATCTACGTTTTGCACAGGCTCGTAAGCCAAGCGGCTTTCAAATAGGCACTCAACTAGGTTGTTGGCATTTTCTACACTACCCTTGGCGCGTGGGTTGCCAGCTTTATGCTCTATGGCTTGCACGTCTAAGGCGCGTAAAGCGTTTTTAATCGCGCCCGATGTATTGGCACTACCTTTATCCCATAGCATTATCTGAGGCACGCCGTGGATCAATGCGTGTGACTTTTTATCCCATGCATAAAGCAGGAAGTCATACAGGTTGGCTTGGGTCTCGCCTTTGGCTGCGTAGTAATGCACCACGATGCTAGCGCTATAGTGATCGGTTAATACATAACGCCAGCACTTAAGTTTAATCTTGGCGATATTTTCTAATTTGTTTTTGTAAAACTCGTCATCACGCATCATGTATTGCTTGCCGTCTGGCATGTAGTAAAGCAAGCACAATGACGGATCAACTTGATGCACATGGTTTGGATGTAGTGATTGCATGGCCCGATAAGCGGTTGGCTGCTTTTGTGTGGCCAAGTCCATTTTTTTTTCACGTAATAGCGTGTTGATGCGGCTATTCGATACGCTGATGTCACGTGAGTTTTGTGACAACATCGATGTCGCCGTTGGTGTTTTCATGGTAGCTTTGCCGTTCTTACGTACGCCGTGCTTGAGTACAAAACTAATGTCGTGCAAGGTCTCATCGCTCACCGATGTTTTACCTTTGTCAGCACGTGTCTTACGCCCACTTTCCCAGCCGACTTTTCCTAGCTCACGGTACACCTTGGCATGGCTCCAGCCAGTATGTGTTTTAAATGCGCCCACAATGGCAGTGGTTTCACCATGCTTGGCGGTGTCCAAATTGCGTGCCAGCTGGCGCACTTCGTCGGTCATGAGTAGGTTTGCGGGTTCTTTAACGGCCATAATGGTTAACCTTGTTGGTCCTGTTCACCGAATACGTCTAATATCGGTCTCGCTTTTTCTTTGTAACCGATAAAGACGGTGTCGCAGGCGTTCGATAACTCAGCGGCTTTAGCGACTAGCTGGTTGACCATATCGCTGTATACCAGCGCCATGTGTTCAATGGCTGCTTCGCTGTCTTGCTCGCCGAAGTCTTCGTTTAAGATGGCGTCACGCAATGTGTCCATGCTGTCAATTTGGGCGATGGCTTTTCCACCTGCGCGAGTCACATCCATTGCGATGTCAAAAGCACGTGGATGCCAGTCGCCACCTTTATTTTGAAGCTTGATTACTTGCTTTTCTAGGTCATCAATCTTGGTGATTAGCTCTTCGGCAACTTCTAAAAAAGCATCTTTGTCATTGGCCTTGGCAGCTTCGATTAATTCTTCTTGCTGTGTTTGTGGTAGTTGACGGTATTGACGTAACTTGCGGTAGCCGATGCCGATGCGCTGCATAGACTCTAAGGCTTCTTCGCCGAAGGCTTTTAGGTTGGTGATGTCGGTATCAACTTTATCGACTGATTTACCTAATAAATTACAAAACTCTTCCCAAGTGCCTGTGAGAACTTTTCCGCTGTTCGGAATTTTCATGCCCTTAATGTCGCGGTATTGCTTGGTTTCTTTTATTTTTGCTAGTTCAGAAATTCCGATTGTGCGGGAAAAGTTCTCAAACGCACTGACAATCTCTTGCCTGCCAATGGCTTGATTGATCAGGTCGCGTGAGCTACTGTAGCTTTCCTCAATCGCGGCAAACGTTCCACCATCGCAGGTAAGCCGGGCGTGGCTGGTAAATCAGCGTCTGCGATTGAGCGCTATAGCAAAGATAGACCTGTGCTGAAGGTAGAAGATGTGACCAGTGCTGGCGGTAATGCCTTGCCATTACCTGCTGGATGGGAGACTGATTTTAGTGATTTACAAAACCTTGAGTATCCGCTTGACCAAGTGCCACCACGTTACGTGAGCAACGAAGATTACTATCAGTACATTTCACCAACTGGCAAAACAATCAACCTGCTCACCACGTTAAGCGATGGCGAACAGGCGCGGATGACTTACACCATTACGCACACGCTATCCTTAACGGTAGATACTATTCCACTTGGCGACCGTGAGCCTGTGTGCTGTTTAGCTGCTGCTAGCTTATGTGATCAACTCGCAGGTTTATATAGCGGCGATTCTGATAGCACCATACAAGCCGATAGCGTGAACCACCAAAGCAAGGCTAGTGAATTTGCAAAACGTGCAAATGCTTTGCGTAAACGCTATTTAAATGAGCTAGGCATTGATGCCAAAAAGAACGTGGCTGCAGGTGTCGTGGTGTCAACGCGACCAACCAACAGCCAAGGTGGCCAACGCTTAACGCATGGGCGTAAACATCGTGGCTAGTTTATTACACGCAAAATTAGTTGGCTTTGAACGTTTGCAGCATGCTTTTCAGCGTGCGCCGCATATCGTACAGCCTGAGCTAGAAGCTTGGGCAGAAACCGCAGGCGCACATTTGTCGGGCGAAATAGCCGCACTCACACCAAAAAAAGAAGGCACATTGCAAAAAAGCATTGGCCATGAGGTTGAGCAAGCTGGCCGTTTAGGTGTGGCGGTTACCGTTGGCACACCACTTAACTATGCGTTACCTGTTGAGCTAGGCAGCAAGCCGCATGACATCACCCCCAAGAACGGCAAAGCGTTGTTCTTTATGATGCGCGGCATGCCAATCTTTGCGAAAAAAGTACACCACCTGGGTACGACAGGTTTCTTTATGTTTGAGCAAGGCTTAGAAGCCAATATCAGCCAGTTGCAAGACTCTTTCGGCAAGATGATTGATCGCATTTTTAGCAAGATTGCGCGAGGTAACGTATGACAACGACGACAGAATTGCGTGATGCCATTGTCGCCAAAGTGACTGCCATTACCGATATTGGCAAAGTCCATAAATATGAGCGCTATGCAAAAAAAGCAACCGACCTAAAAGAACTTTATGTTTACAACAGTCGCGTACAAGGCTGGATGCTACGCCGTGCGGGATTTAAGAAAACGCAGGTCGGCGATGGCCATTTTGATGTGCGTACCCATTGGGAGCTACGCGGCTATTTAAGCCTTGATGACGCTGATAAAACTGAACTGATTATGGACGGCTTAATCGACATGGTGCAGATGGTAATCAGTAATGATCATACCTTTAGCGGCAAAGGCCGCTGGATTGAAGAGCATGTGGTAACAGGCGCACACGAACCGATGATGTTTTGCGGCGTGTTGTGTCATGGCGCCACCTTAACATTTGACACCAAGCACCAAGAGACCACCACCATTGGTAATGGCGACATTGGTTCGCTGGATGACTTTAATACCGTTAACGCGCAATACGATATCCCGCCACACGTGCTGAGCGAAGAGCATCAAAGATGGCTAGCAGCAGATTATACAAACAGCCGTCCAGAGTTGGACGATACGATTGATTTAACGAAATAATTTACAGGAGTAAATGACATGCCAAAACTACATGAACCCGTTATTGCCACACCAAAGGCTGGCTTAAATGTCCGCAAAGAAGACGGCACTTATCTGCCAGCTGCAGGCGACACCGTGATGCACAGTACTTATTGGGCGCGGCGCGAAAAAGATGGTGATGTCAAGCTAGAAGACTTACCGAAGGCTGCAAAAAATACACCCATTGAACCCGCTAAAAAGTAAGCCATTAACGCGAAACTAGGAGAACATAATGCCAGATAATATTACCTTTAAAGATATTCCCATTGGTCAACGCGTACCAGGTGCGTATCTTGAAATCGACCCAAGCAGAGCCGTGCGTGGCTTGCCTCAAATTGCACACAAGATGTTGGTCATTAGTCAACGCTTAAGCACAGGCATTATTGCCGAAGGTCTCCCTGTCCGTATTACCCGTAAAGAAGATGGCATTAACTACTTTGGCCGTGGGTCTATGCTGGCGCAAATGATTGCGGCTTCGTTAGAAGTGAACCCTTATAATGATTGCGGCTTCGTTAGAAGTGAACCCTTATACCGAATTTTGGGCAATCGCGCTTGATGATAGTAACGCAGGTAATGCCGCTACAGGGACGCTCACTTTTACGGGCACACCAACGCAATCAGGCACGTTGTATTTGCGTGTTGGTTTCCGCAACCTATCCGTCGGCATTACTGCTGGGCAAACAGTCACACAGGTCGCTGCCAATGTGGCAGCACGTATTAATGCTGATTTAGATGGTGCAGTCACCGCTACAGCTGCTGCTGGTGTGGTCACCGTCACCAGTCGCCATAAAGGCACAGAAGGCAACGAAATTGATATCCGCTTAAACTACTATCAAGGCGAACAGATACCAGCTGGCTTGAATGTTGCACTTGTCGGCATGACTGGCGGCACAGGCAACCCTGATATCACCACCGCCATTACTGCAATGGAATCCATTGCGGCATATAGTATTTTAAGTGGCTTAACCGATGCCTCTAATGTAGCTATCATGGAAGCAGAACTTGAAGCACGCTGGGGTGGTATGGAAATGCGTCAAGGCCACATGTTTGGCCACAAAAATGGCAGCTATAGCACACTGGCGGCATTTGGCAGCGCACGCAATAGCGCACATAGTTCATTCGGTGGCATCAATAAATCACCAAGTTTGCCTTGGGTGATTGCCGCACAATGGGGTGCTGCGATTGAATTTAGCGGCGCAAATGATCCTGCTGTGCCTTTCCGTTCGATTTATTTACCTGATGTGGCAGCGCCAGATGAAGCCGATCGATTCTTGCCTACTGAGCGCAACCTATTGCTACATGATGGCGTAAGCACATTCATCATTGATCAAGGCGGCAAAGTCTACGTTGAGCAAGTAGTTACGACTTATCAAACCAATACATTTGGCCTTGAAGATGTGAGCTTGCTCAAACTCAACACCAAGTGGACAGTTGACTATATGCGCTTTGCTTTCCGCTTTGATATTTTGACCACCTACCCTAAACACAAACTAGCCAATGATGATGTGCTGGAGCATATACAAGAAGGCCAGCCGATTGCCACACCTAAGCTGATTCGTAATACCTTAATCGGCACGGGCAAGAAGCTTGAAAAAGCAGGCTTACTGGAAGACCTAGATCAGTTTATTAAAGACCTGATTGTGGTGCGTTCAGACGCCGATGTGAATCGTGTCAATGCCATTATTCCACCAAACACAGTCAATCAGTTTGATGTGTTTGCAGGTGCGGTGCAATATATCTTGTAAGCACCCTTTATTTAACGAACGATTAGGAGAAACATCATGGCAGGAGTTCACGGACGCGCATTTATTACGATGAATGGACAGCGCTTTAACAGTAAAGAAGGTGCAACAATCACAATGGGAGGGCTTGTAGGCGAGCCTGTTGTCGGTGATGGTGGCTTAGCTGGACCACAAGATAAATATGAAGCTGGGAAAATTGAAGCCACCTTTATTGCTACAGAAGGAGTCAGTGTCACGACACTGCAACAGCTTAGAAAAGCTAATGTTAGCTTTGATAGTGACAACGGTAAAAGCTTTGTGTCAGAGGATGCGTTTAATGGCCCACTACCAGAACTCTCACGCGACGGTATTAAAGTCACCATCCACGGCACATTTAAAGAGGTGTAATTGAATATGGCTAAAAATAAAGAAGTGGCGAAAACCACAGACGAAACCACAGACGAAGCGGCGTTACCACTTGGCCAAAAGAAATTTCAAAAGCCGATTACGCTTGCTGGCATAACCTACACGCACGTTGAAATGCGGTTGGGTACTGTGACTGATTTGTTTGCGGCTGAAAATGAACTGGCTAAGAATGGCTTAGGCACACATACACCATTACAGTTTAATGGTGAAATGATGTTGCTACAGTTAGTTAAAGTCTTTAACGATCAAGGCTCAGAATTTAATGGGCCATTTACCAAAAACATGCTGCTCACTTGGGGCATCTCTAACTATAACGTCTTAAGAAATCAGCAACTGATACTTGAGGCGCTGGGGGAGACCTAGCAGCCCGACATGAGGGGGTGTTCGACAGCATTTTGTTGATCGCACTTAAAACGGGCTGGTCTCGACAGGAAATATTAAGCCTACCAACGCATGAGTACTATTATTATTTGAAACGCCTAACCGAAAAAGCCGAGCCATGAAACATGAGTACACCCTAGCTGCCAAACTCTATGCCGATGCCAGTCGTATGAACAGTGGCTTGGCGCAGGGTGAGCGCGGTATTCGTAAGTTTGGCAACGTTGCTAAGCAAGAGTTTAGTGCGCTTAAAGGTATGCTGACTTCTTTTCAGGGCAAGCTAGCTGGCATTGGCGTCACCATTGGCGCGACCGCTGCCGTTATTCAATCGGCACACCTGGATAAAAGCCTCACCCAAATTGGACAAACCGCTGATGCTTCCGAAGGTGAAGTAACTGGTTTACGCAATGAGCTATTCCGCATGGCTAAAGATACGGGACGCGGCGTTGATGATTTAAAACAAGGGTTCGACAATGCCGTACAAGCGGGCTTAAACTTTGATGAAGCCCTGCCAGTATTAGATGCCACCAATATTGCAATGGCCGTAACCAGTGCGCAAGCAGGCGTTCTAACATCTAGCCTGACCGTTGCCAGCACTGCCTTTAATTTTGATTTAGAAAAGCAGGGCAAGGCGCTCAATATTTTAGATCAAATGACGGTGGCAGGCAGACGAGGCAATGCCGAGCTGGAAAATCTGTCAGGTATCTTTGGGCGTATCGGCCCTAACGCCGCCGCCGCTGGTTATGGCTTTAGCCAAACATTGGCCTTCGTTGAAGGCTAGTCGCTCATTGAGAAAAAGCCTGAGCGACTAGCGACGCTTGCCGATAGCACCATACGATTGTTTACCAATATGCGCTATATGAAGGCCACGCAAAAGGCCACAGGTGTAAAGTTCTTTGATGCGGATGGTAGCCGCCGCGATGCCTTCGATGTCATTGGTGATATCAAAAAACAATATGACAAGTTTGATAACGATATCCAGCGTGCTAAATTTATTCAAAAAGCCTTTGGCAAAGCTGACTTAGACACCATTAAAGGCATGCGCATATTGCTTTCAGGCGATATGTTAAGCACGATTAAAGGCTTTACCAAAGAGATTGATAATGCTGGCGGCACGTTAAAAAATGACTTGAAAGAGGCCATTAATAATGCCGTTGATCAAACTGGCCGTTTAAAAGCGACTTTAAGACAAGCTGCTGACAACTTTGCGCAGCCAATTAACGAGGCGATTACAAACGCCACCAAATATGCACTCAACAAAAAGTCCGACGGTGGCCTTGAAATGAGTGGTGGTGAATTGTTAGCGGCAGGCGGCGGCGCAGCAATTATGACTATGTTGACAGCAAGGTACGGTGGCAAGCTGCTATCAGGACTTGCAGGCAAGCTAACAGGCATTGGCGCTGGGTGTGGGCAGCAGGTAAGACATTAGAAGAAGCCACAGGTGTGATGCCTGTGTTTGTGGTGAATATGGGCGATGGCGGTATGGCTGGCGGCTTACCCATCAATGCGAAAACGGCAACCACCGCTGCTGCTGGTGCTGGTGCTGGCGCATTGTCTTTGCAAAGTTTAAGGTTTACAGGCGCACTACTAGGTGGTGCAACCATGAGCCAGCTGGCTCTGATGGGGGCTGGAGCCGTAGCCACCGCCATAGCAGGTGTGGCAGCAGCAGGCGCAGCAGGTTACGGTACTGGCTGGGTGGCCAATAAAGGCATTGAATATGCCGATGACAATTTCGATACCAATATCGGTAACAGTATTGGACGCACAGTAGCAGTGTTCTTAGCGCCATTTAGTGAGACGGCGCGGACGGCGCTAACACAGGAATTTAAAGCTAAAGCGGCTGAGTTATCAGGCACGCTCAACATTAAAATCGATCAAGATGGTCGCGCCACTGCCACTATGAATACCAATCAAAGTGGTATTAATATTAATATGGCCAATGGGCCACACATGTTGGCGCTCTAATGGCTTGGCATGATGATATGCAAAAAGCACTTTTAGAGGCTTGCCATGCCATGCGATTCAATCAGATGGCGTGATTGGCCGCAATACCGTGGTGCATGAATACCCTAAGAAAAAAGATGGGGCGTATGTAGAGGACATGGGGCCGAAAGTTCGCACTTTTACGCTCACACTATTTGTGCTAGGTGATGACGTATTTGCACAGCGTGATGCATTTGAAGCTGCTCTTGAGAAAGAAGGACCAGGTGAATTAATCCATCCGTGGCGTGGGCGCATGCTGGTCAGCGTGACAGATTGTCGGGCTAGTGAAACCATTGAGCAAGGTGGTCGCTGCAGCTGGACCGTCACCTTTACCCAAACAGGTGAAAACAAACAGCCTAGCGTAAGGGCTGATACGCAAGCGCTAGTTGATGTCGCAGCAGACAATGCGATTGCAGTAGTTGCAAATGATTTTGCAGAAACGTTTGGCGTGGATGGCTTGCCTGAGTTTGTCGAGCAAGATGCTTTAAGCCAAATCAACACCGTGTTAGATACCGTTTTAGCGGCTGGTCGCGGCATGCTGCCGAACATGAGTGTACTGCCTAGCTTTATTCAAAAAGGTGCGAGCATATTAGGCAAAGTGACACAGTTGATGCGTTTGTCGACCAGCTTAGCCAGCACGATAACTGCACAGATTGCCAGCCTATTAGGTTTGGGCGCATCGCCATTATCGGCACTTAACGCCTTAAAAAATCTATTTGGCTCTTCATACGAGCCTGTTAATCGCACCACACCTAGCCGTATTCAGCAGGACAATAACCGCCAAGCCGTTGCCAGTATCACCCGCCGCACCGCGATTATTGAGGCAGCACGGACCAGTGCCAGCATTGACTTTGACAACCAAACCCAAGCCCTGCAAGTGCGCGATGATATCGTCGATGCAATTGAGGCGGAGCAGCTTACCGCGCCTGATGCGGTGTATGAGACCTTAGCTGATTTACGCACAGCAGTGACGCGCGACATTAGTACAAGGGCAAACGATATCGCCAAGCTGATTGAATACACGCCGACCAACACCGTACCCGCATTGGCCGTTGCTTATCATTTATATGGTGATGCCACTAAAGATGCCGACATCATCAAGCGCAACCCTATTACTCATCCGGGCTTTGTGCGCGGTGGCCAAGTGCTTGAAGTGTTAACAGATGATTGAGCTAAAAGTTAATAGTGAGATTTATGGCGGCTGGCAAGAAGTTCGTATTCCGTTCGGCTTGGAGCAAATCGCCAATTCATTCGAGTTATCCGTCACTGACAAATGGACAGGCCAATCCAATCCTCGCCCGATTAAACGCTTTGCCAAATGCCAGGTGTTGATTGATGGCGAGGTGATAATCACAGGTTATGTCGACAGCAACACCCCTGAATTTGATACTAAAAATCACAGTATTAACATCACTGGCCGCGACGCCACTGGCGATTTAGTTGATTGCTCTGCGATTCACAAGTCTGGCCAATGGTCAGGCACAACCCTAGATAAAATCGTGCGCGATATCTGCCAGCCGTTTAGCATTCCAGTCAACGTTAATGTATCGATGGGTCCTGCATTTTCCACCTTTAGCATACAAGAAGGCGAAACCGCTTTTGAAGCCATTGATCGTGCTTGCCGCATGCGAGCCGTGATGCCGATATCAGACGGACTGGGTGGCTTGCTGCTAACACGTGCTAAAGCAGGTACACCGATTGCCGAGTTGACGGAAGGTGTAAATATCTTGCATGGGCGTGGTGAGTTTGATGCCAAAGAGCGCTTTAGCCAATACCACATCAAAGGCCAAGACCGTGGCAATGATGATGATTGGGATAGCCCTGAATCGCATACACAAGTCAGTGCGAAAGCGACCGATGATTTAGTACCACGCTATCGTCCACTCATTGTGATAGCGGAAGAAAAAGGACCACACGCGACCTATAAAGACCGTGCGCAGTGGGAGCGTAATGTGAGACGTGCTCGCAGTAGTCGTGGCACGATTCGCGTTAATGGTTGGCGCAATGTCACTGGTCGCTTGTGGCGTGCCAATACCCTCGCTCATTTGCAATCGCCCATGCTGGATGCCAACGCCAATGTGTTAATTGCAGGCGGTACTTACATTATTAGTAAAAAATCAGGCACGGTGACCGAGCTGTCGGTTGTTGGCCAAGACGCTTTTGATTTAACCAGTGGCAATGCCGAAGCTGAATGGAGTGGGTTTTGATAGCAGCACTCAATAAACTACTCAATCCGTTACGTCGCCGCGTGCGCTTAATGATATCGCGTGCCGTGATAAGCGCCATTAGTGATGGTGGCGGTTTGCAATTAGTCCAGGTCAAGCTGCTAGATGGCGAAGTGCGCGACGGCGTTGAGCGTTTTCAAGAATATGGTTTTACTGGCGTGCCTTTAGCTGGTGCTGAAGGCATCATGGCTTGCGTGTCTGGTAATCGTGACCATGGGGTGCTAGTAGCTGTAGATGATCCGCGTTATCGCATCAAAGGTTTGCAGCCGGGCGAAGTGGCCATGTACTCGCACTTGGACAAACAAGCACACAAACATCGCATTATTTTGAAAGACGATGGCAGCATGGAAGTGCTGGCAAAGTCTATACTCGTTAAAGCCACTGAAACCGCGAGAATAGAAGGTAAAGATGTCGAGATTCACGCCACCGACACTTTCAAATTCGACGTCAATGGGCAAGGCCAAAAATGGGATGGCCAAGGAGTTGAAACGTGGCAAGATGATGATATCTCTAAGCCGCATCACCCACACAATCCACCTGAAATACTTTAGTTAACCACTAGCATTATTTTAATACACGTTAATGTCATTAGCGCGACCTCTATTGCATCATGGTTGCTAATTAATCAACAGTGAATACAGTGCAATGGCCGATATCCGAACCGTTTTTATTGACTTAGAGCAAGGCGCAGACTTCGCCATTAAGGCACTGCTGCTCGAAGAAGAAGACGGCTTAGATACCGCTGTTATCCAAAGCTTGCTCACAGACCGCCGTGCTAATGATGATGATGTTATACCGGGTGGTGTAGACGATAAACGTGGCGTATGGATGGACAGCTATGCCGAAGCCGAAGGCGACTTAATGGGTAGCCGGCTATGGTTACTTGACCGCGAAAAACTACTGCCTGAGACAGTCAACAAAGTGCGTGATTACTGCGACGAAAGCCTTAAATGGCTAGTGAAAGACAGTATTGCTAAAGCAGTCACCACCACAGCCACGATTATCCGCAATCACCCAGTCGGCATTATTGCCGCCAGCATTGATATCACTAAACAAGATGGCAGCATTAACCGCTATCAATTCGAGTCATTATGGAGTAATGCCTAATGGCTTGGTCACGTCCTTCACTCTCCACTTTAATCAAGCGCAATGAAAGCGATATTGAAACGAGTTTACCCGGTGTTAATGCAAAAGTACGCCGCACGAATTTAAACGTAATCGCTAAGTTAATTGCAGGCACTGCACATGGCTTGTATGGTTATATTGCCTATATTGCCAAGCAAATATTGCCCGATACAGCTGATACCGCCTACTTAGACAGGCAAGCTAGTATGTGGTTATCTGTGCCGCGTAAAGCCGCCAGTTATGCGGTTGGTAGCGTAAATATAGACGGCACTAATGACACTATCATTCCTGCAGGCACAATATTGGTCCGTGCTGGTGGTGCTGAGTATGCCACCGATGCAGAAACGACCATTGCTGGTGGCACAGTGGCGGCTGCAATCACCGCGTTAGAAGCTGGTCAAGTAGGTAATGTTGACGCTGGTACAACGTTGACATTAACTTCACCGATTGCAGGTATTACCAGCACCGCTACTGTTGGAGGCAGCGCCTTAACTGGCGGCGCTGATCAAGAAATAAACGAGTCACTACGCGCACGCGTATTAAACCGTATACAAGAGCCACCACATGGAGGCGCATCTAACGATTACACAGCATGGGCGCTTGAAGTCGCCGGTGTTTCACGTGCTTGGGTATATCCACAAGAGCTAGGTGCAGGAACGGTCACCGTGCGTTTTGTACGTGATGATGATACCAGCCTGGTTCCCGATGCAGCCGAAGTCGCCTCTGTGCAAGATTATATCGATGCGCGTCGCCCAGTGACGGCCGATGTGAACGTTGTAGCACCGGTTGCTGCCCCACTTAATTTTAGTATTGCGCTCACACCAAATAACGCCAGTGTGCAAGCAGCGGTAGAAGCTGAATTGCGCGATTTAACCCTACGTGAATCTATCCCAAGCGGCACAATATTACTTAGCCATATTCGTGAAGCCATCTCTATCGCTGCAGGTGAGACTGACTTTGATATGTCCGCACCGACTGAAAACGTAACCACAGCCACTGGTGAGATGGCCACCTTCGGAGTAATCACATGGCTTTAACCGCTGAAAATTATTTGCAACAGCTGCAAGGGTTATTGCCACGCGGAAAAGCATGGGTGCGCGATGCAGGTGCAAAACTAACCCTATTGTTAACAGGTGTGGCGCAAGAGTTTGCACGCATCGATGTTCGCAATAATGACTTAATTAATGAAGCAGACCCGCGCACCACAACCGAGCTGATTGCCGATTGGGAGCGTAATGCAGGATTGCCTGATATTTGCGTAACGGTTGATCAAACAATCGCGCAACGTCGCACAGCCTTAGTCAGCAAACTCACGATGTTGGGTGGCCAAAGCCGTCAATACTTTATTGATCTAGCTGACAGCATGGGTTACCCGAGTGCAACGATCAATGAGTTTAGACCAATGAACTGCAATGATAATTGCAACTATGCACTTAATAGCGAAGCTGACCGTTTCTTTTGGAAAATAAACCTCCCCAGCGATGGTGCAACGTATGTCATGAATTGTAACGACCCCTGTAACTCACCATTACAAGCCTGGGGTGATGAAGCAATTGAATGCAGAATTAATCACTATAAACCAGCACACACCAACGTGCTATTTGCGTATGTATAGGAGTAAACATGGAAAGAATTAAAACCGCCACTAAGGCCGCCGATTTATTTGGCGCAGGCAAGCACGGATTTAAAAACGGCAACAAAGCGGCTGCTATTGCAGCAACCGACTTGGAAGCCTCATTTTTAAATCACATGCAGGAAGAGTTTTGCAATGTGATTGAGTCAAGAGGTATCGCAGTAGATGGCTCACGCAAAAATATGATGTTAGAAGCTCTGCAAGACATGATTGATGGTGCTAAAACAGACTACACCGCACGCTTTACAACCACGGCCAACATCAACCTAACAGGCTTGGCGACACAGGCCGGTGGTGACTGGGCGGCGCCTTTAACGGCTGCTGACATCGTCATGGCCAAAGACCAAACAACTGCCAGCGAGAACGGCTGGTATGTGGCAGCAGCTGGTGCATGGGCGCGGCTAGGTGTTGCTGATTCTGATGGTGAGATTAAGCCGTCATGTTTAACGCGAGTCAGCGAAGGCGCTACATTGGCCGATACGCTTTGGATGCTAACGACTGATGCACCGATTGGGGTTGATACGAGTGATTTAGTATTTGAGGAGCAAGGGCAGGCTGATGTTGCAACCGTTGCAAATGATCCAACCTTTGCTGATAACAGTGAGAAGGCCGCAAGTACAGGCTGGATACGCCGTGCTATGACGGCAATAGCAATAGCGGATGGGTTCTCAATATCATTGACCACAAACGGATATATAAGGTTTCCAGACTGGCTCGGTAATTTTGTAATGCAATGGGGGCGCGTTCCTCATGGTACGGGTAGTCAGGCTGTTTTAGTAGATGGAACATTTCCAATTTCTTACGGGACACAAGCACTTTCACTTAGCGTCATGAATTTAAAAACGCCTAACGATGGTTTGTTTTTCACGGGTCTTACATTAACGCAGACGGGGTTTACAGGATATTTATATGACGTAAGTTTGGGCCCTGTTGCAACCGGCGACGCTTTGTATTTTTCAGTTGGATTTTAGAAGAGGTTTATCAATGCTTTATTCAGAAGAAACAAAAGGTATCTATTTAAATGGCCAGAAAAAGACTCCAGCAGACGCACTACCGATTCCTGCTGTGCTTTATAAGCAGTTTACAAATGCTGAAATTAATGGCTTTGATGTCAAAAACGGCAAGGTAATTGCTTATGTGCCACCACCGACACTTGCAGAATCACAAGAAAATGCGCTGCAACAAATAGCGGTCTTTAATGCGGAAGCAGTGAATGCGCTAACCAATAGCCCGTCACAATCGGAAGTAAACACATGGCCGTTGCAAATGCTAATCGCCGATGCGGTGTTAAATAACGCTCGGTTACTACCTGCGGGCGCAGCGTTTCTAGCAGCTGCACAAATAAAGACGACAGCAGAAAAAACAGCTTACGCAGAAAAAGTTCTGGCTGCATCAATCACTTATGCGACAGTGGCTGGCATGTCTAAACACTTATCCAGCGGCGCTAAACAGGCCGTGCTGGCGACCACAACCGTTGCTGAAATAGAACCAACCCTTACTGCGATTAAACAGCAAGCAGAGGCTGCGATCGAAGCATTAAAGGCAGCGAGTAATTAGTGAGTAGTTTCACCACCCCAGTCGACTTACGCATGCTAGACGACTATAAATGGCAGCTGCTGAGTGATGTTGTTTATCACGTTGGCGCGAGTGATAGTAATAATATCATCACAGCGCCCAAAGGCTCGGTGACTGATTTAGCCAGCGTACCAAGGGCCTTATGGTCTATTTTTCCGCCACATGGCAAGTATGCTAAAGCGGCGATCATTCACGATTATTTATACACCAATGCAATAGGCACTAAAGCCTATGCTGATCAAGTATTCCTAGAAGCAATGAAGGTTTTGAAAGTGCCAAAATGGCGTCGCACATTAATGTATTTAGCCGTTAAGTGGCGAGGCAAAGGTAATTATTAATGCCTCAAGATTGGCGCAGATCACGAGAATATAGTGAAATATTTATTTGATTTAAAAAAGACAGGGCGAGTGGCCATAGTGCATCAACACTAAAACCACCCGTCTCACCGTAATAGAGCTACGGATCAACCAAGACCCTGCCACCCACGTGGGCGAGTCAATTATAGGTTACCGTATATGAAGTACACAATACCAAGCACCGATTTAAGGTGTAGTAAATGCAATAAAAAGCTAGCTGAAGCCGAAAGTGGCCAAGCCATTAAACTAACAATTAAGTGTCCGCGTTGCAGCACGATGAATAGATTTAAACACTAACCACATCGAACCTCATGAAGGTCTTACTTAGCAGGAGACCTTCAATGGCCAACAAACAATCGTTAACAACAAAACGTAAATCACCACTCGCATGGGTAGGTGGTAAAAGCAAACTCACCAGCACCATCATTCCTTTATTACCCGACCATAAATGTTACGTAGAGGTGTTTGCAGGTGCTGCGTGGGTACTGTTTCGCAAAGACCCAAGCAAAGTCGAAGTGATCAACGACATCAATGGTGACCTAATCACGCTATACCGCGTCATTCAAAATCACTTAGAAGAATTCGTGCGCTACTTTAAATGGTCACTAGTCAGCCGCGACGAGTTCGCTAGATTGCAACGTGTAGATGAATCAACACTCACCGATATCCAACGCGCAGCGCGATTCTACTACCTAGTCAAAAACTCATTTGGTGCAAAGGTGACTAGCCAAAGCTTTGGTGTGACCAGCACATCCAAGCCGCGATTGAACCTGCTGCGACTGGAGGAGGATTTAAGCGAAGCACACCTAAGCCTAAGCCGTGTGCAGATTGAAAACCTACCATATGCCAACCTAATCAAACGCTACGACAGCGCTGCCAGCTTCTTCTATGTTGACCCACCATACTGGGATTGCGAGAACGACTACGGCAAAGGTTTATTCACCAAAGATGACTTCATCACGCTGCGTGACACACTAGCCGCGGCTAAAGGCAAATGGCTAGTCAGCATCAACAACGTGCCACAGATACGCGAGCTATTCAAAGACTTCAACATCAAAGAAGCCAAGACCAGCTACAGCGTAGGTAAGCTTGCAAACAAGCCCGTTACAGAGCTTTTAATTGCTAACTATGATATCTAATCGCAGACAAAATAAAAGCCGCATTAAGCGGCTCTTTGCGGGGAGTAAACACAGTGAGTGATTTCGACAACAGCGTTAGAAAATTTGTCGGGGTCAAGGTTTTTTTCTTTTATCAGATCTGTAGGTTTTAGTCGTTCCGTTAAGAAGTCCGGGGTTTTTGTTGAGGTAATCCCACACCAACTCGTTGATATTGTGGCTATACCCTCCGTACAGTGTACCGAGGCTAGCAGATCGGTAAATTATCCCTTTGTCTGCCAAAGTATTAACGATGCCGTCATTAGTGCGAAGAGAATTGGTTTGCTCTGAAAACGAATGTAATACCTGAGATTTTTTTTTCTTCTTCAGTCAGGCAATAAAGGGATTTAATCAGATTTTTTTTGAAAAGAATGTTTTTCCCAAAATTCGTTAAAAAAACACCAATTTCAATGATCCAACCCATAATGACCAGAGATGCGGAAGCGATGAATGCTATACCGAGCCATTGGCGATAGTCTTCTGTAAACTGAAAGACACCAAGCATTTTAGAGAATTTCTCACTGGTGAACAGCAAGATGCCACAGAATATACTGATTATTACCAGATACCTTGGGGCGAGCTTCAGTACTTGGAGAATTTGATCAAGAGTCAGCATGGTTTATTATATATTTAATGCGGCCTTGTGTGGTGAGTCTTGAATACTTACGTTGGCATATTATGTATCTTGGCAGCCTTATCGAACCCAATCCACTTACCATTCTTATCTTGGCCACGATTAGCTAACTCTTCAGCCGCGACTAAGTTTAAATCAACCTCACCACGTGCTGCTGCAGCAAGCAGCTCACTACTTATTGTTTGAATGACGCTCAGCGCATCACCTTCACCTACACGTTCATCTTTCCATGTGTTTGTAGTCACCATTATCTCCTATTGTGACATCTCTTGGTAAGCGCCAGCATATCCTTCAAACCTTGCTTGCACTGTATATAAATGATATTTGCCATCGTCATCAATCTTAAATGTTGGGTTGTTCTCAACAGGGTCGATGTTGTATTTAAGAGAGTAGAATAATTCAAACCGTTCATTCATATTGTCGCGCATCATTAGCTCCGTTAATAATTACAAATCCGTTAAGACATTAATGCTCTGTTGTGCGACGAAGTCAATTACATTGTGTGCAATTCTGTTGCAACGTGTGAAATTAATTTAAATCTAAGTTATCTCACAAAAAGTGGCATATTTATCTCGCGCGGCGTCACAAAAGAGCACCCTCTACCACGGCCCTTCAGACTTCTCTGCGCTACTCACAACAATTAGGGTCAGAGTAAGATTGAAATGATTTATACCGCGTAAGCGAGCGCGTCTTACGCGGGCTATAATCAACTATTTGGGCCAATCAATGGCAATTTCAGAGCACCCCTCAAACCTGAGTTTGCCGCAGATTAATCCCGGCGTCGCCACAGTGCTGGAATACCTGATTATTAAATTTCCCGCTATTGATGCTGAGGTTTGGCGACAGCGCATCGCCGATGGCAAAGTGCACTGCCATGATGGCTCTCTGATAACGGCACAATCGCCCTTTCTTCCGCAGCAACGGATCTATTATTACAGGGAAGTCGATAGCGAGCCTAGCATCCCCTTTAGGGAAACCGTTCTATTTCAGGATGAGCATATTTTAGTGGCTTATAAACCCCACTTTCTAGCAGTAACTCCCGGCGGTATTTATGTGAATGAATGCTTGCAAAGTCGCTTACGTCACAGTACCGGCATTGAGACCCTACAAGCGTTGCACCGCTTGGATAGAGTGACAGCTGGCTTGGTTATATTCTCTACTAACCCAGACACTCGCCATCTTTATCATCATTTATTTGAAACACGACAAATACACAAAACCTATCAGGCAATTGCCAATATTAGTGATGGTGAAAAACTGATCGGTCAGGAGTGGGAAATTAAAAATCGGCTCGTTCAGTCCGAGCCGCGCTTTCGTATGCGTGTGACCGAGGGCGAAGCCAATAGCCACTCTGTGATTCGATGCTTGCAACAATCTACTCAGAAGGCGTTATTTGAATTAAATCCTGTTACTGGTAAAACCCATCAATTACGACTTCACATGCAGGCACTGGGCTGGCCTATATTGAATGACAAATACTATCCAAAATTACAGCCACTATCAGCGGATAACTATTCAGCACCATTGCAGTTACTGGCAAAGGCACTGCAGTTTATTGACCCAGTAACACAGCAACCAAGGCGCTTTAGTTGTGACAACAACTTATCGCTGGAATGAGGTAAAACAACCAACTGAATCACCACTACTAGACGTTTGTACCCGTGTACCGTAAAGAAAAAGAACTAGGGTCAGAGTGAAATTAAATTAGAATTGATGTCAATAAAGCATTTAAATAGTTGCCCATTATACGAGGCAAGAAAAAAGACCAATGAGCTGTAGCTCAATGACCTTGTGAAACGACATTAAATATTTAAAGAACCTTTATCATATTTTAACGCTTCGCTGCTTTCTTATAAACAGAGCTGCGCTCACGTTTTCCTACTGCTACCACTACTACAACCAACTGACTATCCTTAACCTCGTAGATGAGCCTATAACCGACACTACGAAGTTTTATTTTATAGCGGTTATTACTCCCAGTTAGTTTTGAAGCTGGGATATGAGGGTTTTTTAAACGTTCTTCTAGCTTTTTTTTAAATTGTGTTTTGGTATTTTCATCCAGTTTTCCCCACTCCTTAAGTGCACTTTCCACAAAACCTAGTTCATAACGCATCTATTGAGACCTTGACTACGCTTTCATGCTGTCTTTCATTCGCCAACGCGTTCATTTTTAAATCATCTATTTGCTCCAGCATAGCTTCATATGTACTTGCAGGAACACAGTAGAATGCAGGCTGGTTGCGATTTAAAATAGCAACTGGAAATCCTTCGCCAGCCTGCACAATACCCATTGGGTTTTTTTTCAACTCTGTCACACTGGCAGTAATATCTGCCAATACTAAATTTGTACCTTCAGCCATATTGGCTCCTTAAATAGCATTATTTATAGTGTTTATAATAGCATCTTTAAAAGCGCTTTTCAAGCGCTGGATGTTCGTTGTAATATGAGTTTATGGTAAGCGAGGGGCTAGAGATGGTATCTGTCTCTATGGAAATAACTGGGGTTAGAGCCAAATTAAACCAAGCTGATAGCGTTAAGGCACTTAGAATTATTCTACCGTCTGTTCATGCATGCGCAACGTCAATTCTTGTTTGATATCATTCAACTTGCCTTTAACGACCTTCTGATTATCACTACCAATCCGCATCAGTATCCGCTGTCCGATAGAGCGGCTTTCAAGTGTTGGGTCGGCGTATTGGTAGTAATGCTTGGGTTGCACTAGCTGAGTTGGTTCGTCAACTTCAGGCGCTGCAAGCAGGTTATCTAGCACTACTATCATGCGGTCATTGAAGTAATGATCTGGGTAACCTAGTTCTTCATACGACGTTTGAAAAAGCGGGTAGAGTTGCACGTACAGCCCTACTAACTGCTTAGGGTCAACCGCTTCAGCAAATTTTACATATGGGGCATAGCGTGCGTTATTCTCTGGGCTAATGACGATGCCGTCTTCACTTTCTATGGGGATGAACTTGCCAAGGGCTTTCTTGATTGGCATGATGCGCATTGACACTTGCTCACGCGGCAGGTTATCAATTGTCACAACGATGTTGCGTATCAACTCATCGTTGGTAAAGATACTCATGAGCCCTTTGTTATTGAGCAACTTAACCAAGGCGTTGGACATGAAATCATCGCTAGCTTCCAATTGTGGCAGCACCATTTTTCCTGTTGGGGCATCTAATACTTGATGCGGCTCAGGTTCGGTTGTATCTGGCAATATTGTTGGGAGTGCTACTTTTTGAATGTCTACAGGTTGTGGTTGCTCATTCTGAAAATAAAGATAAGCGGCAATACTGCCACCCCAAAGTATCAATAGTGCAATAGTAGTCAATCGTGTTTTTTTCATCGGTAACCATTTAGAAAGATATTAAAGTGAAAGTTGTAATCATAGCCTTTCAGAAAGTCATTCAAATGAATAATTCATCATTTATATGTATAACAAGTTGATAATATGATTCATACAAAGTTCAGTTATGTAGCGGTTGAGATAAGAAAAGGTCACGATTAATTGAAGAGGACTGCACCTGTACACCCGCAAGACCGCAAGGGCATCCCCCGTCTATCAAAGTTATCTCAATTTGGGAGTTCTTACACCCGCACGGGGTGTTCCCAACCTCGCTAAGCGCTATATGCTAAGTCGGTTGAAATCAGTTGAGATATTATTGGTTATTAGTTGAAGGGTTTTTGGCTTCTAACATCCGTAGTTGTCGCGCGGCTTCTTCATCTCGCACGGTATCGATCTCGCGAACAACACTTTTTAAATCCACTGGCTTTTTGTTCTCTTTAACGCGTCCCGTTAATTCAGTCTCAAGGGATAGCGCGCCTTTCGCATAAAGCGCCCAAATTTCTTTGCCATATTGTGTGCTTAGTAGCTCTGGTGCATATTGGCCGAAAAAAGCGGATAAATTATTGACGTCTCTTTCTAACATGCCCATTGCATGATTGTTACCCGAGGCATCGACTGCTTGTGGCAGATCAATAATCACTGGCCCATCGCTACCCAGTAGGATGTTGAACTCTGATAAATCGCCATGCACGATGCCAGCGCATAGTATACGGACGACCTCTTTGATTAGGGCGTGGTGGTGCTTGCGTGCATCTTCTGCGGTAAAGGTTAAATCATTGAGTCTAGGCGCGGCGTTACCTGTGTCGTCGGTAACTAGCTCCATAACCAACACACCTTCGTAAAAGTTGTAGGGCTTTGGCACCGTAACGCCAGCATCGGCTAGCCGATATAAGGCATCAACTTCTGCGCTTTGCCATGCTTCTTCTTGCGCTTGTTTACCATATTTAGAGCCTTTTGCCATCGCGCGCGCCTTACGGCTACCTTTAACTTTACGGCCTTCGGTGTAATCTACACTTTGGCGAAAACTACGTTTATTCGCTTCTTTATATACTTTTGCACAAAGTACCTCATCACCACTGTGCACGACATACACCGTCGCTTCTTTGCCGCTCATGAGCTGGCGCGTAACCTGATCAATTAAGCCAGCTTCCATTAGTGGTTCTAATCTGTGTGGGATTTTCATAGGCCTTGATAATACGTGTTTAAGTTGCTGGTCGCAAAATAATTAAATGATTGGGGTTAGTGGGGGGTAAAAGGTTTATACCCGTTAAGACCGTAAAGGTCTTCCCCAACCTCGCTAGGTGGTAAACCACCAAGTCGGTTGAGACATCCGTAAAGGGCGTCTCTATTTTCATTAACCGCTAAAGCGGTAAGTCAAATGCGAAAGGGTATTCCCAACTTCACTAACCGCTGAAGCGGTACCCGTAAAGGGCATCACCAACTTCGCTAGCCACTAAAGTGGCAAGTCAGTTGAGGAAGTCAGTTGAAAAAGCAGCAAGTCAGTTGAGAAGGACGTCTCCAATCCCGCTAGACGCTTAAGCGTTAAGCCGGTTGAAATCAGTTGATAATTAAATATAATAGTTGCATGACCAACTCATCACCCGCACAACCTAATAATCCATTACATGGCGTAACGCTTAAGAAAATAGTTACCGACTTGGTGGCGCATTATGGCTGGGAGGCTTTAGCACAAGACATTCCCATCAATTGTTTTAGTTTTGACCCTAGTATTAAATCGAGTTTAACGTTTTTGCGCAAAACCCCCTGGGCGCGGGAGAGAGTTGAAGCGCTTTACTTACAAATGCTGAGCGAAGCTTGAGTAATAAGCGCGTAGGTTCCCTTTTTACGCTGAGAGTAGTTATTCAGTTACTTCTGGGCTAAATAAATAGTGTGTTTACTGCCTTTGCCTTTATGCGCTCTGACGGTTTTAACGCTGACATTAAATTGTGCTTTTTTAAGTTTTTTGGTGAAACTTGGGTCATGCCAAGCTGACCATACTGCTAGCATACCCTTAGGATGAAGTGTTTGGTGTATGGCGTGTAAGCTCTCCATTGAATATAAATTGCTGTTATCGTCATGGGTAAAGGCCTCGGGGCCGTTATCTACATCTAATAAAATAACATCGTAGGTGGCTAGATTGGTTTTAAACAGCGCCGCAACATCGCCCAAATGCACACTAGCCCGCTGATCATCAAGTGGCCAGCCTGCGCACTCGCCCAGCGGGCCTTTATTCCATTCAATGATGTCGGGTACTAGTTCAGCGACAATCACCTCAGCGCTGAGCGTGGTGGCTTTGAGCGCGGCCGCCAGCGTGAAACCCATCCCCATGCCACCGACTAACACTTTCGCATTTTCAACCCCTTGAATATGCGCGCAACCTAACGCTGCCAGCGCCAGCTCGGAAGTGTGCACCCGACTGGTCATTAGCTCACCAGGCGTGCCCTTTAGTCCAATCACAAATTCATTAGCGCGTTGCGTTAGCCTCAGCTCGCCGCCGTTGTTGGGAATGTTGGCCGTGCCTAATAAAATGGTAGGGATCATAATTTTGTCTCTTTTACGCAAAACGCCGTGAGCGCGCGATAAACGATAAAGTAGAAGTGTTTTATTTGCAAATGCTGAGTGAAGGATAAACCGTTTACACCCGTTAAGACCGTAAAGGTCTTCCCCAACCTCGCTAGGTGGTAAACCACCAAGTCGGTTGAGACATCCGTAAAGGGCGTCTCCATTTTTACTAACCGCTACACCCGTAATGGGCGTCCCCAATTTCGCTAGATGCTAAAGCGCTACCCGTAAAGGGCATCACCAACTTCGCTAACTGCTATACCCGTAAAGGGTATTCCCAACTTCACTAACCGCTGAAGCGGTAAGTCAGTTGAAAAACCAGCGAGTCAGTTGAGAAAGTCGGTTGAAAAATAACCTACCTTAATTTTGCCATAGGCCTATGATGGACTGATCTTTCTTTATTGGAGAATTATCGTGGGTAAAAGCCAGAAAAGTAATAAAGAAGCGAAGAAACCAAAAAAAGGAAAAGCACCAGCTCCTCCTAAGTAAGGAATGACCTTAGCATCAACGGGGCATCACTTCGTTGATTTAAATTTTTCTAGTTACGGCTTTATAAACTTCAGCGTCATGCGATCACTCTCGCCGATGGCTATATATTTTTCTTTGTCTTGATCACCTAAACGTAAGGTCGGTGGTAATGTCCAAACACCTTTGGCGTGGTCTTTTGTATCTTTTGCATTGGCATTCACTTCTGAAGCACTCTCTAAAACAAAGCCAGCTTGTTTTGCTAGGCCTATCACGTGTTGTTCTGTCATATAACCTGATTTATTCATGGTCTCAATATCAGTATCTGGTTTAGCTCTATGCTCTACAACGCCTAGTACGCCGCCCGGTTTAAGCACTTGGTACATGGCGTGAAACATTTCTTTCTCATAACCGCCTTTTACCCAGTTATGTACATTTCTAAAGGTTAAAACTGTATCCACACTTTGATCTTTGCCGAGTGTCCATAAATATGGTGGGCCGATGCCTACAAATTTAACGGCATCATAATGGGCGGGGTTGAGGGTTAAATAATCTTGAAACGCTTGCTGCATTTTGCGGCGCCATTGCGGCCCAGAGTGTATTGGAAAGCCAGCAGCGATAAATTGTCCGCCGCCTTGTTTTAAATAGGGTGCCAGTATCTCGGTATACCAGCCTGTACCGGGCCACATTTCTAATACGGTAGCATTCGCTTTTACATCAAAAAACATTAGTGTTTGTTGCGGATGACGTGCTTTGTCTCGCGCTCGATTTTGCTCAGTACGTTGTTCACCGTTAATGCTGTTGAGTAGCGCGGTATTTTCATCTGCAAATGTTGAAGTGGCTGTCAACAACAACATCAACATTAAGTACGAGATCGTTAGTTTGAGGGTTCTCATGTGTTCTTCCTAAAGTTGTATCACGATTATGAAGACTTTTAAGTTGTTTTGGAAGTTCAAGAAAAATAAAAATAGGGGCCAAGACCAACGGTAAAACTATTGTATGGTAAAACTTTCATCTAAGCTTTACTGAAATGTAGTATTTGGTAACAAAAGGTAAGCTTGCACGCATGCATGTGAAAGGGTTATGCTTAATTAAAATAAAAAAACGTTAATACGACTAAGGTGTCAGACAAAACCACCCAAGTTGACTCAGGTATAAGGAATCCGGTTGAGATGAATAGATTGTTGCTCGTTGTTTTATGTTTTCTTTATGCACCTAGCTTATTGGCACGCCCTAGCTTTGCTGAGACCTTAGCGCTTAGTCACTCCATTGTGATGATTACGACTGAGTTGCCTGATGGTAGAAGTGGTCGTGGGTCTGGGGTGGTGGTCAGTAAGGAGTATGTGGCGACCAATTGCCATGTGATCGCCAATGCTCAAGGTGTGAATGTTGCGAAGTTTCGTGTTGGTTATAAACCCAAGGCGATAAAAGCAGATTGGAAGCGAGACTTATGTTTGCTGAAGTTTGATGATTTGCCATTTAAACCCGTGGCGATGCGTGATAGTGCAACATTGCAGTATGAAGAGTTTGTTTTCAGTTTAAGTTTTCCGATTGGACAAAATGTGCCACAGCCTTCTTATGGCAATATTAAGGCGATGTATCCGTATGAAGATAGCTTGATTATTCGCTCTAATGCTCAGTTTCATTTGGGTTCTAGTGGTGGTGCGCTGTTCGATGAAAAATTTAATTTAATTGGCATTTCGACATTTAAAAGCCCTGGTAAAGGCTACTATTATCACTTGCCTGCGGACTGGATTAAAGCGTTAATGGATGCGCCAGAAATACATAGTTTAGCTACTGATGTAATACCTTTTTGGGCATTGCCATTAGCAGAAAAGCCGGCTTTTATGCAGGTAGTGATTCCTTATCAGAATGAAGCATGGGATGCAGTAAAAACCATCGCGCAAAAATGGACAGATGAAGAACCGAAATCAGCCGATGCCTGGTATTACTTAGGGGTAGCAGAAGAAGGCAATGGCAATATTGCAATCGCTAAAGCACATTTAAGCAAAGCCTATGCACTCAATGCGCGCGAGTTGGATGCAATGGTCGCATTATCTCGTGTGGCCTATGTACAAAAAGATATTAAAGGACTTGAAGCATTAGAAGCCCCTGTCCGTGCGCTTGATGCAGAGGGTGCTGATAAGATTGCCAATAAAATTAAACAATTAAAAGCGAATGGCATTTGAGTATTGATGGCATTTAATTTAAACAGTCGTTTTAAGGGGAGTATTGATGCGTAGTATTCAATTCATTTTTGCTGCATTGAGTATGTTGTTATTGTTGGCTCAACCTGCTTTAGCAATCGAAAGTACGCCAGCAGGTTTATGGCAAACCATCGATGATGTGTCAGGCAAGCCACGCTCATTAGTCCGTATTAGTGAAAATATTGGCGAAGAAGGCGTGGCCGAATACAGCGCTGTGGTGGAAAAAGGTTTATTAGAAACTGATACCAACGATAAGGTGTGTGATAAATGTACCGATGAGCGTAAAGACCAGCCAATTATTGGTATGACCATCGCCACTGGATTGAAAAAGAATGGTAATAAATATGATGGTGGTAAAATTTTAGACCCAGATAATGGCAAAGTTTATAAATGCAAAATGACATTAAATGAAGCTGGGGATGAAATGGAAATGCGCGGCTATATTGGGTTTTCTTTATTAGGCCGCACACAAGTTTGGAAGCGGATGGAGTAATACAATGCAAGCATGTTTTATTGAGGTAACCTTCATTAGATAACAGGAGAGAACAATGCAATCATTTAAAAATGCTACAAATTTTTTCCATGCCTGTGAGTCACTACAAGGCTGGGATGGCTGTAAACAGTACGTTGCTGATGGCGCAACATTCAGCGCCCAATGCGAGCCGTTAATTGAGATTAAGACTGTAGAAGTTTACTCCGGTTGGATGGCTGTTTTTGGTAGTATCACGACACCGGGTTGTAGCTATGAGCTACATGCCTCCAGCTTTGATGAGGCGGTCAATACGGCGATGTTCTTTGGCACCTTTACTGGTAAGCACACGGGTGAAGGTGGGCCAGTACCGCCAACTAGTAAGACAACGCAATCACAATATGTTTATATCTTAACCATGAACGCTGAAGGCTTAATAGAGAAAATGGTCAAGGTATGGAATGCGCCGTGGGCAATGAAAGAGCTTGGCTGGTAGCATCTCGTTATAAAACAACTTTAATGTTTTATCACTGATGTTTTAGCGTTATAGATTTGGTTTCAATGATTTAACGCTTAGCTCGCTCCTACACTATCTGGTTGGTCAATCTCTGGTAAAGCTTGATGTTTAATGGCCGCTTCAAATGACTGGAGGCGCTTATAAACAGACAATAGGTCTACAATTTTGTACCAAGATTTAATTAGATATTGGAATGATTCACTCACTTGTGAGAAGGCAGTGAGTATTTGCTGCAAGATACCAAAGGTGATTTGGCCTGCTACAATTGTTGGGACTAGCAGTAAGAACACAAAGATATTGTCTGCCTGTATATACAGTGACCGGGCAACATTAAAGTACATATAGTGAAAGTAAAGTTTAAAGTAGTTTTTACGTACATTGGCAAACAGTTCTTTTAGCATTAGCGGTTGTGCGCGCTCACCGTCATCTTCACCATACACCAGTTCTTTACGGAAGGCGGCTTCTACCCGTTGGTTTTTAAATTCTAAGCCCGGTAAATTAATGCCGACAATGGCGAGTAATAAGGTGCCGAATACAGACCAAGTAATGGCTGCATAAAATAAAGGTGAGGCTATTTCGCCCACTATGGGTAGCTCTGTGACGAATTTTGAGAGATCCCACAACACGGGTAAAAAGGCGAACAATGTCATCAAGGCTTCGACCATAGAAACGCCTAATTCCTCCATAATAGAAGCAAAGCGCATGGTGTCTTCTTGCACCCGTTGTGAGGCGCCTTCAATGTTACGTAACTCTGCCCATTTTGATGTGTAAAAATCATTCATAGCAGTACGCCAGCGGAAGATATAGTGGCTGACAAAAAAACGAGTGATCACAAATACAACAATGGCAATAAAAGCAATTTCTGCAAATTGAATGAGTAAGTCGTATAGTTGTTTAGTCGTCACAGTTGATTCTAGAGAGAGTGCATTTTGCACCGCGTCAAAAAATGGACGGCGCCAGTTGTTAATGGCAACGGCTACTTGTACTGAGAAATAGGTGGAAAATAGAATAAATGCTGAGCCAAGAATTGACCACCATAGCCAGCGATTAGGTTTAAAGTTAAACCAGAACAGTGTAAATAAGGCTACACAGACAGCGTAATAACCATAAAATAATTTAAATGAATTGGTCGCAAAATGACCAAGGCCGATGACAGTTTCATTTTTTGAAAGGTCTAAGCCAAACTGTGCGCCTATGGTGGTATTAAACGTATACCAGCCAAATATACAAATGGCAGCCCAAGCAATAACAGATAACCAAAACCAACGTGATTCTGGGAAAAATGATTTAAACATAGCTGCCTTTGTTAAAAGTTAAAAATAAACAGCACTTAGTGTAGCTGTTAGGGCTTAATCTTCCAAACGTTTGCGTTTATTAAAGGTTATGATGATTTGTGATGGTGTCATTTGAAACATTATTAACTGAAGTGCGCGCATGCACACTCTGTAAAGCGCACTTGCCACTAGGTCCAAGACCTGTTGTGCAATTACACCCTAAAGCAAAAATTTTAATTGCTAGGCAAGCACCTGGCAGCAAAGTGCATGCCTCAGGCATTCCGTTTGATGATGCAAGTGGTAACCGCTTACGCGAATGGTTAGGGCTAACGCGCGAGGTATTTTACGACGCTGAAAAAGTAGCTATTTTGCCGATGGGGTTTTGCTTTCCAGGGATAGGAAAATCAGGAGATTTACCACCAAGGCCAGAGTGTGAACCTGCTTGGCGAAAACAATGACTGGAACAGTTGCCCAATGTCGAGTTGACACTGGTGCTTGGGCAGTATGCACAGGCGTATCATTTTGGCGAAGCAGCGACATCGGTTACCGAGCTAGTAAATGCGTGGAAAGCATACTGGCCAACAATGGTGCCATTGCCACACCCTGGCCCTAGAAATAATATTTGGTTGCGGCGAAACCCGTGGTTTGAAGCAGAAGTGCTACCCATCTTGCAACAACAGTTGGCAAAAGTGCTTGTCAGCAATAAACCTTAGTTAGTGCGTTGTAGCAGCTGCTTCTACAAAAAAATAACGGTCATCAAATGAACGGTTAAGGAGCTCGGCTTCTTGTTGGGCCAGCACAAAACTAGCTGTTTCATACACGGGATGATTTTGCTCATCTAATACTTGGTATATCGTCATGTTGTACTCTTTAAAAATTTAAGTTGTTCAATACAGCGCTACGTAAATTAGAATAACATCTAGGCCAAAAATTCAATTTAATTAAGCACTTATAAATACTTAAGTAATTATTATATTATTCATTTATATAGCGTTGCTGTTTAAAGTAAAGCATTAATAAAAATTCAAATACTGCGGTGTTACTTAGTGCAATGATGGACTACAATTGTGACATTACGATGAAATTTGAAGGGTGTTGTGGTGTGTAGATGAAGTATGGTTAAGGCATTTATTTGCTGTCTTGATATTCAAGCGCGCTTAAGCTATAACGTTCATGGTGAACCCTGATGACTTACAACGCTTAGTGACCTTACAAATACCATATGGTAAATATAAAGGCCGTGTAATTGCCGATTTACCTGGCGATTATTTAAATTGGTTTGCTCGTGAAGGCTTTCCTAAAGGGGAGATAGGTCGTTTGTTAGCGCTGATGCAAGAGATCGACCATAATGGATTATCGTCTTTGCTTGAGCCTTTAAGAAATAAAAGTGAAGCACCTTAGATATGTACGGCATTGGTTTCAGCATCATTACTTTTTTGAGTCGAACGTTATGATAGAAAGCTTAACAGTTGGTCACTTGTGGGCGTTGCTCAAGCATACCGTAACGTGGTTGGCAAATTTAAAACGTGCGAATAGTGCACGTAAACAAGAATCGATTGACGCCTTAAGAAAAGTGGTGATTGCGGCGCGCAAAACAGCGGTCTATATGCGGCAGATAAAAGAAGTCAGTAAGCGCTCACATAGCACAGAGGCAGAGCTGGCTGTGTTATGGACGGAATTGGGTTTTGCCTTACAAGATTTAAGGGTCGATAAGCTAGCGAAGCGCTGCAGCATTAAAGGGCGGCAGTGGGCAGATCCTAACCAATTTGATCAAGACTTTTTAAGTAAAGCAGACGTTGGCTTAGAGAGAATGGAAAAATTGGCGAACCAAATGTTAATTGAGATACAAAATTAGTCTGATTAAGAAGCGGTTTCTCGCATCATTAGCATGCATCACATCGGCTAAAACTTAACTGATAACGATAAGAAATAAATCTTGATATGAGACCCGTCACCTTAAGCGATGTGGTCGATAGTATTCGGCATACTTTTAGTTTTTAGGTAGAAAATTCTGATGCGCTTAATTGCATGGTTGAGTACACGGCTAAAAACACAAGACATTAAGTTAATTGATCGTAGTATTGGTAAATTGTGACTAAGGTGACAACTTGAAAATCAAGAATAAATATATTTATATTGTTTTAATATTGTTGATAACCACTACTTATTTTGTATTGGTTAATAAAACTAAAACAACTGCTAAAGTCTCAACTAACCCACAGCTCGCGCGTGCGATTAATACTTGTGATGGCATTACTGACAAATCAGCAGCGCACTTAGTGGCGGCGGTAGAATTTCAGAAACTAGAAATTGCAGGCCGTAAAGCAGCTGTATTTAAAATTTGTATGAAAGACCGTGGTTATAAAGAAAACCTGAAATGGGCTGAAACGGCGGCACCGATTGTTGAGATAAGTGCAAACAATATGGATATTTCAGCAGATGAAGCTTTTGAGCGTCTTAGACGTATCGAGATGAAATTATCGACACCAAAGCAAGGTAAGCAGGTGTTTTGGGTACAAAAGTGACTAAGCAGTTAATTTGTTTGAAATATTCTGTTTTTGATATTAAGATTACGTTACTTCTTTGAATCTTGCTATTACACCATCAATGATAGGTGTCAGTCTTTTATTCAAAAACCATTTCCACCACAATGCTTGCACCAACTTTTGTAATAGTCTTAATTCATATTTGTTGGTATCTATATTTGTCCGCATCATTTAATAAGGCAATATAGTGCTAAGCTAATAATTAATGTCAGGTATGTTCAAATCACCATCTAATCAGCAAAAGCTAGTATTAGCATTGCCATCACGAGATGAGCGTATCTTTCATTTGCGGATTAGTCGTAATGTGTTGGTTGCTTTTACTGTGTCAGTATTGCTGCATTTAGCCGTATTGTGGTTTTTTCAACCCAAATTATTTTCAATGGGGGTCCCTAAAAAAGATGCACCACCTTTAGAAATAACCTTGGGCCCACCACAAGAGAAAGAAACGGCCCCTAGTGAATTGGTGTTACCTGAGCCGGAACAACTTTTGACGAAGTCAATTGAGCTGGCGCCTAAAAAACCTAAAAAGACAAAACCACCAAAAAAGAAAACGCCAACCGAACCGCCGGTTAAGGTCGTAGAAAAATCACAGATAACAGTACCAATAAAAAAAGACATTAAAAAAGAAGTACCACAACCAGTGCCTGAAAAGGCCTCTCCAGCCCCATTGCCAGGTGAGGATATGCAGGCTTATGTTAGGCGTCAACAAGCAGCGCGGTTGGCGGCACAAGGCGCTTCAAAAAAAGATGTAGAGGAGGTGTTGGCAAGTAATAACCCAGTGAGTGCAGGAAAAAAACGCGATGCGAAGATTTTAGAAACCTTAAACCTTAATGGCACTAATGGCATTTTTGAAATCAGAGCATTAAGCCGTAATGCCGCCCAGTTTAGTTTTAAGGGTTGGAAAAACAATGTCAATACAGCGCGGTTGGAAATTATTAATGTAACAGCAGCAGATACGGTTAATATTAAACGGACAGTGGTGCGGAAAATGATTGAGATTATTCGCCGTGAATATAGCGGTGATTTTAATTGGGATTCACGGCGGTTAGGTCGAGTACTTAAGCTGTCTGCCCGCCCTCAAGATAACGCTGCTTTAGAAAGTTTTATGATGAGCGAGTTTTTTGGCCCAAGTAGTCCATACCGATAAAGCTGCGGTTTACGCTGGCATTTCAGAGACTATACATTGTGAATTTATTCGTCGCAAATGACGTACTTAGCTACAGTGATTAACGATGGCTAATAGCGCCTAAAAAGTCAGGTTTACCAATGGCTACGCCGTTATGGCGCAAAATATTATAGGCGGTGTTGTTATATGAAAATAAACATTAGGTTGCACCCAGTTTGTTAGGTAATCTAGGCCAGTAAACTCAAGTTTTCTTTTGCGCACCATTAACACAATATCGCGCGTTTCAGACCCTTCTAATTGAGCAGGCTTAATGGCTTCTAAAAACTTGATGGTATTTGTAATGCGCTGTTGTAACGCTTCAAATGTGGTTTCATCATCATCGTATTTTGGCACTTCAATACCTGCTAAGCGTGCACCTGCACCTTTGCTCATATCGGTTGCAATTTGTATTTGCGGTATTAAGGGAAACATATCAAGAAATAAGCGTGAATTGAGCAAAGTGTCATGTTCAACTTTTTGCGCGTCTACATGTTCTGCGCCTTTTTGTAAAATATGAGATAAATTATTTAAAGCACGGACTAATGGTGGAATCGTTATTTCATACATGGTTGGCATTAGGGTGTCTCCTCTTGTGAGTGTTTAATCGTTTTGAATATGGTTTTAATATTGCACGCTTAATAAAGCGTTCTTAATAAATTAATTCTACTGTATTTAATGCAACTTCTGTAGTGCTAGTTTACGTAACTTAGGTGATAATTTAGCCGTAATGCCAACAACGCTTAAGGTCATTAAGCCGCCAAATATCACGGATGGGACTAAGCCCATGATGCGTGCTGCCACGCTAGACTCAAAAGCGCCTAATTCATTTGAAGAGCCAATAAAGATGCCATTAATAGCCGCGACTCTACCGCGCATTGCATCGGGTGTAACCAACTGCATAATGGTGCTGCGCAGTATGACTGAAACGCCATCTAGAGCCCCTGCAATGACGAGTATGACAGCGGCCACCCAAAAATGTGTCGTGAGTGCGAAGGCGATCATGCAAAACCCAAAGCCAGCAATAGCACATAATAACCAGCGGCCGGCACGGTCATTAATGGGGTGTTTTGTTAGCCATAAGCCTGTCAGTATTGCACCAGCGGCAGGGGCTGAGCGTAAAATACCTAAGCCTTCAGGACCCATATGATAAACATCTTGCACAAAGGCTGGTAATAATGCGACTGCCCCGCCAAATAATAGGCAAAGCTGCTCGTTGGCTCGAAAATTCGTTGATTATCTTGCATGGACTCATCCTTATAAAATTAGAATATCAGATTCTATTAGCGTTTTGCTGGTCATTATCTGGGATTCAAGCTCCACCTTATTAATCACTTTTTTTAACTTCACTCGAAGAAGAAATCTTACCTAGTTTTTTATCTATAGATTCTAGGCTTCTTTTAATATCTTGTGCGGCGCTATTTCTTGATGGCATATTTCTCATGTATAGAATATCTAAAGCAAATGTGTCTTTGCCTGCACACTTATTGCTTAATGGGGTTCTATATTCGTAGGTTGCAGAGATAACAGACTTCTCGCCTACCGCTGAGAGTAAACCCCCATATTGTCCACCGTGGTACCTTAACTCCTTTCCCGGGGCAAGCGCTGGTATTTTGAGCTTTAAAAAATCAGATGTATTGATATCTTTTGCGGCTCATTAATTTCCCAACAGTGGATTGGTATTACTTCTGAGAACCCAATATCTCTTGCTGTACCATTTCCATGGTTACAAATAACCAAATCAATAACAGAGGCTCGATCAAGGCTCGGCTCGTAGTACACTAATATACTAGGCATTGATTGTCTATGAATAGCAAGATAGGCAGTACCTACTGCAAGAAGGGTTGCTATGAGACTAAGTGTATAGAAAACAATCTGAAAAACCTGATAGTTGGACGCGTCCATGAGAGCGTTCCTTATAAAATCTAATGTGAATATAGAGACTGGCTAAATAGCTATTTTTTAGTTGTAGGTTTCTTAAGTTCCTTAAGTTTCTGAATTTCCAAAATCATCTGTTGAATAGCACTCGTAGCAACACCAAATAATCCCAAAGCCTCGTTTACCTCTAGCATATCATTAGGATGGGTTTGTGGGTTTCTATATTCTGTTCTAATATGATCCAGAAATTTGATAATATTTGTGTTCGCACCCTTTTCTTCCAATGCTTTTATATACGCCGCCCAATTTTTTCCTGCTTTCTCATTTGTGCAAGAATTTGCAGCAAGTTCTTTGTAGTAAGAAAGCATTACCGATTCCACCGCCCTCCATAAATGAAATGAACATGCAGTGGAAAGTTCAAATGCCAGGCATTTACCAGCCTCAACTAAATCTTTATTTGTCTGTTTCGGAATTAAGCTACGAATATCGGTAGGAAATATTTCATCAGCATGAGATATTAAATCAGAAGTGTTATAAATACCTTTTTTAGATACCACATAAGAAGAAATTCCAAGCATATCATTGCCAAGAACTGTCTCAAACTGACTTAAAGCAGTTGTAATGCTTGATGCGTGGAAAGAAAATTCTTTTTGTTTGTCAATACTAACTACTTCACCATCTTTCTCAGGGATTGTGGCACTTATAGTGTGTAATAATTTACTGGCGGCACGTCGAGAAGCTTCAAGAAAAATGGAATTATCTCCGCATATATTTTCTAAGGTTACACGTACGAACCACAACGGGAAAATATAACTTGAAATTTTTTCATCGGGAGAGATTCCCCGTATTAGCGACAATTCTTTTCCAATTTCATAGATATCATAAAGATTAATTTTTTTCATATTATTTATCCACTATATCCCGAAAAGGAAGGAGGCTGCCCCATGACTAGTGGACGTGCCTATAAACCCAACTGGCAATCTTCTGCTTCTTAGCTATCATCCTTTACATTGAATCCTTAGTAGGTCAGAAGTTGCGATACCGTATTTGGATACTTTGGCTATATTCATCCATTCTCGCTCAATACTCCTTATCTCTTCCAATCCTTTGGATAGAATTAACTCGTGGTCCCGTCCTTTAGAGGCTGCTAATCTTACGCTGCTTAACAACGATCTAGTAATAATATCATTCCTGTTTAACGCTGTTTTAACGGTAGAGCGAGCAATACCGTATTTAGTGCCAAGTTGCTGCATACTCAGACCGATTTTATAATCAACAAGAATGTCAGCTTCGATCGATTGCGATAGTTGTTTTGTCATTACTTGCTAACCTCAGGCGCATTAGTCGCATAGGGGTTGTTCACGGAACTATTGCTGTATTCTGACCCATAAGTACCATATTCGTTATTTATGCTGTCTGGGGAGTATTTAGAGCCGTATTTGCCGTATGGATTGCTTACAGAGTTGGGATCGTATTGGTTACTGCTGAGATTGCCTAGATATTTGCCCGTTGATGGATCAACTATGGCGGGCACTTGAGCAAAAGTAATACTTGAACAACTTAGAATGACGATGAGAAGTAATTTATTCATAGTATCTCCAATGGTTACTTAGTACGTTAAATTGCTGTGCAATTTCATTGATTGTGATTGGCGTATCGCTAACTTCTTGAGAGAGGTACATCAATACGCGTAAACTTAAATCAGTGAACTTGGTAATTTGCATAAAGAAAAGTATATATATGTTTCATATTATATACAACATATATAGCTGTAAAGTGTTTTGTTTATACGAAGCATATTCTCTCAATAGTAGTAAAATCCAGTCTTTAAACTTTATTTACTTTTTATGCGTGTCAATTTAGAGCAAGCAATTGCAAAGTTAAAGCTTGGCGAGGCCGTCGCTATTCCAACTGAGACGGTTTATGGCTTGGCTGCGGATGCCAATAACGACCAAGCAATCAGTAAAGTTTACGCAATAAAAAAGCGCTCTGCCAATAACCCCTTGATTGTGCATATTGCGAGTAGCGCACAAGTTGCTAATTGGGCATCTGATTTTTCAACAATCGCTCAAAAGTTAGCAAAAGCATTTTGGCCGGGCCCGTTAACATTAGTGTTGCCAGCACAGGCGCACGTATCGAATATATTGCGTGCGAATCAACCTACAGTGGCGCTACGTGTACCTAATCACCCTACTACATTAAACATACTGCAACAAAGCGGTTTGGCATTGGCCGCACCATCGGCTAATGCACACACGCAACTTAGTCCAACCACAGCAGCGCATGTCACAGCAAGCTTGGGGGCGCATGTGCCAGTACTTGATGGAGGCGCATGTAAAATAGGTATAGAATCGACGATTGTTGCTGTTGAAGGTAATCATTGGCGCATATTGCGCTTAGGCATGATTAGTGAGGCGGCAATTGAAGCAGTGGTGAAACAGCCCGCTAATAAAAGTGATCGAGTGCTACCCGTTACGCCAGGGCAACAACCATTGCATTACTCACCAAACACACCTATGCAATTGTTCTCCTCTCGTAAAGCGATGCAAGCATTTGCAGCACAGCAAGCAGATTGCATTGCCCTTGTTATTGGTCAAGGGAGGCTAACCAATGTAGATACTCTTTGCTTATCAGATAATGCTGAGCTTGCAGCTGAAAGGCTTTACGATACATTGCATCAAATTGATGCGTTGCAAAAAAAGGTCTTACTTGTTGAAATGCCACCTAACACAGTGGCATGGGCAGCCATTCAAGATAGGTTAGCTCGCGCGGCACATAAAAAAACATAAACTGCTAAAGCATGAAAATACTTGTCTTTATGCGAAAAAAGGCGTAATTTTGTTGTTGTGATTTTGTAGTTTTGTTTTTCAGGAGTGTTCCATGGAAAATAAGTACGGTTTAGGTAGTACAAAGGTTGCAGCAGAACACCACGAAACGCACCATAAAACGGATGCGCAACACGAGGTTGAGTGTAAATTTTGTGGTAGTAAAGATTTGACAGCGAGTGCTACGATGCACGATCACTTATGTAACGCCTGTGGTGAATGGCAAAGCGATGTGCCGCAAGGTTATTCCACAGGTCGTAGTAGCGACTATTAATAGTCGCTTTTTCTTAGTGAGTGCTCGGTCTGAGTGCTTCAGTAAACTCTGTATCTAAATGCTCATTTATTGTTTTCAGCGCAGTTCGCATTTTTTCGACTTCTGAGGCATTACCTACACGGTTTGCCATCAAACCAAGTGCAATCAATGTAGCAGGGTGATTTGGATGCAATGTTAGTGCCTGCTTAAAGTATTGCTTGGCTTTTGCTAGGCTACCCACTTGCTCTTCTGCAATGCCAGCATAGAAAAATGCTTCGGCAGCGGTAGGCTCCGCACTAATCCATTTTTGGGTAATTGGGTGCAATATATCCCATTTTTCATTTTTATAAGGCAATGCAACCTGCATAAAGAACGGTCTATCTGCTTCAGGTGCGTCCCAAAATGGCGATACATCGGTTGCCATTGATGTCGTCTCTGGCGCATCTATCAGCGCTTTTATCCACTTAACTGGTATGCTGTAATAATAGGCATTTCTACCAGGGCTTTTAAATGTACTGAGGGCGATGAGTCTGCCTTCGCTGTCAAACACAGGGCTGCCACTGGCGCCCATGACAAATGATGCATCTGTACGCACGATGGCACTGTCATCGTGTGCATATAAGGCTTTAATTTTTCCTTCAGAATACTGTGGTTTTGGTGGGCCACCAGGAAAGCCAATAGAAAACATATCTTGTTCGTATTGTAAGCTTTCTGAATCGCCAAGTTCTACAGGCGTCATGTCTAAATAGTCAAAGCGCAAAATACATAAATCATGCTTCCAGTCTGCTTTTAGTGCCACAGGCACATAACCATCACCAAATCTACTAATTTTTACGCCAATGCTATTGGCTAACACATGACAACTGGTGGCGATTAAATCTTTTCCGACAGCAACGCCTGAGCCTACACCGTGACCACCTTTTTTGGTGGCGACATGGACTTTTACAACGGAAGCTTTTAGCCGGTAGGAGAGTTCGTTACGTGGCTCAGCAAGCAACTTGCTGTGCATAAAGCTTAACACTAAAAAAATAAGCAGTAATCGCATGATAGTAAGCCTCTATTTCAAGCGTGCTAACAAGTTAAATGAATTAAAGGTTTTAGTAAAGCAACATTGTCACAAACACTTAATTAAATTAAATGGTAATAATACGGGTGAAAATGACAGCAAAGCCTTGTAAAATAGCACTTACGTTAAAGTTAATTCGTTGGAACATTTTATGTTAATAAAGTCAGAAGTTGTAGATTTATCCACACCAACAGGTACGATGCGCTGTTACGTGCATAGGCCAACACATAATAAACCTGTCCCTGCAATATTATTTTATTCAGAAATATTTCAGCAAACAGGCCCAATTGAGCGTGCTGCTACTTATATGGCAGGCCAGGGTTATGCTGTGATTGTGCCTGAAGTATTTCATGAGCTTAATCCTATTGGCACGGTACTGGGTTACGATGATGCTGGCCGCGTTAAAGGCAATGCTGATAAATCTGAAAAAGATGTGCAAGGTTATGATACTGATAACCGGGCGATGATCGAATATTTATCCACCCAAGATTGGTATAATGGCAGTGTTGGTGCAATGGGTTACTGTATTGGTGGTCATTTAGCTTTCCGCGCTGCATTACAAGCCGAAGTAAAAGCAACGGCTTGCTTTTATGCGACTGACTTGCATAAGGATACAATCCCTAATCAGCCTAAGCAGCATAGTATGGAAAGATTAGCTGATATTAAAGGTGAATTGATGATGGTTTGGGGTAAGCAAGACACGCATATTCCAGCAGAAGCTCGGCAGTTGGTGCTAGATAAACTGACGGAAACTGACATTACGTTTACTTGGCATGAGTTTAATGGACAACATGGCTTTATGCGCGATGGTGATCCGCGCTATGACCCACAGTTGGTAGCGGTTAGCTATCAGCTAGCATTACAACTGTTTGGTAATGCTTTATAGCAATATTTGAAATACGCTGTGAATACAGCTAGTAGTTTTTCCGAAGCTTTAGCCATAAGCAAAAGCTTTATTTTTACTTAAATTATCCATTTAAAGAGAATATATAAATGACCACAAAAAATGCTGACATTGGCCTAATTGGCCTAGCTGTTATGGGACAAAACCTTGTCCTCAATATGGCAGATCATGGCTACACGGTTTCTGTGTATAACCGTAGTACCGACAAAATGACAGACTTCCTTGAAGAATGTAAAAAAAATGAACCTTCGCATGAACGCGTGTTAGGTCATGCCGATTTGGCAACCTTTGTGCTGAGTATTAAACGCCCACGTAAAATTGTATTATTAGTGAAAGCAGGTAGCCCAACTGATATAACCATTAATGCATTACTACCTTTCTTAGAGCAAGACGACATTATTATTGATGGCGGCAATGCTTTGTGGACTGATACGATACGCCGCGAAAAAGAATTAGCAATGAAAGGTATCGACTTTATTGGCTCTGGTGTTTCTGGCGGAGAAACTGGCGCACGTTTTGGCCCATCATTGATGCCATCTGGCACAAGAAAAGCGTGGGCTAGCTTAGAGCCTATTTGGCGTGATATTGCAGCAAAAGTAGACCCGGTCACTGGAGTACCAATGGAAGGTGGAACACCAGGAAAGCCGGTAGAAGGTGGCTTCGCATGTGCTGAATACATTGGCCCTGATGGAGCCGGCCATTATGTGAAAATGGTGCATAACGGTATTGAATACATCGATATGCAGTTGATTTGTGAAGCTTACTGGCTCATGAAAAACTTGCTTGGTATGAAGTCTGATGAAATTAGTAAGATTTTTGCTGAATGGAACGAAGGCGTACTATCAAGTTTCTTGATTGAAATCACTGCTGATATTTTGCAACAAAAAGATCCAATGTCTAAAGCGTTCTTAGTAGACATGATTTTAGATACAGCGCAACAAAAAGGTACAGGTCAATGGACAGCAGCTAATGCGCTTGAACTTGGCGCACCAGCCAATGCTATTGCAGCGGCTGTTTACGCACGTGGCCTTTCTAGCTTTAAAGAAGAACGTGTTGCAGCAAGCAAAATTCTTAAAGGTCCTGAAGTAACACCAGTATCTGATAAAGATAAAGCAGCAGTCATTGATTCAATCAAGAATGCACTTTATTGTTCTAAGATTTGTGCTTATGCACAAGGTTTTCAGCTGATAGATAAAGCACAGATAGCTTACAATTGGAAACTTAATTTTGGTGAGATTTCGCAAATTTGGCGTGGCGGCTGTATTATTCGCGCACGATTCCTGCAAAAAATCACAGAGGCTTATGCGCAAAACTCACGTTTGAAAAACTTGATGCTAGACCCATACTTCACTGAAGAAATGAATGGAGGTCAAGAAGGTTGGCGTAAAGTGATTGCATTAGCAGTGACCAATGGTATTCCTGTACAAGGGTTTTCTGCTGCGTTAGCGTATTATGATGGCTACCGTAGTGCAGACTTGCCAGCGAACTTGCTGCAAGGCCAGCGAGATTACTTTGGCGCACACACTTATGAGCGTAAAGATAAAGAACGGGGTAAATTTTTCCACTTGGATTGGCCAGAGCCAAGTCGCCCACAATTGGAAGTCGATTAACTAAAGCGTAAAGTTTTGGCGTAATTAATAAACGAGGGGGTGGCCTATGTCATCCTCTTTTTTATGCTAGCGCTTTTAAAGTGGTTTACTTAAACGCAATCGCCACTGGCTTCTAAAAAGCGTTGGAATAGATTTGTTTTTTGCAAGTCTGGCGTGCTAGAATTTTCTACTTTAGTGCGCTTAGTGGTATTAGCTGCAACGTTAGTTTTACTCGGTGTGAAGGCTTTTTTAGTGCCGGCTTTTTTTACTGCCTGTTTCATGATGCTTTTTCCTTGTGGGATTTAATAAATACTGAAATTTTGTTTCAGTAGCCATATAGAACTAAATTTAACAAATTAGTTCATGCTTGCTAATAGGTTTGTTAGGTAAATCATTAAAATAACTAGATTTTTATAGTTAAAGCAACGTGTTTGTTGCACAATATAGATGCATTGGTTGAATAAAATGGACATTACAATTAACGGAAACATCAAACAGTTTGCATCAGATGGCATGACAATCGCCGATTTGATTGCACACTTAGACATTACAGGTAAACGCATTGCCATTGAATGCAATGCAATCATTGTGCCACGTAGTCAGTATGCTGAGATAATGTTGAAAGATGGTGATAAGTTAGAGATAGTAGGCGCCGTTGGTGGCGGTTGATTGACGAAAAGCATAAAATATAACAATGACAGAACAATTAATGATTGCAGGAAATGCCTACCACTCACGTTTATTGGTGGGGACGGGGAAGTACAAAGGTTTTAAAGAAACACGCGCAGCGATTGATGCGAGTGGTGCAGAAATTGTCACAGTGGCAATACGTCGCACCAATATTGGTCAAGACGAAAGCGAGCCTTCACTATTAGCGTATTTGCCACCTAGTGAATATACCTATTTGCCGAATACTGCCGGCTGCTATACCGCTGATGATGCGATACGTACATTACGTTTAGGGCGCGAATTATTAGATGGACATAAGTTAGTCAAATTAGAGGTATTAGGTGACCCTAAGACCTTATATCCAAATGTAATTGAAACGATTGAGGCCGCTAAAGTTTTAGTGAAAGATGGTTTCGATGTCATGGTGTATACCTCAGATGATCCAATTATTGCAAAGCAACTTGAAGATATTGGTTGTTGTGCTATTATGCCGTTGGCTTCATTGATTGGTTCAGGCATGGGTATTTTAAACCCGTGGAACTTACAAATTATTATTGAAAATGCAAAAGTGCCTGTACTGGTGGATGCTGGTGTGGGCACAGCAAGTGATGCTGCCATTGCCATGGAATTAGGCTGCGCAGGCATTTTAATGAATACCGCGATTGCAGGTGCACGCGAGCCAGTGTTAATGGCAGCCGCAATGAAAAAAGCAGTAGAAGCTGGTCGCGATGCCTATTTAGCAGGGCGTATGCCGAAGCAGTTATACACGGCTAGTCCGAGTTCACCAACTGCAGGCATGATTGGATAGTTTATGATGCAACAATATAACTTTTCAGTGCGTGTTGAAACAGCTTACTTGTCAGACCAATCAAGTAGCGAAGACCAGCAATATGCTTTTACTTATACGGTCACTATTACGAATACTGGGATAGTTGCAGCGCAACTTATTAGTCGCCACTGGGTAATCACTGATGCTGACAATAGTGTTTCTGAGGTCAAGGGCTTAGGGGTTGTTGGCGCACAACCTGTACTGCAGCCAAATGAATCTTTTGAATATACAAGTGGCACGATGCTTAATACTGAGTCAGGCACGATGCATGGTACTTATCAGCTTGTAGCTGTTGATGGCACACAGTTTGAAGCAACGATCGAACCTTTTTTGCTGACAGTTCCTAGAGTATTGCATTAAGCGTATTAAATTAAATATGAAAAGAATACTTGTTTGGTTATGTATTAGTTTATTGACGGCGGCAGCATGTGCAAAACCGTCAGTGAGTCCCACTCAAGCCGATTGTGACTGCGCGCAGGAAAAAGGTCACCAAGTAGTTGAAGCTGCACCCATACAGTTACCAGATATTGCCATACCAGATGACCTAACATCAGCGTTGGAAGCAGCTGAGGTGCAGGATGGTGCGCAAGCTGTTGCATACCCACTATTAAAGGCCGCTGCTTGGCAAGATTTAGATGGGTTATTAACAGACAATATTAAAGCAGCATGGCCGGCTTGGTTGCAAAGCTGCAGTACTTTAATTCATCGGCCACAGTGGAAATCTGTCTGCGGTGCTGCAAAAGCATTATCAAAACCAAGTAACAATCAAATCATTGCTTACTTGAAACAAAATTTTGATGTACATGCAGCGACTAATGAAGACGGTACAGATACAGGTTTGATTACTGGTTATTATCAACCTTTATTGAAGGGAAGCCGAACACAATCAAAAAAATACCCTTATCCTTTATATAGCACGCCAGCAGATTTAGTCACTGTTGAATTGGCAGCTGTACGCCCAGAGCTTCAGCATAAACGCGTACGCGGTAAGTTAGTCGGGGATAAATTGGTGCCCTATCATTCTCGAGCAGAAATTGAAACACAACCGTCACCGTTAGCGGGTAGTGAGGTTTTTTGGATCGACGATATTGTTGATGTGTTTTTTCTACAAATTCAAGGCTCAGGGGTTGTCCAGTTAGAAAATGGTGATTTGGCACATGTTGGCTATGCGAATCACAATGGTCACGACTACCGTTCAATAGGCCGCGTATTAATTGATCGTGGCGAGTTGCTCGCAAGTAAAGCTTCAATGCAGGGGATTAAAAGTTGGGCGCGAAATAATTTAGATCAACTGCGTGAATTACTAAACAGTAACCCTAGTTATGTATTTTTTAGAGCATTGCCATCGGGCCTGCCGGGCCCTATTGGTGCCTTGGGTGTGCCAATTACTGCAGAAAGAAGCCTTGCTGTCGATTCGAAATTTATACCATTAGGTGTGCCAATTTTTCTATCGACCACGCAACCAAATAGTAAAAAACCGATCAAGCGTTTAATGATGGCGCAAGATAAAGGTGGTGCTATTAAGGGCGGTGTTAGAGCGGATTTATTTTGGGGTGCGGGTAATAAAGCAGGTGTTAAGGCCGGATCAATGAAGCAATCTGGCAAGGTGTGGGTATTGCTGCCAAAAGGTTACTTGATGGACCAACAATAACTTTCTGGTAGATTCTATCAGAAAAGGAAAAGGGCGCTTAGAGCGCCCTTTAGAATAATAAGTAAAACTTATTTATTCATTACGTACATAGTTACTTCAAAACCGAAACGCATTTCAGTAGCAGCTGGTGTTGTCCACATAGTAGTTCTCCTTTTTCTTTAAATTCGTATTGCTAGTAGCATTACGTGATATCTATATTACGTCTTGATTAAAAAAAGGCTTTGTTTAATCTGCTTAAAACCATCTAATGATTTTCATTAGATTAAGACTTGCCTTTAATCCATTTCACTAACCGCTTGATGCCTTTGCGACCAATCGTACGCTTTAAGCCAATTTTAATATCATATAAGTAGAACGGTATTTTGTAGCGTAAGGTAAACTTTCTACCCGTAAGGCCAAGGTAGCGACACATAAAATGCTTACGTCCTTGTTTATGTAATTTATAGCAAGCTCTTGTGAGATCGGCAATTCTAAATTTTAAGGCAGTTGACTGGCTGTAAGCACGCAACCTTGCTGTATCAATCAGCGAGAAAGTCAGTTGATTATTTGCGTGAATATTGACTAAAATATTGCCACCAGAGAAGTCTCTAAAATAGATACCGCGCCTATGTATTTTGTGACAGAATTGCGAAAATTGTTTATAAACAGTTTCTTCTGACAGCCCCAGACAAGATGATTCACCATTTTTAAACGCTGAAAATAAATGACCAATCGTGCAATCGGATGCTACATACTCACATAGATAGAAGTTCTGTTTTAGTGTTTTATCCTCAACTTTTTCAAAGTAAGCAATCGGTTGTGCTGTAGCAATACCACGGCGTAATAATTCCATTGTGCCGTTCCAACTGCGTTTAGCTTTGCTCGGCTTAAAGCGATCCAAGAATGCTTTATGCGGATACATTTTGACTGGTTGTTTAATGGTGAGTTGCTTTGCTGTATCGCGAGGGTCTTGTGCAGCCCAAATCACATTTCTTGCATGACGTAAGGCACCTATCTTTTGCGGACTATTAAGTTTTTCAGGATGGATGCTGGTTAATAGTTGTGCAGCATCACTTTCATTTTTGGCTAACACTAAGCCCTGCCACCCATTTTCATTGAATACAAAGTATTGATTGTCTTCAATATGGCGGTGGATGGTTAAGTCTTTTGCTAATACTGGTTTTGCAACCGTATTAACAGTGAAATTTTTATCCCAAAATAAATAGAGTGGTGTTTCAGTAATGAGCGCGTTATTGGCTTTAAGTGGCTGCCCATCTCGATGTAAGAGTGTGGCAGACTTTAAAGTGCGCTCATCATAAATATCCACAAGTCTTGCGGCTTTTCCGTTAATCGTCCAAGCTACATGGAATCGCTGTTTATGATTACTAAAATGATGAATCTCTAAACCATTGGTAGTGGCAATAGCAGATTCGTAATAGGCGTCACTCAAGTGCTTAACAACAGTTTGCATGGCATAAAAACTAGGGTATCTTGCATAATTGCTCAGCTCACCATCAGCCGTTTTATAATGTGTAATCCGTTCTAAACTTGGATATTCTGCATCCGTTAACCCATCATCAATTAGGCCTTCACGATTACAGATTAATGTACCCCAATTAGCTTGCAGTAAGGCACCTGATGCTGCTAACAAGGCAAAGTAACGCGTGAGGTAATCAGCTTGTTTTTGCGGTCCATTTTCAATTAAGCGTTCAATGCGATATATCGCCCAAAATGCAGCAGATGATGACGTGTATGCTACGCCAAAGTCTTGGCCAATTTTTTGTAAAATCCGTGCTTTTTTAACTAGATTATATTTAAGTACGCGCACCCAGCGATATTTAAAAATACGATGGTCGTAGCGCTCTGGCTCACTCACTCTTTCGACAAATAAATTGTTAGTATGCACATTGGGCAATTGATTTCTGGCTTGCAAAGCTTTGAGTACAGTGATGTTATAAACAGGCTCAAAATCTTGAATATTAGGGCCTAGTAGCTTAATGCCGCGTGATTTAATTTCAGTATGTGCAATTTGCCAAACACTTAGAAAGTTTTTCATCGTATAGCCAGCCCAGCGTTTACGATTGATGGTATTACCAATTTCGACTTGGGTGATTTGTGCGCCGTATCGATTCAAGACGCTACTTAAAAAAGCTTTCCAAAGCTGCTGTTGTTCAGGCTCATGTAGCTTTTTAGCGGCATCAAACGGGATGATTAAGCGTAGTGTCACATTAAAAGCATGGTCGATAAGTGCCTGTAAGAAACGCGCATTACAATTGCCTAAATCAGTATAAGTGAAATCTAGGCGCACGTTTTTGATGTCTAACACTTTTAGTTGTGTCATAACATAGGCATCAGTGGCTGGATTTTCATTTGAAGCGACACACACACCGAAAAAGTCACTGTTAATACGATGACTAGGTTGCGGCAGATGACCTTTTTTAATGCTCAGCCCGCTTTTAAGTAGATAGCTTAAGCTATCAAAAACGACTTGCTTAGTGGAGATGTAAGATGATTTTTTAGCCATGAAGAGGCGTATTATAAATGGTTATTCGATGATTTAAATAAACGGATTGAATAACAGCTGTATCACTTAGCGTTTTACCCACCTAAAAAAGGTTTTGTAATATTCAGGTTGGCGTATGCATAGATAGATCATCACGAGTGCGGTACAGAATGCAGTGATTAAAAAGAGTTGTGGAATATTAAAACCAAGACTGAAAACCCAGAGTGAAAAGATGGCTGAAACAACCATCAATAATGCATTCATAATATTATTACCAGCAATGACACGAGATTGATGGCTAGCCTCTGCATTACTTTGAATAAATGCGTATAGCGGTACGATATAGATGCCGCCAAATAAGCCAATGAGTAAAATATCTGCTAACAAGCGTAGGTGAGAAAACATTGTAAAAAAATCAACATAACTTCTGATGGCTAAGGTTGTTTTAAGTGTTTCGTTGATGTTGGTGGCTGAGATAAATAAATCAATACCAAAGATGGTTAAGCCTATTGAGCCGAATACAACTAAGCCAAGTTCTACTTTGTGTTTGGAGAGCTTTTCACATAATAATGAGCCCACACCTGTCTCTGTCTTACAGACGAACACAGAGTTAAGTCTTTCACATTAAACGGAAAAATATTTCCATTGTTGCTCGTCGTAA
>WASW01064097.1_pt1 | contig 88017 bp, 92 predicted proteins | sample 5698521 | NCBI WGS metagenome assembly WASW01 (sample SAMN11175560, study PRJNA528189) | sponge metagenome | isolation source: marine sponge | host: Leucetta | place: Antarctica: Western Antarctic Peninsula, King George Island | collected 2013-01
TTACGACGAGCAACAATGGAAATATTTTTCCGTTTAATGTGAAAGACTTAACTCTGTGTTCGTCTGTAAGACAGAGACAGGTGTGCCAAATGCAAACAATATGATTACAGAATTAGTCGCTGGTCATGAAGCAGTCTGCCGCACAGCAAGAAGTGTTTTTCCGGCAGCAGAGAATGCAGCCGATGAAGTGAGTGCAGATTTACTAACGCAGCGCTTACAAATCCATGAAAAAACCGCTTGGATGTTACGTAGTCTGTTAGCAAAATAAACCAAACCTATAAAACATTTTCAATGTGGCTTGTTTTTCGGCAATTTGACTCCAAATATCAGCGACATCAACTTAACAATAGAAAGCAATCAATGTCTACCAAACATGTCCACTTACTTATTCTAGGTTCTGGCCCTGCGGGTTACTCTGCGGCGGTATATGCTGCACGTGCAAACTTAAACCCAGTGCTCATCACTGGCATTGCACAAGGCGGTCAACTAATGACAACAACAGATGTTGACAACTGGCCTGCAGATGCAGATGGCGTACAAGGCCCTGATTTGATGGCCCGTTTCCAGAAACATGCTGAGCGCTTTAATACTGAATTGATTTTTGATCATATCCACACAGCACATTTAGATGAAAAGCCGATTCGTTTAGAAGGCGACTCAGGCGAATATACTTGCGACGCTCTAATTATTTCTACTGGTGCATCAGCTAAATACTTAGGCCTGCCAAGTGAAGAAAAGTTTGCTGGCAAAGGTGTTTCAGCTTGTGCAACTTGCGATGGATTTTTCTATAAAAAACAAGAGGTTGCGGTTATTGGTGGCGGTAACACCGCAGTTGAAGAAGCTTTATATTTAGCCAATATCGCAAGTAAAGTAACGTTAGTTCATAGACGCGATACGTTTAAAGCCGAAGCTATCTTGGTCGACAAACTCATGGCGCGCGTTAAAGAAGGCAAAATTGAACTGCAAACATTTAGCACCTTAGATGAAGTATTAGGCGATGACATGGGTGTGACTGCTATGCGCCTTAAAAGTACCAAAGACGACAGCACTAAAGAGATCGACGTCAAAGGGGTGTTTATTGCGATTGGTCACAAACCGAATACTGATATCTTTGAAGGTCAATTAGCAATGGAAGGTGGTTACATCATTACAGAAGCTGGCCGCAAAGGTAACTTTACGGCAACCAGCGTGCCTGGTGTATTTGCTGCGGGTGATGTACAGGACCATATTTACCGCCAAGCAGTGACAAGTGCGGGTACTGGTTGTATGGCAGCACTCGATGCTGAACGATACCTTACTAACTTAAAATAGACATCAACAGATCGTCCAAACAGATCGTCCAAATAAAGCGCTGATTCAGCGCTTTATTTTTTCTAACTTCATCAATGCTGACTAGTATGCGATAATCGCGCCTAAATTTAACGATGCGCTTTACAACTCAAATAAATTAGCATCCTTCACGCATTACCGTCAGGAACCTTATGCTAGCAATTACCCCACAAGAAGTTAAAACCAACCTGCTTAGCGGGTTAACTGTTGCACTAGCAATGGTCCCAGAAGCCATTGCTTTCGCGCTTATTGCCCACGTATCGCCACTCACAGGCCTTTACGCCGCATTTTTAGTATGTCTCATCACCTCGCTAATGGGTGGCCGTCCTGGCATGATTTCTGGCGCAACAGGTGCGCTAGCGGTTGTAATGGTTGCCTTAGTTGTGCAGCATGGTGTTGAGTATTTATTTGCTACGGTTGTATTAATGGGGCTATTCCAAATGTTATTTGCCGTTGCAAAATTAGGTAAGTTTATCCGCATGGTGCCGCACCCTGTCATGCTAGGTTTTGTTAATGGTTTGGCCATGGTCATTTTTATTGCGCAATTTAGTCACTTTAAAACAGTCAGTGCAGATGGCGCTATCCAATGGATAGCAGGCCCAGCGCTATACACCATGTTAGGCTTAATCGCGCTCACCATTGCCATCATTTACTTGCTACCTAAGCTAACTAAAGCATTTCCTTCTACATTAGCGGCAATTTTAGTGGTTTCTATTGGCGCAACTTTATTAGGCATCGACACTAAAACAGTTGGCGATTTAGGTTCTATTGCCGGTGGTTTACCAAGCTTTCATCTGCCAGATGTGCCTTTAGATTTAAATACGCTAAAAATCATTCTGCCCTACTCTTTAATATTGGCGGCAATTGGTTTAATAGAAACTTTGCTAACACTCAATTTAATAGATGACATGACGGATACGCGTGGTAAGCCAAACCGTGAGTCACTCGCCCAAGGTGTTGCCAATATCGTCACTGGCTTTTTTGGCGGCATGGGTGGCTGTGCGATGATTGGTCAAAGCATGATTAACATTAATAACGGTGCATTAAAGCGTTTGTCTGGCATTGCCACAGCGGCTTTCTTACTCTCGTTTATTTTGTTTGCTTCTAAATGGATTGAGATGATTCCACTCGCTGCGCTCATCGGTGTTATGTTCGTTGTAGCAGAAAAAACTTTTGAATGGGGCAGCTTTAGATTATTTGGCAAAGTACCTAAACCAGATATTTTCGTTGGTTTGTTAGTTGCCATTATCACGGTATTTGCAGACCTTGCAATTGCCGTTATTGTTGGCGTTATCTTGTCAGCACTGATATTTGCGTGGGAACATGCCAAAGACATACACGCTATTTCGACAATCGATAAAAAAGGTTGGAAAACTTACGAGCTCAATGGCTCGCTATTCTTTGCTTCAATCTCAACATTTCAACAGTTATTTACACCTAAAAAAGATCCTCAAGATGTCATTATCGATTTTGCGCGTGCTAGAGTCGTTGATCATTCGGCATTAGAAGCGATTGATGCATTAGCGGCAAAATATTTGGCAGAAGGCAAAACGCTACACTTAAAACATTTAAGTGCAGATTGCATAGAGCTGTTAGAAAACGCCAAAGGCATGATAGAAATAAACCTGTTTGAAGATCCAAAATATCATATTGCAGACGATAAGCTAGGTTAATTAAATCAACCTAATTTAAAGTCTAGTTTTGCACTGAGTCATTTTTACAATATCATAGCTTTTGTGACTAAGCGTAATGACACAAGTAAGATAGACGATGCAGAAGACCTGTTTAAACAGGCTGTCAAAGGCGCGCGCCCGATTAAAGCCGATAAAGTAGCGCAGCAACCAACCAAAAAACCCAAGCCTGTGCCCAAACAGTTTATACGTGATGAACAGCAAGCTTTGGTTGATTCTCTCAGTGATCACTACATCCCCGCACACGAATTAGAAAGTGGTGAAGAACTACTTTACCTGCGCGATGGTCAATCACCCATGACACTGAGCAAATTAAGACGTGGCCATTGGGTCGTACAAGCTAATATAGACTTACACGGCTTAATTAGCGATGAAGCAAGAGCTTATGTGTCAGCATTTATTTCAGACTGTAAAAAGCGCGGCATACGCTGTGTGCGTATCGTACATGGCAAAGGGCTAGGCTCGCGCAATAAAGAGCCTGTGCTGAGAAACAAAGTGCGAGGTTGGCTGATGCAAAAGGATGAAGTTATCGCCTATGCACAGGCTAAAAAACAAGACGGTGGTAGTGGCGCAGTGATCGTATTGCTAAAAGCTTAATCGTGCTTTAGAAAACAAGTACCTAATACTCAACTTTATGGAGAAAATAATGAAAAATAGTTTTAAAATACTGATCGTTTTAGTCTTAAGTGCTATCTCAACAGTATTTGCATATGAATCAGCAGCAACAGCCCAGCCAGATGCTAGTGTGTACTTTATTTCACCGCAAGATAACCAAACCATACAGAAAAAATTCAAAGTGCAGTTTGGACTTTCTGGCATGGGTATTGCACCTGCGGGCGTAAAAAAAGAAAATACAGGCCATCACCACTTATTAATTGATACCGATATAGAATCTATCGATTTAACCAAACCATTACCAGCAACTGATAAAATTAAACATTTTGGTGATGGACAAACGGAAACAACATTAACACTTGCACCTGGCAAACATACATTGCAATTACTTTTGGGCAACTACCTACACATTCCCCATCACAAAACAGTTGTTTCAAAGAAGATGACAATTACTATTAATTAACCTAGTATAAGAATTATACTTAATTAGAAAAAATAACTTAATGGAAAAAATATACTGCTTGATATTCGTTGCAACACTAAGCGCTTGCGATCAAACAAATATCGATGACAATGCACATGATACTGCTTCCCATACAGAAAATAGCACAGCCTGCACCGAATTTGGTCCGCAAACACCTCGCGATATAGCCAATGCACTCGGCACCAACAAAGTTAAGTTTCCTATTGCACCACCGTCCTCTGAAATGAATTTATGTAATATTCATTTTCATCAGGCTGCAGAACACAAAGCGCCAGCTTTTTCTATTGAAAAACTGCTGATAGTGAGGGTCATGGTGGTGGCTACCAATGCGATATTTCAACATCGCTATCAAGTGATGAACTAGCTGCTTTTGCTAACAATGCATGCCATGGGATTAGCTCAGGTGACACAGTAGAGGTGCATTGGGTACACTCTTCGTGTGATGTTAAACCTGGGGAAGGCTTAGGTGCTTGCCTATCAGAAAAATGTGCAACCCTAGCCTTCGTGTTGAAACGCAAGTGTTTACTGTCGTTAACGACCCTACAGCCATGGATTTTGGAACATTAACAACTTTAACCGAGCGTGATGGCTACTCACAAGTAGAAACGCTACCATCAGACAAGGGCGCACCTGTAGAATTCCTTGGTTCAACGACAGGTCCTAAATATACAGAAGCCGTTTGTTCGCCGCTACAAGTCACATGGCGTGTTCGTCCAAGTTGCCAAAAGGTGAATATCGCCAGCTTAAGCAAATGGTGTGCTAGCAATACCTTCAATGAAAATCATGCCCATGGCGTTAGAAAATTAGTCACGAACCCAGCACTTTTAGCACCTATCAATCATTAAAAACACTTGGATTCTAGAAATTAAAAAATATGAATGTTCATGAAAAATTAAATTATGTCGAATTCCCAGCGACTGATATCGAGGCTACCAAGCATTTTTTCAAGACAGTGTTTAGCTGGAAATTTGAAGACTATGGGTCAGAATACACCGCATTTTCAAAGCAAGGTTTAGATGGTGGTTTTTTCAAATCAGAGCTAAAGTCTTTAACTAGCAATGGTGCCGCATTATTAGTTTTTTATAGTGACAACATCAACCAGACGCTGACAAAAATTAAAAAAGCTGGAGGAAAAATCGTCCAACCAATATTTGAATTTCCTGGTGGTTGGCGCTTTCACTTTACTGAACCAAGTGGCAACGAGTTTGCCGTATGGTCGAATAAAGTTAAATAACACACAGCTACCATCGGTAATTTCAGCACAAATCAAGAAATCAAGGGATCAGCCAGCTTGATTTTTCGGCTATTCCAACCATCTTCAGCCATGCATATTTTTTGAAGCAGCGCAGGGAATAAGCGGTAGGGGTAGCCTTTTATTATGGCGTTACATGCCTAGTATGGTTGATACCAAGCGCTTAACTTCTTTTAAACAAGCAGCATTAACAGTATCAACTTTATGAAGGGTTCTGGCAGACCAGTCTAAAGATTTCAATTGATCTGTCAGAATCACTCCGCTCGTCTTTTTAGATCCTGAAATAGCAACTTCAAAAGGGTAACCCTTTGCTTGATTTATTATAGGGCAGAGCCAAGCAAAACCAGTGACTTTGTTGAATTGCCTTGAGCTTAATACGAGCGCAGGACGCTTTCCCGCTTGTTCATGCCCAGCTTGAGGATTAGAGTCTACAATGACAATGTCACCAGTAGTCGGCGCGCCACTCATATCATCTCATTCCCTACCGAATCAGTGAACACCTCCAAATGACGGTTCTGGGGAGTAACTTTAGCAAGTAGCACATCTAGTGACGGCGTGCATGGCTCAATGACTACTGTATTACCCCGTTGCACTATATTCACATGGTCTCCAATATGTAAAGAAAGTGCATCTAGGATAGTCTTAGGGAGCCTCAGTGCAGCACTATTGCCCCATTTGGCGATTGATGTAGTCATACTAACCTCTATTTCATTCTTATTAAAGTATATACATTGTAGCTACATCAGAATGTATTGTAAAGACTCATATAACTACCTATCCCTAATGGTCTTTAAAATATTTAAGCATATAACAAGTCAATTAAATTCGCTTCCTATGGTCGCCGACACTCGTACCACGCGTCGTTTATTGCGGCATCACAACCCTAGCTCACTTAAGCCTGCATGGTTATCAGGTCTACGACCTAATGGCCAAAAGAATTTTCGTTCGCTTTCTTCGATCGCTAAGTCATTAATACTGGCATAGCGTAATGCCATTAAACCATTTTCATCAAACTGCCAATTTTCATTGCCATAGGCGCGAAACCAATTGCCTGCAGTATCGTGATACTCATAAGCGTAGCGCACAGCAATACGGTTGCCTTTATATGCCCACAGCTCTTTAATCAATCTGTAATCAAGTTCTTTTTCCCATTTGCGTGTTAAAAATTCAACAATCTGTACGCGGCCTTTGGGGAAATCGGCGCGATTACGCCATTGGCTATCTACCGTGTACACCATTGAAACCCGCTGCGGGTCTCGGCTATTCCAACCATCTTCGGCCATGCGTATTTTTTGAATGGCGGTTTCTTTAGTAAATGGTGGTACTGGAGGACGAATCTCTGCTTCTGTACTCATGCAATGCTCCTCAATAAACAAACAATCACTTTAATCTTCTGCCAAAAAACCGCCACTCTGGCGCGCCCAAAGCGAGGCATATAGCCCTTTTTTGCGTAACAACGCTTTGTGGCTGCCCGCTTCTACGATGTTACCTTCATCCAGCACAATTAACTTATCCATCTCAGCAATGGTCGATAACCTGTGCGCAATGACAACCACTGTTTTACCTTCCATCAGGTGATATAAGCTTTCCTGAATAACAGCTTCCACTTCACTGTCTAGTGCACTTGTTGCTTCATCTAACAATAATATAGGTGCATCTTTCAGCATGACTCTAGCAATGGCGATACGTTGGCGCTGGCCGCCTGAAAGCTTAACACCACGCTCTCCAACATGGGCATCATAGCCCTTGCGACCTTTTGCATCGCGCAACGTTAAAATAAAGTCGTGCGCCTCTGCCTGTTTTGCCGCAGCGACCATTTCTGCATCAGTCGCATTGGGCCGACCATACATAAGATTATCGCGCACACTACGGTGTAACAAAGAAGTGTCTTGCGTCACCATGCCTATCTGCGCACGTAGGCTATTTTGTGTCACATCTTTTACATTTTGTTGGTCAATTAATATCTCACCTTTTTGCACCTCATAAAAACGCAAAAGCAAGTTAACGGCTGTTGATTTACCTGCGCCTGAGCGTCCGACCAAGCCAACTTTCTCGCCAGGCTTTATGGCTAGCTGAAAATTTTCTAATATCTCTTTTTGCTCAGGATACGCAAAGCTAACCTGATTAAATTGCACGTAGCCATCGGTTACTTGCAACGATTTGGCATTAACCGCATCTACAATACTATGCTGCATCGATAAGGTGTTAATACCATCTTGCACAGTACCGACTTGCTCGTAGAGCGAAGTCAGCTCCCACATTACCCAATGCGAAATACCATTTAAACGCAAAACCATTGCAGTGATAGCAGCAACACCACCAACACTCACCTCCCCTTTAGTCCATAACCAAAGACCAAGGCCGCCACTTGCAATAATAAGCAACATATTGAGCAAATGGTTAATCGTTTCTACACCACTGACTAGGCGCATTTGCGCATGTACTGTCTCTAAAAACTCACCCATGGCACTCTGTGCATAATCTGCCTCTCGCCCGGCGTGTGAGAACAGTTTAACCGTGCTAATATTCGTGTAAGCATCTGTGATACGCCCTGTCATCAATGAGCGCGCATCTGCTTGCAATTGCGATACATAACTTAGTTTTGGCACAAAATACATAAGCGCTAACGAATACAATGTTAGCCAGCCTAAAAAAGGAATAATAATGAGTGGATTAAAGCTACCAACGATAGCCACCATGGTCGCAAAGTAAATCACAACAAATACCATGATGTCTGCCACAATAAACCATACATCACGTACCGCTAGCGCGGTTTGCATGACTTTGGCTGACACGCGACCTGCAAATTCATCTTGGTAAAAACTCATGCTCTGGTTAAGCATCAGTCGATGGAAGTTCCAACGCATGCGCATCGGAAAATTACCAGCAAGTGCTTGGTGTTTGAGTAAAGTTTGTAAGCCGAGTAGCAGCGTGCTGGAAACCAAAATTACCGCTAAAATAAGTAAGGTGTGCTTTTCTAAGCCCCAAAATAATTCAGGTGAAGTGTTACTCAACCAATCAACCACTTTTCCCATCATGGCAAATAGTAGCGCCTCGAACACACCAATCATCGCTGTTAGTATGGTCATACCCAACAAGAAAGGACGCATGCCTTCTGTACAAGCCCAAGCAAATGTCCAAAACTTTTTAGGTGGCGATTGCACCACATGCTTGGGAAATGGGTTAACTAATTGTTCGAACCAGCGAAACATACTTTGTATTGAGATTTTCTATTAATTAAACTAATTGTAAGTTAACGCGGGTCTATAGATGTTAAGTCAGAAGATGTTAAGACAGAAGATGGTACAGAAGAAGATGGCATGATCGCGCACACAGCTTCAGCAGCAATGCCTTCGCCTCGCCCTGTAAAACCTAGCTTTTCTGTCGTAGTCGCCTTAACATTAACTTGTCCAACAGCCACACTACAATCTTGCGCAATATTCGCACACATGGCCTCAATATGCATGACTAACCGCGGCGCTTCACAGATCACGGTTGCATCAATATTACCAACAACATAAGCTTTATCAGCTAATAAAGCGGCGACATGTCGCAGCAATGTACGTGAATCAATGCCCTTATAGCGATTATCTGTTGGTGGAAAATGCTTGCCGATATCACCTAATGCAGCCGCACCTAATAACGCATCACATATTGCGTGCAATAATACATCGGCATCTGAATGCCCGTCTAAGCCTTTATCATGCGCAATCTCAACACCGCCAATAATGCATTTGCGCCCCTCAACCAAACGATGCACATCAAAACCATGACCAATTCGCATTATGCATTATCCTTGTTTTCTTCAAAAATCATTTCTAGCAATGCCAAATCCTGCGGATACGTCACTTTTAAATTCGCAAGTTCGCCTTGCACTAGTTTTGGATTAAGCCCGAGCGCTTCAATCGCTTCAGCTTCATCTGTTGGCATGCCATCGAAACTGGTTAAAGCTTGTTTGAGTGTCTCGTAACGAAACATTTGTGGCGTTTGCGCCTGCCATAAATTTTGACGTGACACGGTACTTTCTACTTGATTTGCTTCATCAGATTTTTTTATCGTGTCTGCCACTGGCATTGCCAATAGACCGCCCACATTATCTGTCCCAAGTTTACTTAGCAACCTATCTAACAAACCAGCGCTTAAGCCTGGCCTTGCTGCGTCATGTACTAAAATCCAATCTTGCTTATCAACATCCATTTCTTCCATCGTATTCAATACAGTTTCAGATCGACTAGCACCTCCTGTGTAATGCAAATGCAATCTGCTACTAGGCTCAACCGTTAAAGCACGCCAAAAATTATCGTCTGGGCTTAATGCAAGATGAATACCTGCAATGAGTGGGTTGTTAAAAAAAACTTGCACAACATGTGAAATCATTGGCTTGCCAGCAAGTGGTATATATTGCTTAGGCAATGCATTTGCCATCCGTTGACCAATGCCAGCTGCGGGGATAATTACGTGAAAAAGTGCCATATAAATAAGTTTAGCATGGTGTAGTTTGGGCACAAAGGATAACGCTTACACGCAGCCAATTTAATTCGCCTACTGATTGTATATGAAATAATTTTAAACAAAAAAAAGGCACTAATAGCGCCTCTTTTTTAACCAAAATTTACAATCAAAGGTGATTTAATAAAGTTCGCTACTTAGCCTTCACCTGCCGTTGAGCCAATTTTGTGTATGCTTAAATCAGCGCCTGCAAACTCTTCTTCAGCATCTAAACGGATACCAACTAATTTCTTAAGTGTGCCATAGACAAGCAAACCACCTATGATCGCAATAACGAGTGCTAAACAAGTACCTAACAATTGAGACATAAAGCTTACGCCACCCATACCGCCCAGTGCTTTTGCGCCAAAAATGCCGACCGCAATACCACCCCAAGCACCACATAGACCATGCAGTGGCCATACACCGAGTACATCATCAATTTTGAAACGATTTTGTGTCAATGTAAATGTCCAAACAAATAAGCCGCCAGCAATAACACCTGTTACTAAAGCCCCTAATGGATGCATGATGTCTGAGCCCGCACAAATAGCGACCAGCCCAGCCAACGGCCCATTATGCACAAAACCAGGGTCGTTCTTGCCCACAACAAGTGCGGCTAAGGTACCACCAACCATTGCCATGAGTGAGTTAATGGCAACCAAACCAGAAATGCCTTCTATTGCTTGTGCAGACATGACATTAAAACCAAACCATCCGACTGTAAGCATCCAAGCACCGAGCGCCAAGAATGGGATGTTAGAAGGTGGATAAGCATGTAAACGACCATCTTTGCTATAACGGCCAGCACGTGCGCCTAATAAAACAACGGAAACCAAAGCTAACCAACCGCCCATTGCATGCACAACAACAGAACCTGCAAAATCATGAAAAGCGAAACCAAACTGCCCTGCTAGCCATCCTTGAAAACCATAATGACCATTCCAAGCAATCCCTTCAAAAAATGGATAAATAAAACCAACAATTAAGAAAGTTGCTGCGATTTGCGGATTGAATTTAGCGCGCTCGGCAATCCCCCCTGAAACAATGGCTGGGATAGCGGCTGCAAAGGTTAATAGGAAGAAAAATTTGACTAAATCATAGCCATTTTTCTCAGCCAATACTTCAGCGCCGCTGTAAAAATCAATACCGTAAGCGATGCCATAACCAATAAAAAAATAAGCAATGGTTGATATTGAAAAATCCACCATAATTTTAACTAAAGCATTCACTTGGTTTTTATGCCGTACTGTACCAAGCTCTAAAAATGCAAAGCCTGCATGCATCGCTAAGACCATAATAGCCCCCAGCAATACAAATAAAGTATCATTTGCCGTTACTAATTGTTCCATTTCACTCCCTCAATATCATTATTTTAATTACAGCTAGTTAGGAAAAGCAAAAATTAAGCCATATAAAATGGCTTTGATTCTAAAGGATTTTTATAAGGCTTAAAGAATAAATTGCACCAGAAAAGTGCTTGTGCGCGCACATCGCACCAATAAAGTGCAAGCTGCTCATGCGTGAATCTAAAGCATACTGGCAATATTACTATTGAGGCTTAATTTTTCAGCCTCCTGGTTACCTGACCAAAAAGGATAATATTCGCGCGCGATTAATAAGCGCTCAGGCCAATTAGCTTCGGGTAGAGAGCCCATCAACTTCTCCACAAAGTTTCGATATGTGCGGTCACTTTGACCTACATTATTGAGCAATGGCAATAAGCTGTTTAAAAACTCAGTGCGCTGCGTAAGTGACTCAGGGCTAAACCCTTTGCGCTTTAACAATTTAATATAAACTTCTGCTGATTTTTGTTCGCGTGCTTGCATTCTCATTAAATACTAATTTAATCGACACTTTAATGCTACTGCATAATATATTGAAATATATTACTTTTCACCTTAAAACATTATAATCTATTCACTTTTGTAAAAATAATTCATCATGTTTGAGACACTGTTACTTATTATCATTGTCGTAATCTCATGGTTTTGGTTAGATTCTATCGCCAAACGTGAAATTGCGGTTACGGTTGGGAAAGAACTAGCAAAGCGCTGCGATCTACAATTACTAGATGAAACAGTTGCTTGCAATAAAGTTTGGCTTGCACGCAATCGTTTAGGTCGCGTTCAAATTGCACGTCTATATTATTTTGAAGTCAGCGCAGACCGAGAAAGTCGTCTCAACTGCCACTTACAATTACTAGGTAAACAATTACAGTCTTGGGACATACCCCCTTACCTACAAGCTGCTCACTAAATATGGCTTATGTAGGTCGATTCGCACCATCGCCTACCGGCCCTTTACATTTTGGCTCTTTAGTAGCGGCTGCCGCTAGTTATTGTGATGCTAAATCTCAACAAGGAAAATGGTTGTTAAGAATGGAAGACCTAGATAAACCAAGAGAAGTCGTTGGTACTGCGGTTGATATACTAAATACCTTAGAAGCATTTGGTTTTGAGTGGGATGATGCTATTTTATATCAAAGCCAACGCGAGGCTGCGTACTTGGAGGCTTTACAACAATTGCAAACTAATGGCCTCGCATATCCGTGCACTTGCTCTCGTAAAGAAATACTAGATTCGACAAGTCATTTAGATAAAAAACATACTATTTATCCGGGGACTTGTTTACAAAATGCGATTAAACCAAACAAGCCAATCGCTTGGCGCATTAAAACAACGAGTGAAACAACACAGTTTAATGATGCGATACAGAGCGAGTTTTCAGAAAACTTAAGTCAAGAAATAGGTGATTTTGTTATTAAGCGTGCTGACGGCTTATACGCATATCAACTGGCCGTTGTCGTTGATGATGCAAAGCAAGGTATTACACGTATCGTGCGTGGTGCCGACTTGTTAACATCAACAACGCGACAAATTTATATACAGCGCGCTTTAAATATTGCAACACCCAGCTATATGCATATACCAATCGCCACTAACAATGCTGGCGAGAAACTGAGCAAACAAACTTTAGCCAGTAGTTTGAATAAACAACAACCTGCTACTCAAATTTGGCATGCACTAGACTTTCTCAATCAACAACCACCTATCGCATTAAAAACAGAGAGGTTAACAGCGCTTTGGTCATGGGCCATTACAAACTGGTCCGCAGCTAAAATACCAAAACAACATAGCATTATGATTTAGCTTTTTTTGCTTGCGCCCTAACACTACGTATATACATCCACAAACCGGTTAAAGATAATATGGCTAGCAGAATAGCAATGCCATCCATAAAAGCAGGTCCATAGCGCCCAAAAACCCGACCACTGTGTACATCCAATACAATACGCTCTAGTGGTAATGCTGGTGAAAATAATTCTTTAATGGCTTTCGTAATGTGTGTTGGTAATGTTTGGGATTTAGACCAAACGACTTTATTTGCAGATAATGGAAGCCAATTAATCGCATCTTTGGTGGAAAACGCTCCTTGTGCCGTCTTAAGCACTAACTGATCATTTAAAATGCCCAATTTAAGTATTGGCGTACTTGGCAATGCTGATTGACTTATTTTTTCTACTAGTCGGCCATCCCCGCTATACAAATAGAGTGCTTTTTCACTGGCAATAGCACTCATACTGACCCAAGTAACATAGCCTACAGGCTGACCGTCTCTAACATCAAGCACAACATCATTTAAAACCCATTGATTGTCATTAGCGACGACATATGCTGCATTAGATAAAAAACCTTTTTTAGGCGTATCTGCATGCAAACCATACCAACGCATTAGCCATGTTTGATTTATTTCCCGCTTATCTAAGCCCAAGCTGTCTGTATGATTTAAAGCAATACCTGTGACAGACAACATTAAAAAGAAAAGTGCGCCTAAGACCCCTATACGCGCGTGCCAATGTCTCACAAAGCGAATAAACCTAGTAAGCGTACTCAATGCTTTTCCATCTGACTTAACTGATCAAAATACAAAGCAAGTCTTGCCATGCGGCTCATTGCATATACAGAAAGTGTAGCGCCAGAAATGCCGTCTATATGGTGATTTAAAAAATAATCTTTCCCCAACCCAACACCAAAATACTGTTTAAGGAAAGCCGAGTAATGCACTTCAGCACCACGACTTTCTCGGTAAGTTAGTACGCGCACTTGAGAAAGCTTACCTTCTTCCACCACAAAGCCTGCTGTAATCAATTCTACTTTCCCGACCTCTTCAAGTATCCAAGCTGTTTTGCTTCCTTGCTTCCAATAGCGTTGCCTTAATTGGTATGGAGGGTGATTCAATATCTTTTGTGCTTGTTTTGCACGGTCTTTTACCAGCCATAAAGTAGATATTTCAGGCACAGCTGATGCAAAGCTTTCTGCTAAAAACTGTTTGGCAGTTAAATATTGTGTTTCTGCAAACAAATTTTTTGCAAATGCCGTGAAAAATAAGAATAAGATGATGTTAAACATCATCACCTTATCTATTAATTTTAAGTTTCTAACTGTCATCATTAAGTTCTTTATCAATGCATAAAAGCGATGGTAGATCTACCATCGCTTTTATTTAAATTGGTTTTAAATTAAAAAATACTATTAAAACATATAACCCAAACCAAGGTTTAAGCGCTTATCACCTTTATTACCATCTGGCTGATCAAAATTCTGATAATCACCTTTAATCACAATTTGTGGATGTGGGTAATAATTCGCACCAATCGTCCAAATATCATTTTTATTATCATTGTTACGGGTTACATTATTTGGTACATCAGCATGCGTATCCCATTTTTCAAAGCGTACAAATGGAGCAAAGCTTTGCTCACCTTTTTTCCAAATATGATAGGCCGCCTCAGCATACCAACCATAAAATTCTTCGGCAGCATTAATACCTGTTGCATCTTTCAGTTCTTCTGCATCACTTAAATGGCCTCTTGCATATAAAGCACGCATATCTAACCTGTCCTTTTGGTAACGCGCATGCACGTCCCAAATTGTTAACCTTGCATCAACACCATTGTTAACATTTTGACCTGTTTCACCTGTAAATATTGCGCCACCAAAGGTTAAGCCAGGAATGCCGTTATAGTTTAAAGCGCCTGAAAATGCTAAGTTTTCAGCATTGGCTTCACTAACTTTTTGGCGACCGTTACGAACACCATTAGAAAAACTAGTTCTAAAGTTATTCGCATTAAGGCTTGAAGTTACATTAGCTGAATAATTAAGTCCTTCGGTTACTTCACCGTATACACCAGCGCCAGCTTCCCACCATGTTGATGGAATAATACGTGTTTCAATTTGGTTACGCTCAACACCGAAAAATGTTGGCGGCTCATGTGTTTCGTTAATAATACCAAGAGGAATCAAGAACAAACCAGCTTTTACGTTATAGTGCATATTAAGTGCGAAGTCTAAATAGGCCTGTTCTAGCTCTATTTCACCCTCTTTGCCATCGCCAGCAATCGAATGCTCTAATTCAAGCTCAGATTTAAAACTAATCCAATCATTAAATTGATGACTAAAGAATAAAACAAATCGATGAAAGTCTATTTCATCATTTGCTTGTGATGTTCCAGTAGGAGTATCACCTCTAAAGTTGTTGTAATGTAACTCACCATAACCACCAATCTTTGTTCTATCAACAAAACCTTGAACGCCACCAGAACGCTTTTTTTCAACTTGATCAGCCCGCAGCTTAAGCTGCGAAATTTCTTCTTGCAGCAAATCAATTTTATCTTCAATTGAGACAGCCATTGCATTGTTCGATGCAAAAACTAACGCCAACGCTATATATATTTTTTTCATTTTTATCCCTTTACTAAAGCTTAATATTAACAACAATGAAGATGATAATGATTGTTATTTGTATTGTCAACTGCTATATGGCTCTTGATTTTTTAGAGATACCAACTCAACATTACGTGCTAGCACGTAATGTTATAATCAAACCATGCAAAAAGACGCGCTGCACCACTTTCTATTTGAGAGTATGCCCATCCGTGGCAACCTAATTCGGCTCAATAAAACTTATCAAGATGTCTTGCAACACCAAACCCTACCTAAGCTGATTGAAACAGCCTTAGGCGAGCTAATGGCGGCTAGCGCCCTCCTCGCAACCACCCTTAAAATGGATGGCACATTGGTGCTGCAAATACAAAGTAAGGGTGCATTAAAGTTGTTAGTTGTAGAATGTAGCTCAAATTTAACGCTGCGTGCTACTGTAAAATGGGATGGTGAAATCACGGACAACACAAGCTTTATTAGCCTCGCCCAAGGTGGTCAATGCGTTATAACATTAGATCCAAAAGAAGGTGAATCTTACCAAGGCATCGTGCCAATTGAAGGTGAATCAATCGCAGATATGCTAGAAAGCTATATGTTGCGCTCGCAGCAAATCGATACTAAATTTTGGCTCAATTGTGATGGTAAATCTGCGGCAGGCATGTTGCAACAAAAACTACCAGATCCGCCTAAGGCTTTAGAGCAAGATATTGATGCGTGGAACCGGATCGGCATACTGGCCAACACAGTAAGCAATGAAGAACTACAATCGCTAGCAGCAGCGCAATTATTAACACGCCTGTTCAATGAAGAATATATCCGCCTCTTCGACGCAAAAACAACTAAATTTCACTGTAGTTGCAATCGTCAAAGCGTGGGGAATATGCTACAAATGCTAGGACACAGTGAAATTGAAAGCCTATTAGCAGCACAAACTCATATAGAAGTGAACTGTGATTTTTGTAACATGCAATATCAATTTGATGCAGTAGACACTGCCCTGATATTCAGTGATGAAGCATCGCCAGAAAGTAACAAACTAATACATTAATACACTCAATCTATTTCTCTAGCATCAAACTGCACCCAAAGTGCATTAAAAAAGTCTTTCACATCATCAGCAATTAATAACAAAATTGGCACAAGAAGCAGAATCACGACAGAAGAGAAAACAATCCCTGTCGCCAAAGAAACTACCATTGGGATTAGAAACTGAGCTTGTCTGCTTGTCTCCAACAAAATAGGCAACAAACCTAGGCTAGTGGTTAATGTTGTCAGGAAAATCGGCCTAAAGCGTCGTTGAATAGCCAACAACAGGCAATCATAGGTCGTCCCGCCCAATATTTTTTGTTTATTATAATAATCAACCAACACAACACTATCATTCACCACCACACCAGACAGCGCAACAATGCCAAACATTGAAATAAATGTGAGATCATGCCCCAACAAGTAATGCCCCCATGTTGCGCCAACAATACCAAAAGGTATTGCTGTCATAATCACAATAGGCTGAATATAACTACGCAGCTGCGAACCCAACAGCACATAAATAAGCATCAGCGCAATCAGCATATTGTTAGCTAAACTAGCCAGATCTTCTGCTTGTTCACGACTCTCACCTTCAAAGCTATAGGTAAGACCATGGTAACGTGTTTGCAAATTAGGTAAGGTCTCTTTTTGCAATATTGCAATAACATCATTTGGTGTTGTCACGCCATAATCAACATCACTCGTAACACTCACAACCAAGCGCCCATTCACTGTTTTAATTTGTGAAAAACCTGTTTGCTCTTTAATAGTAGCAACAGCACTAAGCGGCACTTGTGAGCCATCAGGCAAACGAATACGTTTTTGATTCAGTGCGCCCAAATCTTCACGTTCATTTTTTGGGTAACGTGCATATACGATGACTTCTGACCGTCCACGTTGAAAACGTTGCACTTCTAAGCCAAAAAATGAAGCCCGTAATTGTCGACCTAATTCAGCCGGCGACAGCCCTATTGCTAAGCCCTCATCAGTCAGTTCAAAAACGTATTCGCGCTTTCCTGCTTCATAACTATCAGCGACTTCTTTTGTGCCTTCGATTTCAACAATAAGGGACTTTAATTCGCCCGATGCTCTATTCAACTCACTCTCTTCAGGGTGCGTTAATTCAATTTCAATATCAGGGTCTTCCCCTACCAAAGAGCTTTTAAAGGATAAAGTCTCTATATTAGGAAAAGAAAATATCCTTTCGCGTATCATTGATTCAACATCCGCAGCAGATTGTGCACGTAAGCCTGAAGGCACAAGCTGTATTTTGGCTTGGCCGATGTGATTACCACTGCCACTGCCTCTACCAGAACTACCTGGCCCACTTTCAGATGAACTTTCTCCAATACTGATCGACACACTTTCAAAAGCAGATTTCCCATCAACTTCAATATCATCATTAACGGCTTGAATCCCTTTTTCGATGTTCAACATGGTTTGTTCTGTCACTTTAAATGGCGTACCAACCACCATATTGACATCAATAGTGACACGATCACTTTCAACCTGAGGGAAGAAGATAAAACGGATCGTACCAGATTTAACCATGGAAAATGTCACGATCGCAAAGCCGAGAAAAGCCGCTAATACAGCATAACGCCAAGCCATACAAAACCGCGCAAACGGTGTCAACGCATGATCAATAAACCGAAGCAGCAAATGCGTGACTTTATCGCGAATTTGACGCACAACACCCTTGCTCCAGCGGCTTGGGCTAGAAAGATGGGACGGTAAGATAAAATAAGCTTCCATCAAAGAGATTGCCAAAATTGGAATAACGACCACGGGAATAACCATGATGATTTGACCCAACGTACCTGTGCTAAAGATTAACGGCGCAAAAGCAGCCATCGTCGTCAACACCCCAATAGTGACAGGCGCTACAACCGATCGCACACCTTTTAAAACGGCGTCTGGGCTACCTTTATTTTGCTCCTGCGTTTCAAAAATACTTTCACCTACAATAATGGCATCATCAACAACAACACCAAGCACTACAATGAGCGCAAAAATAGAGACCATATTAAGGCTATAACCCATAAAGCTAATAACCATCAGCCCCCCTAAAAACGAAATGGGAATCGCAAGACTTGTCCAAAATGCTAATTTCAGGTCAAGAAATAATAGCAAGATTAAAAACACCAACATAAAACCTAAAACACCATTACGCAGCATGAGATTGATTCTGTCTTTTAAGATAATGGTTTTATCCGTTTGCAGCGACAACTTAAGGTTTTTAGGTAACGAAACTGTTTTTAAGTAGTCTTTAACGTTCTCGGCTACGGTCAATGTATCGCCGGTATCACTACGAGAAACATTAATGAAGGCGGCTGGCTCACCATTAAACTTACTAATAAGGTTTGTGTCTTCAAAACCATCAATTATTTTTCCAATATCACCTAACTTTAATAGTGACCCATCAGGTAAGGTACGCACTACAATCTTTTCAAATTCATCACCGGTATATTTTTTCTGTTGCACCCTTAGCAATACATCACCTTGACTCGATTCAACAGTACCCGCTGGAATGTCAATAGAAAAACGTTTGATTGCATCGCCTATCTCTTGCAAACTAAGGTCATATTGCCTAAGTGAAGTCTCAGGTACTTCAATAGAAATTTGATAATTACGTATCCCTTTTAAGGTTGTTTTAGCCACATTGGGCAGCTGTCGTAAGTCATCTTCAATTGATTCCGCCCAAAACTTAATCGTGCTTTCTGGCACATCACCGTGTATGGCCAAGCTAATCACATTAGGCGTCAGTCGTATTTTTGTAATAATAGGCCGCTCGGCATCTTCAGGCGGAAAGTCACTCAAACCATTCACGTTTGTTTCAACATCGTTGTAAACATCATCCGCATTGACAGAGTCTTCAAGCTCCACACTAACAACACCACTATTTTCTGATGCTGTAGATGTCACACGCTTGACACCTTGAATGCCAACCAATGATTCTTCAATCCGATTCGTTACTGAATCAGCCACTTCGTAAGGCGTTGCACCTGGATAAATGACACTAATGGTAATTAATTTAGGGTCTAGTGAAGGAAACGTTTCTGTCCGCATGTTTGAAACACTTAAAAAACCACCGACAAGAAAAAGCGCCATTAAAATATTGGCTGCTACATGGTTATGTGCAAACCAACTAATCAAGCCTTGTCGATCATGTTTCGTATCCTGGCTACTCACTAACAGTACTTTCTACATCAACATTGGCTTTATTAGCAGTTTTGGTGGCGCTCGACAAAGCAGCCGCACCTTCAGTTGCGCCAGATAATCGACTTGTCACGATTTGCATGGTTTCTGTCATATTGCTAATCGCCAGTTGCTCGCCGTCAGCATATGCAATTTCAGGTTTTAGTGACCTTAATTTTCCTTCAGCATCTACGGCCCAAACCAACCCGTCTTTTTGTAAGCACTGGCCTGATAAAACTGCAATATTTTGTAGCTCTGGTCCTTGAATCTTAAGTGTCACAAAAACGCCCGGTAGCAAATCTGTAATCACTTGGCCAAAGCCAAACCGCACTGTCGCAAACCGCGTTTTCGCATCAAAAGATGCTGGGCTTCTTTTTAAAATACCCTTGTAAACTTTCTCTACTCCCAGATACGTTGCACTGATGCTGATATCAGGATTTTGAACGCTCAACAACCATTCTAGTTGTTTATCCTCAAGAGAAGCACTCACTTCTAAAGCACTAATATCAAATGCCTGACCATAACTTTGTCCTGCTGCAACATACTGTCCTTTTTCTAAATTACTTGATAACACACGTCCATTAAATGGCAATGTAAATCTTGTCCGTCTTAAATCTAACTGCGCTTTTTGTAACGCTGCCTCAGCAGCTTTAATGTTTGCCAGCGCCTCTGCTATTTGCGGTTTACGTGCGACAAGGTTTGGCATCGGCATATCACCGTTCAGCTGTTTCCACTCTTCATCAGCAGCAGCACTCTCAGCCTTTTCTAAACTGTAATTCGTATAAGCTTGAGCAATTTTTGCTTTTAATTGCTGCACTTCTAGCTGCATATCACGTGGTTCAATTTGAAATAATGTTCTACCAGCTTTAAACACACCACCTTCAAAAAATTGGTCGTTAATACTGGTAACACGTCCGCTTACTTCAGGCACAATATTCACATTGGCTCGCGCTTCTATTAAACCCGTTGTTTCAAATGCAATGCTATAGGGGCCTGGCTTTATCTCACGTGTCTCAACAAAAAGTTTGCGTTCACTCGCTGAATTTTTACCTGTTGGTGTTCTTTTTGTTTCTAACAAGCTAGAAATAACAAAAGATGCAACGATGAAAGCCACGACGAAAAAAAGTTGTATATAACCCTTATTTCTATCACTATTACTTGTATCTCTCATGCCCATATCATTTAAACCCTTATCATTCAAACCCCTATTACTCAAAGCGTCACCCCAGTTTCACAACCATTCGTTAATGTTGCCTCAGCATTTGCTTCATCTTGCAACCAATCGCCACCTAATGCCATATATAAAGCCACGCGCGCGTTCCATTTTAACTGTTGTATGTTGAGCAAGCCCTGCTCTGCAATATATCGCCGTTGCTGAACATCTAAATATTCTTTTAACGTTAAAATACCGCGGATATAGCGCTCTTGTGATAGTTGCTCTGCCTTGCGTAAAGCGTCTACTGACTGCTGCGTACGCTCTAACTCTAAATCCAGTTCTTGTTCTGATTTAAGTGCTGTTTCCACTTCTCGCATCGCATTAAGGATATCTTGTGAATACCCGGCCACCAGCTCACGCATTTCAGATTCTTGAAGCCGTATATTGGCACGTAACTTACCGCCTTCAAACAAGCGCGTAGTCAAACTACTTAAAATAGACCCCGCCAACTGACTTGATCTAAATAAGTTACTCGTTCTATTACTGCTAAAACCAAGGCTTGCCCCTAAACTTAATGAAGGATAAAGGTCTGCAATCGCCACGCCAATATCGGCATTGGCAGCTTTTAATCTCAATTCAGCCGCTTTTAAATCTGGCCGACGATCTAATAAATCAGCAGGCAAACACAATGGCACGTCCAAAGGTTGTGCTAATAAAGGAAAATCAGAGTTTTCAGGCTGCGTTGTACCCGGCACTTGGCCCAACAACACATCTAATTGGTACGCTTGGTCAGCTAATAGACGTTCAAATTGATGCGTATCGGCTAGCACATTAGTTGAGTTTTCTTCTGCAAGATAAACATCTGACAGTGCTGTTTCACGCACACCTAAATTATAACGGCGCTTCACTAGCTGATAGATATCCGAGCGATTGTTTGCATTTTTTTGTGCCAGTGCTAATAACTTTTTATTAATCGCAACAGCAATGCGCCGATTAAGTAGCTCGGCAATTAACGAATGCGTTAATGCCTGGCGGTCATATACACTCGCCTTAAAACTAGCATCAGAGGCTTCTACTGCGCGGCGAATTTTTCCAAACAAATCTATTTGCCAAGCAGCATTGAGCTCAGCATCGTAAGTGGTTATATAAAGCCGCTCATTTCCGCTAGCAAAAGCTGATGTATTACTTGACGAAAAAGAACGCGACCCACTACCATCTACACTTAAGCTGGGCTTGTTATTACCTTGTTCTATATTGGTACGTTCCCGCGCTTGCACAACGCGCTCACTAGCCTCTTGCAATGCTAAATTTTGCTGTAACAATTGCGCAACATAGGTTGTTAGTAAGGGGTCATCAATGCGTTCCCACCAGCGATTAATCGTGCTTTCATCTTGCGATTTTTTATCTAAATCGTTCATAAAGCCAACAGCATCAACAATTGGCGTTTTCGGTCTAGAAAAGTCAGGGCCAACTGTGCAAGCTGATACAAATAAAGCCATCAAAACATATGCTGGAAAGTTTTTCATTGGTTTTAGTTTAATGTTGCTACACTAGGTTTAGTGCATTGATTATTGTATTGGATAGTACAACTATTCTTAGTATTTAACTTATTGTTGATATTAGTACATCTATCCACTAAATAGTTCTCCATAATCTTTAAATTAAGCTGTAAGTATTTGCCACTTACTATTCAAACAAACTGTGGCGGTATTGAGCGATTCTAATGTCATACACATAAAGACTTAAAGCTAATTAGCAATATTTTTTAGTATCGCGAGCTTATCCCAAGTTAAAGTAACACAGTCATCACATGGGTGTGCTTTAACAAAAGCTTTAGACAATGCTATTCTATGCTTGGTATCAGGATGCGAAGATAACCACTCAAGCGCGCCATTGTCCGCATCATTACCACCTAACTTTTCAAAAAAAGTTGCCATACCTTCGGCTTTAATTTTCTTGCTTAATAGCAATTTTCTACCTTTTTCATCTGCCTCTGCTTCTACTTGTCGGCTAAAATACTGTTGAGATACTTGATGTGCAATGATGATTAGCGCAGCATTAGCATCACCTAGCACCAATAACACAACCGCTGCAATACCTGCACTATTGATCATATTTTTAAGCGCATGTTTTTGTTCTACATGCTGAACCTCATGGGCTAATACCGCGGCCACTTCATTCGCGCTGTCTGCCTTTTCTAATAACCCTGTATTCACGATTACAATGCCGCCAGGCAAAGCAAAAGCGTTAACCGTAGGGTCTTTTACCACTAACCATTGATAATCATATTGTGAGCCTGCTGCTAACGTTAAACCGAGCGACTGTACAAAATCAACAGCAGCCCCTTTTTCCAAACGATTGCCTTTATCATAGGATTTTAATACCGCTTGTCCCATTTTAGTTTCTGTCTCAACCGAAATCCGGTTTGTAGCAATCGTTAATAAGCGATCATATTGCCAAATGCCAATTACCACTAACAACATTAAAGTAGCAAACCCATACCATAGACTTTTCCAAACAAGGCTTTGAGCGGTTGTCGCCAATTTCCAGTGCCGCTGACCTGGCACTTGCTGTCTAGCCAAATACTGATTTAACAGTTTTTGTCCAGCTTTATCAGTTGGCACCATCATATAATTAGTGTCTTTACACACCCAATGTAACTGCAATTGATCGTGATCAAAACCACCCACTTCTGCTTTTAATTGCCCGAGATCAATCGTTTGCTTTAACGATGGTATAGATAAATGCGTGCTGCTAATATCACAAGTAGCGGGCTTTCCTACGACAGGTAGTTCCGGACCAAATATTAATATATCTACAGTTTCGCCCATTAATTGTTATTATTTAACCAGCGTAAAAATAACAAACAAGATAATAAAGCCAAGGTATAACTTGCCAAAAATAGAACCTTTGCCTTTTCCAGCAAGTGATGCACTAAAGATAGCATTGCTCAAACGGTTGATCGGCAACGATTGTATCCACACACGTCCAGGGCCACTGACTGTGGCATAAAACAAGCCCTCACCACCAAATAAACTGGTTTTAAGTGAGCCGGTATATTTAATATCGTAACGAACCGTATAAGACATACCAACCAAACATCCCGTATCAATTTTAAGTTTTTCTGTTGCGCTTAATTCCACCTCCTTAAGCGTGCCTGACGCATGAATAAACACGGTGCCCTTACCCATGATTTTTTGCATAATAAAACCTTCACCACCAAGCAAGCCAACACGAATGCTCTTTTGAAAGGCTAATTGTATTTTTTGTCCAATCTCGCCGGCGAGGTATGCACCTTTCTGACAAAGGATCGTACCGCCCTGTGCATCTAGATCAATCGGCACAATTTCGCCAGGGCTTGGTGCTGCAATCGTCACATCTTGCTTTTGCATGCCTTCATTAGTATAAACACTGCTAAACATTGACTCCCCAGTGAAGCGGCGTTTAACCGCATTAATAAACCGTCCGATGCCACCAAAACTAGACTGCGACCCATCACCTAAAATCGCTTTCATATCGACATTTTGTTGCACGTACATCATTGCACCTTGTTCAGCCAGCATTTTCTCTCCTGGCGCAAGCGAAACCTGTATGTACTGAAGATCATTGCCATGAATTTTATAATTTATTGTCATTTTTTTCCTATTCAATCAGCATTACTATTTAAGACGGTTGTATACCAACATCATAACTTGTTTTTCAAACACCCAAAAACTTGCCAGAGCACTAACCTTTCATTTTTTGCCGCTTATGCTCAAATAAGCAAACTGCAGTAGCCGCGGCAGCATTGAGCGATTCTAATGTATTGCTCATCGGAATACTCACTTGCTGAGATGCTGCTTGAATTGCCTCTGTGCTTAACCCTGCACCTTCATTACCAATCACAAATGCAGTTGGCTTAGTGAAGTCTTGCTCATAGAGCGCATCACCCGATAAGGTAGTCGCAAAACTTTGTCCAGAAAACGTAGCTAACGCTTCAGCAATATCCACACCTTCTGCAACCGGCAACTGAAATTGAGCGCCTTGCCCGCCTCTTAAACACTTAGGCGACCATGCTTCTGTGCAGCCTTTAGATAAATACACAGCGTCAACCCCAGCACCTAGCGCAGTTCTTAGCATACTGCCTAAGTTACCAGGGTCTTGAATATCTTCTAACATTAAAGCCAAGTTAACAGTTTCAGGCACCTCCAAAACAGGCGTTTTAACGCGCGCTAAAATACCAGTACTACTTGCTACTGGCGTTAGTTCTGCAAACATTAAGGTTGGGAACATAATGGTATTCACATCGCCTAACTGCTGCATCATGCCCGTTGCTTCTTGCGAGCTTTGGCCTTCAGGAATAATCAACAATTCAGGCTCACCAAACGCCTGCAAATAAGCTGCTATTAAATGTACGCCATCTAATAAAGTTTTGCCTTCTCGGCTACGTTCTCTTTTATTTTCCGCTACTTTCTTAAGCTGTTTAAAAACAGCATTGTCCCGTGAGGTAATATGTTTAAAGGCCATGGCGACCATTCTAACTGATGCGCATAGCACGCATAAATTTTTAAGCGTAAAAAACTGTTATAGCCTTACAATATCGTTTTATATGTTTCATCAAAAAGAAACCACACGTATATGATTAACAGACATAAGACCAACATGATCGATGGCTTAGTACAGATTTTTATCTGGCAAGGCATTGGTGAGCTGGTTTCTAAGTTCTTATTACCCAACATTCCTGGCCCTGTCCTTGGGCTCATATTGCTCGTTGCATTTTTAACATTTAAAGACGAGGTAGATCCTTCTTTAGGCATGGTGGCTGATAGTTTCCGCCAACATTTAGGCCTATTATTTGTCCCTGCTTCAGTTGGGGTGGTTTTGTTTTTGCCAGAACTTAAAACACATGCCCTTGCTATTACAACAGCGTTAGTGATCAGCGTGTTCCTAGCCATTGCCGTCACTGGTCTTGTACTAAAAATGTTCGATAAAACGCCTAAGCCTGATAAAGTGGCTTTAGAAAAAGAAAAGCTAGATGAATAATCGCTTACCCATCTCTGAAATTTGGGTTTACCTATCGGGCGACCCGCTGTTTGCGCTTATACTTACCTTAGCGACTTATCAAATTGGCTACACTATTTACGTCAAAAATAATCGCAACCCCATTCTTAACCCATCGGCTATTTCAATCATATTAGTTGTTATCGGCATTTCATGGCTCGATATGTCTTATGAAAAATATTTTGAAGGTGCGCAGTTTGTGCACTTCTTACTTGGTACAGCAACTGTCGCATTAGCCGTGCCGATTTACCGTGGCTTTAAAAACTTGAGCGGCAAAATAACCCCTATTTTTATTGCCCTGATCGCTGGTAGCGCAACCTCTATCGCTAGCGCTGTACTCATCTCAAAATACATGGGCGCAGGTGAAAATATAATTAGCAGTATGTACGCAAAGTCTGTCACCGCACCTATTGCCATGGGTATTGCGGAGCGCATGCAAGTATCACCCACACTCACTGCTGTATTCGCAGTCATTACCGGTATTTTAGGTGCTATTTTAGCGCCCTATATTTTAAATGCCTTTAACCTTAAACCATGGTGGATAAGAGGCACCGCTATCGGTGTTGGCGCACATGGCCTAGGTATTACGCGTGCCTTTAGTGTCAATGAAGAAGCTGGCACTTTTGCCAGCATGGCCATGGGCTTAAATGGCGTACTCAGTGCCATCATATTACCCTTTGTGTATACCCTGTTACAGAGATAAGCCAAGCATGAATAATCAAATAAGATAATGTCAAAAATAAATAAAAACTCTAGTTTAGAGCGCTTACTTCATAAACAAGGTCATGGTTCACGTAAGCTTTGCCGCATCATGATTGTTAATGAAGAGGTTACGGTCAATGGTGAAATGTGTGATGACCCAAATGCAAGCTTTGAGTTGGCAGGTTTACACTACACGGTTAAAGGTGAAGCATGGCAATATAAAGAAAAATCCTATTTAATGATGCACAAACCAAGTCATTACGAATGCTCACACAAAACGCAATATCACCCCACTATTTATAGCTTGCTCCCCCACCCTATCGTGGTGCGCGGCGTGCAATGTATTGGGCGGCTAGATGAAGATACGACTGGGCTTATTTTAATCTCAGACGATGGCCAATTTATTCATAAAATTAGCTCGCCCAAACACCATGTACCTAAAGTGTATGAAGTCACTTGCAAGCACCCATTGGATGACACAAAAATACACGCGTTGTTAGCAGGCGTAAAACTAGTCGATGAAGATCAAACTATCGCCGCATTAGACGTGAAACGGATAAGCGACAATGTGATTCACATGACATTAGCAGAGGGGAAATACCATCAAGTAAAACGCATGGTCGCAGCTATTAGCAACCGTGTAGAAGTTTTAAAACGCATTCAAATTGGTGAATTAGTTTTGCCTCATGATTTAAAAGCTGGTGAATGGCGCTGGCTAAATGAGAATGATATGATGACTTTAAGTAATAAAAATTAAGAAACTAGCAGCTATATTCCACTTTGACATAATGATTAATAAAATATTTTTTATATAATCCACATTGCAATGTGTATAGTCAACGATCAGACAACACGTCTGATAAACCCTGTTATGAGTAATCTATAGATCGTTCCAAGGAATAAAATTATGAAATGCTCCGTATATATAGCAACAAGTCTAGATGGCTATATAGCCACAAAAGATAATGGCGTTGACTGGCTTCATACAGCCGGGAATTCAGAAGCAGATATGGGCGATAACCAAGACATGGGTTTTAATACTTTTATAAGTACCGTTGATTGTATGATCATGGGCCGCAAATGCATGGAAGTGATCTCTAGCATGAATATAACGCCTGAACAGTGGCCTTACGGTAATATTCGTATTGTCGCGTTAAGTCATTCAGTTAAAGAGCCGCCTAGTAATCTACAAGATAAAGTTGAGATGTATTCTGGTGACATTCACAACTTAGTTAAAAAATTGGAAGATGACGGTTTTAAACACGCTTATATAGACGGTGGCTCAACGATCACTTCTTTTCTCAACCTTAAACTTATACAAGAAATGATTATTACTAAGGCTCCGGTGCTGTTAGGTGAAGGCATTCCTCTTTTTGGTAAGATCAATCACTGGATTAAACTTGAAAATGCTGAAGCATCCGCATTCCCAAATAATTTTATCCAAATTAAATACAACGTTAATTACTCATAATGTAAAACAGAGTCAGTGTAAAACAGGGTTAGAGTCATTTAAAACGTTCTCTCTAAATAAGCTGTTCGTGCATACGCTCAATTCATTGTGTTGTGCTAGCTTGTTTTCTTGAGTGCTAACTGACTGAGTCGCCGTTCTACTAATTGCAAAATATATCCATTTGCACACTAAACCCATCCAAGTTCGCTCAATCAAAAATGCAAACCATGATTATGCTATTGATTTGCTTACATAGGCAATGTATGGTGCTTAAGCTTTAAAAGCTTTATATTAATATCAGGAAACCTTATGTCATTATTTTTACGCAATACATTACTCATTTCAGCCTTGCTGTTTTCTACCTTACTCACTGCAGCAGAGAAAAAGCTACCACCACTACCGACTGAAGGCTTTATAACAGGGCGAATTGCTACGCAAGCGGATGTAAGAAATGGCAACGCTGCGTTTGCCTCATTGCCAGAGCAAGATGTGATGCGCAGCGCAGTGCCGATTCCTGTTCCGCAATATGCGTATTATCGTGGCAAGAACAAGCTAGTAATGGCATTTGTGATTCAAATTGAGAGAGTTAATGGCAAACTTACGATAGGCGCTAGACTGATTGAAAGTGGTGAAATTGTAGTTGGCGCACCTCAAGATTTTCAGATGTTGGGGGTTGCCCCTGGTGCGGCGCAATAGTCTAAATAGAAATATAACTATTATTGAAAGAATTGAGATTGCGACAATCCCAATGATGGGAATAGTTTTTTGGTTTATGACACCTATTTTTCCTGAAATGATAGCTGTCGGACGGTTACTTCTTGTAGCGCCATCACTTCTTTTACTCCAAAGTCTCATACGCGACCTTTGGCTATTAGCTAGACAGAGGCGTAGTGAACAAACAAGTCCCGTGAAGGCAGTCCGGTGTATATGTATAGAATCAACCATAGGGGTTACGGGGATTATCATAGGAAGCACTCTGCTCAGCATTGGCGCTGGTCAGCTAATTTCTATGAGTGAATGGTCTTGGAGTGGTCTAATCATATTAATACTTAGCTGTGGCTTCTTAATCAAGGACTACATCCTAGAATGGAACCCGTGGCGAGTTCGCCGAGAAAAAGACCATATGAATATAGCATTCACATGGAAAAAATGAACTGGTTTGGCCTAATCATAAAGCTCAATTAAACACCACTTCGGCGCTATTTAACATGGTGTAATGCCTAAAATTTTGCTGTGAATACATAAGTGGTTTATGCTGGTAATGATCTAAAAAAACACCCCTAACCCACCATTAAAGCAAACATTTCATCAATAACTCCGCATTTTAAATATCAGAAAGAGAAAACCATGCCTGACATTCAAGTAAATTATATTGCTATCTTAATCGCTGTTTTTGTGAACTTTATTTTTGGGTTCATTTGGTATACCGTTCTATTTGGCCGTGCCTCAGCTGAAGAAGTGAATCTGAATCTTGACTTTGACCACAAAACACCAGTCAGTGAGATGGCAAGATCAATGCGATTAAATGTATTAGCCAACTTCTTTCTTACTTATGTGCTGGCGTATAGTCTAGCCATTTTATCGCCTGCAACCTGGGGGTCATCAGTGGTGGGACAAACACCCATCGCTTTATCATTTTATGCTGTATTCTTCATTTGGCTAGGCTTTATGGTGCCAGTATTAATGAACAGTGTTGCATGGGAAAATACACCCTGGAAATTATTTGCTATTAACAGTGCTTACTATTTCTGCACATTATTGATTGCCGCATTAATTATTACGCACTTTTAAGACTGACTAACGTACCACCTATTCGAAACCTAAGAGCCTTATACAAATGAAACAAATATACCGATATTTTTTCCATGGCTTACTTACGGCCCTACCACTCATCGTTCAATTAGATGCCAAACAGCCCCATGCCTCAGCGCTGCTTAATCTAGTGTGATATTAATAAATTGTAATATTGATAAAACATCATGCTTAAAACAACTTCATTAACTGTTCTAGCACTGTTGGCTTTTGCTGGAAACTCCATTCTATGTCGCTTGGCTTTGAGTGATGATGTGATTGATGCCGCTAGTTTCACTTCGATTAGACTGTTCTCTGGCATTATTTTTCTACTGATATTAGTCACAATAAAAAATAAGAAAATAATAAATGTAAAAAATGGTCGTTGGTCATCTGCATGCTTTTTGTTTGTATACGCGATTGCATTTTCATATTCATATATCTCGTTAGATACTGGTACAGGCGCATTGATATTGTTTGGCTCAGTTCAAGTCACCATGATCGTGACTAGTTTTTTAAAAGGCAAAAAACTGCTGCTAGTTGAGTGGGCAGGTTTACTGATTGCGTGCTTAGGGCTGTTTGTGCTCTTGATGCCTGGGGCTTCTGCGCCCTCATTAACAGGCTTTGCGCTAATGGCTATCTCTGGCATCGCTTGGGGGTTATATACACTAGTTGGTAAGGGCTCAAAAAAACCACTTATTGATACGACTAGCAATTTTTTAAGAACCCTTCCGCTTGTAGCATTCGTGACACTTTTAACTTTTGATAACGCCCAGATATCTAATCAAGGTGTTGTACTAGCAGTAGTATCGGGTGCCGTAACATCCGGATTGGGGTATGCAATTTGGTATGCCGCACTTGCGGGGCTAACTGTGACACAAGCGGCAATTGTTCAGTTAACAGTGCCAATCATTGCTGCATTCGGCGGTGTTTTATTTACTAATGAAATGATTACGATTAAATTAGCAATCTCATCAGCACTTATACTGGGTGGGATTTTGGTGGTTACCGTTGGTAAGCAATATGTTGAAGCATTCACACAGCAGAAAAAATGAACAGGCTCAAATAATCGACAAAGATTGTGACAAAATGTTTGTAGTTATTTTTATAACGCCTCTTAATTTAAATGTTAACCACCCATAAAATTAGCTATTAATCACTAACCTTGTATAATGCGGGTTCCCTACGCAATACCAATCAGCGTAGCGGCACTATAAAACAACTTGTAAGATAACTTGTGCAGTAGCATAAGCCTATCAAGACACTTTATTCGTCTGCCTCGATTGGTATTGCTAGCGAGCAATTGGCCGTCGTAGGAAAACACAAAACATGAACACAGAAGTGAAAAACACAGCATCTAATACTGCGCCTAATGATTCAGGCACAATTAATCTAGGTAGTTTTAAAGACTTAGCCTTAGCAGCACCTATACAGCGCGCCATTGATGACGCTGGTTACACGACCCCCACCCCTATCCAAGCAAAAGCGATTCCGCTAGTATTAGAAGGTGGCGATTTATTAGCCGGGGCACAAACTGGCACAGGTAAAACCGCTGGCTTTACCTTGCCTATTTTGCATTTACTTAATGAAAAAGCCGTAGAGAACCCCGCCAAAGGCAGGCCACGTTGCTTAATGTTAACCCCCACCCGTGAGCTTGCCGCGCAAATAGAAGAATCTGTAAAAACCTATGGTAAGCACTTAAGCTTAAAGTCGATGGTGGTATTTGGTGGCGTCAGTATTAATCCACAAATTAACCGCTTAGGCCGCCATATTGATATTTTAGTCGCCACCCCAGGTCGCTTATTAGATTTAGCTAACCAACGAAAAGTTGATTTATCCGGTGTTGAAATTTTAGTATTAGATGAAGCTGACCGTATGTTAGACATGGGCTTTATTCGTGATATTAAAAAAGTACTGGCGCTTTTACCGCAAAAACGGCAAAACTTACTGTTCTCTGCCACCTTTTCAGATGAAATTAAAAAACTGGCTGATGGCTTGCTCAATAAACCTGGTTTTGTTGAAGTTGCAAGGCGTAATACAGCATCAGAAATGGTGGAGCAAACCGTTCACATGTTGCCACAAGCGCATAAACGTGATTTAGTCGCGCATTTAATTAAAGAAAATGATTGGCAGCAAGTATTGATTTTTACCCGCACTAAACACGGCGCCAATAGATTGACCGAAAGGTTAGTGAAGAATGATATTGCTGCACTAGCGATTCATGGTAATAAAAGCCAAGGCGCACGCACCAAAGCGCTTGCTGAATTTAAAGCCGGTACTACCAGAGTATTGGTTGCAACGGACATTGCAGCACGCGGTTTAGATATTGACCAGCTGCCGCAAGTCGTTAACTTTGAATTGCCCAATGTACCAGAAGATTATGTGCACCGTATCGGCCGTACTGGCCGTGCAGGTAGTGCTGGCGCTGCAATTTCTTTAGTCGATAGAGAAGAAGTTAAATACTTAAAAGATATTGAAAAGCTGATCAAACGTGAGATACCAAAAGTAAAAGTAGAAGGCTTTACACCACCGACTAAAATTGAACCAGAACCACCAAGATTGTTTCGTGGCCAGCAACCAAATGGTGGTCAGAATAATAAGAAAAAACAAGGGCAGAACAAGCGCCGTCCTCAAGGACAAGGTGATTCGCAAGGCAACTCACAAAGCCAACCACGAGGACAACGCGTTTTTGGTCAAAACAACAAGCCCAACCAATCAAGCAATGGCAATAAAAATCCAAATAACAAGCCGGGTAATAAGCCAAATAAAACTGAGCCGATGTCTGAGGCAGCACGGCACCAAGCGCAACCACAAAGGCTTAGAAACGATAGCGGCAATAGTAATGGCAATGGCCGCCGCAGTAGTGGTGGCAATAGAGGCCGATAAAACGGTGCAAGACAAGTCGTGAGGATATGGGTAGATGCTGACGCTTGCCCAGTGGTAATAAAAGAAATTTTATACCGCGCTGCCGAACGCGCTAAAGTACAAATCACCTTAGTTGCTAATAAGTTATTGCGCGTACCACCCTCACCCTATATTAAAGCGATACAAGTTGCTGCTGGCTTTGATGTGGCTGACAATAGAATTGTAGAAGCACTAGACGCTGGTGATTTGGTCATTACTGCAGATATTCCATTGGCTTCTGATGTGATTGCAAAAAATGCGCATGCGCTAAATCCACGTGGTGAGTTTTATTCGACTGACAATATTCAAGCGCGTTTAAGCATGCGTAATTTTATGGAAGAGTTACGTGCTAGCGGTGTTGATACGGCTGGCCCTAGCACCTTTAGCGCATCTGATCGAAAAGCCTTTGCCGCACAGCTAGATAAGTTTCTTGCGCGTAAGCCTTAACATGCCAACATACGGCATAAAGGAAATATTGAACATGAAGAATATAGGGTTATTCGCTTTCTTGTTTCTCTCCAGCTGCAGTGCTGTAGAAAACTTAGGTGTGCCTGACAACGTGACAGTGATTGATGGTGTAAATGCTGAGCAATATATTGGTACTTGGTATGAAATTGCGCGGCTAGATCACAGTTTTGAGCGTGGTTTAGATAACGTAACAGCGCATTATGAAATGAATAAAGATGGCAGTATTAAAGTAAGCAACAAAGGTTACAACCGAAAAGACGGCCTATGGAATGCCGCTGAAGGTAAAGCTTATTTTTTAGAAGCGCCCAATGTCGATAAAACTTATATTGGTAAACTTAAAGTATCTTTTTTTGGCCCCTTTTATGGCGCATACAATATTATCGCGCTAGATAAAGTACATTACAACTATGCAATGATTTGCGGGCCAAATAAAAAATACTTATGGATACTTTCGCGCACCCCAGAACTCACCTACCCGATTAAGCAGCATTTAATGAGTCAAGCCAATAAACTAGGATTTGATACGGATAACTTGATTCATGTAAATCAAAATCCTGACATACCGAACTACGAAGCAGGTCAACACGTGATTAAGAAAGATAAATAGAAGTAACTTCGTTAATTTAGTTATGCTTCTTTTTAACGCTTTACTTTTTGAGGCTCTATTTTTTAACCCGTGTCAGCTTGTAGCCAGCTTGCTTAAATTGATTAATAAGCCCTGTTGTATCGCCAGCTAAATGCGCAGCACCCACCGCTATAAACACAGTTTGATCTTTTGCCTGCTCAATTGCACGTTGTGCCATCAGCACATTACGTTCATCAAGTAGCTTTACCCGCAATTTTTGCCATAATATTTTGGGTAAGGTCGCGCTTGTAATTTCAGCATCTAAATCTAAAATCTTATCACTATCACCGCTTAAATAAACAGCTATTAGCTTTTCAAAATCTTGTTCTTTTTGTGCCGCTGTCATTTTTAAAGCGGCACGCAGCATCATGAGTTGCTCGTCTAAAGTAAATCCATCAATACCACTAAAATGTTCTTGGCTTGTTTCTAAACCTTTGGCACGTTTATTAAAACCTTCTGCGCTACGCATTAACAAATTATCTTGCGAAAAAGGTGTCTGCGGTTTTGATTGGCTAAATACAATGGCCAATAACCATGGTTTCATTTTCAGCACATGATCTAAATGCATGACATGAAAATCAGCTAACACTCGCACTTGATCAAGCTCAGTCTCAGTCAACACCGTCTTTAAATTATTATCTTGCATCAAGTAATGTGATTGATCGTTATTGGGCGCTGTTTCCATCAAAAACAAATCAATCCTTTTAAGCGCAGCCATCACACTAGGGGCAAAATCTGTTACGCGATTATCATCTGTATGCATGGTGCCAAACAAGTAACTCACATGGCCGCTTGGCGATTCCATCCGCCAAAACAAACCTTTCTCTGTGGCCTGCACCAACAATGAAGCGCTTAACAAAAACATTGTTGTCATGCTTACCAGCATGTACTTCAAGCTATTAGGCATATTTTCCCAAAGTAAAACCTCCTCTACCATGACTCCCCAGCTGTTTACAAGTTAAAATACTTGCTGTTATTTCATTATCCGCCCACAGACAAAAAAAGACTAGATTGATGCACTTTTGTTTCGTCCTCGTCTATCAAAGTCATTATGTGTGGCTTCATGATATATGCTATTTCTTTTATCACCGGCATCACCACTGAGTTACCAAACTGTTTATATGATTGCGTATCAGAAACGGGAATTTTGAAACTATCCGGGTAACCCATAATTCTTGCGCATTCTCGCGGCGTCATTCTACGAGGATTTTCCTTGCCACGGTTAATTAGGATTTCTGAACCATCCTTGTAATAACGCGCTGATAACGTGCGAGAAATGCTTTTTTCAGTCACCATGCCGTAACCAAAACCATTTCCTTTAGCCTTGTGTTTTGCTGCATAACCAAATAAAAAAGACCATAGCTTATCACTGAGAATATACTTTTTGTTAACCGTTGCCTTTTTCCCCAAGGTGTATTCTTTCTCAGCTTCTTCAAGCCCATTTTGACTATGTAAAATGTCACCCATTGTCTTCGCTGCTTTATCTTTCCCTCGAAAAGCATCCCAAGTAAAGTCTGTCTCATCACGAAAACCCACAATATAAATACGCTCTCGGTGCTGAGGCACGAAACCTTTACCATCGATAACCTTTACATACACTTTATACTTAAGCTCATCTTCAAGCGTTTCTTTAATTACCTGAAAAGTTCTTCCTTTATCATGGCTCATTAAATTTTTAACATTCTCAAGTAAAAATGCTTTTGGCTGCTTTTCTTTAATAATTCTAGCAACGTCAAAAAATAGCGTTCCCTGAGTTTTATCTTCAAAGCCATGTACACGGCCCATTGAGTTCTTTTTTGATACGCCTGCGATAGAAAATGGTTGGCATGGAAAGCCCGCAAGTAGCACATCATGGTCTGGTATATTTTCAATAGGTATTTTTGTAATATCACCTTCAACAGGGTGATCAGTCGCGAAGTTTTCACAGTAAGTCTTTACCGCGTACTTATCCCACTCACTGGTAAACACACAATGTCCCCCACTCGCTTCAAAGCCCATGCGAATACCACCAATTCCGGCAAAAAGGTCTATGAAAGTAAAATCGGTTTCATTGGGGACATTATCTTCATTGCCAAATAAGAGGGTCTGTAGCTGATGTGCTTGATATTTGGGCGGGCCATCTTCCCTGACTTCCCAGTTTCTTACAGTTTTAGTTGTGATATCAAGTTTTTGGGCAATATCTGAATAGGGATATCGCTCGAGCGAACGAGTGAGTAACTCGCGAGTCGTGACCATTGTATCCATGCTAAATTAGCCTTTTATTCCATTAAGGGAATGATTAAGGCAATTATTTCCCTTTTTTGTCCCAGATGCAATAAATATTTACACTATTCTGCAAGAACATCGATATCTGACTGTTCTTCGTACAAGCCTCTTAATTGCTTAGATTTGATTCTAAACTGACTACGCCTCTTGCTTTTAGGTGTGGTATTGCAATTTTCAAGTTTAATACCTGGGTCGTAGTAAACATGCGCTTCGGCAAAAGCATGGAGTAACCGAAGGAAAGAAGTTCCTTCAAATAACCTAACATTCTGGCAATAACTGTAGGATTTAGCCCCGCTCTTCTCTGTTCTCGACAAGGCTGGCACATAGGCAGCTTTTGCATGCTTCTTTTTCCAGTGTTCCATTATCTTGTTAAATGTCCATAGTGAAGCTGGGCTTCCATTACCATCCAATAAAGCTACGCACCCAGCCGCATTTGTAATCACATGATTCTCGTGGTCATAACCTTGAGTAGCAAGCGTTAACCCACTTTTAGCGCATTCTGTCCCTACATAGTGACTACCTGTGAAATCCATCCTATCTGGAACTCTTTCACTCTCATATCCATATTTCCTTATGAAAGCTTCAGCACCATGTTCAGCATAATAGCCGCCATCCGGCTCAGGTGTCATAAGCGTTAGGGGCTTGCTACTAATAAGGTCACACCGCTTAACGCCAAATTGCTTTATCTCCCAACCCATAAAATCAGGATCTGCATAGTCATTCGGAATAACCCCTAACTCGGCCTCCAGTGTGTAGCCTCCTCCGTTTTGTGCAGTATAGTCTACAGCCACACCTGCCTTGTTCAGTTTTTTACCTTCAATCCATCTTTTTAGATGTATTCTCCTTAGCTCCTGTATCAGAATATCTCTTGAAGAGAGGTCACTCTTAACGCCTCTTAACCTTAACTCCTTTAGCACACCTGTTATATCCGTATAGGGAGTGTCAGCAACCTCTGCTGCAACCCTTGAGCCTGGCACGGCTAAATAGGCAAGTATTTTTTTAGTTCGTGTTACGCCGAAAAAAAGTACACGTCCTTCAGCTCTGCCTTTTTTATTTGGATCCATCCACCCGCCCATATCAAAACCACTCTTTGTTAGAAAACCTGACAATCTAACTTCAGGATACTGAGGGTAATATATAAATTTTGCGTTTGGCGCAGGATAGGTTTTTCCTTCAGATGACACCTAGGATAAGTCCACAACAATTGAATACTTTATTTTTCTTTTAGGGTCACTATTTTTACCTGAACTTGTTTTAGATTCAGAGACTTCACCACTTGGCAAAAAACCAATATCTGAAATATTCCCTGCCAAATAAGGTTGGTTTTTACTGTTGTCGTTCGGTGATAGAAGCTTGTAGTAGACATGAACTACATCATTATTAGTAAATATCTCTACTAAAGAATTGATAGACAATTCTTTACTTCTTAGGGTGCCATATATGTTAGATTTATCCGCCAAAAGGTAATGAGTCAATTTATTTTTAATTTACTCAGTATAGGGAAAATGAGGGAATGTGCAACGCACATACCAAAAACGACTATTGGACAATAGTGTTTAGTTAATAATACGCTTTTTATTACGCGCAGGCCGTGCTGCATTTTTCATATCATTAAATGCACTGGGTAAGCTAGCAGGTCTACGTCTTGAGTTAGGCTTGCCATTTGATCTGGCTTTTGGTTTGAAACTACTACCATCGGACTGTTTAATCATGCCAATCACAGAAGGCTGAAAAGCAGGTACTAATTGTTTTTTACCTGGCCCAATTAAATCAGCACGGCCCATTTTCTTTAAAGCCTCTCGTATCATAGGCCAGTTAGCAGGGTCATGATAGCGAATAAATGCTTTATGCAATTTACGCACATTGCCAGCTTTAGCGACTACCACATCCTCAGAATCATCAGTTACTTTACGTAAAGGGTTTTTACCGCTATGGTACATGGCGGTTGCCATTGCCATGGGTGTCGGTGTGAAATTTTGTACTTGGTCTAACCTAAAGCTATACCGTTTAAGCCATAACGCTAAATTCAACATATCATCACTCGTAGTGCCCGGGTGCGCTGCAATAAAGTATGGGATGAGATACTGCTTTTTACCCGCTTCTTCGCTGAATTTTTCAAACATGGCTTTAAACTCATCGTAAGCGCCCATGCCTGGTTTCATCATTTTACTCAGTACATTTTCTTCTGAGTGTTCAGGTGCTATTTTTAAATAGCCACCGACATGGTGCTGTACAAGTTCTTTCACATATTCTGGTGATTTAACAGCTAGGTCATAACGCAAACCAGAACTAACGAGGATTTTCTTAATGCCTTTAATGTTACGTGCCTTGCGATAAAGCTGAATCAAGGCGCTATGGTCAGTATTTAAATTTTCACAGACATCTGGGTAAACGCAAGATAGCTTACGGCAAGCTTTTTCGATCTTTTCAGATTTACAAGCAATCCGATACATATTAGCCGTAGGGCCACCAAGGTCAGAAATAACGCCCGTGAACCCATCCACTTTATCGCGAATTTCTTCTACTTCTCTAAGGATGCTTTTTTCGCTGCGGCTTTGGATAATACGGCCTTCATGCTCTGTAATACTGCAAAAAGTACAGCCACCAAAGCAGCCGCGCATAATATTCACACTAAAACGAATCATATCCCAAGCGGGAATTTTGGCATTGTTATACACAGGGTGCGGCTTACGTGCATACGGCAAATCGTACACATAATCCATCTCTTTTGTTGTAAGCGGTATTGGCGGTGCATTTAGCCACACTTCTCTATCACCATGCTTTTGAATTAATGCGCGCGCATTGCCAGGGTTTGCTTCTAAGTGTAATACGCGCGAAGCATGTGCGTATAACACAGGATCTTTTGAAACTGCTTCATAGGCAGGCAAGCGCACCACTTGGGTTGCTCTATTGGCTTTAGGCTTGCGAACTATAGTAATGGCTTTGCTGCCTTCAGGCACCATTGGCTTAGCTGAAGATGCTTCAGTAGCACAGCTCGCGTCAGCCTTACCCATTTTCATCTCATATGGGTCTGTTTGTTTATCAATTTTACCTGGTCGATCAAGATTGGTGCTTTCAACTTCACTCCAACCAGCGGGGATAGATTTACGCATAAATGCTGTGCCGCGTATATCTTGTATCTGGCTTAGTTTCTCACCTTTGGCAATGCGATGGCTAATCTCAACCAATGCGCGCTCTGCATTGCCAAAGACTAAAATATCGGCTTTAGAATCAACCAAAAGTGAGCGACGCACTTTATCCGACCAATAATCATAATGGGCAATACGACGCAAACTGGCTTCAATACTGCCGATCACTAATGGTACTTTTGCATAGGCCTCACGGCAGCGTTGACTATAAACAAGCACTGCTCGATCTGGTCGTTTATCTGGCGCCGCATCAGGCGTATAAGCGTCATCAGAACGAATTTTACGGTCAGCCGTATAGCGGTTCACCATGCTATCCATATTGCCTGATGTAATGCCAAAATATAAGTTGGGCTTACCCAACGCTTTAAAAGCACTGGCGTTTTGCCAATCAGGTTGTGCAATAATCCCTACACGAAAACCTTGTGCCTCTAGTAAACGCCCCACCAATGCCATACCAAAACTAGGATGATCAATATAAGCATCGCCCGTGACTAAAACAATATCGCAACTATCCCAACCTAAGGCATCCATTTCCTCACGAGAAGTTGGCAATATGGGCGCAATGCCAAAGCGTTTCGCCCAATAAGGACGATAGCTTTGAATAGGTTTTGCATGCATGGTTGCGTAAGTTTCCATAAGCTCGGCATTTTACGCTGTAATTATTTGATTTAAAAGCTATTTTTACAAAATATCTATGCCAAAGCTTTTAAGAAGCATCGCAAAAACAAAAAAACAAAAAATTGTAAACAATACACAAACCGCTAGTGTCAGCCAAAAACCTAGTTTAGGTAGTAAATAAGGGAACAATAAAAACATAGGCAAAGTCGGCAAGACATACCAAAATGTATAGTAGGCATGATTGGCAATTTTCACATCTGCTTGCTTTTCAACAAACAACCATATTAATGTCAACACCGTCACTAAAGGCAGTGCGGCGATTAACGCACCCAATTTATCGCTACGTTTGGCTAACTCAGACACCAACACCACGACACCTGCTGTGATTAAATACTTAAAAATAAGATATTGCATATGCCTGTCCTTATATTATCAATCTATTATTATCAAACTCTATTTTTTACTTGAATTATTCGCTAAAAGCGTCATATTCATACTATAGCTAATTTAAAAGTAACTACATAATGGCAATACAACAATATATCGTTTCTGGTATGACCTGTGGCGGCTGCTTAAGCCGCGTACAGAAAACACTTGCGCCATATACAAAACACGCAGAAGTCACACTTGACCCACCCAAAGCGACACTAACCGATGCTAAAGCAGATGTTGATACACTCAATACTGCACTTGCAAAAGCTGGTAATTATCAATTAAGTCTTATCGAAAAAGCAGTGCTATTACAGCCTACAGCTGAAGCCCTGCCCCCTAAACAAAAAGCCGCTAAACAAAAGACCATTAAGGAGAAAAACTGGTTTGCCACCTATAAACCATTATTATTAGTTTTTGCTTATATATTACTGGTTACACTGAGCGTTGAAATCGGATATGGTCGCTTTGAGTTAACGCGTTGGATGCCGCATTTTATGGCAGGGTTTTTTCTGGTATTTTCTTTCTTTAAACTATTAGATCTAAAAGGTTTTTCCAATAGTTATGCCATGTATGACTTGCTGGCAAAGCGTATGCCAACTTATGGTTATATTTACCCATTTATTGAACTTGGCTTAGGCTTTTGGTATTTACTCGGTTGGCAACCAGTATTGGTCAACTGGGTGACTTTGATCGTCATGGGGGTTTCTACCATCGGCGTGGTATTAGCCGTCATGAATAAACAAACAATTCGCTGCGCCTGCTTAGGCACAGGCTTCAACCTACCAATGAGCACCGTCACCATTGTTGAAGATTTAACAATGGTAGCAATGGCAGCCTGGATGCTTAGCGTCGCTTACTAATTGTCATTGCTAAGCCGATGGAAAATATAGAAGTAACAAAATGGATTAAAGCCAACATCCCTTTCAAGTCTTAAGATCATGTACGATTACACTTTCTATGACAAATGAATATTACAGCCTTCCAACTGGAAACGTGCGCGCACTCAAGCAGAACACACCTTTTCCTGAAATCAACAAAGCACTTAGTGAACCCAACGGATTAATTGCCATTGGTGGCGATTTGTCTGAAGAACGGTTACTCAATGCCTATAAAAGTGGTATTTTCCCATGGTTTAGTGAAGGTGAGCCCATCCTGTGGTGGAGCCCTGATCCACGCATGGTGCTTTTTCCTAATGAACTAAAAATTACTAACTCGCTTAAAAAGACATTAAAAAAACAAATTTTTCAGCATCGTTTTAATACGGCATTTAAGGCAGTCATCTCCGCTTGCGGCCAAACCCCTAGATCAGATCAAGACGGCACTTGGATTACACAGGATATTATTCAAGCATATTGTAGATTGCATGCCAAGGGCTATGCCATTAGCAGCGAATGCTGGCTAGATGATCAATTAGTCGGTGGCTGTTATGGCGTTATTATTGGTAAAATGTTTTATGGCGAAAGCATGTTCTACACACAAGCAGATGCCTCTAAAGTGGCCTTTGTCTATTTAGTAGAACACCTTAACAGTAAACAAGTGGGCATGATTGATTGCCAAATGAAAACACCACTCTTGGCTAGTTTTGGCGGACGTGAAATTCCACGGGCTGAATTTATGCAAACACTCACAAAGTTGATACACTCATCATCATGAGTTCACCTAAAGCGTTACCGATACAAAAACTACAGTTTCATGTCACAACGCCCTATCAATGCGGCTACATTGCTAATAGGTCTGCACGGAGTCTAATTGCTTCACCACATCACCTTGTTGATGCCGTCGTTTATAGTGAACTAATCACACAAGGCTTTAGACGCAGTGGAAAATTCGCTTATCGCCCCCATTGTGAACAATGTAATAAATGTGTTCCTGTGCGTATCATACTCGACCAATTCACACCAACCCGTAGCCAAAAACGTGCCTATAAACAGCATGCTAACTTAACCGCCAGCATACTACCTTTGAGTTACCAACAAGCGCATTTTGAGTTATATAGCCAATATCAAGCTTTACGCCACCCTGCAGATGAGGCGATAAAACCAAACAATGAAGCAGATGATACCGAGCAATACCGACAATTCATTTGTCAAAGCAATGTTGAAAGTTTGATGATTGAATTTAGCAATGCAGATAATCAAGTCAAAATTATTAGTATTATTGATGTTGTGCGTGATGGTGCATCAGCTGTCTATACTTTTTATGATGCTAGCGAACAAAAAGCCAGCTACGGCACCTATGCTGTGATGTGGCTGACTGAATGGGCAAAAAACCTTGACCTATCTTATTTATATTTAGGTTACTGGGTAGCAGAAAGTCAAAAAATGACTTATAAAGAAAAGTTTAACGTACAAGAAAAATTGATTGACGGTGAGTGGCGTTAATCGCTTAGCTTTTCATTGTTGCCATTTCACCTTTACTTAGCCGCACATATTGAAAAATATTTTTGCATGTCTGTGTAAATCGATAAGCGCTATGCCAACATTTAGCATACTGTAATGTTACAATTCAGCCTGTGAAAAAACTAGTTATATTTGGTGTAGGCCTAATAGGTGGCTCTGTTGCACTGGCTTTAAAAAAGAAAGCTAGCGCACCGCATATTGTGGGCGTTGGCCGCAATCAGGCTAATTTAAACGACGCATTAAACCTAGGTATTATCGATGCGGTGGCATCTGAAATACCTAACGCACTAGCTGATGCCGATATGGTATTAATTGCTACCCCCGTTGCACAAACGACAACAATTTTAGAAAGCATAAAACCACACCTCAATAAGAATACCGTTATCACCGATGCCGGCAGTACTAAAGGTGATGTATTAACAGCTGCAAAGAGTATTTTAGGGGATCAATTCAATCAATTTATGGGTGGCCACCCTATTGCAGGTGCTGAAAAATCTGGCGCTAGTGCCGCAAAAGCAAACCTATATTTAGGTAAAAATATAGTACTCACCCCAAGTGAGTTCAACAGCGCTGAAACCACCAACAAAGTACGTCAGCTTTGGCAAGACTGTGGTGGCAATGTCATTGAAATGCGCGCAGAAAATCACGATAGTATTTTTGCATCAGTCAGTCACCTGCCCCATTTACTCGCATTCGCTTTAGTAGATGATTTAGCATCAAGACCCAATGCCAAGGAATTATTTAACTTTGCTGCAAGTGGCTTTAGAGACTTTACGCGTATTGCAGGTAGTAGCCCAGAAATGTGGCGCGATATTAGCATAGCTAATAAAGCCGCTTTATTAAAAGAAATTGATGCTTACGAAGCGCAATTATCACAATTAAAACAACTGCTTGCGAATGGCAATGCCATAGGCCTGCAGGCCTTATTTGAACGTGCCAGTGTCGCCCGTAATCAATGGGCTAAAAACAAACAATAACCAAATATTTATGGAACAACTACATTTACCTTCCTCGCTTAACGCATCTGGTAGTATTAAATTGCCTGGCTCAAAAAGCATCTCAAATCGCACTTTATTATTAGCGGCGCTCGCGAAAGGCACCACTGAGATTCGTGATTTACTAGCATCGGACGATACAAGCCGCATGTTAGAGGCATTAGAAAAACTAGGTGTTAACGTTAATAATACTAGTCAAGCGGATTGGTCTGTAGTTGGTGTGAATGGTGATTTTCCAGTTAAAAATGCTGATCTTTTTCTGGGTAATGCCGGCACTGCATTTAGACCATTAACAGCTGCTTTAGCCTTATCGAATGGGCACTACAAGCTGTCTGGTGTTGCACGCATGCACGAGCGTCCTATTGGCGATTTGGTAAACGCGCTAACTCAAATTGGCGCTAACATTGAATACACAAACAATCAAAATTACCCGCCTTTAGCCATTTCGCCTGCATCGCTGAGTATTAATCAAGCCATTCAAATTCGTGGTGATGTTTCTAGCCAGTTTTTAACAGCGCTACTCATGGCAATACCATTAGCACAAAAGGAAGCGACGATAGAAATAGTAGGCGAGCTTATTTCTAAGCCTTATATTGAAATTACACTCAATCTGATGGCGCGCTTTGGTATCCACATTAAACGCGATGGTTGGCAACGGTTTATCGTACCAGCTAACAGCACTTATACAGCGCCTAAAGAAACCTTTGTAGAAGGTGACGCTTCAAGCGCATCATATTTTCTAGCTGCCGGCGCGATTGCTGGTGGCGTTACTGTACAAGGTGTTGGTAAAAACAGCATCCAGGGTGATATTAAGTTTGCAGATGCTTTGGCGTTAATGGGTGGCGTGATTAACTACGGCAATAATCAAGTCAGTGCCAACAAACCCAATAGCGCAAAATTAAAAGCCATTGATTTAGATTGTAACCATATTCCAGATGCTGCAATGACATTAGCCGTTTTAGCGCTATTTGCCGATGGCACCACAACCCTACGCAATATTGCGAGTTGGCGCGTAAAAGAAACAGACCGCTTAACCGCCATGGCGACTGAATTGCGTAAAGTAGGCGCAAGCGTGATTGAAGGTGATGACTATATAAGTGTTACACCGCCTGAAAAACTCACGCCTAATGCTGTGATTGACACCTATGACGACCACCGCATGGCCATGTGTTTTTCACTCGTCAGTCTCGGCGGCATACCTGTCACCATTAACGACCCCACGTGTGTAGCAAAAACATTCCCTAATTATTTTGAAGCATTTGCGAAAATTGCCAGCTAAGCCTATCCCTGTTATTGCTATCGATGGCCCTTCTGCCTCTGGCAAAGGCACTGTTGCGCAACGCGTAGCCGATACACTAGGCTTTAATTATTTAGACTCTGGCGCAATGTATCGCATTGTGGCACTCGCAGCATTAAAAAATAAGGTTGCGTTAAGCGATGGTGACACGCTCGGAAAACTCACACAAACATTACAGATCACATTTAAAGATAATGAAATTTATTTAAACAGCGACTGTGTGTCCGAAGCCGTACGTAGCGTTATTGCAGGTCGAGGTGCATCAGAAATTGCAGTGCATGCACAAGTACGCAACGCTTTATTTAATTTACAGAAAAGTTCTAGACAAACACCTGGTCTCGTTGCCGATGGTCGCGATATAGCAAGTGTTGTTTTTAAAGATGCTATTTTAAAAATATTTTTAACTGCGGATGTTGAAGTGCGTGCAGAGAGACGCTATAAGCAACTTTTTAACCAAAACCAACAAGCGAGTGCACCTGAAATTTTAAAAGATTTACAACAGCGCGATTTGCGTGACACACAGCGTAGCATCGCGCCATTAGTGCAAACAAAAGAAGCCTTACTGCTTGATACAACAAGTCGCACGATTGAAGAAGCTGTTGCATTTATTTTGTCAGCTTACAAAAAAATTGCTAATTAACCAACAAAATTCCATTAAGTCATTGAACACGCGTTATTTTTTGTGTAATATTGCAGGTTCGTGTTTTGTGTCACATATGACGCTAAATTTTAATAATTAACTTTCCCACTATAGCAAGTGGGGCCCACTCCTTGGTGGGACTTACTGGATACACTTTTTTAATGGCTTCTACCTCTAACTCAACATCAACAACCGAATCATTTGCCGCACTTTTTGAAGAAAGTTTAGCATTACAAGAAATGCGCGCTGGTGAAGTAATCACCGCCGAAGTGGTTACAATCGACAATGACCACGTGATCGTCAATGCTGGTCTTAAATCTGAAAGCGTTATTGACGCAAACGAATTCAAAAATGCACAAGGTGAGCTTGAAGTAGCCTTAGGTGACTTTGTAAAAGTAGCGATTGAAAAACTTGAAGATGGCTTTGGTTCAACACAACTGTCACGTGATAAAGCGAAAAAAATTCAAGCTTGGTTAGATCTAGAAGAAGCAATGAATGAAGGTACCGTTGTTAAAGGTTATATTAGCAGCCGCGTTAAAGGTGGCTTACGCGTATCAGTCAACGGCATCATGGCATTCTTGCCTGGCTCACTAGTTGATATACGCCCAGTGAAAGACACTACCCCATTCGAAAATAAAGAATGGGACTTTAAGGTCATTAAACTTGATCGTAAACGCAACAATATCGTGGTTTCTCGCCGCGCTGTATTAGAAGTAACCGCTGGCGCAGACCGTGAAGCGCTTATGGAAACGCTCGTTGAAGGTGCTACTGTTAAAGGGATTGTTAAGAATATTACCGATTACGGCGCATTCGTTGATCTAGGCGGCATCGATGGTTTACTACACATTACAGATTTAGCTTGGCGTCGTGTTAAACACCCATCTGAAGTATTAACCGTTGGTGAAGAAGTTGAAGCAAAAATTTTAAAATTCGATCAAGAGAAAAACCGTGTTTCACTCGGCATTAAGCAACTTGGTGATGACCCATGGGTTTCACTAGGTCGCCGCTACCCAGTTGGCACACGTTTATTTGGTAAAGTCTCTAACCTAACTGATTATGGTGCATTCGTAGAAGTTGAAGCCGGTATTGAAGGTTTAGTTCACGTATCAGAAATGGACTGGACAAACAAAAACATCCATCCAGGTAAAATTGCACAATTAGGTGATGAAGTTGAAGTAATGATCCTTGAAATTGATGAGGATCGTCGTCGCTTGTCATTAGGCATTAAACAATGTAAGCCAAACCCTTGGGATGACTTTGCAGCAACGCATACTAAAGATGATAAAGTAACAGGACAAATCAAGTCTATTACTGACTTTGGTGTATTTATTGGCTTACCAGTTGGCATTGATGGTTTAGTACACTTATCTGACTTATCATGGACACAATCTGGCGAAGAAGCGATTCAAAACTTTAAAAAAGGTGATGAATTAGAAGCGACTATTTTAGCGATTGATGTCGATAAAGAACGTATCTCACTTGGGGTTAAACAACTAACAGAAGACCCTTCAGGTGAAACCCCATCAGACAGTAAAGAAACCGCTGCAAAACCAAAAAGCAAGTCTGCCAAGACTAAAGCCGATAGCAAACCTTCAGCAGAAGACGCTGCAGCTGCATCAGGTACTACTAACCTTGGCGCTTTATTAAAAGCAAAAATGGATAGTAAAAAATAAATTTGTAATCACTGATACATTAAGATAAGAAATTATAAACATGACAAAATCAGAATTAATTAATTTACTCGCAGAACGCTTTCCGCAATTAGTGGTAAAGGATGCTGAGTTATCTGTTAAAACAATTTTAGATGCAATGACAGATAACTTAACAACTGGTGAGCGCATTGAAATTAGAGGCTTTGGTAGTTTTAGCCTCAACTATCGACCGCCACGTCTTGGCCGCAACCCTAAAACCGGTAGTAAAGTGCAGGTACCTGCTAAGCATGTACCTCATTTTAAAGCGGGTAAGGAATTACGTGATCGTGTGGATTCAGCAAGCTGATTATTATGCTGGCTTTATCAAACAGCACTAAATTAAACGGCACTTGTTTGTGCCGTTTTTTTCGCCTACTTTTCATGATTTAGGGTTATAAACATTAGCACCTAAGCTTCTGCTTAGGTAAAATAGCCTAAACAACTGAATATAAAACGTATGACAATTGAATTTGAATATTGGTGGCTACTCATCCCTCCGCTTTTTTTTACACTAGGCTGGGTAGCTGCACGTGTGGATATTAAACAATTAATCGCTGAATCAACCACATTGCCAGCCGCTTATTTTAAAGGCTTAAACTTTCTCATTAGCGCGCAGCACGATAAAGCAGTCGATGCTTTTTCAGAAGCGATACATGCCAACACGGATTCTTTAGAACTACATTTTGCTTTGGGTAGTCTTTTTAGGCGTACAGGTGAAACAGATCGTGCGATTAATATGCACCTCAACTTATTAGAAAAAAAAGAACTGACCCCCAACCAAAAAATTGCTGTTAAGGCTGAACTAGCGCATGACTATCTTAAAGCGGGTTTATTTGACCGCGCAGAAGAATTGTTTAAAGACTTAAATGATCAACGCTACCAACAGCCAGCACTACACTCTTTACTAGAAATCTATGTAAGAGAGCGCGAGTGGACTTTAGCAATAGAAACGGCAACTGAGCTAGAACGTTTATCTGGCATCCCCTTTAGAAAAGAAATAGCACAATACTACTGTGAATTAGCCATGAATAGCATCATCACTGAGCAGCCTAAAGAGGCAAAAGCACAGCTGTTAAATGCGCTTGATGCTAATAAAAATTGTGTGCGCGCCAATGTGCTACTAGGTGATCTGAACGCTAAAGTGGGCAATAACGCAACGGCGATATCACACTGGAAACGGATAGAGTTCCAACAGCCTGAATACTTAGGTTTAGTCGCAAAAAAGTTGTTAAGAAGCTATGCAGCAACTAAAAAACCTGACGAGGGCTTAACACTACTCAACACTTACTTAGAAAACTATAAACTGCCTTCACTTATGTCTGCGTTGTATGAAGCCACATTGGCTGAACAAGGTGCTGAAAGCGCTGCTAAACTAGCAAGAAATGAACTGATTCGTCAGCCGAGTTTGCAAACCTTAGACCAGCTATTACAAGCACGAGCGATGTCTGATAGTTCGGGCAAGAAAACCAGCTCACAAGATATTCAACTCATGCAGCAAACTGTGCGTAACGCAATTGGTAATCGTGCTGCTTACCACTGTAATCAATGTGGCTTCCGCGCTAAGCAATATCACTGGCAGTGCCCAGCTTGCAACGCTTGGGAATCACTCCCAGCCGAGCCATCTGAAGCTATTCACCGCGAAATGACCATCAAGAAATAGCAAACACAATGGACTCTAAAATTATTGTGGCACTAGATTTTGCTAATGCAAAAGAGGCGCTAGCACTGGCTGACCAACTCGACCCATCGTTATGTAAACTCAAAGTTGGTAAAGAACTTTTTACTGCTGCCGGTCCAGCACTTGTAGAGCAATTAGCTAGCAAGCGTTTTAAAGTGTTTTTAGATCTTAAGTTTTATGATATACCCAATACAGTTGCCAAGGCTTGCGAAGCAGCAAGTAATTTGGGCGTTTGGATGCTAAATGTGCATGCAAGTGGTGGTTCTGAAATGATGCAAGCAGCACTTACAGGTGTTAATAAAACAGCCAACAAGCCTTACCTTATTGCAGTGACCATACTCACCAGCATGAAGCAAGAGAACTTAGATGAACTTGGCATTAATAGCAGCATTGAAAACCAAGTGTTAAAACTTGCCAAACTAGCACAAGCATCAGATTTACATGGCGTCGTCTGCTCAGGTTTAGAAGCTGAACGCTTAAAACAGGAAACAAATGATGGCTTTTTGTTGGTAACGCCAGGTATTCGCCCTACGGATACTAGCAATGATGATCAAAGCCGCGTTTTAACCCCAATACAAGCACTAAACCTTGGTTCAGACTACTTAGTCATAGGCAGACCAATAACTAAGGCAGACAACCCCATTAAAGCACTAGAAACCATACTGCAAGATATTTAACTTCCCTTGACACCCCAATAGTCTTATTGGCTATATACATCAGGGATTTAAATCATTAGAATTATTTCTAACTACATTGTGTTAGAAATAAAAAAATGAAAAAAATACTAGCCGCCCTACTCATCACGATGGCCATTAGCTTTAATGCTTATGCTGCTATTAATCTCAATACTGCCAGCCGCGCAGAGTTAGAGTCTATTAAAGGTATTGGTCCATCAAAAGCGCAAGCAATTATAGATTACCGAAAAAAGCATGGAGACTTCAATTCAATTAGTGAACTTAAAGAAATCAATGGTATTGGCCCAGAAACTCTAAAAAATATGCGAAGAAAGCTAACCGTCGAGGGGCAGTCTCAAACAACAAGGTCGAATAAATCGAAGAAAAAAAATGATCAGAAAACAGCTAAGAAGCCTAAGAGAATAAAAAAGCAATACGACATCAAAATAACGACGCATCAGCCTTAGCGCTACTCACTTAATGTAACGGCTATCAGCCGTTATAAATCAGCGCATCACTTTACTCTATTTAACGCGCATACCCGGTTTTGCACCTGCATCTGGCGACATGATAAATGGTCCACCACTATCATCAGAAGCAGCCAGCACCATGCCTTCACTCATGCCAAACTTCATTTTTCGAGGTTTTAAATTAGCAACCATAATAGTTAATCGTCCAACCAAACTAGCTGGATCATATGCTGATTTAATTCCCGCAAATACTTGGCGGGTTTTTTCTTCACCAATATCTAGTGTTAGTTTCAGTAACTTATCAGCACCATCCACATGTTCCGCATTTTCAATTTTAGCAATCCGTAAATCCACTTTAGTAAAGTCATCAATATTGATATAGTCTGCTGCTTCAACAACAGCAGTCGCTTCTACTGGTGTTTGTAGGTTCTCTTTGTTGGCTTCTGTCATACTTTCTATGCCTTTTGGGTCAATGCGGGTAATCAAATGATTATATTTATTAATAGTATGGCCTGCTGGCAAGGCATTCGTAACATCTACAAAGCTCAGCGAACTAATATTTAAGAACGCCTCCACTTCTGCGGCTAGTTTTGGTAGCACAGGTTTTAAGTAGAGCGTGAGCAATCGAAACATCTCCAAAGCATTTGAACAAACTTCTTGCAACGCTATTTCCACACCCTCTTTTTTTGCCATTACCCATGGTTCTTTTTCTGCTACATAGGCATTCGCTAAATCAGCTAAACGCATAATCTCACGCAAAGCTTTACCAAAATCGCGCGCATTGTATGCTGTTTGAATCGTATTACTGACTGCAACCAATTCAGAAACTACAGCATTGTTATCTGACAGTTTTATTTTTCCTTCATATCGCTTATTCAAAAAGCCAGCTGTGCGACTCGCAATGTTGATATATTTACCAACCAAATCACTATTCACACGCGCAACAAAGTCATCCAGATTCAAATCAATATCTTCCATACTACTATTGAGTTTTGCTGCATAGTAATAACGCAAATACTCAGGGTTTTTAACATGATCAAGGTAACTACGCGCGGTAATAAATGTACCGCGAGATTTGCTCATTTTTTCACCATTAACCGTTAAAAAGCCATGCGCAAACACGCCCGTAGGTTTTCGATAACCTGCATACTCTAAGGTGGCAGGCCAAAATAAAGCATGAAAATATAAAATATCTTTACCAATGAAATGGTAGAGCTCTGTTTCACTATCTTTATGCCAATATTCATCAAAATCTAAATCGCGCTGCGCACACAAGTTTTTAAAGCTTGCCATATAGCCTATTGGTGCGTCTAGCCAAACATAAAAATATTTGCCTGGTGCATCAGGAATCTCAAAACCAAAATAGGGTGCATCGCGAGAGATATCCCAATCATTGAGTTTATTCTCGCCTGCTTCACCTAACCATTCTTTCATCTTATTAGCGGCTTCAGTTTGCAGGTGACCTGCACGCGTCCAATCACGTAAGAAATCGCTACATTCAGATAGTTTGAAGAAATAATGCTCAGTTTCTTTACGTATTGGTTCTGCACCAGAAATCGCTGAGAATGGCTTAATTAACTCCGTTGAGTTGTAAGTGGCCCCACATGCTTCGCATGAATCACCATATTGGTCTTTAGCATGACATTTCGGGCATTCACCTTTAATAAAGCGGTCCGGTAAAAACATGTTTTTAACCGGGTCAAAAAACTGCTCTATTGTTTTAGTAGTAATTTTTCCATTCGCTTTCAACTGTTTATAAATGCTTTGTGAAAGCGCTTTATTCTCCGGTGAGTTGGTCGAGTAGTAATTATCAAACTCAACAAAAAAGGCTTCGAAATCAGCAGCATGCTCTTGATGCACTTTTTCGATCAGTGCTTCTGGTGTTACGCCCTCTTTCTCTGCGCGCAACATAATAGGCGTACCATGCGTATCATCTGCACAAACATAATGCACTGTATGACCTTGCATTTTCTGAAAGCGCACCCAAATATCTGTTTGGATATATTCAACCAAATGTCCAAGATGAATACTGCCATTCGCGTACGGCAGTGCTGAGGTGACTAAAATTTTTCTATTGCGCTGGCTCATAAGGGATTACATTAATATGCTAAAACGCTATTCTAACAAATGACGCACGCCCTCACATAAGTTAAAATCACAATCTTATTGAAATTAAGCCAATATCTCATGCCCCTTTCTGAACAAAATATCCAAGCTTCACTTAAAAAGCTCATTGACCCTAATACTGGGCGTGACTTCGTTAGTAGCAAGTCCATTAAAAACATTAAAATTGATGGTAGTAATATCAGCTTAGATGTCGCATTAGGCTACCCCGCTAATAGCGTCATATCTGATGTTAAAATGCTAGTAGAAGCGCATCTTAAGGCAATAGATGGCGTTAAACAGGTAACAGTCAATATTGGCAGCCGTATTGCACCACATAAAGCACAGCAAGGCGTTAATTTACTGCCGAATGTTAAAAACATCATCGCCGTTGCTTCAGGTAAAGGTGGCGTAGGAAAGTCTACTACCTCTGTTAACCTAGCATTAGCGCTGGCTGCTGAAGGTGCAACAGTTGGTTTGTTAGATGCTGATATTTATGGCCCTAGCCAACCACAAATGCTTGGCATTAGCGGCCGCCCTAAAAGTATGGATGGCAAAAGCATGGAGCCGATGGAGGCGCATGGTATACAAACCATGTCTATTGGCTTTTTAGTGGATACTGACACGCCTACAGTTTGGCGTGGACCAATGGTGACAAGCGCATTAGAACAATTGTTACGTGAAACGCAGTGGTGTGATATTGATTATTTAGTGATTGATTTACCTCCTGGCACTGGCGATATTCAACTAACACTTGCCCAAAAAATACCGGTAACAGGTGCTATTATCGTTACCACCCCACAAGACATTGCCTTACTAGATGCGCGTAAAGGCTTAAAAATGTTTGAAAAAGTTGGTATACCAATTTTAGGGATAGTCGAAAATATGAGTACACATCTTTGTTCTAATTGTGGTCATGAAGAACATATTTTTGGTGGTGGTGGTGGTGCAAAAATGTGTGAAGATTACAACGTGGACTTATTAGGCAGCTTGCCGCTAGATATTAAAATTCGCGAACAAACAGACAATGGAAAACCAACGGTAATTACTGAGCCAGATAGCGATATTGCTAACATTTACAAAGAAATAGCGCGTAAATCAGCAATCAAAATTGCCAATGCAGGTTTAGATCATAGCAGTAAGTTCCCAAACATTGTTATTCAGAATACTTAAGGTCATTTAACTTGGCACTATTTAACTCAGCGGAGCCATTTAGCTTAACGCTAATCCATAACAATATACATCCACGCCATTCTTAGGCTGAATTAATGTAGCGGGTATTGCTACGTCATTGCGCCAGTTGTCTACCGCATCTTGCTTATTGGCACCTGTTACCAAAAACATCACTTCAGTAGTGTTATTCAAACGATTTTGGCTGATGGTAATGCGATCTGCCGGTGGTTTCGGTGCTTCAAACACTGGCACTGCATCAGCACTATTATCGACCACTTGGTTGGGAAATAAACTAGCCGTATGGCCATCTTCGCCCAACCCTAAAATAACCAAATCAAATGTCTGCACGCCTGCAAGTGTTTGTGCGTAAATTTTCGCACCTTCTACATTACCTAACTCTGCAGGTATATCATGAATTTGCGCTTCTGGAATAGAAACATGATTTAACCAAGCATTACGTGCCATTTTGCTATTACGCTCGTCGTGATCCACTGGCAAACAGCGGTCATCATTGTGATAGATATGCCATTTAGCCCAATTAGCATCTTTCTTAGCCAATAGCTGATACACATTTTTAGGTGTACTACCCCCTGCCAGCACAACTAAGAAGTTGTTGTGTTTTGCTATTGCTTCATCAGCCGCACTAAGGATGCGCCTTACTGCAGCTAGATTAATCTTATCTTGAGATTGAAAAGGATGCCAACGGGTGTTATTCAGTGCCATAAAAACCTATAAAACTTTTAAATATAAATAGAGAATATCTGCCTACTGTCAACAGGCTGTATTTGCTATAATTATACCTAACTCGCTTTAACAATGTTTGCGTTAATTTTCAACGATTCATCGAAAATCAGGAACGACATACCTTTTCCAATAACTAAAATTCTTAAGGTTTAAAATGACAAAACAAATTGACCCTTGCACGCTAGTTCTATTTGGTGCCACAGGTAACTTGGCACGTGTAAAACTCTACCCAGGTTTGTTTAGATTGGACTTGCTCGGTCGTTTACCTGCTGACATGAAGATTCTTGGCGTTGGCCGCAAACCAATTGACCAAGCGCAGTGGCTTGCAGGCATCAAAAAGATGCTCGACACCAAGGTCAAAAATGGCTACGATCAAGCCATTTTTGACCGTTTTATTGCCCGTAACTTTTACAAAGCCAATGAACCAGATGATAAAGAAGCTTTCACTAAAATGAAAGTAATGCTTGCAGATGAAAGCACGTTTCCACAAAATATTGCCTATTTCTTATCCGTACGTCCTGATGATTTTGGGCCTATTGTAGAAGCGCTAGCAAAAGTTGATCTAACCACTGAAGACAAACATTGGCGTCGCGTTGTGGTTGAAAAACCTTTTGGTACAGACTTGTCATCAGCCAAAGTATTGCAAAAATCGTTAACAACACATTTAAAAGAACATCAAATTTACCGTATTGATCATTACCTAGGTAAATCTGCACTACAAAATATCTTGCTGCAACGCTTTACTAATACAATTTTAGAACCACTATGGAACAATCTGCATATTGACCATGTGCAAATTACCAATACTGAAAAGCTTGGTGTTGGTGACCGTACTGAGTTTTACGATGGCACTGGTGCGTTACGCGACATGATTCAAAGCCACGTATTGCAGATGCTTGCATTAACAACAATGGAAATGCCTAAAGATTTAACCCCTGATGGCATCCGTGAAGCAAAGATTGACGTGCTTGAACAAATCCGCCCTATTCCTGTTGATGCACTTGAGAAATATGCATTCCGCGCACAATATGCAGCAGGTGAAGTCAATGGTGAAAAAGTGCCAGGCTATTTAGAAGAGCTTGAAAATGATAGCAGCGTTGTAGAAACATATGCCGCATTAAAACTATTTATCGATAACCCGCGCTGGAAAGGTGTGCCTTTTTACATTCGCACGGCTAAGCGCTTGCATGAGGCTGATACTCGTATTGCGATTCGCTTTAAAAAAGCACCATTACAAATCAATGGTGGCCAAGATCAGAACTGGCTCATTATCGGCATTCAACCACGTGAGTGTATTAAGATGGAAATACAATCTAAGATTCCAGGCTTAGACATCAATACCCGCTCTATTACGCTAGATGGTGAAAATCGTCAGGCTGAAGATGATACAGTCGATGCATATGAAGCGTTATTGCTCAATCTAATGCAAGGCGACAATGCTAATTTCTTGCATATCTCTGAAGCAGAAGCACAATGGCGTTTAGTTGACCCTGTTGTTAAAGCTTGGGAAGAAGATAAAAGCCCTGTCCATCAATACCCAGCTGGCAGTAGTGACCCAGCAGCTTCAAAAGTTATTTTTGAAAGCGAAGATCAATTCTGGCGCTACAGTATTGAATTAGGTAGCAATAAACAATAAACGTATCAAAAATATTTAAAAACCAATGAAATTGTTGCTATTATTTCATTGGTTTTTAAAGCGGAGTTGGTACTCCGCTTTTTTAACCTAAATAATAAGTCTTAACCAATAAACCTTAACTACTGGATACCGTAATGAGCATTAAATCTGACAAATGGATACGTAAAATGGCTAAAGAGCACAGCATGATTGAACCATTTGAGCCGCAACAGGTTAAGTTAAACAAAGCGGGTGAACGCATGGTGTCGTATGGCACTTCTAGCTATGGTTACGATATTCGCTGTTCTAGAGAATTTAAATTATTTACTAATTTAAACAGCACTATTGTGGATCCAAAAAACTTTGACCCCAATTCTTTCGTTGAAGTCGAAGAAGATTATTGCATCATTCCACCAAACTCATTTGCACTTGCGCGAACGGTAGAATACTTTCGCATACCACGTAACGTGCTAACAGTTTGTCTTGGCAAGTCGACTTATGCCCGCTGCGGTATTATTGTTAACGTCACCCCTTTTGAGCCAGAGTGGGAAGGTTATGTAACACTGGAATTTAGCAACACAACACCATTACCAGCCAAAATTTATGCTAACGAAGGCTGTGCACAAGTGTTATTCTTTGAAGCAGACGAAGATGATATTTGCGAAACTAGCTATAAAGACCGTGGTGGAAAATATCAAGGGCAAGTTGGCGTTACGCTACCAAAAACTTAGGCTAACAGATGAAATTTAGATTTCCAATTGTTATTATTGATGAAGACTTTCGCACTGACAACTCATCAGGTTTAGGTATACGCGTACTAGCAGACGCCATCGAAAAAGAAGGTGTTGAAGTCATCGGAGTGACAAGTTACGGTGATCTAGCCTCTTTTGCGCAACAACAAAGCCGTGCTTCAGCTTTTATTCTCTCTATTGATGATGCAGAAATCGTCGAAGAAAAACCAGAAGCGATTCAGGCGCTACGTAAGTTTGTAAAAGAAATTCGTTACCGTAATGACGACATCCCAATCTTTTTGCATGGTGAAACCCGTACTAGTCGTCACATACCCAATGATGTGTTGCGTGAGCTACACGGCTTCATCCATATGTACGAAGATACGCCAGAATTTATTGCGCGTATGATTTTGCGTGAGGCAAAAACCTATTTAGACAGCAGAATCCCGCCATTTTTTAAAGCACTCACTCAATATGCGGCTGATGGTTCATATTCTTGGCATTGCCCTGGTCATTCTGGTGGCGTAGCCTTTTTAAAGTCTCCTGTTGGCCAAATGTTCCATCAGTTTTTTGGTGAAAACATGTTGCGCGCAGATGTCTGTAATGCCGTCGATGAACTAGGACAATTACTCGACCATACAGGGCCTATTGCCGCTTCAGAACGCAATGCTGCACGCATTTACAACTGTGACCACTTGTATTTTGTCACCAATGGCACCTCAACCTCTAACAAAATTGTTTGGAACTCAACGGTTGCCCCTGGCGATGTCGTCGTCGTTGACCGCAACTGTCATAAATCAGTGCTGCACGCGATCATTATGACCGGTGCTATCCCTGTCTTTCTCATGCCTACGCGCAACCACTTTGGCATTATTGGCCCTATTCCAAAAAGTGAATTTACTTGGAAGAATATACAGAAAAAAATTGAACAAAATCCATTTATTGAAAACAAAACCGTCAAACCCCGGGTGCTCACCATCACGCAATCAACCTACGACGGTGTACTCTATAACGTAGAAGAAATTAAAGAAATGCTCGATGGCAAGATCGACACCTTGCATTTCGACGAAGCTTGGCTACCACATGCTACTTTCCATGATTTTTATGGTGATTACCATGCCATTGGCGAAGATCGCCCACGTTGTAAAGAATCGATGGTATTTTCAACACAATCAACACACAAATTGCTCGCGGGCTTAAGCCAAGCATCACAAATATTGGTAGAAGACGCAAGCAACAACAAGCTTGATCGTGACGTATTTAATGAAGCTTACTTAATGCATACATCAACTAGCCCACAGTATTCGATTGTAGCCAGCATCGACGTGGCAGCTGCGATGATGGAAGCGCCAGAAGGTAATGTACTGGTGGAAGAATCTATTATGGAAGCCCTAGACTTCCGCCGTGCCATGCGCAAAATAGACGAAGAATGGGGTGCCGACTGGTGGTTTAAGGTTTGGGGACCTGATGACCTAAGCGAAGAAGGTATTGAAGAGCGCGATGCTTGGATGCTTAAAGCCAATGAAGACTGGCATGGTTTTGGTGATTTAGCTGAAGGCTTCAATATGCTAGACCCGATTAAAGCCACCATTGTGACGCCAGGCCTCGATATTCAAGGTAACTTTTCAGAGCAATTTGGTATCCCAGCATCTATCGTGACTAAATACCTTGCTGAACATGGTGTTATTGTTGAAAAAACGGGGCTTTATTCATTCTTTATTATGTTCACCATTGGTATTACAAAGGGCCGTTGGAACACGATGGTGGCTGCGTTACAGCAATTTAAAGATGAATATGATAAAAATCAACCACTATGGAAAGTCCTACCAGCATTCACGCAAAAAAATCCTAGTTACGAACGCCTAGGTTTGCGGGATCTGTGTACGAAAATCCATGAGGTTTATAAAGCGAATGACATTGCTCGCTTAACCACAGATATGTACTTGTCCAATATGGTGCCCGCGATGAAACCAACAGATGCCTATGCAAAAATGGCGCATCGTGACATTGATCGTGTACCAATTGATGCACTTGAAGATAGAATTACAGCCGTTTTGCTCACACCGTATCCACCGGGGATACCGCTACTGATTCCTGGTGAGCAGTTTAATAAAACCATTATTAATTACCTAAAATTTACACGTAGTTTTAATGAACAGTTTCCAGGCTTTGAAACGGATGTACATGGCTTAGTTAAAAAAGTGATTGATGGTAAGTCCTGTTACTACGTAGACTGTGTAAAAAGTTAGCATTACAAATAAGCTTAAATAACTTTCTTACTCGCACACGCGTGTTCAATACGCGTATAAGTAACATAACTAAAGCACAAGCCTTTTTGGCTCTTATGTTTTTCGCGTGCCGTTTCTTGCCAATGACTTAGATCAAACGCTGGTAAATAAGCATCGCCTTCAACCGCTTCATGAATCTCAGTCAAATAGAGCTTATTGCCTAAGGCCAGACCTGTTTGATATAACTGCGCGCCACCAATTAAAAAAATCTCAGGGTCACCATCACAGATTTCAATCGCACTTTCTAAACTATTCACCACTTTAGCGCCCTTAACAACATAATGTGGGTTGCGCGTGACAATCACAGTGGTTCTGCCGGGTAACAAACGTCCCATTGACTCATATGTTTTGCGGCCCATGATGATGTGATGCCCCATGGTAAGCGCTTTAAATCGTTTTAAATCTTCAGGTAAGTGCCAAGGCAATTTATTGTTAAGACCAATAACCTTGTTTGCCGCTACCGCGGCGATAATAGAAAGCTGACTCATACCGCTATTATACTGGATGTTATTCCTTACGATATTGCCAAGCAACAATTCGAACAAGATGACTTAGTTAACTTTTTAAAAGCGATACAAGGCAAGTGAACAGGCAGCCAAAAACAAGCAGAGCGTAACCATACAGCATTTTATCGTTCACTCGAACGCCATCATACCGTTGTGAGCTGCGCTACCAAAAATGGGACAGCCTTTTTTTATCTAAACCGCTACAGCGCCTTTAATCGCTGGATAGGGGTCATAACCCTCAAGCGTAAAATCTTCATACTTAAAACTAAACAGGTCATTCACATTGGGGTTAATACGCATTATAGGTAATGCTTTAGGTGTTCTTGTCAGCTGTTCATTCACTTGGTCCATATGATTAGCATATACATGTGCATCGCCAAGCGTATGAACAAAATCACCTAATTTCAAGCCACAAACTTGTGCGACCATCATGGTTAATATTGCGTATGAAGCAATATTAAAAGGCACGCCTAGAAAAATATCGGCGCTGCGTTGGTATAACTGACAACTTAATTTTCCATCTGCTACATAAAACTGAAAGAAAGCATGGCAAGGTGGTAGTTTCATTTGATCAACATCAGCAACATTCCAAGCTGAAACAATTAAACGTCGTGAATCAGGGTTACTTTTAATGCTATTCACTACTTGCGTGATTTGGTCAATCTTTGTGCCGTCAGGCTTAGGCCAATTACGCCACTGGTAACCATAAACAGGGCCTAAATCACCATGTTCATCAGCCCATTCATCCCATATACGTACGCCATTATCTTTAAGGTACTTAATGTTAGTGCTACCTTGCAAAAACCAAAGCAACTCATGAATGATAGATTTTAAATGCACTTTTTTTGTCGTCAGTAATGGAAACCCTGCTGCTAAATTAAAACGCATTTGGTATCCAAATACTGACTTTGTACCCGTGCCAGTTCGGTCTTCTTTTAGCGCACCTTCACTTAACACGTGTTTTAGTAGATCATGATATTGTTTCATGGCTAATTAACCTACCGATTGATCAATAAAAGCTTTAATACTGCCGGGATTAGCATCCATCACCGTAAACTTTTGTGGCAAATCTTCAATACCCTGCAAACTTTCAGGCCGTGGTGGGACTTCACCTAGCGCCTCTACTAATGCGTCCTCAAATTTTGCCGGTAACGCTGTTTCTAACACCAGCATTGGGGTTGTTTTATCTTTCAATTCTAGCGCAACTTTAAGACCATCTGCAGTGTGCGTGTCTATCACAACATCATATTTTTCTTTGGTATTACGTATCGTTTGCATACGATCTTCATGGCTACTGCTGCCTGATACAAAACCAAATGTTTTCACTTTTTCCATTAAATGCTTCATATCAAAAGCGCCACCTTTATCGACCACATGCCAAAGCTCACGCACTTGCGCTGCATCTTGACCAACCAAATCAAATACAAAACGTTCAAAATTTGATGCTTTGCTAATATCCATTGATGGACTAGAAGTATGAAAGGTGTTCACTGAGCCGCGCGGGCGGTAGCTACCTGTTTTAAAAAACTCATCCAACACGTCATTTTCGTTAGTTGCAACCACTAAGCGATCAATAGGCAAGCCCATCATGCGTGCAATATGGCCAGCGCATACATTACCAAAATTACCTGACGGCACAGCAAAGTCGACCTGTTGCGCATTGTTATCTGTGACCGCAAAATAGCCTTTAAAATAATAAACCACTTGCGCAACAATACGTCCCCAATTGATAGAGTTTACTGCACCAATTTTGTATTCCGCTTTAAAGTCTGCGTCATTCGATACCGCTTTAACCATATCTTGGCAATCATCAAATACGCCTTCAACGGCAATATTGAAAATATTTTCTTCTTGTAAACTAAACATTTGTGCGGTTTGAAAACGACTCATTTTCTGATGTGGTGAAAGCATAAAAACGCGCACACCTGCTTTGCCACGCATTGCATATTCAGCAGCAGAACCGGTATCACCCGATGTTGCGCCTAAAATATTGGTCGTCTGCCCTGTTTTAGTTAATACATACTCGAATAAGTTGCCTAGCAACTGCATCGCCATGTCTTTAAAGGCAAGCGTAGGGCCGTTAGAAAGTGAGAGTAAATAAAGATTATCTTCAAGCTTTAAAGTTGGGGTAATATCCTCTGCATCTTGTCCTGCCCGTGTGAAGCCATAGACATCTGCACGATATGTTTTATTGATCACCTCACGTAAATCTTCTGCTGGAATATCATCTTCTTCTATCAGGCGTGAAAGAATCGCAAATGCCAAATCTCGATAGTTCATTCCACGCATGCTACTTAGATCAGCATCTGTAAATTGAGGATATTGTGCTGGCAAATACAACCCGCCATCAGGCGCTAAACCACCCAATAATATTTCACTAAAGCTTAAAGCCGGCGATTGACCACGTGTACTGATATATTTCATATATTAAGCTAATGTTTCCATCCGTAATTTAACAAGTTTTTCTGCGACAGCAGGTAATGCTTCTATCTCTGCTATTGCAGCATTCATGTTTTTTTCAATTGTTTCATGCGTCAAAATCACAACATCTGCTTCTGATTTACCAACTTCTGGTTCTTTTTGTATCATGGCATCAATCGAAATCGCCCTATCACCTAATATTTTAGTCACGGCAGCGATCACACCAGGTTTATCGGTTGCTTGTAAACGTAAGTAATATGCACTATTCACCTCATCAATTGGCAAGATGGGTAAGTCTTGTATTTTATCAGCCTGAAAAGCTAACTCAGGCACACGCTGTGCCGTTGTTGCGTCCATTAAGCGCGCAATATCCATCAGATCTGCTACAACTGCACTAGCCGTCGCTTCTGCACCTGCACCTGCGCCGTAGTATAAGGTTGGCCCTACCGCATCACCTTGCACAACAACAGCATTCATTGCACCATCTACGTTAGCCACTAACCGTTTCTCAGGAATCAATGTCGGATGCACGCGTAGCTCAACACCTTTATCTGTTCGCTTAGTAATACCAAGCAATTTCACGATGTAACCTAACTCTTCAGCGTACTTGATATCCACCTGTGCCAATTGCGTAATACCTTCTGTGTAAGCTTCATCAAATTTCATTGACATACCAAAAGCCATTGCAGACATAATCGCTAATTTATGCGCGGCATCAATGCCTTCCACATCAAACGTTGGGTCTGCTTCTGCATAACCTAAACGTTGTGCTTCACCAATTACATCTTGATAACCTAAACCCTTTTCACGCATTTCTGTCAAAATGAAATTAGTGGTGCCATTAATAATACCAACCAACCATTCAATGCGGTTAGCACCTAACCCTTCGCGCAAAGCTTTAATAATAGGAATGCCGCCAGCCACCGCTGCTTCAAACGCAACAATGACACCCATTTTTTGCGCTGCAGCAAATATCTCGTTGCCGTGCACAGCAATAAGCGCTTTATTAGCAGTTACAACATGCTTTTTATTGGCAATCGCTTTTAAAACCAGTTCTTTGGCAATACCATAACCGCCAATTGTCTCAACAACCACATCAATTGCAGGGTTGCTTACCAATGCAAAAGCATCATCAATAACATCAGCATTGTCGCCAGCAAGTGTTTTTGCACCTGCAAGGTTTTTATCAGCAATTTGCGCCACTTTAATATTGACGCCTGTACGACGTGTGATCTCATCCGCATTGCGTGTTAACACCGTATAAGTACCGCCACCAACAGTGCCTACACCCATAATACCTACATTCAATTGTTTCAAGTTTTTGCTCCAAATTTCATTCTATAATCTTTTAGAAACCGGGCGATACGTTCAATCGCTACAGTCAAATCATCTACATTTGGTAAGAAAACAAGACGGAAATGATCAGTTGATTTCCAATTAAACCCAGTGCCATGTACCAATAATACTTTTTCTTCTTCTAATAAATCTAAAACAAACTGCTGATCATCCTCAATCGGATAGACAGCAGGGTCTAATCTAGGAAATAAATAAAGTGCTGCTTTAGGTTTAACGCAAGTGACCCCAGGAATCGCTGTTAGCATCTCATAAGCTAAATCACGTTGCCTACATAGTCTGCCTTTAGGTGCAACTAAGTCATCAATACTCTGATAACCACCTATGGCTGTTTGTATTGCCAACTGGCCAGGCACATTACTACATAAACGCATTGAAGCGAGCATGTACAAGCCTTCGATATAGTCTAATGCATGCTCTTTGGCACCAGAGATAATCAACCAACCTGCTCGATAGCCGCAAGCACGATGGTTTTTTGATAAGCCGTTAAATGTCACAAACAACACATCCTCAGCTAGTGATGCCATTGATATATGTTCATGCCCATCATAAAGCATCTGATCGTATATTTCGTCGACAAAAATGACTAAGCCGTGATGCCGTGCAATTTCAATAATACCTTCAAGCGTTTCTTTGGGGTAAATTGCACCAGTTGGATTGTTAGGGTTAATTACCACAATTGCACGTGTGTTTTCGTTAATTTTGGATTCAATATCCTCTAAAGATGGTAACCAATCATTCTCTTCATCACAGATATAGTGCGTCGCCTTACCGCCCGCTAATGCCGCAGATGCTGTCCATAATGGGTAATCTGGCGCTGGCACTAGTACTTCGTCACCAATATTTAGCAAACCTTGCATAGCCATCACAATCAGCTCAGATACACCATTACCAATCATAATGTCACCTACAGCCACGCCTTTAATACGCTTGCGTTGCGTGTAATGCATAATCGCTTTACGTGGTTCGAATAAACCTAGGCTATCTGTATAGCCAGATGATTTTGAAATATTGCGCATCACGTCTTGCTGAATCTCTTCAGGCACGTCAAAACCAAACACTGCAGGATTACCAATATTCAATTTAATAATACGTTTTCCTTGCTCTTCCATTTCACTCGCGCGCGCAAGGACAGGACCACGAATGTCGTAGAACACATCGTTAAGTTTGTTTGATTTGATAACTGGTTGCATAAGACCCAAAATTTACGCTTAAGACTCTACCCATGAGTTTTTACCCGTGAGCAAAATAACTTAAGCGTCTGATTAAAACCCTTATTTTACCTTAGAAAGGCAAAGCCCTTCAATGAAAGAGACATATCTAGCAATGTCGTGCTAGCATTTAGCTTATGAAGCTACATTTAACGACCTCAGAAAACAACCACTTAATCACAGGCTATGGTGAAGGCTTTATAGACATTAACAAGCAACGCTATACGGAGAATATAATTGTCATGGCGGATACGTTAATGACGGCATGGCAAGCAAAAGACTTTGCTAACCTCGCCGAAGATGACTTTTATGAAATAGTAAAGTTACAACCAGAAGTGCTGCTGCTTGGTACCGGTGAAACGCATCAGTTTTTACATCCAAAAATCTATCAATCTCTGACAAAAGCCAATATTCCACTCGAATGCATGACAACAGCTGCCGCTTGTAGAACTTATAACATCCTGATGTCCGAAGGTAGGAAAGTAGCGGCCGCGTTGATTGTGTAAATACGTAAACTTAATTTGGCGTCAGGGTTAGTTGTAAACCTTGATCTGTGACTTGCATATCTTTAAGGTATATTGCGTAGCACCTACTGTTAAACCTTCCCGATAAAACCAAGAATCAATCGAGTCTGACTCCATTGATTTTGCACTGCTTTCTTACTACCAACAGTTGTTGCAAAATGACAGTTATAAAACCCTAAGATTTTAATTTCTCAATAGTTGCTGTTCTATCTTTTCAGCGGTACGTAGAGCAAGCGCAGCAATCGTAAGCGTTGGGTTGGCTGTACCGCCAGTTGTAAATAATGAAGTGCTAACAATAAAAAGGTTGTCGTGCTCATGTGTTCGCCCATCCTTGTCTGTCACCGAAGTGTTAGGGTTATCACCCATTCGCGTTGTCCCCATAAGATGGTGATGTGCAAAAGGTTCACTTATCGAAACAATTTCACCATCTAACAAACCGACAATATGTTTAAGTTCTTTTCTTAAACGAGCAAATGATTTCGTTTCATACTCTCGATATTTGTTATAAAGCTTTATTTTGGGTTGACCAGCGCTATCTTTTTCTTGCCAATTCAACGTGACCCTATTTTCAGAGTTTGGTAGTTGCTCAAGACCCACATCCATTTCAACTTGTCGTAAAACTCTGTCTTGTAATACTTTATCAAGCTCGAGTGGCATTAAATTCTGTTTAAGTAATTCATCGGCAATCGCATGCAAATGCGTGCGATTATAGATAGTTAAGGTCCATGCAGAGCTGTCTTTTCTGAACGCCCCACCCCGATATGTAAAGCATGCTTGTGTTGTTTCTGGCCCTCTTCCTGGGTAAACAGGCTCTGGCATCAGAAACCGGCAAAAAATTCCAGGATGATCCATATAGTTTCGACCCACCTGATCAGACTTATTGGCCAAACCATTTGGGCTGCTTTCATCACGACTCATCAATAAAATTTTAGCCGTCTCAATACCATTTGCAGCAATAATCACTATTTTGCCCTTAGCGCTAAATTTTTCATTATTTTCATTATGTCCTTCAACACCCAAAACCTTTCCGTGTTTATCTTTGATGACACGGTCAACTAGCATATTAGCTAACACTCGAGCGCCTGCTTTTTCAGCCATCTCCACATGTGTAATAGCCGCGTATTGCGCTCCCGATGGGCAGATAGGAGAACACGTCCCAAACCCCTGACACTGTGAGCGTCCTTTATATTCACGTGTATTACGTGCAGATGGACGAGGAACAAAGCGTAATTCTGATTTTTTTTCTAATACTGAAATGATGACTTTTTCAAGATAGGTTTTCGGCATAGGGGGTAAAGGGAAAGCGCCAGAGCGTGGTGAGCCATCATTGTTATTGGCTTCACCACATACGCCCATCTCTTTTTCTGCCTCACTATAATATGGTTCTAATTCGTCATATGTCAGCGGCCAATCTTCACCAATACCATAGCGCGTTTTCATTTTAAAATCAGTTGGGATAAACCTAGGCGTAACACCTGCCCAGTGCCATGTAGTACCCCCCAACCACACGCAAATATTCCATACGAGAGATATCGGATTGATTCTGTGTGATATAGCCGTTTCCTTCGCGGGTGGTCCAATCAGGACGCGGTGCAAGCTTAATGTTAGGAAAGCCAGAAGAGTAATCAAAGTTATGTGTATCTTTGAACCCTTTTACAATATCTTCACGTTCGACACGTGGACCAGCTTCTAAAACAAGAACCTTAAAACCTTTTTGTGCTAATTTGTACGCACTCATGGCTCCGGCAATGCCAGACCCAACGATTACAATATCAGCACTAAACTCTTTCATTATCTAAAATCTTGGGTGGCTTACCCCATTCCCCAAAAGCTATTTTTTCCAAAAACCTTATCGGTACAAAGTCCTTCACGCTTTCATGCATTAGTGCTTCTTCATACATGATGCGCTGATCTGGCATTTTTTCATGATAGTAAACACCCAGATACCAAGTCATCACAAGGTGCAATATAAACCATTGCTCACCCTCATCAAAGAAATCATTTTGCATTAACTCTGCAATAGTCATTTTACTATTGACCACTGGCTGAAGTTTTTTATAAACTCTCGCAATATGCGCTTTGCCCCAAGGTTCTTTAATAAAAACTTGATACATTTTCTTTGAGGCTGTTTGATCAAGATTTTGACGGTAAGTAAGTCATTGGCTTAATTTGTAGAAGACTTCGTAGTTTTCCTTACCGGAGAAGTTTTCAACACCCTCGTAAAAAAGACTAGAAAAAGCAAGGGCTTTTGATGATGCAAAAAGAGCTACCATGGTAGCTCTCCCAGTTTTTATTAAGAAGTCTCTTCGATAAATATGCATATGAACTGAAAAAACAATCTTTTATTAAGGCTATTTAAGTTAAATAGACTCAAAAGGCTATGTTTTAAAATGTGTTGGAGAAACCTACTCCTACATAAGGGCTATCATCGCCTCGACGAGACACCCAAGCCTGCCCTACGCTAAAGCTCACTGCAAAAGGCAACACTGAATGAACAGAAGCATGTAAACCGAGGCGCCGTTGGTCAAATGATTCACTACCTAGAAACGTAACTTCAGGTCCTATAGAAACATTACCGAAAGAACGTGTCACAAGGCTATTTACATAATAGCTATTATAAGCAGATGAGGTACTTCCAATGAAGTTTAGCGTGGTAATGTCATTAAATTGATGTAACATTTCTACTTGGCCTTTTACGCCAGTCTCAGTACCATCCACGTCATTACTTGGATCTCTTGGTGATAAATCATGGTTTGCATAATCAACTCCCAAGTAGCCAGTTAAACGGGTTTTTTGAAAATGCTTTTGATAGCCAATCATAATGTCCGCTAAACCTACGTCTGCTCTTACTTTTTGTCCAGCCACAGAAGCAGTATCATAGTCATATTTACCGTAGCCCAAACCAATACGCGCTAACCACCCATCCTCTGACAATGAACCGCCTAGCGCGTGCAGCACCGATATAAGCAAAGGAAGCATCTTCAAGAAAAGAAGCACCTCCCCACAATGAAGTTTTATCTGTGGATTCTTGCGCTGTTGCCAGTGAAATATGCATTGCCGACATCGCAATTAACATGGACGAGAAGCCAACGTTTTTTAATTTTGAAACAACCGTTACATTCTCCCTTTAAAACTTGATTTAAGTTGGATTTTAATTAAGTTTGAATTTTAACTACCCAAACACTAACTACCAAGATATATTTATAGTTTTTTTAAATTATTTCCATATAATAGCCAGTTTTAACTTTTTGTAAATAGTATTTAGCTCTAAGGAAGATTAATTAATGGGTATTTTTGAAGAACCTTATAGCTACTCCATTTCAAAACAAGTTCAAGAACGCTTTGAAAAGCGTAAACATATAAGGAAAGTTACCGCTATCCTTTATATTTCAACCTCTTTAATCTATTTGTTGTGGCGCACAACTATTTTTAATGAATCTGCTTTTTGGTTGTCTTCTATCTACTTTTGTGCAGAGCTCATTGGCCTTGTACTAGGTTTAGTGACGATTTTCACATCTTGGAATTATAAACATCGCACCCCACCAAAGGCTCCCAAGGCGCTTACTGTTGACGTACTTATTCCAGTATATAAAGAACCTTACGATATTATTCGTAGAACGGCCCTAGCGGCACAAAACATAAACTACCCTCACAAAACATTTATTTTAGACGATGCTAAAAGACCTGAGATAGCAGAGATGGCTAAAGAAATAGGTGTCCATTATCTTTCTAGGGAACACAATACCCATGCAAAGGCAGGTAATTTAAATTTTGGCCTTAAGCATACAGATGCAGAATTCGTGGTTACTTTTGATGCCGATCACATTGCGCAACCTCATGCATTGGATGTCATACTCGGTTTCTTTCGAGACGAAACCATTGCGATGGTACAAACCCCTCAAGATTACTACAACACAGATGCCTTTCAATATTTTAATTCGAAGAAAAAAGAACTATGGCATGATCAATCATTTTTTTACAATATCGCGCAAGCTTGCCGAGATAGTTATAACGGCGCTTCTTGTGTTGGAACCGGTGTCGCATACAGACGCTCAGCACTAAATCATATAGGTGGTATCCCAACCGCCACCGTGACAGAGGATTTTCATACATCTTTGAAGATACATAAAGCGGGGTATGAAACCGCTTATTTAAATGAGCCAATTGCGTTTGGAGTTGCCTCGTCTGATTTGCAAGAATACTATAAAACCCGCCACCGGTGGGCGCATGGGAATCTTCATGCACTTTCCCATGAAAACATCTTAACCTGCAAGGAGCTTAGCTTAAAACAACGTCTAAGTTATATAACTTTAGGTCTTATCTATTTAGAAGGGTAGCAACAAATTTTCTTCTTTATTATTCCTATCATTTCATTAACATTCGGAATTGCGCCATTTGAAATTACCATTATAAATGTGTTTATTGTCTTGGCTTTTCCATTTGTTAGTTATGGGTTGCTCCAAGAAAATGCGTGTGGCTTTGCACACTATTGGGCCAATGAGCTGTTTGCAATCGCCAGATGGCCCGTTCATATTGTGGCCTCTTCAGGTCTTTTCCGTTGTAAAATTCCTTGGCGTGGCTCAGTAAAGAATATCAAAGGGCATTTTGATTGGTTGCTTATTATGCCCCAGCTACTTGTCAGTTTACTCAGTATCACTGCTGTCGTATTTGCTATTATACGATTGGAAGGGAACTATGAAGCTGGCCCTTTATTTCTCTATTTATTAGCTTTGGTTAGCCCCTTTAGTACACTCGCCGACCTAGAAGCGTCGAATAATATTAGTGTCAATACGGTTCTGAGTGAAGGGTTTACCATCGATCTTGTCATTATCGCTGGATTTTGGGCCATGTATAATACTTTTAGATCAGTCGCTTTTATTCACAAAGCCTATCGTAATGCAAAAAACTCGCATACTTTTTTTCGATTTCATATTCCTTTCCCAATTTCATTTAGAAATGAAGCATCTGACCATGGAGGGACAGTCACTCAAATATCTGAATGTTGGGCTAGTGCTAAGATATTTGATATTGCTCCCCATATTTCTGAGAATGATATTGTTGGTTGCAATATGCTCTCAACAACAGGGCCTGTTTCTTTTCTATTAACAGTACATCATATCAAAAGAGATCAGAAATTCACGATGATAGAAGGTGATATAACATGGCCAGATAGTGAAACAAAAGACTTATTTGCAAACACTTTATACTCCATTGATTGGCATCGTGAGTTCACTCATAGCAATGCTTATTTCGCTACTTTTTATGATTTTTTTGCGCAGATTTTTACACCTAAAGGAAAGAAAAAGCCACGCTCCCATCATTGGCAAGCCTTAACAGTTTCAAGGAAAAATGAGGTAGGATATGGCGTTATTCAATCTCCGTTAAAAAAAGGGACTTACGCCTCTGTTATCTTATTTTCTAAGGCAGAAAGTACTGAAAAAATGGAGGGGAAACTTTATGGCAACGATAAAATATCTTACTTTTCTTTCTCTGTTGTAAAAAGAGAAAGTCTGTCTACATTATCAACCGTGGGTCTTGATGGTAAAAAGCCATACCGATATCTTATAAAAATTGAGCCCTAACGCGGGGTGCATTCAGTTTAAAAGAGCGACACTCATTTAATAAAGAAGACATCGTACGCATCTGATAGGTTTAAATTACCACAATTTAATTCTAAGGAAATCTACGATGCACTATTATCATTTAACCTCACATAAGCGTTATTGTATAGTGCATATCAAAATCAATCGAGTCTGAGGTTTCCCTAGTTTAACCGACACTTTAAATAAGAGACAATAGTCTCATCGATATTGAATAACTATATATCTTTAGTAGAAAGCGTTAGCGTGGCGTTGGTGCCGCCAAAACCAAAACTGTTAGACATTGCTGTCTCAATTTTCACATTATCAATGCGTTTAGTCGCAATAGGTAGGCCAACTGCAACCTCATCTAGCGTTTCTACATTAGCTGAAGCGGCAATGAAGTCATTCTCCATCATAATCAAGGTATAAATCGCTTCATTGACACCCGCAGCGCCTAAAGCATGGCCGCTCAATGACTTAGTCGAAGCAATAGCGGGCATATCGCCAAAATGGCCACTGCCAAATACTTTACTGATGGCTTCCACTTCTTTTGTATCGCCTACTGGTGTACTGGTGCCATGGGTGTTGATGTAATCAACATGTTCAACACCTTCTAACGCTAAGTTCATGCAGCGCTCTGCACCTTCACCACTGGGCGCTACCATATCGTAACCGTCTGACGTTGCGCCATAGCCGACCACTTCTGCATATATTTTTGCGCCACGCGCTTTGGCATGTTCATATTCTTCTAATATCACAATGCCGCCACCGCCAGAAATAACAAAACCATCGCGATTAGCATCATATGTACGAGAAGCTTTATCTGGCGTGTCATTGTATTTACTGCTAAGAGCGCCCATGGCATCAAATAAGTAACTCATGGTCCAATGCTCTTCTTCACCGCCACCAGCAAAAATAACATCTTGTTTGCCGAGTTGAATTTGTTCTACCCCTGCGCCAATACAGTGGGCACTGGTTGAACAAGCAGAACTAATGCCGTAGTTAATACCTTTGATTTTTGCGCCGGTAGCTAAACAAGCAGCAATGCCGCTACTCATGGTCTTAGTGACCATATAAGGCCCTACACGGCGAATACCTTTTGCAGCTAAGGTATCCGTTCCCTGCAACATGCTTTCAGTTGACGTGCCGCCCGCGCCAACAATCAACCCTGTTCGCACATTGGATACTAGGTCTTCAGGCATATTGGCGTCTTCAATCGCTTGTTGCATGGCGAGCCAAGCATAAGCATGGCCTTTAGCCATAAAACGTAATAGCTTACGGTCAATCAATGCTTCAATATCTAAGCCCTTGATGTCACCAGCAACGTGCGAGCGCATACCGCGATCAGCATATTCTTGCTTAAATGAAATGCCAGACTGGCCATTGAATAGGCTGTCTTTCACTTCTGCTTTGTTGTTACCTAGGCTAGATACAATGCCTAGCCCTGTAATGACGACACGTTTCATTACGTGTTCTCCTCATGCATCATTTAAAAGTTATCTGTGCGTGTAAATAAACCTACACGTAGATCATTTGCAACATAAATCTCTCGACCATCGATAGACATGGTTGCATCTGCAATACCCATGACAAGCTTACGCAATATCACACGTTTCAAATCAATGGTATAAGTGACCATTTTAGCATCTGGTAGCACTTGGCCTGAAAACTTCACTTCACCAGCACCTAAAGCACGCCCTCTACCTGGCCCACCTTTCCAGCCTAAATAAAAACCAACCAACTGCCACATTGCATCTAAACCTAAACAGCCAGGCATCACTGGGTCACCTGTGAAGTGACAATCGAAAAACCATAAGTCAGGACTAATGTCTAATTCTGCAATCATTTGGCCTTGATTATACTTTCCACCTTCTTCAGTAATGCTGGCAATGCGATCAAACATCAACATTGGTGGCAAGGGTAATTGCGCGTTACCCTCTCCAAACATGCCACCTTTGCCACAAGTTAATAACTCTTCTTTTGTATAACTATTTTGTTTTGACATTATCTTCTCTACATTAGTTTGATGTTGTTATCTCTATTTTCGCTGGAAAAAGCGTTTCGTGAAAGCCCTAAGTGTAAATTATTCTTTAATTTCAATGAAAAATTCAGCTATTTCCATTAATAAACAGAGCGTAGATTAGCGCTGGCTGCAAACGTTTTCAGTACCAAATCAAAAAACGATACCACCCTGCATACAGACTTTATTTTTGTCAAATGATTAATGTGGCTTGATGTGCAAAACACTAAAATTTGTATTTAGTATTTCAGTTGGCGTTGCATCAAACGCCTGCTTAAAAACGCGACTAAAATGTGAACCGTCATTAAACCCCATCTAAAGGCGACATCGGAAACGCGTCCATGTGAATGCTGAGTCTTAATCAAATCGTCATAACAATGTTTTAAACGGCGCGTTAAGATATAGCGCATCAATGAAGTCTTTTCATCATCAAATAACATATTAATATATCGTGGAGATAATCTTACGGCAGTTGCAACCATGCTGGGGTTTAAATTAGCATCTGATAAATGCTTCTCGACATGCGATTTAACATGACCCAAAGAAAGAGAGCGGCTTCTCGATAGTTCATATTGATGAGGACGAACAGATGCAAAGGACATGGTTAACAAATCTAGCGCCTGTTCTGACAACCCATTAAAGGTTCCCACATCCATTTCACTCAGTTGGTTTGTAAGCGATTGAATGAAGTGTGATGTAACCAAGCCTATACCGCGAGCATTTGAAACCTTACGCGCTGTACAAAATTCTACCCCAGCAAGTCTTTCACGCATGACCTGACGTGGAATCGTAATGATCACTTTAGAAAAATCCTCAGGGCAATGTACACGGTGTGGCTTTGTCACATCATAAATCGTCATCTCACCTGGTTGTAAAAACACTTCTCTACCGTTCTGTTCTAATAAATAACGTCCAGAAAGCAATACAACCGCTAAATAATTATCTTGGCTACTACTATAGGGGTCCATCTTAAAGCGATTAATCTGAACCCCTCGTGAGTAGACTGTCTGCTCCCATGGGTAAATAGTGGTTTGATCGCGCATCTGAACATTCAAAGGCACACGTATTTCAGCCTTGGTAAACTCACGAGCAATCATTGCACTCATCCATTCTCGGCGGGAATGTAAAGGAAGCTTATCGGTGTCGTACTGCACCCCAATATTGGACACGGATGCTTTCAAATCTAACATAGCGTATTTTTCCATACTCATCAAAGTCTACATTACCGCGCAACTTCAAAACTAATATTTTTTATACTAAGCGCGATTTTCCTTAATGTAAATGGCCAAACTTCCGTATCAGTCAAAGTATACTTCTGCACCAGTCAAGCAATGATGGATTGAAAATATCATACTGCGTATTCAACATACATTGAATGCTGGGTATAGATGAAAAATAGTACACAAACGACGCCAAACCTCGTGCTTTTAAGAGGCGCATGCTTATGGTTACTGATGGCATTATTACTAGCATGGTGCATGGTCGCATTAAACTTTAACGTCCCGCCATTCAAGTTAATCTTTGCGGGCAAGTTCACACGGCTATTACAAGCACATATCGACTTTTTGCTCATGACGGCACTTATTTTAGGCATTTATGCTGCTAAAACACCGTTGCCATGGCATGTGCGTTGGGCAATGGTTATTGGGGCTTTTACTAACTCTAGTCTATTTTTACTCATGGCAATATTTCCAACGTTAGACAACCCGCAACTCGCACCACCATTCCTCTTTCAGATTTATCTTTTCGCTAGCTTATTAACCACCAGTTATGGCTTTGGCAAAGCCGCTGTGCTGGTATTGAAAGCAACATTCAAACTTAAGCATGAATAGTGATGCGAACATACTGCCGCCGCCATTATGAAACTATTGCATTGATTATTGCGCTATTACTGCTCTTATTCACTGCCATAACGCCAACCATTGAAGTCACTCAAAAAGTAAAGAGTTACCTTGTGTTTATCGATGTAACACAAAGCATGAACGTTGTTGATATGTCGGTAGATGGCCAACCAGTCTCTAGACTTGAATATACAAAAATCCTACTAAAAAAAACGATTAGAGGGCTGCCTTGCAACGCTCGCATCGGTTTGGGGATCTTTTTTAAAGCCGATGTCGCATTGCTATACACGCCTATCGAAACTTGTAGTAACCTAATCCTACTGGATGAAACAATTGACCACTTAGAATGGCGAATGGCCTCACGTGGTAATAGCAACATCCGGCTAGGCTTACAATCTATTGCATCTCGATTAACCACCATTGATACGCCTAACAACATTATATTCATCACGGATGGGGATGAAGCAGCACCTCTGAATGCAATTAATAAAAGGCCATTAACAGGTGGGTTTGGTGCAGATTGGCTATTAGTCGGTGTCGGCAGCCCAAACCCTAGCCCATCCCTAAATTAGATCCAAACAATCAAAGAGTCGGTTTCTGGTCAATTTACTCAATCAAAATAGCGCCAGGGATTGCCGTAAATGATGGGCCGAATAGTACAAGAGATGAGTCTTATGCAACTGAACCTTACGAATACTATCTATCAAAATTAGACGAGGCATATATGCAAGAACTAGCGTCAGATATTCAAGGGGATTACCATAAAGCTAACAGTGCTGAAGGTTTAACAAAAGCCATCCTTAATCAAAAAATCAGTTATCAAGACAAGGTTGAATTTAGCCTGAGCTATCCATTAGCAATAGGGGCGCTACTTTTAATCCTTTCTTTGTATATGGCTGAACTCGTCAATTTATATCGAAAAACAGTGCGTACCTTTTATAAAGAATAAAAACTATACAAACCTGTATACACCCTTTAAAAATTAGTTTAGTATTGTTACATAATGTTACAAATCAATCTTTAACTTACCAACGTATAGGAAAACACGATGAGCGACCGTCAACTGGCCGACTGGCGTAGTCATGCGCTAAATTTAGAAACAGCAGTGAACAAGGTAGTAGTAGGGCAAGAACACCCTATCCGCCTTATTACAACCTCTATTTTCGCGCGTGGTCACCTACTACTAGAAGGTGATGTTGGTGTTGGTAAAACCACATTACTTCGTGCAATTGCGCGTGGCGTCGGTGGCGCGTATCAGCGTATCGAAGGCACGATTGATTTAATGCCTAACGATTTGATCTACCACACTTACTTAGGTGAAGATGGTAAGCCCCACGTGAATCCAGGCCCAATTTTAGAAGCTGGCGAAGATTTATCAATCTTCTTCTTTAACGAGATTAACCGTGCGCGCCCACAAGTGCATTCTTTACTATTACGTGTCATGGCAGAGCGCACATTGACAGCCTTCAATAAAGAGCATCATTTTCCACATATGTTGGTATTTGCCGACCGCAACCAAGTCGAAAAAGAAGAAACTTTTGATATCCCATCAGCCGCACGAGATCGTTTCATGATGGAAATCCCAATTGTAGTGCCGCAAGACCCGGCCATCATGGAATCACTAGTGTTTGATACACGCTTCCATAATGTCGATCAATTAGTTTCTGCTGTCCCTGAAAATATTCTAGAGTATAAAAAACTGAACAAATTTGCTGCCACATTACAAGACAGCGTTACGGCAAGCCCTGCTTTACGCAAATACGCACTAGCGCTATGGAAAGCGACGAAATCTCCACTAGATTACGGTATAAAAGTATCTGGTGTAGACATGAACCGCCTCGTGCTTTCAGGTGCTAGTCCACGCGGCATGGGTATGTTGCTAAGAGCTGCTCGTGTGAATGCATGGCTTAATGAGAGAGATGCCGTCCTACCAGACGACATTCATGCCGTATTCCACGAAACGATTGCACACCGTGTGGTCTTTAGTCCTGTTTATGAAATGCGCCGTACAGAAATCGCACGTGAAATGCTTAATGGCATTATCAATGTGATTGCTGCGCCATAACTATTCATATTGACAACCAAATTTTATGCGCCCTGATCACATAAAAGAGTTTAGCTACCATATTAATTGGCGTTCTAATTCGCACCGACCTGGCAGTCACCGTAGTAACCAACGCGGGATGGGGATGGAGTTTCGTGGTCACGCCACACTACTTTCATACCCTGACCCTAGGCGTATTGATTTGCGCCAAACCATACGGGACCCGATGGAGCAAATTTATGTGCGCATTTTTAATCAAAAAAGTGCAACGCCAGTATTTGTTTTATGCGATATGTCTGGCTCAATGCAATATGGTAGTCAGCAACGCAAAATATCTATTGCTGGTGATATTGCACAATCCATTGCACAATCGGTCACCCATAATGGCGACCCATTTGGCCTCATTGGCTTTGATGATGAGGTCCGTGAAGATTGGATTTCCACGTTATCAGCAAGACCTTATATGGCCATTGAAATGGCCGAAAAACTAAAATCATATCAGCCTAATGCAGTCGGCAGCACTGCGTTGATTGACACCATACGTATGTTGCCACGTGAACGCTCTTTAATCTTCTTAGTTTCCGATTTCCACATGCCAATCAAAGACTTGGAAGAGTCCTTGATATTAATGTTACGTCACCACATTATTCCTGTCGTGTTATGGGATACCGCTGAATATAGTGATTTACCAGAATTTGGTATTGCTAATGTCACCGACCCAGAAACAGGTTCAAAACGGACGTTATTCTTGCGTAAAGATTATAGGAAACGTATTTTAGAAAGTTTTACGCAACGGCGCAAAGCCATTGAAGATTTATTTTTAGGGTTCGATATGCAACCATTTTTTGTCACAAACCAATTTGATGCGGACTTACTGAGTGACTACTTTCATCAGTATGTAGCCGCTTAAATATTGATGAGTAAAATTATGCAACCTCGTTATAAAACGCTCAGTTACTTTTATCAAGTGCTAGCCATCCTATACTTTATTAGCTTTTCACAATATGTTGTTGCGAAAAGTGAGTTACCACCAATTGACGCGCAATATATCAATGTTGAGATCATCGACCCAACGCGTGATGCTGGCTATGTGGTTGGCGATATTCTCAAGAGAAAAGTAACCATTACCATTAAAAGACCTTATCAATTAGTCACAGAATCTTTGCCTATCGTCGGTTATGAACACCGTTACAGAGGAAAGAAATCAGGGATAGAGCTCGTTAAAATTGACTCATCCACTAAACAAACTACTAAAAGTGAAACCTATACCTTAGGGTTACACTATCAAGTGTTCAAAACTGACCGTGTTGCAAAACCTGGTGCTTTACGTACTGAGCCGCTGAAAATACGCAATACAGAAAATAAAGAAGTTGCTCAATACAAGCTACCGAGTTTCGCCTTTAGAATTTCTCCACTTTCGCTTATTGGTCAAATCAAGCTAGATCAAGAAATGTATCCATTTACAGCGCCACTTACTATCGATAATAGTAAAGCAATTTTCAATTTAAAAATATTAGTTGGGTTATTAGCATTAGCGCTACTTGGACTGCTGTATATATTTGGAACACGCGCTTGGTTACCTAAAATGGGCGCGCCATTCGCTAAAGCTTTTCGAGATATCAAAAAAATGTCAGATTCTCCTGAGGGAATCAAACAGGCCGTTACACGGGTGCATGAATCACTGAACAAAACAGCTGGGGCAAGCCTCTTTAGTAATAACTTAAACGCGTTTATTGCACAAAACGCTGCATTCTTACCAGTAAAAAAAGAAATCGAACAGTTCTTTGGTTTATCTCATCAAGTATTTTTTGAAGACGCTTCACAATTATTAGTGACTGAAAACCCTAAAACATGGTTACTGAATCTATGTCGCAGGCTGCGTGACTGCGAACGTGGCCTTACCCCTGACAAAGTAAAGGGAGCTAACGCTTAATGGCGTTTACCCATCCACTAGTATTATGGCTGCTGCCATTCGCTTTATTGCCAATACTGCTTGAGCGCTCGCATACGCGCAGCTATTCATGGCTAGAAATGCTACCGCACGATTCGCTGTCTGATTTAATTGGCTTAATGCTTAAGCTGTTAGCTAGCATTGCCCTCGCGTCTATTATCTTGGGCCTTGCTGACCCACACACTTTAGAACAAAAAGTAGAAAAAATTGGTATTGGTGCGCAAATTGCACTGGTTTTAGATAGAAGCGCCAGTATGGATGATCCTTTTTCTGGCGGTGTCGCTTCTGGTAATGTCGGTGAAACAAAATCTGTCGCAGCCAGCCGTCTTATGACCGAGTTTGTTACCGTACGAGAAAACGACATGATTGGTATTACGACTTTTAGCAACTCTGCCATGTATGTATTACCACTGACTCAGAGTCGTGAAGCTGTATTAGCGGCGATAAAAGCAACTGCTGGCAACGCCCTCTTCCAAACCAATATTGGCGCAGGTCTAACTGGTGGCATTAAGCAATTTGAAAGCGTACCAGACTCGGGCTCTCGTGCCATTATTTTAATTTCTGATGGTGCGGGTAAAGTCAATGGTGTCATACAACAAAAAATTAAAGACTGGCTAAACCAACTTAATATTACTTTGTATTGGATTGTATTGAGACAACCTGGCGGTATTAGTATTTTTGACAAAAAGTATGAAAACTGGAAAGAGGCCCGGTTGCCACCCGTTCAAATTGAGTTATACAATTTTTTTAAAACACTCGATACCCCTTTTGAAGCGTATGAAGCCGATAACCCAAAATCGTTAGAAGCTGCTATTTTCGATATTAATAAGAAAGAAAAGAAACCCATTACCTATCTAGAAAAAATACCGGGTAAGAACTTTACCCAACTATGCTATTTGATTGCAGCACTCATGATTACTTTGCTGCTTGGCGTAAAATATTTGGAGAATAAAACATGGCGCTCGGCCTAAAATTTTTAACCGTCAAAAAACTGGCTTGGAGTCTGGGTATTAGTGTGATGCTTGCAACCGCAGGGATTGCGCATCAGTTCAATCGCCTTAATCAGATTAACAGCTTTAATCAGGCCGTCACAACGGGTGAACCTCCAAAAACAGATAAACTCAGCTATGAAGCTAAATATGCACAAGCTTACTGGCTTGCCGACAAAGAATACTATAAAGAATCAACCAAGCTATTCACTGGTCTTACACAAACCAATACACCCAGTAATCGTGCAGCAGTGTTTCACAATATCGGCAATATGTTTTTCCTTAAAGCACTTAGGATTGATAGCGGCAATGACCCTAGAGCACGTGATGAAGCAGAATACTTGCTGACAGAAGCTAAAACAGCCTATAAAAATGCTATGAAACTAGACAATAGTAACTGGGGAACGCGCCGTAACTTAGATCGTGTGCTTTCCTTGTTACCTGAAGTCCCTACGCCTGGCATTAGCGATTCTGACTCAGCCGGCATGATTATGGGTAACATCCCAGTTGGCCTACCGTAAGCAGCGATTGATTAAACCTTTTTTATAAAGCGATAACATGCAAGATTTATTTAATTTTTTTAGAAAAAATAAAGACTCCGCGCTTTTAGGTGGCGCTTTATTACTATTGATTGTTGCACTATTTCGCCCAACTGTCCCTATCAAGCATAATATTTTCACTTATATGCTAGTTGCTGACATTTCGCAAAGCATGAATACCGCAGATATCAAAGCTGGTACTAAAAAAAGAACGCGCATGGAACATACACAAAAAATCATGCATGAAGTTATTTCATCCCTACCTTGCGGAACAAAAGTAGGCATAGGATTATTTGCAGGTGTCAGTACGGCTGCGCTTTATCACCCGATTGAGGTTTGTGAAAACTTTCATGCCATTCAAGACACGATTGATCATTTAGAGTGGCGTACCGCGTGGTCTGGTAATAGCCGTATCCGTGAAAATCTATATAGCATCTCTAGAACCATTCGCGCCTTCCCTGAGTCAGCACAAGTTGTATTTTTTACTGATGGTGAGGAAGCGCCTAGGCTGCATGTATTCAATACAAAAGACCTTAAAGGTATTCAAGATGCAGAAGATTGGCTTTTCGTTGGCATCGGTAGTAAAAAAGGCGCTGCTATCCCTAAACTTAGCGAGGATAATCAAGTCATTGGCTACTGGTCAAATGAGAGCTTTGCATTACAACCTGGCATCGCACAAATTTCTCAATCAAACCTCGGCACACGGAATGATAGCGTTGCATCAGGCGAACATGACCGATACATTTCAAAACTAAACGAAGCCTATTTAAAAGAAATTAGCCAAGAGATTGGTGGTTTATATGTGCATGGCAAGACTGTACATGATGTCTTAGCTGCAATGAAGCTACAAAAACCAGCGCGCCGAGATATTGCACCATTTGGCATACATTGGATATTAGCTGGTTTAGCTGGATTGTTATTACTAGCTGCCTACTTCAGTAAGCATCCATTTAGGCACATGGCTGAAACTTTGGGCCTATACAAAAAATCATTGAAGTGACGCTCTGAAAATGAGACTAAAATCGCGCACGACAATAATCAAGTTAACTAGTAAGCTCAGTTAGCAAGCTTTATCTCTTTTAATTCAGGCATCCAGCGTAATCTTACCCGCAATTGACGGTGTTGTTGATTAGCCGCTTTATTAAAAACAATAACCGGTGGCAAACCCCATTGGAAACGCCCGCTTTTCATATTCAATATAATTAATAGCGGATGAATAAAGCTAGCGCTAATTAGCTTGGGAGAAAATTGCTGCCCACTTTTATTGGTTAGTTTTAATTCACCCTGACTATTCATTTCCAACATTTTCCAAGACCATGGTAATTGCAGCAAAGCATCGCGCAACATGTAGTAAACTGTAGAACAAATAAGCAATGCAAACCATAAGCATTTAATGGGCAACGACACTGGCAAGCGCCATAAAACATAACAGCTAATCATTGTAATAATGCCCAGCAAGCCCAATAGTAATAATGATGGTTTCAACTCAATGGCAAGCGTAGAAACGACAGACTCTCTCATAAGTACCCAACAAATACAAAGGTAAATAGTGACATGATGCAAACCGATTGGCAAATCAGTTTATCCGCACAAGGCGCAGCCATTAATAATGGTGAGGCTACGCATTTTGGCAATGCGGCTAAAGAATTAATTGCAACGACAAACAGTCATACACTGTGCGATTTATCACATCTTGGTTTATTACAGCTCAGTGGTGAAGATGCGGTCAGCTTTTTACAAGGTCAAGTGAGTAATGATGTGGATACACTAACCGGCAATAACGCGCACTACAGCGCTTACTGTAACCCTAAAGGCCGCATGCTAGCACTATTTTTAGCATTTTCTAGTAATGAAAAGATACATCTTCAATTAAATCAATCGCTGCTATCTTCAGTGGCTAAACGTTTAAAAATGTATGTCATGCGGTCTAAAGTCGAAGTTAAAGACCCGAGTGAAAACATCATAAAGTTTGGCATCAATGGTCCAACTTCGGAACAACTATTATTATCCATCTTCACTAGCCTACCAAGCCAAGATTATGGATTAGCGACTAACGATAATGGCGTTATTCTTAAACTTCCTACTATCGATAACCACACACGATTTGAGATCATCACCGACACCGCTAGTGCAATTAAAGTCTGGGACACATTGAAAGAAAAATGCACACCCGTTGGAAAGCCATGTTGGGATTGGCTTGATATTCAGGCAGGCATCCCAGATGTATCAATCAACACACAAGAGCAGTTTGTGCCGCAAATGCTTAATCTCGATATTTTAGATGGTATTAACTTTAAAAAAGGCTGTTATACAGGCCAAGAAATTATCGCCCGCATGCACTATTTAGGTAGTGTAAAGCGTCGTACTTATTTAGCTAAAACTAATGCTGCGATAACAATCGAAGCAGGCGACAAAGTGAAAAATAGCGCGCAAAGCGAAGTTGGGCAAATTGTAAGGGTTGCACCTAACCTTGAAGGTGGTTTTGATGTGCTAGCCGAAATGCGTATTGAAGCAGCTGGCAGTGATGTTACTGTGAATGATTCCCCGCTTACACTTGGCACATTGCCTTATTCACTAGAAAAAACTGATTAAATTACTCAGCAGCGGGTGATTTATCTATTTGGTCGGCGGCGGCAGGTGGATCAATCACCTGATAAAACACTTCATCAGATTTGATCATGCCAAGCTCACTACGCGCCCGTTCTCCTACTGCAGCATAGCCTTTTTTGAGATCACGCACCTCTGCATCAATGGTTTTATTACGCTGCTTATATGTTTCATTCAGCTCTTTTTGCGCATTCACTTTTTGATTAACCTGCCACACTCGCAACCAGCTGCCCTTGCCAAGCCAAAATGGGTATTGCAGCAAGGCAATGATAATCACAAAAATGATGGTCAATACTTTCACTTGTCAGTTAGTACATGCTCACTTAAACAATTGATAAAAAGCGCCAAGGCCAGCATAGCTCGTCGCATCGCCTAGCTCTTCTTCTATACGCAGCAATTGGTTATATTTAGCCACGCGTTCTGAGCGACAAAGCGATCCTGTTTTGATCTGTAGCGCATTGGTTGCGACTGCAATATCAGCAATGGTTGTGTCTTCTGTCTCACCAGAGCGGTGGGAAATAACTGCAGTGTAACCTGCACGTTTTGCCATCTCAATGGTTTCAAAGGTTTCTGTCAGCGTACCAATTTGATTGACCTTAATGAGTACTGAATTAGCTGTCCCACGCTGAATACCCTCGCGTAATATTTTTGTATTCGTCACAAATAAATCGTCACCAACTAATTGTACTGTTTCACCTAAGCGCTGCGTTAATAAATCCCAGCCATCCCAATCAAATTCATCCATCCCGTCTTCAATACTGATGATTGGGTATTTGTCGCATAGTGTCGCTAAATAATCACAGAACTGCTGAGCAGATAATGAGGCACCTTCTGATGCCAATACATATTGTCCATCTTTATAGAACTCGCTACTGGCGCAATCCAAGCCTAAATAAACATCTTTTCCTGGCTCGTAACCTGCTGCTACAATCGCTTCCATAATCAATTGCAGTGCAGATTCATTTGAAGGTAAATCAGGTGCAAAACCACCCTCATCGCCTACCGTCGTCGCTAAGCCTTTAGCACTCAGCGTTTTCTTAAGCTGATGAAAAATCTCAGCACCGCAGCGCAACGCTTCGCGGAAAGTCGGTAGGCCTGCTGGAATAATCATAAACTCTTGAATATCAACCGAGTTATCAGCATGCTCACCACCATTGATGATATTCATCATTGGTGTAGGTAGTTGCATGGCACCTGAGCCACCTAAATAACGATATAAGGGTAAGCCACTTTCTTCCGCGGCTGCGCGTGCACAAGCCATTGAAACTGCCAAAATCGCATTAGCACCTAAGCGGTCTTTATTATCCGTACCATCTAATTCAATAAGCGTTTTATCAATAAAACTTTGCTCTTCACAATCTAAGCCAATAATCGCTTCTGTGATTTCTGTATTGATGTTTTCAACTGCAGTTAGCACACCCTTACCTAAGTAACGTTTTACATCCCCATCACGTAGCTCCGCAGCTTCTTTAGCACCCGTTGAGGCTCCTGATGGCACGGCTGCGCGGCCAATAATGCCACTTTCTAGTAACACATCAGCTTCGACTGTTGGATTACCACGAGAATCCATAATTTCGCGGGCGATAATATCTACAATTGCACTCATACTCTAATCCTTATATTTGAATTTAATTAAATTTTTCCAAATTGCACTATAGCGTTTGTTCAATAAAACCTGCTTTTTTTACTAGTCTATCTAAGTCCACCAATACATGTAACAAATCTTCCATTTTATGTAATGGCCATGCATTAGGGCCATCTGACAGCGCTTTTGATGGCTCAGGATGTGTCTCCATAAATACGCCTGAAATACCACTGGCTACTGCCGCACGCGCCAACACAGGCACATGCTCACGCTGTCCACCACTTTTATCACCTTGCCCACCAGGTTGTTGTACTGAATGCGTCGCATCAAACACCACGGGGCAATCAGTCTCTCGCATAATCGCTAGGCCACGCATATCAGACACTAAAGTATTATAACCAAATGAAGCGCCGCGTTCACACACCATAATATTATCGATGCCACCATTGGCTTCTTTTGCTTTATTCACTACCTGGCGCATATCGCCTGGTGCTAAAAACTGCCCTTTTTTAATATTGACAGGCTTGCCAGATTTGGCACAAGCAACAATAAAATCCGTTTGTCGGCTCAAAAATGCTGGTGTTTGCAATACATCAACAACAGCTGCCACGTGCGGCACTTGTTCTTCTGTATGTACATCAGTTAGCACTGGCACGCCTATTTGACGCTTCACTTCGTCTAATATTTTTAAACCTTCTTCCATGCCAAAACCACGGAATGTCTTGGTAGAACTACGGTTCGCTTTATCGTAAGAAGATTTGTAGATAAACGGCACGCCGACGCGTGCCGCAATTTCTTTAAGTTGCCCTGCTGTTTCAATGGCAAACTCACGTGATTCAATCACACATGGTCCTGCAATTAAAAATAAGGGTTGTGTTAAGCCAACTTCAAAACCGCATAATTTCATTTATTTTTGACCTTTATAATCTAATGCTGCTTGCACATACGCTGTAAATAACGGATGACCTGTGCGTGGATTAGAAGTGAATTCTGGGTGAAATTGACATGCCATAAACCAAGGATGAGCCGCTTGTGGCAATTCAATGATTTCACATAACGCTTCACTAGGTGTACGTGCTGAAACAATCAAGCCCGCAGTTTTTAATTGTTCAACATAATGGTTATTCACCTCATAACGATGTCGGTGACGCTCATTCACTTCTTTACCATAAATGCTAGCTGCTAATGTATCTGCTTCAATTGGGCAACGCTGTGCACCTAGACGCATGGTGCCGCCTAAATCAGAGCTTTCATCTCGCTTTTCTGTCTGGCCCGATGCGTCTTGCCATTCTGTAATCAAACCCACCAGCTTATGTGCGGTATCAGGATTAAATTCAGTACTGTTAGCACCTTGCAAATTAGCAACATTACGTGCAAATTCAATCACCGCTAATTGCATCCCCAAACAAATACCTAGGTAAGGAATTTTGTTTTCACGGGCATATTGAATGGTTTTAATCTTACCTTCAGTTCCACGCTTACCAAAGCCACCTGGAATCAAAATAGCATGCATTGCTTTTAATGCATCTGTACCACTTTTTTCAACATCTTCACTATCAATAAAATGAATTTTTACTTTAGCACTGGTATGAATACCTGCATGCACTAATGCTTCTGTTAATGACTTATAAGACTCTGTTAAATCTACATACTTACCCACAAATGCAATATCGACGGTATGTTTAAGATTAGCCAATGCATTGGTGATATTTTTCCATTCACTTAAATTAGCCGCTTTGGCTAAAATATCCAACTTATGGCAAACAATCTCGTCCATCATTTGCTCGTGTAACAAGCCTGGGATTTTATAAATAGAATCTGAATCAATCGCGCTAATCACAGCTTCAAAAGCAACATTGGTGAATAAAGCGATTTTTCTACGTTCTTCTTCAGGGATATCACGCTCAGCACGGCACAATAAAATATCTGGCTGAATGCCAATTTCACGCAACTCTTTTACTGAATGCTGTGTTGGTTTGGTTTTTAGCTCGCCTGCTGTCGGTATCCACGGCAATAAAGTCAAATGCACATAACACGCATTTTTAGACCCTTCTTCAAAACCCATTTGACGAATCGCTTCTAAAAACGGCAGTGATTCAATATCACCTACTGTACCGCCTATTTCTACAATGGCAACGTCTGCCCCTTCAGCACCTTTTTTAACGTGCGCTTTAATTTCATCCGTAATATGCGGGATCACCTGCACCGTTTTACCCAGATACTCACCACGACGTTCTTTTTTAATGACCGTTTCGTAAATTTGGCCTGTCGTAAAGTTATTACGCTTACTCATGCGCGCACTAATAAAGCGCTCATAATGACCTAGATCTAGATCAGTTTCTGTGCCGTCATCCGTCACAAATACTTCACCATGCTGAAAAGGTGACATCGTGCCCGGGTCAACGTTAATATAAGGATCAAGCTTGAGCATGGTCACTTTAATGCCACGCGATTCGAGAATAGCACCAAGGCTAGCGGCTGCAATGCCTTTACCAAGAGAAGAAACAACACCGCCGGTTACGAATACATATTTGGTCATGAAAAGGCTTTATAAAATATAGTGCAGACGGGAAGTTATTTTACGTTAAAGACGTTACAATCACAATGAAACACGACACGACTTTACAATAAAGTTTTGCAAAAAATAGTTTAGATTTGGGGGAATGTTACTTTGAATAATGAAACCATTAATTGGGCAGCCATTGAAGCCGACCCGCGTTTTATACAACTACACAAAGATAAAAACCGCTTCTTATGGCGCATGATGTTATTTGCGTTGGTTTATTTCTTTTGCTTACCCATTGCAACCGCCTATTTCCAAGACATCTTGCAGATCAAAGTATGGGGCGTGGTTAACATCGGTTTGTTGTTCGCACTCAGTCAATTTGTTGTGGCATGGGCCATCGCTGTTATTTATGCCAAACGTGCCAATGCAGAATTTGATGCGCGCGCAAAAGCATTAACCGATGATGCACACAACATCTCAGCAAATAAAGGCGCCAACGAATGAAATATCAATGGCTCACTATTTTAGTCTTTAGTAGCATTATTGCTGGCACTATGTACATCACTTATTGGGCCAGTCAACGGGTTAAATCTACCAAAGATTTTTACGCTGCTGGCAATAGCATTAGTGGTTTACAAAATGGCTGGGCCATCGCAGGCGATTATCTCTCCGCCGCATCTTTTCTTGGCATTGCTGGCTTAATCTCACTCTATGGTTACGATGGCTTTATGTATTCGGTTGGCTTTCTCATGGGCTATATTGCCGTGTTATTAGTGATTGCCGAGCCTTGTCGCAATATTGGAAAATACACACTAGGTGATATTTTAGCTTTTAGAAACGACCCTAAAAAAACACGTATTATCGCTGCCATTTCTACCATTACCGTCAGCACGTTTTACCTGACGGCACAAATGGTTGGTGGTGGCGTACTCGTTAAAACACTCATTGGTATTGATTACGAAATCAGTGTCGCGGTGGTTGGCACCCTGATGCTAGCTTATGTCGTGTTCGGTGGCATGGTGGCCACCACTTATGTGCAAATCGTCAAAGCAGTTTTATTAGTCACTGCCTCTGTTGTATTAGTCACATTAGTTTGGTTGCCTTATGGCTTTAGCCTACCCGCTTTTTTACAAGCGGTAGTAGACGAACCTAAAGTGCAAGTGCAAGTGGCCAAACTACTGGGTACGGCAGCCAGTACGATGACTACAGAAGAACTCGGCCAACGCTTTTTAGAACCTGGCTTATTTTTAAAAAACCCGATTGACCAAATTAGCTTAGGCATGGCATTAGTCTTTGGTACGGCAGGGTTACCACATATATTGATGCGCTTTTTCACGGTGCCAAATGCACAAGAGGCGCGCAAGTCCGTTGTATGGGCCATGGCCATTATCGGCGGTTTTTTTTTACTAAAACTATTTTTTGGGTTTTGGG
>WASW01054926.1_pt1 | contig 81639 bp, 94 predicted proteins | sample 5698521 | NCBI WGS metagenome assembly WASW01 (sample SAMN11175560, study PRJNA528189) | sponge metagenome | isolation source: marine sponge | host: Leucetta | place: Antarctica: Western Antarctic Peninsula, King George Island | collected 2013-01
AGTTGTTGTATCGTGTGTTGGCTTATAATTGTCACAGAATGTGTTTGATTTCTTTAGTTTGGTTGATGATTTCTAGGAAGCCTTTATTTAACAACGTTTTAGGATACATAATGCCTGAAGATCATTTGATAAAACTAGAAAAACATGAAACAAAAGATATCCATGACAATCACATCAATGGAAGCTTAACAGTCATTTGGAGAGATTGGGATGAAATTATAAAAAATCATCCTAAGATGATATATGTCAGCTCTGTTGATTCAGGTGAAATTAAAGGCCCTCATATACACACTAAACGTGAAAGTTATTTTACTTGTATTCATGGAAAAGTAGTTTTTGTAATTAAAAAGCTAGATGGAACATATGAAGAAATTTTATCAAGTGATGAGAAACCCGTTATGGTTCATGTTCCAAAAAATATTTCTTCTGCACACATGAATTTATCCCCTAATACTTCTAGAATACTAACACTTGCAGACATTGCTTGGAAGCCTAATGATAATGAAATGCAAAATGATCACTTTGATGATTATGATTGGAAAAAGTGGAAAAATATTTCTTAATTATTTACCTTCTCTAACTTGAGATTTTAACAAATCTAAAGATTCATCCAATGTTAAAAATCTATAATTCAAATTATTCGATAATTTTTCTGAACTTAGACATTTATTGGATCCTGTATTGACATCTCTTCCTAATTCTTTGTTAGAAACTGGCTCAATCAATTCAACTGACAATCCTAATGCTTTTGCAATTTTAATACTAAAATCATATCTTGTAATTTGTAATTTGGGTGCAGAGTGAAAAAGTCCACTTTTCTCATGTTTGATTATGTGTAAAATTGATCGTGCAAAATCATCTGCAATAATTGGTGAGCTATACTCATCAGTAATTATTTTGACTTTTTCATTTAAAATTAATTTATTGATTAACCACTGTCCAAAATTTATTGATTTTTTTGAACTTGATTCTATTTTAGCAAGATTATGTGGTAGATAACCATACAAAACACTTGCACGAACAACTACATTAATCGGATTCTCTAAAACAATTTTTTCACTTTCGATTTTAGTCTTTCCGTAATAATTAATTGATTTAGTATGATCTCCTTCTTCATATGGTAATTGTTTGGTTCCATCAAAAACTGAATCAGATGATAATTGGACAAATTTAATTCTCATTTCTTTTGTAATTTGACAAATTTCTTTTACTGATTGAATATTGATTTTTGTTGCTTCATCTGGATATTTTTCACAATAATCTACGTTGTTGATTCCTGCTGTGTTGATTACTGTGTCTGGTTTTATTTTTTCTAAAATATCTCTAATTTCACTTGAGTTGGTAATGTCTAAACTAACACTTTTGATAATTGATGATTTAGGATTTCTATAGTTATAACTTCCAAATATTTCAAAATCATCCTTCGCAGTTTCTACTAGTTTGGAGCCTGTTAATCCCCCTATTCCTATAATGAATAATTTTTTTTTCATATCTATGACTAAATTCACTTTTTCTTATATCATTTGAGTTTAATCACTGATTTTCAGTTCATCATGAAAATCATCCTTTTTTCATAGAAATCTTTAGATTTGCTAATCTTTGTTAATCTTCTGTAATGGGAAATCTTTCATTTAAATTAAAAATTTTAATTAAATCTATGCAAAATTTGAACAATTGGCACATTTTTCCTCTTTTGTACTTTGGTTTAATCAAAAAGGATCATGTTTGGTTCAACACAAAATCTGGAATTAAGATAAAATTAAGATCTGATTTTACTGATTTGGAGACATTTTCTTTAATTTGGTTATTAAAAGAATACAATAAACATGGATTCAAAATTAATAAAAATGATGTAATTGTGGATATTGGTGCTCACATTGGTATGTTTAGTCTTTATGCGAGTCAATATTGTACAAATGGAAAAATTTTATGTTATGAACCATCAATTGAAAATTACAAATTACTACAATACAATATATCACAAAACAATTTAAAAAATATTTTTCCAAATAACCTTGCAATTTCAAATAGTAATGAGACTATAACTCTGTATATCAATCCTGATAATACTGCACATAGTATTTACGACTCTACATCAAATTCTGTTCAAATCAAATCTAGTACATTACAAAATATTTTTGATTTAAATAAATTGGACACATGTGACTATCTTAAATTAGATTGTGAAGGTGCTGAATATGAAATTATAGAGTCATTACCTGATCAATATTTTAAGAAAATTAAACAAATTTACATTGAATATCACTTTAGTGATTCAAAATATAAAATGTTAGAAAATATGATTAAAAAATTAGAACGAATGTCTTTTACGATAATTAAAGAATCTTTAGAACAAGGAATGGGTTCTATTTACGCAGTAAATAAAAATTTTAGAGAGTAGAAAAATAATCGTTCTTTGAAATAAAACGTTCAAATGATGTAAATTTGAATTTTTTCAGTAATTTTTCTAACCTTGTACTAGCTTTTTCTAAATTATGATATGTAATGAAATTATCACTTTTTGATAATGGAATCTTTTTCATATATTCTGGAGTTAATTCCCATGAATGTATGTAAAATGCTGATGGAATTTTCTTATTTTCATTATTTTTGATTGCTTTTTCAATCCATCTGAGAGGAAGTAGACGTATGAAAAATCCCCCTGCAACAGGTATTGAAAAATTAAAAAATTTTCTAGTAAGTAAAGGAAATTCAATTAATTTTCCATTAGGACTATTCCTTTCAAGATCTTTACTTGTAATCTTGTATGGTTTTAATTCAGCATTGGGCATTCCGTATAATTTGGTTTTTGCAGGTACGACACTACTGTCATATTGATAACCATTCTCAACTAATGCGTCAATTGCCCATGCTGATGAATAATTTAATGAAAAAGAAGGGGCTCGAAAACCTTTTGATTTTTTAGAAGTTAATTCACCAAATTTTTTTAATTCATCAACAAACTCTTGTTTATTTTTCATAGAGTCTAATCTATCATGATACATCGTATGAAAAGCAATTTCATGACCTCCTTCTATTATTTTATCCATTAATTCAGGTTTTGCTTCAAGTAATTCCCCTACCATAAAGAATGTGGCGTATGTATCATGTTTTCTAAGTAATTCTAAAATTTTATCGATACCATTAACAACTGAGAGATTATTGTCCTTTTTTGTGATATATTTTTGAATTAATTCTGGATGAAACCATTCTTCAAAATCTATACCTAGTAAATTCATATTTTTATAACTCATTAATGATATTTGAATATAAATTTGCACAAATATTGATATGATATACCCCTAAAACAAAGTAATGAAAATATCATTATGGGAAGATACTGAAGATGAAAAACAAGCAATTCTTAATTTAACTAAAGAAACATTTGGTGATGTCGAAATTAACAATCCTTTATATTTTGATTGGCAATATAGAGATAATCCAAATGGGAAAGCTTTAGTTTTACTAGCTCGTGATGATTCAAATAATCTAATTGTTGGAACTAATACAATTGTTCCAATGAAATTAATTGTTGATGATGAAATAATCACATCCTCACTTGCATCTAATGTTCAGGTTCATTCTGATTATCGAAAAAAAGGAATTTTTTCAAAACTTCTTTTATCAATGCCTAAATTTGCACTTGCTAATAATATCAATTCTTTTTTTGGGATACCTAATGATAATTCATTTAAAGCATTCATTAACCATGGTTCAATTGAAATTACACATTTACCACTTTTGATAAAACCAATAAAATTATCTAAATATTTTACTTCTCCAATAAAACAAATTCTAAAACCGTTTGATATTTTTTGGAAACATACGAGTACTTTTCCTGATATAGAGGAACTTGATGGCAATTTTGATGATTCTTTTGAAAATCTTGCAAGGAAAACAAGTAAACGTGTTTCTGTTACGAATAGTAGAAAGAAAGAATTTTTAAATTGGAGATACAAAAATCATCCAACACGAAAATACCAAATTTTTACTCTTAAAACAAACAATGAACTAATTGGATATATTATTACAAAAATACACTATATTGGAAAAAAGAAGATTGGTGTTATTCTTGATTATATGGTGAATTCTGATTATAACGATAAAATACAACTAAAAAGTCTAATTCATAAGGCAATTTCTGATTTTTGGGAGCATGATGTTTCTGTAGCAATTACAACTAGTAGAAATGGATTATTAGAAAATGAATTATTACGAAGTTGTGGATTTTTCACTGCTCCTTCATTTTTAAAACCAGTTTCACTTCATTTTATTGTTCAAACATATGATGATGATATACAGCATGCAAAATTAAAGAAATTTGAGAATTGGTTTTTTGTTTTTGGGGATTATGATATTTTTTAATATATAATTAATCAGAATTTGGTTTAATCAAAATTTTTCCAAAAACCCCTTTACCTTTTAGCATTTTAGTATGAGCCTCTGTAGCTTGTTCCAAAGAATATACAGAATCAATAATAGATTTGATTTTACCTTGAGACATCCAGTAAAAACATTCTTCAAGTTCTGCCTTGGTACCTGTTGTAGAACCTAAAATATTAATTCCCTTGAAGAACACATGTCTAAGATCAGTTTTTGCATCATATCCGGTTGTTGCACCACATGTAACAATAGTTCCACCATAATTTAACAAAGTTAATTCTTTGTTCCAATGAGTACCACCAATATGTTCAAAGATAACATCAACTCCAGGTACATCTCCTAAGGGTTTAGGAATTTTTTTAGCAATTGATCTTACTTCTTTATGCCAATCCTCTTTTCTATGATCAACAGCATAGTCAGCCCCAAGTTCCAATAATTTTTCTAATTTATTAGGACTAGCAGTAGCAATTACGGTACATCCAAAAAGTTTAGCAATTTGAATTCCAAAAGTTCCAATGCCTGAACTACCGCCCATGATCAGTACTACTTGTCCAGGTTGAATTTTTGCTCTTCCAACTAACATGTGCCAAGATGACAACAAAGTAGTTGATCCAGCTGCTGCTTCATCATAAGAAACACCTTCTGGTATTTTTGTCACACTAAATTCAGGTAAATGTGTAAATTCACAATATCCACCCCAAAGTGGTCCAGTCTCAAATCCAAAAATTGTTCTCTTTGTACAATCATATTCTCGTCCATTAGTACATGCTTTACAAACTCTACATGAAATGATCGGACGAGAAACTACTCTATCCCCTATTTTGATATTTTTTACATCACTACCTACTTCAGTTACTTTCCCTGCAGCATCAGTACCAGAAATGTGTGGTAATGGAACAGGAACTGGTTGACCTCTCATTCCCCAAATATCATCATAATTAAGGGCGGCTGCTTTTACTTTGAAAACAATTTCATTGGATTTTGGTTTAGGAACTGGAATTTCTTTAATTTTTAAAATTTTAGAAAAATCGTCGTCAGTTGTATATTCATCATATACTAGTGCCTTCACGATTTTTCTAATTTTTAGGGATATATGATTTGTTAGGATCTTTTACACATCCAACTATAATTATTGTAAGAAAAATTAGATTGTGTTTAATGATTTATTATTTTCTGAAAATAAAACAGCATCCATTGAAGAGTGCATGATTAAGGATAAAACATACCTGAAAATATTGATTGATAAAGTAATTTCTGATTTTTGGAAGCATGCAAAATTAAAGAAATTTAAGAATTAGTTTTTTTTGGAGATTGTTATATTTTTAATCTATATAAAATATTTAACAATTTTACTGAGATTTGATATAATTTTATTAAAAATTTTTGCAGATAAGCCATTTGAAACTTGATCTGGGATAAATATTTCATTTGGCATTCTTTTTATAAATTCTGAATCTAAAATTATTTTTTTGTTCTCTATTTCATGATATTTTTTATTTATATGATTTAAATTTTTTAAAATATCTTTGTAAGCGGTAAATTTCATTTTTGTAAATCCTTTTGAAATATAAAATATTAGCATCATTATTTCTACTAATATTAGAGCTGGTAACATTTTATAAAATGTCTTTTTTGAATAGTGAGTTAGTAGACAATAATGTCTATTACGTTCTAACCAATAGAATTTTTTTGCACTCCATTTGTAATTATAACTTCCAGCATGATAAATTTTTGATTTTGGAGCATAAAATGATTTAATTCCTAATTGAGCTGCTCTCCATCCTAAATCTAAATCATCATGATACAAGAAAATAAACGGATCAAAAAACCCAATTTTTTTTATAATTTCTGTTTTTGTAAAAAGACATGCACCTGACGCGTAACCTATTTCACATGATTCATCATATTGGGCATTATCTGGGATCCCTCTACCTTTTGCATAACCAAAACCAAATATTTGCAACATATTTCCTCCACTTTCAATCAAATTATCTTTAAATGCCATAATTTTTGGCTGATAAAGTCCGTCCCCAAATAATTCATACGCATTAAATAATTCTTCTAACCAATTGGGCTCTACTTTGGTATCTGGATTTAAAACAACAATGAATTGACCTTCAGCATTTCTTATTCCTACATTATTTCCTTCACAATAGCCTAGATTCTCTTTATTTTCTATCAAATTAATTTGTGGAAATTTTTCTTTACATTTTTGATGACTATTGTCTGTAGAAATATTGTCAACGACAATCACCTCAAATTTGTGAGTTTGAGTTTTGTATATTGATTCTACACAATCAAGTAGTAAATCTCCTGCATTGTAGTTTAGTACAACAATACTAGTCAATCTTTCTTTATACTTAGACATTTTAGATTTCCATCATTATTCATGTGATCATATAATTAAAAATTACATTTAACTTAATTATCCTTCTCATGATTATTTTGTATTATTCATTCTATTTATTAAAACCACGTCAAGAATTTTTCATTAATCGTAAACATCTAACGTAGAGATTTTATTTAGGATAATTGTAAAGGACTAGATGCAAGAAATAATTAGTTTTATTGATAATATTGATAATTTTAGCTTAGAACATATTAAAAAATTAAAGTCTTCAAATATATTTTCATTTAATATATTCACTCATAAGTTTTTAGAAGATAAGAAAATTGAACATCAAATTGCAGAAAATTATCTCAAAAATGACGATCGTGAAAAAATTTTTGAATACACTATAAATTTATGGAAATGGTATGACAATGATTTTTTTAAAGGAAAATTTGAATTTAAAAATATTAGTTTATTATCTATTGCAGATACTTCTGAATTTCATCAAATGTTAATTAGAGAAATTTTTAATTTTTTTGTCATCAAAAGAATCATAGAAATTGAACATCCAAAAAAAATTATTCTTTCATCACATTTTGCCAAAATTGTCAAGCAAATAGATAATAAAATTTTATTAGAAATATCTGATGAACGAGAACATGATTTTCATATGCAATGGGAAAAAATACCGCTTCGTTTTAATGTTTTAAATCATCCAATTTCCATTCCAATTTCTCGTAAAAGATTTAATCAATTTAAAAAAATCTTTGAATTTATTATAGGCAATCTATTTGGATTGTGGCAAAATTTTAAAAATAAAAAACCAAGTATTTTATTCTTAGAATTTAATCCTGCACAATATCCAACATTACTTGATAATTTAAAAAATTTTAATGGTAACATTATTTTTTTTAATAGAAGAAGACCTGCTGGATGGAATTTTTCATCAATTAACATATTAAGAAAAAATAATATTAAATTAATTTCTTCTGAACTAAGTATTTCTAAAAAAGACAAAATGAAAATAGATTCATCTGTGGATTTTTTTAGAAAAAAACTTAATGAATTATGGCTTAATGAATCAATTTTTCATGATATTTTTAAAATTGAAGAAAATTCTTTTTGGCCAATCATATCAGATATATTATTTCATACTTATGAGCAACGAATAACTGAATATCTACAATTAATTCAAACAAGTAAAAAACTTTTTTCTGAGTTAAATATCAAATGTATAATTTCATTAAATGTTTTAGGAGAAACAGAAAAAACAATTTTAGCCACAAATAACAAAAAATCACCATCTATTCTTTTAGAACATGGAGCGTCAAATTTTTTACCAATAATTTCAAAATATGATTTTGTTGTCCAATTTCCAGATAAAATTGCATTATGGGGTGATATTCAAAATGAATATCTTTCTAACAGTAAAAAAATTCCTAAAGATAAGATTTTCGTTACTGGAAGTCCACGCCATGAAGATTTTTTTAATGCAACAAAATCTAGCAATACAAATTCTGAAAAAATTATTTTAATTACCCCTCAAGGTCTTACTGAATTTCATGGCAATGTTGATACTAACACTTACTTACGATTAGAAAAATTATTAATAAAAATTTTTGAAATCACTAATAAGTTATCCAATGTAAAAGTGATCGTTAAAATGCATCCTACATTGGATCCAGTAAATGCATATGTTAAAACATTAATTCATAAACTAAATCCAAATATTCAAATTTTTCAACTTGAATCTGTTTTAGATGTAATTAATTCATGTGATGTATTGTTAAACATTCACAATGAACTTTTTCCATCTACAATACTTTATGAGGCATTAATTTTGAATAAACCTGTAATTAATATCAAAATGATGGATGAAGAATATCAATTTGAGCTCATGAAATCTAATGCTGTTTTATCAATTTCTGATAATGATGAACTTGAAGAATCAATAAAAAAAATTCTTTTTGATAACAATTTCAGATCTCAATTGATCATGAATGGACAAAAACATCTTAAAAGATATTTTAGTCATCATCTAACTGCTTCAGAAAAATTAGCTGATATTTTAATGACTTATGACAAAAAATAATATTTTATAATATAAAATTTATTTTAAAAGTTTTCATCAAACTTAAATAACTATTAATTGACATTATGATATTGAAAACAAATTTCAAAGATGATAAAAAAGAAATAACAAAAATTGATTCTTCAAATCAGCAAAAAGATCTTTCACCTGAAGAATTTGAAAAATTTATCATAGATTCTGGAGGAAAAGGTTCCTTTATGGTATATAGATCTATAAAAAAAGATGATGAATTAGGTATAGACGAGTTATAACTTTTCTAAAATGTCTGCCTATAATACAGATTCCAATTTACAAAATTCTATTGAAAATATTATGAAAAATTTGCATAATGAATCTTATAATGAATGGGTAACTAACTTTGCTTTAAATTTACCAGATATTTGGAACGAGAAATCCGCTACCCGTCTAAAACCAAATATTGATCCAGATAATCAATCTGAAATACATTCATCTATTGTGATAGGACGTGGACCGTCGTTAAAAAAAAATAAACATTTGGAATTGTTGGCAAATAGTGATTATGATGGTTCTATAGTATGTAGTGATGGAGCTCTTATCTCTGTTTTAGAATCTGGAATAACTCCAGATAAATTTAAGAAATTTTATGTAGTTACAATTGATCCCTATTCATATGCTAAAAAATTTTATGATGCTGAGATTGTTAAAAAATTTGGTTCTAAAATAAATGGACTTTTTACGGTTATTTCAAATCATGATGCAGTAAATTCTGCAAGAAAAGCAGGAATTAATATTCATTGGATTCATTCATTGTTTGATTATGATGAAGGCCAAAAATCATTTAATCATATATCTGCTTTAATGGTTAGGGCTAAAAATCATACTGATGGTTTACCTGCATTGCAAACTGGAGGTAATGTTGGAACATCATCATGGTTTGTATCATGGAAAATTCTTATGTGTAATGTTGTAACGCTAATTGGAATTAATCATAGTTGGGAAGAAGATGATTCATTTGAAAAAATAATTACTCATGGAAGAATCACCGATCCAGATAGAAAACATGAATCAGTAAATATTGATAAAACTTCTCCATCATTTGAAAAATTATTTAAAAAGGTACATAATCCTGAATTTAATTGTAATTGTATTGTTGATCCTATCTTTCAGTTTTATAGTTCTGCACTAAAAGAATTCATCTCACGTTCTCCTTCATGGTTAAAAACTATCAATGCTACAGAAGGGGGTGTGATATTCGGTGATAGAATTAATTGTATGAAATTTAAAGATTTTCTTCAAAAATATCACCATTAAAAATTAAAAAATGATGGGCTGATTTAAATATCTGATAAATCCTTTTAGAAAAGTTGAAAGTATTATTAATTGTTCCAGAAATTCGTTTAGATACTGCCCCCAACCATTTTCCATTTTGGGCTGGTATTTTAGCTGCAATTGTTGAACAAAAGGGTGGACAAGTAGGAATTCTTGACCTAAATACTCTTAGAGCAAATTATGATCATATCCAAGTTCCACTTGATGTAATAGCTAAAGAGATATCTTCTGAAAAATGGGATATTATTGGAATTGGAGGATTAACTACAACATATTCTAGAATAAAACAACTATCTCCTATAATAAAAAAATATGCTCCAGACTCTCTTTTTGTAGGTGGCGGTGGATGGAGTACTTACAATCCAACTGAAATCTTAGAATTACTCCCACAATTAGATATGATTGTAATTGGTGAAGGAGAAGAAACTTTTGCTGAACTTTATGATCAAATCAATAACGGAACAAAAGATTTTGAAAAAGTAAATGGATTATGTATTCGAGATAAAACACTAGGTTACAAATTTACTGCTCCACGTGCACTTATTTCAGATCTAAATACAGTCCCATATCCTGCATATGATCTAATGGAAACAGAAATTTATTTCAGATCCTCATCCATACCTCTATCTGTAGATAGCTATAATTCAAAAAGACGAGCTTCAACAGTTTGGGAAAGAGGCTGTCCAAGAGGTTGTACTTTTTGTTCACATAATGGAATGTCAAGAATTGATTTGCAGAATATTTATGGTGAAGGAGATCGAAAAGCAGGTGAAAAATTAGTTAGAATTTCAGATAAAGAAAATGATACTTTTCAATTACCTGCCAGGTGGCCTACTCCCGAATATGCTGTAAATAATATAAAATTATTAATAGAAAAATTTGATGTTGACTTCATTTCAATTTTAGATGAAAACATGACAAGTAACTTGAAATGGACTCAAGAATTTTGTGATTTATATGTTAAAGAAGGATTAGATAAAGTTCTAAAATGGGGAACATTGGGTGATGCACCAAGTGTTGCCGTAAAACCAGAAATAATTCCTATTATGAGAGATTCAGGTTGTTCCTATATTTCATTTGGATTTGAGTCAGCATCAGATAAAGTATTAAATGAAGATATACAAAAAGGACAATTACGTTCACATTTACAAAAAACAATTGATACTTTAAAAGATGCAAAGATGACACCAATTACAACTTTTATGATTGGTAATATGCATGAAAATATTAACGATTTAATGGAAACTGTAGATTTTTGGATTCAAAATGGTGCAGAAATTGATCCGTTTATTTGTACACCATATGTGGGTAGTCCAATTTTTTATAACAATAAAAATTATTTGTTACAACAATATGATACCAAATTAAAATTGATAGCAAATGGAACATCTACAGTGGATGAAAAAACTCTACATAAATGGGAAATGGCTGCCTTAGATAAATTTATGACAGAATGTGGAGATGCAACTCAATATACTGCAACAGTAAGTCAATATTTCACTATTCCAGAATTATTTGCACTAAAAGAATTCATGTACAAGCATGATACAACAAGAATGTTACAAATGGCCCACCAAAAATATGATGAAACTGGATTAGAACAGTGGAAACATGATGAAAAATGGAAGAAATATTGTGAAGTTTGTAAAGCTAAAGAAGAATTATCATTATTAGTTTTGCATAATTGACATATTAAGGGAAATTTGATACACTAAATGACTGATATAAAAAATTGGAAAATCCCTTTATACAAAATTTACACGGATGATGAAGATGTTAATTTAATCACAAAAATAATTAAAAGAGGTTCTTCATGGGCATTAGGACCAGAAATTGAAGAATTTGAGGATTTAATAAAAAACTATGTTGATGCTGATTATTGTTTAACTTTAAATTCTGGAACTTCTGCTTTACATGCTTCATTATTAGCATATGATATACGTAAAGACGATGAAGTAATTGTACCATCTTTTTCATTTATTGCAACAGCTAATGCTGTTCTTTTTGTTGATGCCAAACCTAAATTTGTCGATATAGAAGAAGACACATTTGGATTAGATCCACAATCAATTTTAGAAAATATAACTACAAAAACTAAATCAATAATCCCAATGGATTATGGCGGTCAAGGATGTAAAATATTTGACATCAAAAAAATCGCTGAAGATAAAAATTTGACTTTAATTGAAGATGGAGCAGAATGTTTAGGGTCATCTATAAATGGAAAAAAAATTGGTAGTATATCTGATTGTACAATTTTTAGTTTTTGTGGAAATAAAGTTTTAACAACTGGTGAAGGGGGCGCTATCACAACTAATTCAAAAGAAGTTTATGAAAAAATTAAGCTAATTCGTTCTCATGGTCGTGTTGATACTTCTGATTATTTTAGTAACCCTTCATCTTCTCAGTATGTTGGATTGGGTTATAATTGGAGAATGTCGTCATTAACTGCGGCGTTGGGTATTTCTCAATTACAAAAACTTGATAAAATTATTAAAATGAGAAAAGAAAATGCACAGTATCTCTCTAAAAATCTTTCAAAAATTTCCCAGATTAAAGTTCCTAACATACTTGATGGCCACGATCATATCTATCAAATGTATACCATACTACTTGAAACTAAGAAAATTAGAGACGATTTACATAATTTTCTAATTGAAAAAGAAATTTTTTCAAAAGTCTATTTTTATCCTATACATAAAACTAAATTCTATACTAAATTTAATCCAACTACTACTTTGTCTGTAACTGAAATGATATCAAATCAAGCCTTAACAATTCCATTATACCCAAATATGACGAAAGAAGAAAAAGAGTACCTTATTAATTCAATAACAGAATTTTTTGATTTTCTGTAACTTGTTAATGAGAATATTGATGAATTATCCACATGTTATCTTTTTCTTGAGCATTAATCTTTTCTTCTTGAGTAATAAGAATTTCATTTATTTTTTCACCTTGTCTCATACCTATGATTTTATGCTTCTTTGAAATTTTCGAAGCTAAATCTTTTATTTTATATGATTTCATTTTTGGAACAAAAATTTCACCATGATTTATCCTGGGAATACATTTGATAATGAAGTCAGCTGCTTCATCTACGTGAAAAAAATATCTCTTCATTTTAGGATCTGTAATGGATAAAGGTTTGTTATTTTTTTTCTCATCATCCCAAATCTCAAATACATTACCTCTTGTTTCTATAATATTTCCAAGACGTACTGATGCAAATTTAGTTTGATCAATATGAACTCCAGCCCAACTTGTTAATCTTTCACAAATTTGTTTTGTTGTACCGTATAATGTCGTAGCTTCAGCGGCTTTGTCTGTACTAATATTTAAAAACCGTTTTGGTTTATTATTCATCGACATTTTTAATAAATTTATCATACCTTGAACATTGGTGTCTATTGTTTCAATTGGATTAAATTCAGAAATTTCAATATTTTTAATTGCAGCAAGATGTAATATGATGTCTACTTTATGACCTGCCATTTCAATTCTTTCTTTGTCAGTGATACTTCCGAGAAGTAATCTTAGTCGCTTATCATTAATTGATCGATTTAATCTAAAGAGAGCATGTTCATCAATATCTAAAACTCTGATTGTTTTAACTGGAAATTCAAGGATTTTTTTTACTAAGACTAAACCTATACTGCCAGCACCACCAGTAACAAGAATTGTCTTATTCTTTAGTTCCTTTGTAAGAATAGTTTTTATTTTTTTATCCATGATGATAATTTGAAATTATTAATTTCAATAATTGATTTTTTGTTTTTGTGAATATTAACTCTTTCTTAATATTATATGGCTTATTTTCGTTAATCTATTGTAATTTAGACTTTTTTTATGAAAATTCCTATATTTTGAATCTCTTTTAATTATAATGTCATATGAAAGCTAATATCGAACATTTTTTCTTAAAATGTATTGAAAGTGTTAGTTGTAGGATATGGTTCTATTGGTAAACGTCATATAGAAAATCTTTCTAAATTAAAAAATATAGAAATAATTGTTTGTACCAAAAGAAAATACGATAAATTTCTTAAACAAAAGAAATGTAAAATCTATACATCATTAGTTGATTCTGTAAAAGAAAGTCCAACATTTGCTATAGTTGCAAATGAAACACAATTTCATATAAAAACTGCTTTATTTTTAGCACGTTTTAATATTCACATGCTAATTGAAAAACCACTTTCATATTCGTTAACTGGAATTAATAAATTGCTTACTGTTGTTAAAAAAAAGAAATTAATCGTATTGGTAGGATGTAATTTACGATTTCATCCATCATTAGAATTAATGAGAAATATGATTTTACAAGGAGATTTAGGACGAATAATTTCTGTTCATGTCGAAAATGGTTCTTTTCTACCCGACTGGCATCCACATGAAAATTATAAAAATAGTTATGCTACAAGAAATGATTTAGGAGGAGGAGCTGTCTTAACTTGTATTCATGAAATTGATTATTTGTATTGGTTTTTTGGAAGTGTTCATGAAGTTTTGTCAATCACCGGTAAATTCAGTGATCTTAAGACTAAATCTGAAGATCTATCTGCTATGATTTTAAAATTTAAAAATAATGTTATAGCTGAAACACATCTTGATTATTTTCAACAACCTAGTGCAAGAAATTGTAAAATTATTGGTACTAAAGGTACTCTAACTTGGGATATTGAATCTAATATTGTAAAACATTACAATATAAAAAATAAAAAGTGGGTTGAAAAGTTTAAACCAAAAAATTATGATTTTAATACAACTTACATACAAGAGTTAATTCATATCATTGAGTGTATTAATGGTAAAACTAAACCTATCAATGATCTAAAAGATGGAATTTATACATTAAAAGTTGCCCTTACTGTGAAAAAATCATCAAAACTTAAAAAAACACTGTTGGTAAATAAATAAAATGACTTTTAACAATGAATTGTTCAGTTTAAAAGATAAAACTGTTCTACTTACAGGTTCTGCAGGTAGACTCGGAACTAGATTTGCACATGTATTGAGTGGTGCTGGAGCTAATGTAATTTTAGTTGACATTGACAAAACTTCTAACAAAAAACTTGAACATGAATTAATTTTACAATATAAAACAAAACCAACTGCTTTTTGTGTTGATATTAGTAAACAAACCGAAATGAAACAATTAATAAAAAAAATAATGTCAAAATATGCAAAAATTGATATTTTAATTAATAATGCTCATTTTGTTCCAAGAACTCATCCAAAACGTGATGCATCATTTGAAGATTATCCATTAGATTTATGGGATAAAACAACATCAGTTAATTTGAGAGCACTTTTTCTTTGCTGTCAAGAAATTGGGCGTGTTATGTTGAAACAAAAAAAAGGTGTTGTAATTAACATTTCATCTATTTACGGAATTACTGGTGCTGATCAAAGAATTTATGGTAAAAGTAGATTAAACTCTCCTGCGTTTTATGCTGCCACAAAAGGTGCAATGGTAAATTTCTCTAGATATCTTGCAGCTTATTGGCAAGGAAAGAATATTCGTGTAAACACCCTTACACTTGGCGGTGTTTTTGATGAAAAATTACACAAAGATAAAAATTTTGTAAAAAATTATTCTAAAAAAACAATTCTTGGAAGAATGGCAAATAAAGAAGATTATGATGGTGCTTTACTTTTTCTTGCTTCTGATGCATCATCATACGTAACTGGAATTAATTTGGTTGTGGATGGTGGATGGACTGCATGGTAATTGTTCATTCAAGATAAATTAATTTTTTTAGATGCTATCATTTCTGCAACTTGAAATTCAAATTCTGTATCAATCATAAATCCTGTTTCGGGTGGAATTTCATACGGTAATATTTTTGGCATTTGCCATTTTTTATATTCTAACAATCTGTTTACATTGATTGCAAATAATCCATTTAATTGATAAACTATTGGAGCTGTTTGTCTACTTTTAATTTTTGTTTTAATTTTTTTAGAATATTCTAAAAATCCACTAGAATTAATTTCCATCATATTGAAATATGGATTATGATGTTGTCTATAAACACCATACACTGCATCACATTTTTTTCTTTTTAGTAGATTTATTGTTCCTAAAATATCCTTGTTACGAATAAATGGTACTGTACAATCACGGTTAACAAGAATATCAATCTTATAACCTAAAGATTTTAGATTATTAATTCCATGTAATATCACTTCATACATACCAGCATTATCCGTAGCTAATTTCTTCGGACGCATAAATGGAACTTCAGCTCCATATTTCTTTGCAATTCTAGCAATTTCTTCATTATCTGTAGATACTATCACATCACAAAACATTTTTGAGTTTAACGCAGATTCAATCGTGTAAGCAATTAGTGGTTTACCATTTAATAATCTGATATTCTTTTTTGGAACTCCTTTTGATCCTCCACGTGCACCAATAAAACAAATTGATTTCATTATTAAAAATCCAAGTAAACTCTTGTATTATGTTTTTATTTTCTCAAAAAGTCGAATTAATCTTACAATCTCTTTCATTTGATTGTAATCAAAACTAACACTATTATCTACAAAATTTTTGGTTTTACTGGATGTTATGTGTATCTCAATGATATCTGCACCTAAAATGGCAGCAGATACAGGCGCAATAATTTGTGGACAATGATTTGAAAATCCATTAAATTTTTTTAATTCTGAAAAATCTAGATCTTCTAAATTACATGGATATTTGGGAATACAGTATAGCCATTTTATTTTAGGATTATTACACAATTCAGAATTTTCCAATGGATGTTGACTACTAATGATGATCTCTTTACCTGTTCCTAAAGCTTTCTTGACAAGCTCTGTGGTTTTATTTTCTAACAACTGTCTACTATCAAATTCTCGTATTTTGAATCTTTTTACATATGGATCAAGAAAATCAATTGCTTCTATGTACATTGGAGTACAAAACCATTCTATTCCTACTGTTTGTGATAATTCATTAATCTTTTTAATATTTGATTCTGAAACTGACGTTTTGATCAATCTCTCATATTCTGGATGATCACCTATGATATTTTTGTTAAAAGACTGAAATTTTATTGCATCACAACCAGAATTCTTCGCATAATTCATCATCTCTTCCAAAAGCGTAAAATCACCATCCCAATTCACACCAATTTCAGCAACGATGAAACTCATGGTTTGCTTGCTCTTGTCTGATATAATAATTTATTAAGTTTGATTATAAATGCGCATAAAATTTTTGTATTTAACTTTAAAACAATGTAAATATAATATTGATTAGATGTCTTCAATCATTGCAAGATTTATTGAAACAGTAGATAATGATAAATTAAAAATTTTTTATGATTTAGCTTATGGTAAAAAACACATACTAAATAACATAATTCATCATAATTGGCAATTCAAAGATAATCCATTTAACAGACTAGAAAAAAAATCTATTGTTGTAACTGAAAATGATTCTGAAATTTCTTCACATTTGGGTATTTTTCCTGTAGAATTGAAGGTTTTCAACATGATTAAAAGTGCTATATGGCATATTTCATTTTACACCTTAGAAAATTATAGAGGTGCAGGTTTAGGTTCTAAAGCATTAGAGTACAGTTCATTCTTTTTTGATTTTACAATGGTCCTAAGTGGTTCTGACGGTACAAAGAAAATTTACTTAAATCAAGGAGGAAAAGCTTTTGGTGATCTAAATAGATATGTTGGAATTTTAGATAAAAATCGATTAGAAAACTATGTTGGAAATAAAATACAAAAAGATCAGATATCTTTAGAAAACAAGTCCAAATTAAAATTTGATAAAATTAAATATCTAGATAATTCATATGATATTTTTTGGGAGAAAGCAAAAAATAGATATCCTATAACGGTTAATCGAACCAAACAATATCTTCAATGGAGATATCTTGAACACCCTCTGATACAATATCATTTTATGTTGTTAAAAAATGACAATAAAATTTTAGGATATGTCGTTTTAAGATTTGAAGATAATAATGAAGAATTGAAAGCTGTAAGAATAGTTGATATGATAGTTTTAGAGAATTATGATGATGCTATAATACAACAAATAGTTAATTATTGCATAAACAAAGCTGATTTTATAGATTTTTTCTGTACCGGAAATTTTTATAAAATAAGTTTTGAAAAAAATGGATTTTTCAATAACCTGATTGAAGATATGAGAATACCTACCGTGTTTAATCCAATAGATCTAAATCGTAGACCCGACATAAACTTCTTTTATAAACAATCAAATCTTAACTCATTTTATGGTGAATCACTTAATGAAATTAATAATTGGTATTTAGTTAAGGGGGATTCCGATCAAGATAGAGCCAACATAATGCAATAATTTTATTATCTATCAAGCAAGTGCAATACTGTAACCGTGAATTCTTGTAAAATCATCATGTATCATTATGTAAGACCGTTGAAACAGAGTAAATATCCAGAAATTAAAGGTCTTGAAGTTAAAAGATTTTTGAGCCAAATTGAGTATTTCAAGAATAATTTTCATTTTATAACCGTTGAACATCTTCTTGATTGTATTTATGAGGAAAAACAATTACCTGAAAAATCTGTATTGTTAACATTTGATGATGGCTTTAAAGATCATTATTCTCACGTGTTTCCTATTTTAAAAAAATATCAAATTCAAGGTTCATTTTTTCCACCTGCAAAACCAATTGAAGAAAAAATAGTGCTTGATGTTCATAAAATTCATTTTATCCTTGCAAGTACTATTAACAAACATGAAATTGTAAAGGAAATTTTTTAATTTAATTAATCTGTATGGAAAAGAACATGGTTTACAACGGCCAGAATTATATTATTTGAATTTGGCAGTGGCCACTAGATTTGACACAAAAGACGTTATTTTTATCAAGAGAATTCTCCAGAGAGATTTACCAAACCAAGTTAGAAAAATAATTACAGATTATTTATTTGAAAAGTTTGTGAAACAGGATAGCGAGTCGTTTTCTGAGGAATTATATTTATCCTTTGAAGAAATAAAAGAAATGCAAGACGGTGGAATGTATTTTGGTTCACATACATATGCTCATGAATGGTTATCTTACCTATCTGATGAACAATTGGATTTAGAAATAAGAAAAAGTCTAGGTTTTTACTCTAAAATCAATGGAAATTTTGATAACTTGATAATGTGTTATCCTTATGGAAATTATGATAATAGAACTATACAGATATTAAAAAATAATAGATTCAAAGCTGCCCTTACTACAAAAGTAGAAGATGCAATTATTACAAATTCAAATGCTTTTTCACTTCAAAGATATGATACAAATGATTTTCCACAAAAGATAAATTAATGTTATAAAAAAGAGAAAATGTTAGATTTGATAACCCATGACCAAGTAGAAAAATTCCATAAAAATGGATATGTAATATTAAAAAAAATTTTTAACGATAAAGAATTAGATGATTTTAAACAATCATTATTGTGTTTGGTGAAAAATACTTTAAAAAAAGCATCAGAGAAGTATGATCATATTAGTCCAAATGAATTTGATGGTGTGGAATTAGATGATGGAATTATAAAATTAGAACAAACGGATACTGCTTTTATAGCCGACATTTATGATACTATTCCCAATCTGCCATCGTTTATGAGATTAATTGCAAAACATGAGATTTCAAAATTTGTTAATATGATTTTTGAAAAAGAAGAAAACCATCCATTATTCACGTTTACATCTAGATGTAGAATTGATCCTCCAAGAGTTACAAGAAGAAAAACAGATTGGCACCAAGAAATTTTCTACACAATTCCAAAAAGTGAATTTGTACAAACTTGGGGGCCATTGATTAGAGATATTAAAAAAGAAATGGTGGTATTGAAGTATGTATAGGTAGTCATAAAGAAGGAATTGCAACACAGTCATATAACAAAACACAAAGTGTTCCAACTCCATTTACCATAGAAGATCATATAATTGAAAAATACAAAAAGACTACACTTGAATTAGAATTAGGAGACTTGATGATCTTTAGTCCCAAGCTTTTTCATCGTTCTGGTACAAATATCAGTAAGCATGTACGTTATACTAGTGTTGGAATGTTTCATAATACTGAATTCTCAACATTTAGACCACCACAACCTGGCTTTACATATAAAGAAAGTAGTCCTATTGAATACTATGATGAAGTTTTTAAAGCCACCGATTAATATTTTAAAATAATACATTTTTTTAAAACCTTCTAAATATATGAGATTAAATACATCACTTTGTATACAGTATCATGAAATATTGCTCAAAATGTTTAATGCCTGATACACGCCCTGGTTTAATTTTTGACACTAATGGCATATGTTCTGCTTGTCTTAATTATGAAAAACAAAAAGACACTGATTGGAATAATAGACTACAAGAACTTAGAGATCTATGTGACCGTCATAGAGGTTGTAATGGTAATGGGCCTGATTGTGCAATAGCAGTTTCTGGTGGAAAAGATTCACATTTTCAGGTTTACATGATGAAAGAAGTAATGAAAATGAATCCTATTCTCATAAGTGTAGGAAATATGGATTGGACTGAAATAGGAAGAAAAAATTTAGAAAATCTGTCTGATGCATTCAGTTGTGAAATAATTCAACTTCAACCTAATTGGAATATAACTAGAATCTTGACTAGAAAAGCATTTGAAGAAATTGGACAACCTTCTTGGTACATGGATTCACTGATGTATGCATATCCATATAAAATGGCTATGCATCTTGGAGTCAAACTTTTAGTTTATGGTGAAGATGTAAATTATACATATGGTGGTAAATTCAAAGAAGAAAACCCATCTGCAATGTCACAACCCTCCAATGATGTTGTAAAACCGTATTGGGACAAATGGCTTACTGACGGTCAATTGTCTGAACAAGACATATCTTCTGCGAGAGCTCCAACGATAGAACAATGTAACGAATTTGGATTAGAACCAATTTATCTAAGTTATTTTGTTCCCTGGAATTCTGTTCATAATTATGAGGTAGCAAAAAAATGGGGGTTTAGACATTTAGGACATGAATATGAGCGAGAAGGTTCAATCGATAACTATGACCAAATTGATTCATTAAGCTATTTACTTAACCCTTATCTAAAATATCTAAAATTTGCTCATTCAGTAGCTACTGATAATGCATCTCGTTGGATACGATACGGATTAAAGACCAGGGAAGAAATGATTACAATTGTAGAAGAAACTGATAAGAAATTAGATCAGGGGATTGTAGATAAATTTTGTGAATTTATTAAAATATCTCCAAAAGAATTTTGGAAAATTATGGATAAGTGGTATAATCCTGCATTTTTTGAGCAGGATAAGGATGGAGTTTGGCATTCAAAATTCAAAGTAGGCATTGGATTAATAAAATAAATCCTATCTAATCATGAAAGAACAATTGTCATCTAATAAAAAAATGAAAAAAAAAATTATAGTTACAACTGGCACTAGAGCTGAATATGGAATTTTACGTTCTATTTTATATGAATTGAGAAAAAATAAAAAATTTAAACTATATCTAATAGTTACTGGATCTCATCTTTCTAAAAAATATGGACTAACAATTAATGAAATTAAAAAAGATGGATTCAAAATTTATTCAAAAATACACATGCTTCCAGAAAATGATACAACATTTTCAGCGTCAAAATCTTTAGGTAAAGGGATCATTGAATTTTCTAAAATTTTCCACAAAGTTAAACCCGATTTAAATCTAATATTGGGAGATCGAGTTGAAATGCTTGCGTCATCGATCGCTGCTTCACAGATGAATATACTTAATGTTCATATTCACGGTGGAGATAAATCTGGAGGAATAGATGAATACAATAGACATGCTATGACAAAGCTTTCTAACATCCATTTTGCAGCTACCAAAAAAAGCAAAGAACGTATAATAAAAATGGGTGAAAATCCAAAATATGTCTTCTTTACAGGCTCATCAAGTCTTGATGAAGTTATACAAAATAAAATCACTGATAAAAAAATACTTGAAAAAAAATATAATATTAAATTTAATGGTGATGAAATTTTATTACTTCAACATCCAGTCACAACACAAATTGAACTTAGTGGTAAACAAATTCTTAACACATTAAAAGCTATCACAAAAATTAAAAGAACTACAATTGTAATTGCTCCTAATTCAGATCCAGGCAATAAAATTATTCTTCAACATGTCAATTTATTTGCAAAAAAATATGATTTTATAAAATTATATCCGTCATTACCTAGAAGTGACTATTTAGGAATATTGAAAAATTGTGGTGTATTAGTTGGTAATTCTAGTAGTGGAATTATAGAATCCACTCTTTTTCAAACACCTGTTGTTAATATTGGCATACGCCAAGAAGGTAGAGAAAAAGGCAAAAATGTACTTAACATTAAAAATGATTCAATAACATCAATTCATAACACAATAATCAAAGCTTTAAAAAATAAAAAATCTACTCATACAATAACAGATTATATTTATGGAAGAGGAAATACAGCCAAAAAGATTGTATGTATTCTTGAAAAAATTCATGTTCATAAAGACTTAATTCAAAAGCAAATACACTATTGACGAACATGGAAAGTAATGCTTGGGAAAAACCGATTATTGAACACGGAAAACTTACCAAATACAACTACGTTGTTCAGTATCCTGAGAAATTAAAACTTGGAAATTTTTTTGATATTGGTACATTTACTTACATAAATAGTAACCATGGTGTGACCATTGGAAATAATGTACAAATTGGTTCTCATTGTTCTATTTACTCTAATTCCACAATTGATGACAAAAGTGGTCCTGTAATTTTAAAAAATAATTCTAAGATCGGAACTCATAGTACAATAATGCCTAATGTTACTATTGGGGAGAACTCTATTGTCGCCGCCTATTCATTTGTAAATAAAAATATCCCCGATAATGAAGTATGGTCTGGAATTCCAGCTAAATTTAAAACAAAAATTAAATCATGAAAAAATTAATGCTATACAAATTTGAGGATATGTTGTAATCTTGAAAATTTTAATTCCAATTCATACTGTACCTGGTATCAAATCTATCACAATTTTAGAATTAGAACCTATATTATCTATTTTAAAAAATAAAATAAATATACAAATAGTTTGGTTAGTATATTCTTTTGAAAAATTAACATCTACAATAAAAATTGATTCTGATGATGTAATATTAGATATTCATAATTACAAAAATGCACTTGAAGTTATTCAAAAAGAAAAACCAGATTTAGTTTATGCCTATGCATCATGGAATTTTATTGATTATGCTCTTTCTTCTGTAGCAAAATTATTCAAAATTCCAGTATTTTGTATCGTAAATGGAGATTATAATGGATATGCCAGTACACTTGAAAAAAATATTACATCAAATCTAAATAGATTTTTTCAAAATTCAATTCCAACTGATAATAAAAAAATTAAAAAAAAATTAATGAAAAGAGGAAGATTTTTTCTTTACAAATATTTATTTTTATTACAAACAATGTTAGCAATAAAAAAAAATAGATTTAAAACACTTTTTTCAATATGGAAATACATATTTTTGGATAAATTAGATCCTAAATTTGCAAGTGAGACGATCCAATTTTTAGAAAATGAAAATTTAAATAAACAACTTTTATCTTTAGGTTTTAAAAAATCAAATTTAATTGTAACTGGTAATCCGATGTATGATTCATTATTTTTTAAATTACAAAAATTACAAGCAAAAAATACTAAAAAAAATACAAAAAATATTCTTTTAGTGACAACTTCATTATATGAACACGGAATTTGGACTAAAAAACAAAGAGATTTTGCCATTAAAGAAACTCTAAAACAATTTCAAAATAAAAAAGATCTCAATATTATTCTAAAAATTCACCCTTCTAGTGAAATATTATCTGAATATGAACAATTACTTAAAGAAATACTTCCAAATGCTGTTATTTATCAAAAAGGTGATATTGAAAATTTTATCAATGATTCTGATTTAGTGATTTCATTCCCTGCATCAAGTGTTTTAATTTTTACATTACTTATTAAAAAACCATTAATTGTATGTAATTATTTTAACATGGATGATTTATTTTTAAAACATAATCCTATTGCTGAATGTAATAATCCTTTATCCATTCTTAAAAAAATTGATGAATTAACATCTTTTAATTTAAAATTTAATAAAGATCGTGATAATTTTGTAGATGAATTTATCTCTCCATTTGATGGACATGCTCAAGAGAGAATTTGTGATTATTTGATTAAAATCACACAAAATCTGAACAAAAAACTATAAAATTATTTCCCAATAGATTGTTCACGATTTATGTAATTATCTACATTCAATGTCCTATTACCTAATTCAGCTTTTTCCCTTTGTGTTTTTCTTGGTAAATAACAGTGCTTACAAACTTCTAATTCTTTAGCACCTTTGTGTTTTTTATGAATTTCTCTAGCTTCGTTCATCTTGTCTCCGTGCCATATATCATAAATTGATTCATTTTTTATATCTCCAACAATATGAGAACTCATTTCATCATTAGCACATAACATTACTCTCCCATCAGAACCAATGACCATTCTTTGCCAAAGTTGAGGGCATGTGAAATTTTCTTCATATACTATGTCTTCATCTTTTCCAAGATAATCTATGAGAGGATTTGACGCTATTTGATCTGTTATTGGATTAAATATGTTGTAAAATTCTTTTGGATTTTTTGATATAGCTGGCCATATAGTTTGAACTTTTATCACTGGTTTAACAACTCCTTTTTCCTTTTTTATTTTCTGATAGTTTTTTATTTTTTGAACGGCATCATCAAATTTTAAAGGATGTCTAATTTTTTCATACGTTTCCCCTATCCCATCAAATGAAATTGTTAGCCAATCTAATCCAAGATCAATTAGTTTCTCAAATTTTTCTTCATTAATATGGCCCCCATGAGTTAAAGAAGAAACTTCTTTAATTCCATGCTCTTTTGCATACTTTATCATTTCATAGATTTTTGGATGAAGAAATGCTTCTCCTCTTAAACTAAGTCGAATTGAATATAAATTATATTTTGCACCTTCATCAATAATTTTTTTGAACAGTTCAAAATCTAGTAAGCCTGCGTCAACTTTTTCCTTAAATTTTTCTGTAGTAGTATAACACATTGGACAATTAAGATTACAAATACTTGAAGTTTCAATATCTATATGAGAAGGGAATTTTGTAACTTGTTGTAAACGTGGTTTAAAATGCCAATCTATTCTATTTTTTAAATAATTAAACAAATGACCATTTCCACGATTTAACTCAAATTTGAAATTTTTAGTTCTTGATGTTAGTCTAAATTGTCCTTTGTTAATCTTCATTGAGATTGTTATGATATAATTACTATATATAATATTGATCTTCCTAGTTTGATTTTTGAATTAAATTTGTGAATGTTCTTTGTAGTTTTTGGTTAACCATTCTTCTAACGTTTGGAATTTTGTTTTGAGTATTTTTCTAGCAAGTGAATTATCTAATGATGTATTCTTTGGTCTTTTAGCCGTAAAGTTCATGTATTCGGAATTTCCTTTTATTACTAATTTTTCATCATAGTTTAAGACATGTACTATTTTTTTCACAAATTCATATTTACTAAATATTTCATTTCCAGTAAGATGAAGTATTCCTTTAAACTCATTCAAACTTAATTCTAATAATAATTCTGATAGATTGTTTATTTCCAGAGGATTAAAAATTATATCATCAAATGCGTTTATAGATTCGTTATTTCCAATTTTTTTTAATATCCAGTTAAACAAGAATTTTTTATTATTGCTATATCCATAAAAATTAGTTCTAACTATCACTGCATCAGAATGATCATTTAGAATTAATTTTTCTCCTTCCAACTTTGATTTTGAATATTGATTTATGGGATTTGGTATGTCACTTTCTTTATACAATCCTTTGGTTCCATCAAAAACTGAATCTGTAGAAATATGTATTAGTCTTTTTGAATATTTTTTTGATATTTTAGATATAATTTGAGATCCATATGCATTTACGTCAAATGCATTTTTTGGATTATTTTCAATTCTATCTAAATCTGTACTGGCTGCACAATTTATTATAATATCTGGATTTATTTTTGTGATCACTTCTTCAACCGAATTACTTTTTCTTATATCTATGATTATTCCACTTTTTTGTGAAGCCTTAAATATTTCAAATTCATTTGTTTTAGCAATATTACTAACAGCTGTTCCTAAAAATCCTTTACCAATTACTAATAATTTTTTCAAAGTTTAGTTTATTCCATTATTTTCTTTCTATTATCTTTTTTTAGCTTTTTGTAAATGGAAAATTCTGACTTCGAGTATAAACAATTTCAAAAGCTTCTGCTGCTTTATACCCATACAGACTTCCCCATCTAATTGCTACTGCCTCTAATGCTTCTTTTGAACGTGGATGGGGAAATTTTCTAATCTCATTTTTGTATTCATTTAATGCTTTTATTTTTTGAGAAATCTCTTTTGAAATATCAATAAATAAATTTGGTTTAAAACTATAAGGTTGTCTCCAATCAGATGATGAAATAGCTTCAAATGAAATAATTGAATTTATTTTGGAATTTTCAAGTGGTCTTGCAGCGGTAATAGATGCTTCATATGCAAATCTATGATCTATATTCAAATCGTTGTGATGATGTGTAAAAATCATTTCACATTTTGTTTTTTCTATTTCTTTTTCTACTTCTTTAACAATTTTTAAAAAAGGTACCAAATCTAATTCATTATCAGGTAAATCTAAAAACTTTATTTGTTTAATTCCTAAAAGTTTCAGTGCATTTTCTGCATGTTTTTTTCTTTTTTCTATTTCCATTCTCATGGACTTTTTTTGTTTTTCTGTTGCTTCATATTTGTTTGAATTTTCGAATCCTCCTTGCTTTCTAGCCGTAATTCCATCAGCTAAAAATAAAACTTCAATATCATTATCTCTAGATAATTTTTTTAATGTTCCTCCCATTCCAATAATTTCATCATCTGGATGTGCAGATACAACTAAAATTTTCATTTAATCATCCTTTTAATTATGCTGGATACCCTTTTTGTACCATTACCATCAATTAGCTTTTGCCCTATTTTATTCATTTTTTTCCTTTGCTCATAATTCATCATTAATTCTTTAGATATCACAGCTATTTTTTCTTTTGATAATTTTTTCTTATATCCTAAATTAATTCCAAAACCACTCGTTGCTAATAATGAAGCAGTTTCATTTTCAAATGATGCCCCACAAATAATAATTGATGGTATGCCTAGGTGACATAGCTCTAGACTAGTCATTCCCCCACCCGTTATCGCCATATCGTTTCCTCTCATTATTTTTCCGATGTTCTTACTATTGTGAAATAATTTTACATGATGAATTGAATTATCTATTGATTTTTCCAATTTTTTCCAACATTCAAAAGAAGCCCCAACTATCACGTCAATTTGGATATCCTCATTAATTTTATTTAATGATTCAATAATTTTTGGGGTATTACATGGAGTGTCTGAACCACCTTGTATTACTAAGATTTTTTTAACTTTTCTTGAAATTTTTATTGGATTTTTATTTCTAATTGATTCACTCAAAATTGTTAAATCAAATCCAGAAAAACAATTCTTTCCACGTATTCCTGATTTTTGATACAACATGTTAATTCCAAATTTTATCATTTTTTTATTTTTACCTGTATAATCAATTGCTATAATTTTAGATTTCCCTCCCAATATTTTTAGCTCATTGGAATTTTCTTTTAGTTTATCAATAACTATAATTTTTGGATTTATACTATCCAAAATATTTTGAAGATCATTTTTATTATTTTTAATTTTTTTTATAATAAAACTTTTTGGAATAATTTTTTTTAAAATTGTGCTTTTTGTTAAAAATACAACTTTGATATTATTATTTTTTAATTCTTTTGCCAAATTTAGTGTTCTATATACATGACCTAAACCAATGTTATTGTCTCCATCGGTTTTAATTATTATTTTTTCCATTTTTTTCCATCTACTAATAACGATTTTTTATACCCTTCATCAAATGGAATAGTATTATTTATTAAAACTAATTCAGGTTCTTTCTCAATAACTTTCAAAATATCTTTAATTGTAATTATTTTTGTATCACTAATATTTTCATAAATAATTTTAACAAACTTAAGATCATTTAATCTATCCACAGTACATCTAATATGTGATAGATTTTTTCTCATTTTAAGATTTGACACCCTAAATAATTTTGGATTAAATTGAATATATGGAAAAACATGTTCTCGTTCACTTGATTTTTTTGCTTCATACCATGCCTTTTCTAATGCTTTGAATGATGATACTTCTACAGTCATTCCTTGAGGATAGTTACACGTAGAATTGTTCCATTCACCATGAATTTTTTCAAGATTGTTTGCAACATAATCAAATGAATTTTTTTTAAATTTTTTGTATACTTTATCAATTACTTTAGGATCAATTAATGGACAATCTGAAGTAATTCTAATTATGGGATCACAATGATATTTTTTTGCACATTTGTAATATCTATCTAATAAATCTGCTTTAGAACCTCTAAACACTTTGATTTTATTCTGTTTACAATAATCTACTATTGCATCATCAATCTTTTCTTTTGTAGTTACTACTATCACTTCATCAATAGTGTTTGATGCTAAAGCTTGCTTTATCACATAATACAACATAGGTTTTCTTTTAATTTTTCTAAGAACTTTTTTAGCCAGTCTAGATGAACTCATTCTTGCTTGAATAATGGCATACACTTTTGCTTGCAACTATTCTGCTTATGATATATTCCTTTTAATTCCTTTTTCTGAACTTATTTCAGCTTCAAACATAGTTTCTAAAAGAATTTTTTCTTCATAAAATGTAAATTTTGGCTCTTTTCCTTTAACTATTTCTAAAAATTCTTTCATTTCATCTACATATGATTCTACAAATCCTTCATCTTTAGATGCAAATCCATGTTTGTGTTTTTCTTGTAAATATCCTTTATAATCATCACTTTCAGAATATAAGATCCATTTTTTTGAATCATTATTATAATATTTTACAATTTTATTTTCATAATCCCACTTTATCGTACCCTCTGTTCCAATGATCTCACAATATCTTGTAGATGGGATTTGAATTACATCTACTACGATGTTGCCCATTACATTATTTTCAAATTCAACTTGTAAATTATAAACATCAAAAATATTTGCATGAAAATCACCCATTTTTTTGGTATGTCCAAAAACTGTTTTTGGTTTACCCATTAATTGGTAAATCCAACTCAATTCCCACATAATTTGATCTCTACCTCCACCGGTTTCTTTTTCAAATACATAGTAATCTTCTAATTTTTCCCATGGATGCCATTCTGGTAAAAATGATCCACTATGGAAATTAAAAATACAGGGTTTTCCAATCTTTTTTGCTATCAAAATCTCTTGTATTTTAATAACTGAAGGGTGAAACATTACATTTGAACTTGGAGTTGCTTTAACTTGATTTTTTTCTAATGAATCTATAATTTCTTGCATGTCATTTGGATGCATAGTATTTACTTCAGTAAAAAATGGAATTCCTTTATCTGCTGCAATTAATGCATATTCTTTGTGGCTATTTGGAGATGTAGAAATAATTATTCCATCAGGATTTTCTCCAAATGCTAATTTTAAATTATCAAAAACATTGATTTTGTATAGTTCTTTAGATTCATCTCTTCTATCTTTCCTTTGATCATATCCTAATATTACATCAATTTTTAATTCCAACAAATTTCTAACTCTACGTTTACCCATAGAACCTAAACCAATAACTAAAATTTTCATTTATGCACCATCTAATTATTTTGTGTATTGATTACTGGTTCAAGCATTTTAATTAATTCTTTTTTAGACACTTTTTCTGCTTCATTTGATGAGAATCTCTTTAGATCTTTAACATTATTGTAATTTGGATATTTTTCTTTTAATTCCTCTTCTGAATCTGCTCCTTGTGTTATTACGTAATCTGAATCACTTTCTAAAGTATTTCTCATTTCATCCATTCCAATTAACACTTCTGCTATTTTTTCTCCTGGTCTGATCTTTGTAACTTTGTAATTTGTTTTACCTAGCATCTCAAATAATGCATCTTTTAAATCCATTATATTATATGCTTTAAGTTTTGGTACGAATGTATCTGAACCTTTAGATTTTTGCATACTATTTAGAATAAATTCTAACGCATTTTCCATGGTTATTGTAAATCTTGTCATTTCTGGATCAGTAATTTCAATATTATTTTTTGAACGGATTAATTCTATAAATCTAGGAACAACTGATCCACTACTACCTAACACATTTCCATATCTAATTGCTACAAATTTTGTAGGATGTTGAATTTGATCTACATAATTACTGGCAGATACAAATAACTTTTCAGTAAGTAATTTTGTTGCACCGTATACATTCAGAGGGGCTACTGCTTTGTCCGTACTAATTCCAACTGCCATTTTAACTCTTAAATCATGACATGCATCGATTACATTTTGTGTTCCTATTACGTTGGTTTTTACTGATTCAAACGGATTGTATTCTACAATGTCTACATGTTTTAATGCAGCAGTATGAACAACTACATCTACTCCTTCCATAGAACGCAATAATCGTTCTTTATCTCTAATATCTCCAATATGAAATCGTAATCTATCTTCATTTGGAAATAGTCTTGACATCAAAATTTGATTATTTTCATTTCTACTAAAAATCCTAACACTGTCTACATTTTCTTTTAAAAGACGTTTAGTAAGAGATATTCCTAAAGAACCTGTACCTCCAGTAATCAATATTTTTTGATTATCAAACATGTTTCATGAAAAAATTATGTTGTGCTATATCTTTTCCGATTTATTTTACTCTTAATTCCACCCACATTTATGTAATCTTGACTATCTAACTAAGAAAATTCTATAAAACCTCTTGAATAATATGATAAATAGAAGATGCATAAAATTGATAGAATGAAGTTTTTAATCATTGGATGTGGTTCTATAGGTAGTAGGCACGCTCAAAATTTAAAAAAATTAGGAATAAAAAATATAATTTTATGTGATTTGAACATTAAACGAGCAAAATCTCTTGGAGATAAAATCAACACTAACATTTTCTATTCTTCCTACAAAAATGCAGTCAAAGAAAATCCTGATATTACAGCCGCTATTATTGCAACTCCAACAATTTTTCATATAGATTCATCCATATATCTTGCAAAACACAATATTCATTTATTTATTGAAAAGCCATTGTCTGATTCATTAAGAAAAACTAAAGAATTTTCATCTGTTACTAAAAATTCTAAAATTATTGTAATGATGGGTCACTCTTATATTTTTGAAAAAGGATTTAAGAAATTAAAATCATTATTATCTAAAAAAATCATTGGTGATATTTATTTTGTAAATTATATGCAAGGACAATATCTTCCAGATTGGCATCCTTGGGAAGATTATAGAAAAGAATACACTGCACGAAAAGATTTGGGAGGTGGAGCATTGTTAACATTAACAAGTCATACATTTTATGTACTTGAATGGCTATTTGGAAATATAATCTCTGTTAATGGTTCAATTATTCAAAATTCTAAATCTTTAGATGTAAATGTTGATGATAGTGTTTGTTTATTATTAAAAACTGATTCTGGATTGATTATTCAAAGTCAAAATAATTTTATTGTAAGAGTTCATAACCACAAACTTATCATTGAAGGAAGTAAAGGTAGATTAGAATATGATTTTGTATTACAAAAAATTGTTTTAATAAAAAATAAATCTAAACATAAAATATTCCAAGTAAGTGCTGATAATAATTCTAGATTTGTTGATGAAATGAAATATTTTATTAATTCAATTATGACAAATTCAATTGACGAAAACTTAAATCTAGAAAGTGGATTAAAATTTATGAAACTAGCCTCAAAATTATCTAAATCTAGTACTCATGTTACTTTATAAGATACCGATTTATAATTCTTTTAGCTGATTTGAATTTTCAAAAATCTTATGATTTATTGGATCGTGCAAAAAAAGTCTTACCTGCACAAACACATACTTTCAGTAAAGGTCACAAAAGTTTTGTAGATGGAGCATATCCAATTTTTGCAGAACGTGCAAAAGGTAGTCATTTTTTTGACGTTGACGGAAATGATTTTATAGATTATGTTGCAGCATTAGGACCTATCATACTTGGATATAATTACGAACCTGTTGTAAATGCTATAAAAAATCAATTAGATCATGGAAGTATTTTCAGTTTGCCACACAAACTAGAAGTTGAAGCAGCGGAGCTAATGTGTAATACCATTCCAAATACTGACATGGCAAAATTTACAAAAACAGGATCTGATTCAGTTACTGCTGCCGTTAGAGCTTCTAGAGCAATTACTAAAAAAGACAACATTGCTTACTTTGGAGGTGGCGGTGTATGGCATGATTGGTTCACTGTAATCACATCACGAAATCAAGGAATTCCAAAATTTCAGAAAAATATGATTAAATTCTTTGAATACAACAATATTGAAAGTTTAAAAAAATTACTTGATGATGATAAAGAAATTGGTACTGTTTGCATGGAACCTATGATTTTTGAATTTCCTTCTAACAATTTTCTTTCCCAAGTTAAGAAAGTAGCACATGATCATGATGCCCTTTTAGTTTTTGATGAAGTTCAAACTGGATTTAGATGGTCTATGGGTGGAGCTCAAGAACATTTTGATGTTTCTCCTGACTTAACTGCCTGGGGTAAAGCAATGGCAAATGGAATGCCTTTAGGCTCAATTTCAGGAAAATCTGAATTTATGAATATATTTGAAGATATCTTTTACTCAACAACTTTTGGTGGTGAAACTTTATCTTTAGCTGCATTTACTGCCACTGTAACTGAACTAAAAGAAAAAAATGTTTTAACTACTATTCACAAAAAAGGAAAAAAATTCCAAGAACAATTTAAACAATTAACTAATGAAATTGGAATTCCAATTCCAGTTGATGGACATCCATCTAAAATAAGATTACAGTTTCTAGATGATGATGGAAATGAATCTTTACTGATAAGAAGCTTATTTTGTCAAGAAAATATTCAAAATGGAATTTTTCTTTGGCAAGGACCACTTTTTCATACTTATTCTCATTCTGATGATGACAGTAAAAAAACATTAGATTCAATAGAAAAATCTTTAAAAACACTAAAAAATGCAATTGAATCTAATAATGTTGAAAAAATGTTAAAAGGAAAACCTATGACTCGAGTGATGCATTTCCCTGTCTGAAATGTTAGTGAGGATTACTAGATGAAAATTGATTATGATAATTATTGGAATCCTGAATATTATTTAGAGAATTCTGAAATTAACAAAAAAAATATTGAGAATACAATTAATGATTTAACACTATCTGAGACAAAGGTAATAATTTGTGGTAGGGGTGAAAAACTACATCCTGATTTTCATCCTATGTTTTCTACTCCAACAACAAATTTAGAATCTGAATTATATGTAACTACTGATCATGATCCAAAATATGTTGATTATATAAATAAAAAAGGCTCGTATGCATTATCGTTAATTGTTGATCCACTTTTACCTGAAAAAATTAAAAGTGTTGGTGGAAAAATATACTGGTTTTCTACCAAAGAGATTAAATCCGACATTCCTAATTTATTATGCGGAGAATTTCCCAAAGAAAATAGTGGATTGGCAATAATTTCATTAGCATCTTATTTGGGTGTAGAATCTATTTTATTGTCTGGAATAAAATTTACAGGCGTGTATGATCAATTCATTCCTGGAAAAGATTTGGTTTTCCAAGAAATACAAAAACAAGGAGTCAAAATTTATTCATTGGATGGATTAATTGCAAGTAAAATAAGTTTTCATGATTGGTGTGAGATATAGAAATGTATGATGATAAACAAGTTTTATGTTTAATTTTAGCTAGAGGTGGTTCAAAAGGTATTCCTCGAAAAAATGTAAAACTCATTGGAAGAAAACCTCTTATCGTACATAGTATTGATGTTGCCAAACAAGTTACAGAAATAGATAAAATTTATGTTTCTACCGAAGATTCAGAAATAAAAAAAATTTCTCTTGAAAATAATGTTATTGTTATAGATAGACCAAATAATCTTGCTCAAGATACATCAAGTTATTTAGAAACTGTACAACATTTACTTGATTCAATTCTTGAAAAAAATTTAAACTCTATTATTGTTTTATTAGAAACTACTTTACCTATGAGATCTTCTTTAGATATTAAGAATTGCATTAAATTATTTGATGAAAAAGCTGATTGTGTAGCAAGTGTAAGTGAAGCAAAAATTTCTCCTGCATATCTGTATTTTAAGAAAGATGAATTTCTTGAAAAATATGATTCTACAATTACTCCAAGAAACAGACAAGAAATGCAAAAATTATTTTATTATAATGGTTCAATTCTTGTTACAACTTCTAATTTTTTAAAATCTCAGAGAGATGTAGTTTTTGGTGGTAGGATGAAACATTATCTTCTAAATGAAAAATCATCAATTGACATTGATACACCATTAGATTTTACAATTTGTGATTTTTTGTTGAAAGAGAATTAAATATGTAAATATTTTATGCATGAAATATTAATAGTACATAATCAAATATGGTATAATTTGAAAACTGTTTCTATTCACCAACCTGGATATTTACCATGGTTAGGATTTTTTAAAAAAATTCAAAGCTCTGATATTTTTGTTTTTTTGGATGATGTCCAATTTGAAAAAAATGGGTGGCATAACAGAAACAAAATAATTACATCTGAAAATTCAATGTGGTTAACAGTTCCAGTACATGTAAAGTTTGGAATGAATTTGAACGAAGTGCGTATAGATCACTCATCTAATTGGATTAAAAAACATGAAAAGTCTATTGAAATGAATTATGGAAAATCTACTTTTTTTGATAAACATTGGACAGATTTTAAAAAAATTTATGAAAAAAAACATGAATTTTTAATTAACTTGAATATGGAAATTATTAAAAAATCTATAGAAATACTAAACATCAAAACTAAAACTATACTTTCATCTTCTTTAAATATTAAAGAAAAAAAGGCTACACGAATTCTACAAATTTGTCAATCATTGAATGCATCAACATATCTTTCTGGAACTCTCGGTAAAAATTACATTGATACAAATGATTTTGAAAAAAATAATATTAATATAATTTTTCAAAATTTTCAACATCCCACATATTTACAAAAATCAAAATTATTTTTACCAAATATGTCTATTATTGACTTACTTTTTAATGAAGGAAATAACGCAGAACAAATTTTGAAAGAATCAAGTAATACGTAATAAAAAATGTGAAATAGGTGTTATCTTTTAGAGGATATGTTGAAAACTGTTAGTTTAGGAAATAAAATAATTGGGGATGGATACCCATGTTATTTTATAGCTGAAATTGGAAATTCATTCAGTAATTTTCGACAAGCAAAACTATTGATTGATTCAGCAAAGCGAATTGGAGCAAATGCAGTTAAATTTCAAACTTTTGAGGCTGAAACTATTACCACAAAATCAAATTATTTTGATATGGAGGTTACTGGAAAATCTTCACAATATGAGTTTCTAAAAAACTTAGAAATTTCAAAAGATCTTCAAAAAGAAGTTGTTGCATATGCTAAAAAATCTAACATGACTATTTTTTCTGCACCTAGTCATATTGAAGATTTAGATATTCTTGAAGATTTAGATATTCCAATATATAAAATTGGCTCAGACTTAGCATGTCATACTCCACTGTTGAAAAAAGTTGCTAAATTACAAAAACCAATAATTCTTTCAACTGGTATGTGTACAATGAAAGAAGTAGAAGAATCAGTAAAAACAATTTTAGATGCTGGTAATGATAAACTAATTCTTTTACATTGTGTATCTGATTACCCTGCAAATTTAGAAGAGTCAAATTTGAATGCAATAATTGAAATGAAAAAACAATTTAAAATTCCAGTTGGATATTCAGATCATGTCAAAGGAAGCCTTGCATCATTAACTGCAGCGGCTTTAGGAGCAAATGTTATTGAGCGGCATTTTTATGATTCTAAAAATGGTTCGTTTCCTGATGATATACATGCTTTAACTGATATTGAATTTAAAGAATTGATAGAGTCAGTACAAAAAATAGAACTTGCAAAGGGTACTGGTAAAAAGATACCTTCTAAATCTGAAAAACAAAATTTGTTAAAAAATAGAGTCAGTATAATTGCCATGCAAGAAATCAAGAAGGGATCCAAGATCACCTCTGATATGATTGATATTAGAAGACCCGGTTCTGGTCTATCTCCAAGTAATTATGATATTGTTTTAACTAAAATTGCTAAATTAGATATTTCTAAAGAAACATCTCTTACTTGGGATATGGTGGAATAAAAAATTATTTTATGTTATAATTTTGTTTTAATAAAATCAATTGATTTTACTGGTGATGGGTCTACTTTAGATCTAATTGCTAAGTATATTGAAGTATAATCTAATACATAAATTAAATTTATAATTTTAGATAAAATACTACCTTTTATTGAAAAAATTTCTTTATATTGTATATCATTACTATTAAAATACTCTTTAATTATTATCCACCTCTCTTTTGTTTTAATAAAATCATCATCGCCTTGTAGTAAAATGGGTTGTACTGAGGAAGATTTTTCCCATGACACAATTCCATTATGACATGATTCTACGACATCCTCAACCATAGCGTGTTTTTTTGAATTTTCCTGAAGTGAATTTTTAAATCGTATTGCAGAAGATTGAAGACCAAATGGATAGTAAATGATTGGAATTCCTTCAATCCATTCAGCTAAATTTAATGAAATATTATTTGAATTAAGATTATTTGAAGAAATATTTTTTTTTGTATTTTCTAATTGTTCAATAGATTCTTTGACATCCTCTTTGCTTATTGGAATTATAGAATTTAGAATTTTTATTATGGAATATAGATAAATCGTAAAAGAAGCTCTGGGAGAATGAATTTGCTCAATTTTTCTATATTCAACTTTATTTTTTAAACAATATTCTTCCATTTTTCCTCCTGATGAAAATGCAATTAGTTTACAACCGATTCCTTTAGCTTTTTTTAATACTGATAACGTTTCCATTGTATTACCTGAAACACTTGTAGTTACTACCAGTGAGTCTTTATCAACAGTTTTTGGTAAAAGGTATCCTTTGACAACTGTAACATGAACATTAGTTTTTGATAAAATCGAAGCAAAAATATCTCCAATTGCCCCTGAACCACCCATACCGGCAAAAATAATATTGCTGACACCTATGTAATCTATTGGTATAATATCTGATTCAACTATATTTTTGGATATTTCAGGCCATCTGTTATACGCTAAATGCATTCCATTTTGATCAAACTTTGATAATGCTGCACTGTCAATCAACTTGTTGTTATAATTATAAGTAATAATATAATGTTTGAGTCCAATATTGGTAATAAAAAAAAGTAACTTAGATATTGATAATTTTATTATATATTGTGATGAGAATTTTAATTACTGGTGGTGCTGGATTTATTGGAAGACATCTTACAGAATTTTTATTATCAAAAAATCACATGATAACAATTCTTGATCAATTCTCAAACAGTACAAAAGAGGAAATTTCATATTTATTAAACAAAGGTGTTATTTTGATAGAAGGTGATATTACAGAATTAAAATCACTTGAACAAATAAAAGAATTTGATTCTGTTGTACATCTTGCAGCACAAATTAACGTTGATGCATCTATTTTAGATCCTGATTATACGATGAAAGTAAATGTTACAGGAACTGAGAATTTATTAAAAATTTGTATAAAAAATAAAATTAAAAATTTTGTTTTTGCATCATCAGCAGCTGTTTATGGAGAACCAAAAAGTTTACCTTTAACTGAAGATTCAACAGTAGATTCTATTTCGCCTTATGGAAAAAGTAAAATACTGATGGAAAATCTTGTCAAAAATTATTCTAAAAAATTTAATCTTAATTGTATTTCATTAAGATTTTTCAATATATATGGAATTGGTCAAAGTGAAGAGTATGCAGGAGTAATTTCAAAATTTCTGAAAAATATAGATGATAATCAAAATTTAACCATTTTTGGTAATGGTACACAAACACGTGATTTTATTTCAGTAGATGACATTACAATGGCAATAGAAAATGCAATAATACATCTAAATGGAAAAATTGGAGATTGTTATAATATAGGTTCGGGAGATCATGTTAGTATTAAAGAACTTGCAGAATTAATGATTAAAATTTCAGGCAAAAATCTTAGAATTGAATATGGTCCTAAAAAAATTGGAGATATACAACATAGCTCAACCTCAATTCATTTAGCAAAAAATCAAATTAATTTTTCTACAAAAATCTCTCTCAAAGATGGACTCAAAAAACTTTTGAAATCCTAATCATAAAATATTAAAACCCCTTTTCAAGGATAAAAATTACTTGACTTTAAGAACTGTAGAATGGAAAGATAATAACGTGGTCATGATTGATCAGACCAAATTACCAAATGAATTGACGTTTGTTAGATATGATGATTTTAACAAAGTTGCAAATGCCATCAAAACTTTGATAGTTAGAGGTGCACCAGCTATTGGAGTATCTGGAGCATTTGGATTGGCGTTGGCGGTTTTACAAAGTAAGGCAACAACAAAAGAGGAATTACTTTCATATCTAGAAAATGCAAGAAAAATTCTTTTTGCAACTAGACCTACTGCCATAAATTTAGGTTGGGGATTGGAAAAAATCATGAATGTTGCAAAGACTGGAGAAACAGTTGAGCAAATTAGAGAACTAGTAATTGAAACTGCCAAAAAAATGGCAGAAGAAGATATTGAAATAAACAAAACAATGGGCAAGAATGGTTCAGTTCTTTTTGATAATAATGATACTATAATGACTCATTGTAATGCTGGTGCACTAGCAACTGTTGCCTATGGAACTGCACTGGGTGTAATCAGAGCAACAAGAGAGAGTGGAAAAAATGTCAAAGTGATAGCAACTGAGACTAGACCAATTCAACAAGGCTCTAGATTAACAGCATTTGAGTTAAAACATGATGGTTTTGATGTTAGTTTAATTCCAGATACTGCGGTAGGATATTCGATGGCAAATGGTTTAGTGAACAAAGTAGTTGTTGGTGCAGATAGAATTGTAAAGACTGGTCATGTGTTTAACAAAATTGGAACCTATCAAGTAGCAACAATGGCTAAACAACATGGAATCCCATTTTATGTTGCAGCACCATTATCTACAATTGATCTAAAAACAAAGGCTGAGGATGTAATCATTGAGATGCGTAATGGAAATGAAGTTACAGGCATTGGTGAGAAAAAGACCGCACCTGATGATATCAACGTGATAAATCCGGCATTTGACATGACTCCCCCTGAATTAATTTCAGGTATAATTACTGAAAAAGGTATAGCGACTGCTCCGTATGAAGAATCTATTCAAAAATTATTTCAAAATAATAATTAAAATAATATTTTTTCACTATTTTTTCACTACGTAAATACTATAAAATTGAAATAATGATGGAAATACTTTTGAAATTTTATAAAAAAATGTCATTATAAAGTTTGAATGTGATTGATTTTTTAGATCTTCTAAAATATTTTGATTTTTTTCATAACCTGCTTGTTTTTCATTTGTACCAAAGTTTCTAGTATATTTTCTCATATTGAGGTGTTCTACACTTTCAAGAATGCCATATTTTGAAGCGGTATGAACAACTTCAATAAGTTCAAAGTTTGTTTTGTTAAGATCTTTTTTCATATCTGATTCAGTAAAATTAACACACATGAAATCTTTTGGTAATGGAATTTTTTTAAATCGAGCAATAATTTTTGATACATTGATTGACATTTTTAATAAGAATGAATCTTTGGTTACAATTAATATTGCAATTCCATTTGGTTTTAAAATTCGTTCTAACTCGTTTAGTATTTTTATTCGATCTAATTTTTCTTTGTATAAAATAAGTACTTCAGAAATTATTGCTAGGTCAAATGTAGAATTATCGAATTTAAGATTAAATGCATCCATGACATGAAAATTTGCATTAGGGAAAATCTTTTTTGAATTTTGAATTGTTTTTTCTGCATAATCCACCCCTGTGTATTTTATATCTGGAAACATGTTGGAAAGAGGAAGATTTAATCCAGTTCCACATCCAATATCTACTATGTTCTTAGGATTTTTTCTTAATACTATGTTAATTATATTTCCAAAAACGTCGTGAAATCTCGCAGCAATTAGATGATCTATATGTGCATAAGAGCCACCAAATTCTTTGGTATTGCTAAATTTTTTATAAAATTCTTTATAATCTTGAATTTCTTGATTGCTATTATGCTGTTTAAAGTAATTATATCTAAAAAACACTCATCAACTCACTTTGTTTATTATAAAAACTATTTCAATATTTTTAGAAAATAATATAAATATTTTATGACGCTTAAAACATGGATAAGTATCTTGAATTTATTATTATTCCAAGCTAATAATTAGAAAGTTTTTATTGATTTTTAAACTGCCGTATACAATATGAGTACCGTTTCTGCACAAGCAATTGAGGATTCATTAAAGCAATGCATGGATCCTGAAGTTCCTTTAAACATTGTAGAAATGGGATTAATCTATGGAATCGATGTTACTGAAAATAATGATGTTAATATCAAAATGACAATGACTACACAAGGTTGTCCTTTACATGAAACATTAGTTGAGGATGCTACAAGATTTGCCAAAAAAGTTCCTGGAGTAAATAATGTAAAAATTGACATTGTATGGGAACCTGCATGGTCAATGGATAAAATGACTGAAGAGGGAAAATTAAAGATCAAAAATATGGGTGCAGCTATGAATACACCTGCACCAATTAACTATGAACTTGCATTACCTCAAGGAGTTGGAAAACTAGTGCAACAAGATGACGGTTCTATGGTTTTAGCAAATGAGCATGAACAAGGATTTATGGTAAATCAGGCAATTGTTAATTTTTGGAAGTCTTGTAATGGAGAACGTAAAGTAACAGAACTAGTTGAAGTATTTGCCCAACAAACAGGATTACAAAGAAAACAAGTTGAAAAAGAAGTTATGCAATTACTCCAACAACTCCGGGAAGGTGGATTAATTGCAATTGCAGGTCAACCAGATACACCAAATGTAGAGTTTAAAAAATAATTTTAAAAAATATAGTTTGAATTAGCACCATCAAAGTTTATTGTAACTCCTGATAAATATTTTATATTATTTTCAATTATAGATTTTACAAAGTTTCCAATCTCTTCAGGCTCCCCTAGTCTTTTCATAGGCAATGTTTTTTCAAATTCTTTAACATTTTCAATTAATTCTAGAGTTCTGTCTGTGTTTATTGGACCTGGTGCAATGTTTACACAACTGATATTTTTCTCAGCATATTTTTTACTTAACACTTTAAAAACTTCAGCAAATGCTGCACGATATGCTGAAGAAATAATTAATTTCATATTTGGTTCTTTAATTACACTGGAACTTATCAAAAAGATATACCCGTCATTATTAATTTTGATATTTTGAAGAATGGTAACAAATCCTAAAAACAGTTGATTATGATACAGTTTCCAATCCTCTTCAGTAATTGTATGAAATGGCTTTGGTGCAGGTCCCCCTGTGTTTAAAATTAGAATGTCTGTTTGAGTATGTTTTTTTAAAAACTCTCTAACACTGTCTAAATTTGATGTATCAATATCTTTTTTTGATGCAGCAAAAACATCAATTTCTATTGATTTGAGCGAATCTGAAATCGCTCTACCAATTCCTCGTGAACCTCCAATAACAATTGCACTAGTCATACTATTCTCAATAAATTTGATAATTAAATTTCTTTAATTTCTGTAATTGTACCTAATACGGAATCCATTTTGATAATTGCTTTTTTCTCATCCCACCCTAATGCGACATACCAATCTCCTGCATCATCATGATATTTTGTTTCTAACGTCTTGATATCCTCAGGTTTTACATCATATTTTTTTGCAATACCTGAAATTGCAAGTGCTATTGCATCTTTTTCCTTCTCTAGGCGTCTTTTCATTAATCCTATTCCTGGACTCATATTTTTCTCACATTGTTTCATCTAATATAGTTAATTCATAAAATTACTCCTAATGTTGAATTTTTCTAATTGATATAATTACATTATTTCAAATAGTCCTATAATATTGTAGAAACAAAATGAGACTAATTGCGAGACTTTCAAATTCAACAATTGCAAAATCAAGTACTCTAGTTTCTCTAGTTTCAATTTTAGCAGTTATTGGTCCAATTGTAATTGTTTCAGCAGGATTTTGGGATGCAATTTCTCATCTTCAAAAAAGTCCAGAATTTTTCTGGAGTCCTTCACACATTGTAGTATACTTTGGAGTTTCTATGACTAGTTGTGCTGCAATCATGGGAATCATGTTGATAATTAGAAAATCAGTTCATGGTTCTCTTAAAATTGGAATTAAACTAGTCATTGTAGGAGCTGCTTTACAAATTGTTTCTGGTTTTGGAGATTCACTATCTCATGATATATTTGGTATTGATGGATTAATCTCATGGTCACATCAACCTTTAGAATTAGGATTGGTAATCGCATCATTGGGTGCAGTTTTGATATTGAAAAATAGAGAACATACTAAACTTAAATTATTTTTACCATTCTCAATTATAGCATTTTTGTTTTTTACAACCTGGTTGATTTTTAATCTAGTATTGTTCTTTGGACATACAATTCAATGTATACAAATCTATGAAATATTTTCTTCTGGTTGCTCTATTTTGTAATTTTTTATTTTCAAAAATGATATACCCATCATGATGAGGGCACCGACAACAACCGTTATTCCTGACGGAATCATTTTCTGAGAGTTTGTATTCCCAAATTCTACTTGTATATCCACTGAATTTTTTGCAATATTTGTAATTTTTACTGTATGCTCACCATTTTCATTAAAATAAAAATACCCTACTGACATTTTTGTCTTAACCATTTGCTCTTCAATTATATTCTCTTTTGTATCTAATATCTGAACAAAAACCTCCTCTCCTGAAAATTTAGGCATGTATAATTCATAATATCCAATACCTGAATCAAAAAATTCTGATTTTACTTCAAAAGAATTTGATTGTTTTAATAGAATCGAGTCATGTATTTTTTCAGTTTCATCAAAAATCAATGATGTCCATATTATTCCTATAATTACTAATGCCAATCCAATTTTGAATGGTGATATTTTCATTTCATCATGCTGAGAAATTATTTACTTTATAAGATAATCTAAGGGCTCGGAGGGCTTCGATCCCTCGACCTAGCGGTTCGAAGCCGCTCGCACTATCCAGACTGTGCAACGAGTCCAAACAAGTAAGATTTTAACGGGTCTAAATATCTGTCTAGATGCTTTGAAGGTATCAAAAAAGGTGATTGGTGTTGAATATGCAATTAGAGATATTGTCCTTGCTGCTAGAAAAGTTGAACAAACAGGAATGCAAGTTGATTATCTAAACATTGGTGATCCTGTCCAGTTTGGCTTTCAACCACCTGATAATGTAAAACAAGCTTTGATTGATGCAATTAACCGAGGTGATAATTTCTATTCCTCATCTGAAGGTCTTTTAGAATTAAGGCAAGAAATTGCTAAAAAAGAAAATGCTAAAGGACTTTCAATAGATGCTGATGATATTCTAATTACAAACGGTGTTTCTGAAGGACTTGACATGGTTATCTCCTCAATCGTTGAAGAAGGTGATGAGGTATTACTTCCAGGCCCATACTATCCTCCATACGCTTCCTATGTCAGATTACACGGAGGAGTTCCTGTAGAGTTTGCAGTAGACCTGAATAATTCTACACCTAACATTGATGATATAAAATCCAAAATCACACCAAAGACTATTGCTATCTGTTTGATTAGTCCGAATAATCCTACCGGCGTCGTATTTAATGAAAAGGCACTCAAAGAACTAGTAGATCTTGCAAATCAACATAATCTCTACATTATTTGTGATGAGATTTATGATCAAATAGTATTTGATGATAAATTTGTTGGAATTGGAAAAGTAGCTGGTGATTCACCGGTAATTGTTCTAAATGGATTCTCCAAAGTCCATCTAATGTCTGGCTGGAGAATTGGTTATATTGCATTTAATCAATCACCTCAACTCAAAGAGTTACGTGAACATTTACCAAAACTAGCAAGAGTTAGAATTGCAACTAGTCTTCCTGTGCAATATGCAGCTTTGGAATCCCTTCGTGGACCTCAAAATTACATTAACGATTTTGTTTCAGAAATTAAAAAACATCGAGACTTGGTTGTTAAACGACTAAATGAGATACCTGGATTGTCATGTCCAAATCCAAAGGGTGCATTTTACGCATTTCCAAAAATTGAAGACGATAAATTTGGAACGGATAAAGAATTTGTAACAAAACTGTTAGAACAAAAAGGTGTACTAACAGTTCATGGCTCTGGATTTGGAAAACAATATGGTAGCGGACATTTTAGATTAGTTTATCTGCCAAGTTTACAAGTATTGAATTCAGCAATGAATAAAATTGAAGAGTTTGTCAGTAATTCCAAACTGTAAATTTCTCAGGAATTATTTCAATAATACAATCAGTATCATCTAGTAGTTCTTTTGCTGATTTATTTTCAAGTGATTTGAAATATCGTAAAAGAATTTTTTTTGCAATTGTTTTGACTTTGGAATTCTCTAAGATAAGATTGGCTTTACCTTGTACTAGTACGCCGTAAATATTTGGTGCATTAATTCCAACATCTACGCAGCATGATACTTTGTTATTTTTTATTACATTTTTTGCCTTTTGTGTTTTAGTGTTTGTTCCGATGTAAAATTTTTTCCCACTATACCTATACCAAACAGGCACAATATGTGGAGTTTTATTTTTATCAATTGTTGCTAATCGTAATATCTTTTGCTGAGTGAGAAATTCATCTCTTTTGTTCATGTTTTCTAAATCCCAATACTATCATAAAAATCCCAAAGCCTAACATTGCAGCAGATACTTTTTCATTTGTAAATTCACCATTCAACAAAAACTCTTCAACAAATTCTATTCCCCATATCAATAACTGCTGTATGAGAACTATTCCTCCCATCACACAAAAAAGTACGCCGATTGCAGTAAACCAATTTCTACCCCGTCTATAATATTCGTGACTCATGATTAATGAAAATGAAATTAGATAATCTTGATACCTGGATTCTTTATCTTATTTCTAATCATTGCATTAAGCAACAATGGAGTAGACATTTCTGCAAGATATGACAATTCAATTGGTCCCAAATAAATTGCTCTTAATCCTTTGATTTCACCAATCAAGCCATTAACTACTTGCACTGAATCATTGTCATCTCCACAAACAAAGATGTCATAATCTAATTCTAGTGTGGGGTTGACTAATTTTTTCTCAGAAATTACGTGAAATGCTGAAACGAGTTTTGATTTATCTTTCATATGTTCTAAAACAAGTTTGTATGAAAATGGTTTACTTTCTTTAATTGAAATGCACTCAAATCCTACATCAGTTTTTGTCATTGGAACAATTGGTGATACAACAACACAACTATCTTTAATTTCTGATAATACTCCAGAACATACAGAATCAATATTCTCATATGGGATTGATAAAATTAAAACATCACTTTCTTTTGCAACTGAAACATTATCGTTTCCTGTAATTGTTCCTTTTACTTCTCCAAACGCTTCTTTTGCAAGATTAGTGTATTCTATAGCTGATTCAGATGCTCTAGCAGCATCTCTTGAACCAATAATAACATCATTGTTTTGGGACCATCTTAGAGCAAAACCTTTACCCATCCCACCAGTTCCACCAATAATTCCAATTTTCATGATATCTAACGGACAATCTTATTATTATCTCTATTTAAAAATCGATCAAATTGGGACAGATTATCTTCCTCAGACATGGGCAGGCAAAAAATAATACTGAAAGAATCCTAGCTGGACGAACAGAAGGATTCCCATTAACTGAAATTGGAATTAAACAAGCAGAACACACTGCTGAATTACTTGAACACATGAATGTCTCAGCAATTTATTCTAGTCCTATTCAAAGAGCAAAACATACTGCAGAAATTGTAGGTAAACATAATTCAATTGATGTTACCATTGATGAGCGATTAATTGAACTTGATATGGGAAAATTTACTGGAATGCCATATGATCAAATTTTTACTAGCCATGGCAATGTCTTTATGAAATTTTATAATGGTGAACTAGAAATTGCTCACAATGGAGTAGAAACTTTTGATCAAGTCAAAAAACGAGTTTTAGGAATTGTAAATCATGTCATTGAAAAACATCCTGATGAAAATGTGGTTCTTGTAACACATATGGACCCAATCAAAGCCATGCTTTCAACAATAGTGGATTTATCTCCTATCAATCTCTTTGAGCTAATCATTGCAAATGCATCCCTTAACATCTTTAGAGAAAAAGAACAAAAATTCTCACTTTCCGGACTTAATGTAATGCATCCATCTCGATTCGATCAGGATTGGTAGCTAGTAATCTTGAAAACCCTTAAATAGAAATTATAGGTCACGTCATTCAATTACTATGAAATTAGTTGGGTTATTCTTAGTATTGGCAGTTTTGATGATAATCCCAGCTGTAGACTTAGCATTTGCTGCAGGTGATGAACCTGGAGAATATCTTGATCGTAGAGTGGTTATTTGGAATTTATTTTATAGATTAATGACAGTAGCATTTACTGTTGGTGCAGTAGTATCTGGAACAATGATTTGGCAGTGTTGGAGATTCAGAGAATCTCATCCACAAGCAAAACCAACTCCATATGAGGGAACTGACTGGTAATAATGTCAGGACATTCTAATTGGCCTGAATGGATTTATGTCGCAGTTGTAATAGCTCTAATGGTTTGGGTAGGTGCTGAAGCATGGGAAGCAGAAAGACTCATTGAACATGTTCCTGCAGATGCTAAAACAATTATTGTAACTGGACAACAATGGTTCTGGACTTTTGAACATGAAGATGGTACGAAAGAAATTGGTGAACTACATGTTGAAGTTGGCAAGGCTTACAAATTTGAGATAGTATCAAAAGATGTTAACCATTCTTTCAACATTCATGATTATGTTGTTTTGATGGATGCAATTCCTGGTAGAGTAAACACTGTATGGTTTGCACCAACAGAAGTTGGTCAACATGATATTCAATGTAGAGAATATTGTGGATTAATTCACTATAACATGCGTGGAACATTATATGTGGAGGCACCATCATCTTGACAACGCTTTTATCGCAACTTTCAATGATTAACTCCGAGGAGATTATCTAATGGTTCTAGAATTACAAAAACCACGTCCAATTTGGCAAATAATGTTCTCAACACATCATACTGATGTTGGTTTACTATACCTAATTACATCATTAGCATTCTTGTTCTTAGGTGGTTCATTAGCTCTTGCAATTAGAGCAGAATTATTCTTACCTGGTGCACAAATTATTGGTGATGCAATGACGTTTAACAGAATTTTTACAGTTCACGGTACAACGCTAATTTTCTTGTTTATCTTACCCTTTGCATCTTCAGTTGGTAACTACTTTGTTCCAATTATGGTGCGATACAAAGACATGGCATATCCAAAACTTAATGCAATTGCATTTTGGATGATTCCACCTGCTGGAGCACTAATTTGGTTAGGTTTTGCAGATTTTACATGGTATGCAACACCACCATATTCTATCATCAGTGCACCTGGTCCTGCAGCAGACATGTGGATATTTGGATTAAAGATTTTAGGTATTTCATCAGTATTAGGTGCAATCAATTTTGTCGTTACAATTCTGAAATGTAAACATCCGGACATGTCAATTGGCCAAGTCCCGTTGTTAGCATGGTCTTTCTTATCATCATCCTTGATTATCCTTGTTGCAATTCCAACATTTGCAGCAGCACTTTTGATGTTGTTAACTGACAGACTTGGTGTAAGTGGATTCTTTAATCCTGCAATGGGTGGGGATCCAATTGCATATGCACATTTGTTTTGGTTTACATTTCATCCTGAAGTGTACGTATTGGTAATTCCTGCAATTGGTATGATGTATGAAATTATTCCAAGATTTTCAAGAAAACCAATTTACAGCTACAATTCTGGTATCTTTGCATTTGTTTTGTTAGCTATTGTCGGTTTCTCATCATGGGCACACCACATGTATGCAACCGGAATGTCATTTACTGAAAAAACTGTATTCATGGTAGGAACTCTTGCAGCAGTTCCAGCATCAGCAATGCACGTATTCAACTTTATAGCAACTATGTGGAATGGTAGAATCAAATTCTCAACTCCAATGATGTGGGCAGTTGGTGGAATTGCATTGTTCTTCTCTGCAGGTGCAGGTGGTGTTGCAAATGCCGCCATGCCATTAGACTTTACAACCCACGATACATACTGGGTAGTAGGTCACTTTCATCTCTTTGTGATGGGTACAATTGCATTTGGTTCAATTGGATTCCTATACTACATGTTCCCATATGTAACTGGAAGAATGTACAATGAAACAATGGGCAAAGTTCATTTTGTAATGTCATTTATTGGTACAGTTCTAGTATTCTTTACACAACATGTTCTTGGCTTGTATGGAATGCCAAGAAGAGTTTTCGATTATCCGCCAATCCCTGAATGGATTGCTATGAACCAAATTGCAACAGTAGGAGCAATGATTATCGGTGTCAGTATGGTAATCTTCTTAGCAAACATCATTTACAGTTCCGGAAAAGGAAAACTTGCAAATACCGAAGACCCATTTGGTGTCGGTGGGAAATACTATTATCCATTTGAGTCAAAGAACCCACATCACTAGGAGATTAAAATGAGTAACGAAACAGAACATCCACCAAACGAACCAGCACATCAAGTATACAGGACAACCTCATCTAGAGTTGGAAAAATGATGATTATCATGTTAGGTATCTGCCTTGTTGGTGGAGTAGTATTCTTTGGTATGTGGGATTATTGGATATCACAACCTCCTCCAGTTGTAGCAATGATGGCAGGTGATTCACCTTCAACAGGTCCAGCAGCACATACTGGTGATACTATTACACAAGATCTTCATTTTATAGAGTCATCAGACTTTAGGACTTTGGCGTTTAATGCATTACCTGGAGAACCAGATAACAATCCTTCAATCAATATGGAAGTGGGAGACAAAGTAGTCTTTAATGTAGATAATGCAGGAAAATCATTCCACTCTTTCGGTGTCACTTCTAATGATGAAGGCTATGCAGGAATTATTTCTGGAAGTGAAGTTGCATTAGCATCAAATCCATTAAAGCCAGGAGAAGGTGGTTCTTCTGAATTTGTTGCAGGTGAAGAAGGAATTTATTATTACATTTGTACTGTTCCAGGTCACAGAGACCAAGGAATGGTTGGTAAAATTATTGTAGGTGATGTTGCAGCACCTGAACCAGTTGTTGAAGTAGCACCTGAACCAGTTGTTGAAGTAGCACCTGAACCAGTTGTTGAAGTAGCACCTGAACCAGTTGTTGAAGTAGCACCTAAACCAACTGCCTCTGCAGATTACACAGAAATTACAATTACAACAGGACCAGTTGCTTTGAGTGCACCAGGATGTGAAGAAACAGACGAATGCTACACTCCAAGTACTACAACAGTAGATGTTGGAGGTATTGTAACAATGACAAATATTGACAGTACTGGAATACATACATTCACATCAGGAACTGTAGATGGTTTTACTCCTAGTCCAGATAGTATGTTTGATTCAGGTATCCTAAATGCAGACCAATCTTTTGAATGGATTCCAGAAACATCAGGTGAATACCCTTACTATTGTATGCTTCATACTTGGATGCAAGGTAGCATTACGGTAAACTAGAATCGAAAAATCTTGGCTATTCAATATCTTGCATTAACAACAATGATAGTTTTGTATTCGCTAATGTTTATTGGTGGATATATTTCAGCTGCAGGACTTGGATTAACTTGTCCTGAATGGCCACTATGTCCTAATGGAATAATGCCTTCAGAAGAATATTTAATCGAATGGATTCATAGAACTACTGCTGCAACTACTGGAGTACTAGTAGTTTCAACTATGGTTGCAAGTCTTATCAACAAAAATGCAGATTTGAAAATCAAAATAACTAGTTCGCTTGCAACTGTATTGGTAATTACTCAAATTACCTTAGGTGCTTTGGTAATTGATACAAAACTTCACGCAGCACTAGTTGCAATTCACTTGGGAATAGGAATTTGGTTATTTGCTATGGTATTACTAACTGTATTGTTTGCATTTAGAATTGCAAAATTCTCTAAATCAACTACTGTTTAGATTTTTTAAAAACTTTTGGCAAGTAAATATACAATATCACACCTGTAAATACTAAAGCACCTGTGGTGATTGCACCAATGAATATAATTCCAAATGGACTTTGTGTTCCCATGTTAAATGTATAAGTTAGAATTTTATCTGTTCCTTCCATATCATACAAATCAATTTTAACAATATGATTTCCTATATTTCTCCAAACATAATCAAAATCCCAATGTGTTCCTGTAACTAATGTTGGAGGAATTGTATCTACTTGCTGGTCATTATAGTACACTCTAATTCCCATTGTAAAATTATCCACATCATCATAATCAAATCCCTTTGTTACCTTGATGAGAAATTGTGATGGCTCATCAATTTGTGGAAATTCTGGTGCTGTGGCTACTTGGACTCTATATCCACCATATGACTGCTCAGCAGAGTTGAACATTGAATGAGCATGTACTAAATCAAATCCAGAATATGCTGAAAAAATTAAAACAAAGATCAAGAAAATTGATCGCTTTTTAGCCATTCAAAATATCATGTAAACTTGACAAATATATTGTAAATCAATTCTGGAAGGAAATCTTCAAAACCTTTAAATTCTAATTGACAAGAATCTCAATCATTGACCCTTGTTACAAAATCAATTGATATTAAAACACCTGTAGATAGTGTTTTTACTTATTTTGCAAGACCAGAACATGTTTCTGACCAAATCAAAAATGATACTGTAGGAATGACCGTAGTTCCAATGGATATCAAAGAAGGAATGGGTGTTGGTACAACTTTTAGAATTATCGGTGACTTTAGTGGAAAACGATTAGAATGGGATTGTGAAACAACTGAATTCCTTAGAAATGAAAAAATTACTGCTAAACAAATCAAAGGTCCTTTCAAGAAATGGCAAATTACCAACGAATTCAAGGCATTAGGTAATAATCTTACAAGAGTAACAATGTCTGTAGACTATGTAATGCCATTTGGTCCTTTGGGAGCAATTTTGGATAAAGCAAAATTTGCAAAGTCAGCTGAAAAAGGAATGGAAACTGCTCTATACAATGTTAGAGGATTACTAGAAGGAAACGGTTCAATTCCAGTATACATTACACTAGATGCATACCAGAAACTTCTAGCCGAAAAGAAAAAGATGAACGATGTTCCAGTTTCAACTGCACTTACAGCAATTATTGAAAAATACAATGAAATTCAAGCTAAAACACAAAACTAAATTTTCATTTCTTTTGAAATCTTAAGATTAATAACAACTCTGGGCTTGTCTATTTTTGTGGGTTTATGGCGCAGCCAGGTAGCGCACCGGACTCTTAATCCGGTTGTCGAGGGTCCGAATCCCTCTAGACCCGTTTCCTTTTGAATATTATTTTCTGATTTAACATAAAAAAATCATTATAAACTATTTTTAAAATTTGTATTATTTCAAATCTTATAAAATAATTTTTAAACACAATATTTTTTTGCAATGTCTAATAACGATTCCATTCCTATCGGCTTTGTTATTATCTCAATAAATTCTTGCCCTTGTTTTTCTTGTATTCCTTCTGCAATTTTGGAATAACCTGTGATTAGAACTATTGTTATTTTTTTGTCTATCTGTTTTATCTTTAATGCTGCATCGTATCCATTTAGTTTAGGCATATCACTATCCATTATGATTAATTTTGGATTAAATTCTTTGAATTTTTTAACTCCTTCTTCACCATCTGAGGCTGTTTCAACTTGATATCCAGATGATCGTAAAATTTCTGCATACATTTTTTGTAAATCCACGTCATCTTCTACAACTAGAATTTTTTCTTCCATTTTATGATTTTATTGTATCATATTATCAAATAATAGTTTATTTCTAAATTATATATAAAATAATTTATAACATCATTTATCTAGTTTTGATTTAGAATGTTTGAAGTCTATGAGTGAGTTGCAACAAAAATCTATCAAAAAACCACACAATTCAATATTATTGATAGTAATTATTTTGATATCAATTACTACTCTCTATCAGATGGGACCTTTTGTTGACAATTCAACTTTTCTTTGGATTTCCATTCCATCATATTCTATAATTCCTGGAATTTTAGTTGCTTTTTCTATATTTCTTACGATTAAACTATATCAACAAAAACATTTCCAATCAAAATCTTATTTGTTACTTACAATTGGAGTTTCGTTTGGGTTTACATCTGAACAAATATGGGCTTTTTACAAATATGTGCTGGACATAAACCCATTTCCATCATTAGGAGATTTTTTCTTTTTAGGATCGTATCTGTTTATAATTATTTTTCTTTTTCTTTCTCTTAAACCTGTAAAAAAACTATTAAGCAAAAAGATTTGGTTATTGGCAATAGCTATTTCTTTGGCAGTTTTAATTCCGTCTATTCTTGCATCCTATAGTAATTTGGAAGGTGGAGAAAAATTTGAAATTATAGTGTCACTTGCATATCCAATTTTAACTTCAGCTCAATTGATTCCAGTTATTCTTGGAATTTCACTTTTGGGTAAAAATCATTCTAGTTTTCCGTGGATGCTGTTTCTGTTTGCATTTTTAATTTACAGTGTAACTGATACCTATTCTCTTTTTTCACAACTAGATGAAACTTACTATGTTGGTCACCCTGTAGATTTAATGTACCTATACAGTTACATTTTTCTAATTTTTTCAATTCATAGTAGACTAAAACTTATCCGTTTTCATAATGATAAAGATGAACAAATTCACTTTAGTGAAAATGTTAAGTTTGATACAGTAAACATGTTTGGAACTCCTTTAGTGTTGGTAGTAATTTCTATGATTGTAATAATTTCTACCGTTCATTCTATTTATTCATTATCTGAAGAAAACATTTCTGCTGAAAACATTATGGTTGGAATTGTTTCAATGTTGGGTGTTTTTGCTGCAATTATTTTTATAATTAATAGAAATATAAAAAAATTTACTCAAATGAGAACTCAAGAACTTGTTAAACAAAGAGATATTTTAGAACATCTTGTTGAAGAAAAAACTAATGCTTTACTTAAAGCAGAAAGGCTTTCAGCAATAGGTGAACTATCTGGACGTCTAGCCCATGATCTTAGAAATCCATTATCTGTTATGAAAATGTCGACTGATTTATTGAAACAAAATTCTAACGATTCTAAAGTTTCTGATGATGTAACTCAAAAAAGATTAGATTTGATTAGAAAAAGCATAGATAGAATTTCACATCAAGTTGATGATGTACTTGATTATGTTAGAACTTCTCCATTACAATCTATTAAATGTCCTGTAAAAGAAATCATTCTTAATTCAATTGAAAAAATTTCTGTTCCAGAAAATATTAAGATAACAATTGATAACTCTGATGTCAATATTGTTTGCGATTCAGATAAGATGGAAGCAGTTTTTATCAACGTTGTGATGAATTCAATTCAAGCAATGTCTAATGGCGGTACGCTGACAATCAAAATAAACTCAATTAATGATTTTGTTGAAATTGATTTTATAGATACTGGAGACGGTATTCCTGAAGAATCAATTGGAAAAATCTTTGAACCCCTATTTACTACAAAGCAAAAAGGAACTGGTCTTGGTCTGGCAAGTTGTAAAAATATTGTGGAACAACACCGTGGACAAATATCTGTAAAAAATAATCCTACCACATTTACTATACAAATACCAAAATTATTACAATTACAATCAACCAAAATCAATACTGAGTAGAAATCACAATTTTTTTAACAGAGTGAATCTATTTTTATCAGGTTCAATATCTTCATGCATATCTACATCACTCACAATTCTTACGTTATACTCTTCCCATCTTTTACCCATATTGCGGAATTTGTGATGCTCATCAATCTGTTTTTCTGTTTTATTGTATATCTCACAATTCATTATGTATTTTCTTGCAACTCTATGCATTTCTGCAACTCCTTTTTCTAATGTATTATCATCCAAATAATTCAATAATTTATGAGTAAAAATAAAGTCTATTGAGGAATCCTCAAACGGTAAATCAGTAATATCACCTTTCTTAAAACTTGCAGTAGAAAATTTCTCTTTTGCAATGTCTAGTGCATAATCATTTAGATCAATTCCGTGAATTTCAAATGTATCTGGAAATAGTCTTAAATCAATTCCAGTACCACATCCCACTTCTAGAACACTTGTACACCGCAAAGAAGTAGCTAAATCCCTTGCAAATTTTGCAAATTCTTCATTGTATCGTGATTCATTCTCATCTGAATATTTATTCCAAAATTCTTCATTGTAACTCATAGAATTTTTCAAACAAAGCTGTATTTGATATTAATTGTTTAGTGCTGACATTTGCATGGAATAAGTTTTGTATCAAATGTGCAATCATGAGGGCCGTCTGATTTTCCTTGCGTAGGGATTTCTTTCATACAATCATTATGACGTCCTTTTCTGCAAAACCAGCAAATTTCATGTGTTTCACCAGAAGCGCATGAATCCATGATCTCTAATCTATATTGTTGGTAAAAAACTTCATGGAATTTAGATAAATGTCAACCAAGGCAAGAATCTTTCATCTTTACCCATGACTACATCAGTAAATGATTTTTGTAGTGCTTTAGTAATATTGCCCATTTTTCCGTTTCCAATTTTTACTTTGTCTATCTGAGTTACTGACTTTACCTCAGCTGCAGTCCCTGTCATGAAAATTTCATCTGCATTGTAAAGATCATCCCTTTCTAGATCTTGTTCAATTACAAAACCACCGTTCTTTTCAATAATTCGTATAATACTGTCTCTAGTAATTCCCTCTAATCCTCCTGCTGAAAGTGGGGGAGTTTGAATGATGTCATCTTTAATAATGAAAATATTTTCAGCGCTACCTTCTGCAACTTTACCGTGATAGTTTAACATGATTGCTTCATCATATCCATTTTCTAATGCTTCCATTCTTGCAAGAGCTGCATTTGCATAATTTGATGCAGCTTTTGCTTGCATTGGTTGAGATCTTGAATCAATTTTGATCCAACTAGATACTTTACATTTTGCTCCAGAAAATTTACCTGCTTTTGATTCGCCCATTTTCCATTCCCAACAAGAAATTGAAACATCTACTTTGTTAGTAGTAGGGGTTAGTCCCATTGTTCCATATCCATAATACGCTAATGGTCTAATGTATGATTCTTTGAGTCCACCTGCTTGTACAGTTTTTACAATTGCATCTGAAATTATTTTTTTAGAGAATTGCATTTTCATTGAATATAGTTTTGCAGATTTGAACAATCTATCAACGTGTTCAGGTAATCTAAAAATTGCTGATCCGCTTGGAGTATCATAGCATCTAATTCCCTCAAAAATTGATGTTGAATAGTGTAATGCGTGAGTTAATACGTGAACTTTGGCGTCTTTGAATGGTACTAGTTTTCCATTCATCCATATTTTACCGACTTCTTTCATAGGAGAGCAAAAAATCTATGCTAATTTAAAGAATTATCTTTATTTGCAGATTTTGGAGTATCTGAAACTACATATCTGATTAATTATAATTTCTAGCATGGAATGGATTTTGGGTTTTGCAGGAATTACCTGTCTCGTAATAGGCTTGCTTGGTCAGGCATTTGAAATGAGAAAGATTCGTCTGACTACCTACAATGATGAAAATTCCAGCCCGGCTAATATTTTCCTGAACAAAAAGAATTTCAAGTGGTATGCCCTCTTAGGTATTGGAATAGTTTTTTGGTACACAGCTGAGCGTATGTGAACTGATCTATATAGATCAGGTCTAAATACTAGAAATTCCAACTTATTGTATCGCGTGTTTTGGGTAACGCCGGACTAACTCTAGATAATGGTCCAAGAATAAACCCATGTTGGTGTTTACAGGAGAAATCCCGTAACGCCACTCTTACATTAAATAAAATTAATTTTTGATATTTCCTGGTGAATTGCCTTAATGGCTTTTGTAATATTATTATCTGAATCTTCTACAACAATAATTATTCTTGAAGTTTCTTCTTGTGCATCCATATTCAATATATTCAATCCTGATTCACCGATCTTTGCACTAGTTCTTGAAACTACTTGTTGAACTCTCCACATCTCATCTCCGATCAATGTTATGACTCCTCTGTTGTATGTTATTGTAGCAAGTGAATCAAATGCTAAAAGATATTTTTCATTTCTTTTTACATATTCTCCATCCAAAAATAAAATTCTAGAAAATTCTAGGCCATCTTTTGTAAATGGTGATAGAATTATGAATTCACTATAATGTTTGTCTTTTTCTAAAGATGTTAATAATTTTTGAATACAACTAGTTTCAATTCTAAAGATAGAACAATTCTCTTTTCCTGTTACTATTTTTATTGGATGCCCTTTCTGTTCCTCTAAACTTCTCTTTATTGTAGTAATTTTCTCTGGTTTTTTCATATTGGTAATTGTAATTGGCATGTCTACGCCATTTTCTACAATTTCTTTTATTGCAATTGGATCTAAAATCTTCATTCCAAACATTCCTGCAAGTCTTGCCTCATTGTATGATAATTGAATAATTTCTCTTAATTCAGAGTCTACAATTTTTGGATCTGCTGAGACCACTGCACTATCTTTTTCAAAATCTATGCTAGTTTCATATTTTTTATGAAACAATATTCCTAGATCTGCTGCAGTTCTATCTGAACCTCCACGCTCATATGTGGTAAGAATATTATCTATTGTTTTTCCGATAAATCCTCCAATTGTAACTACCTCATTTTTTTCTACCAACTCTACTATCTTGCCCATTTTTTCTCTAGACTCTGCTATGAGAAAATTTGTAAATTCAATATTGTTGTCAGTAACAATTGGCCAATTCTCAAATTCAACTGCTTCAGATGTAATACTATTACTTTTTAGAATATGATTCATCACATGTGACATTAAAATTTCTCCTGAAAATGCCAATGCTTGAGATCTTGTCTCATTTGCAAATTCTTTGTTTTTCAATGCCTCATCTAGTGCTTTTTGCGCTTTTTCTAGATGAAAATCAATAGTTTTTTTGCAATTCTCCTTATTTTTATCATCCACCATCTCTAGAATTTTTTGATAAGTTGATTTTACAATATCTAATGATGGCGTTATTCCATTTTCTGCATTTTTGCCTTGCTCTAAAATTATGTCAGTCAATGAGCGCTTTTTTTCATTATGAATTGTTAGAGGTGCTGAAAAAACTGCAATGACTTTGGCATCTATTTTCAAATCACTAATGCGTTGAATAATTTTTGGTATGGTTTCTCCATTTGGACCTATTGCACTGCCACCAAATTTAGCAACTATTAGCTTAGTCATAGTATTTTATCAAATTCAATTTACCTTCTATTAAGCATTTGATTGTTAATTCATCAATTTTTGAATAATATTTGATGCTACTTTAGCACCATCTGTATTAATTGGATTTCTTTTTGCTTCAAGTTTTTCTAAAATTAATTTTTCTAATTTGTTAATGTCTTCAAAGACAAATCCTTGTCTTTTTGCATTATCTTCTTGTTCAAAATGTCCTTTGATGGGTATGAAAATTGCTGGTGTTCCGTAAGCGTTAGCCTCATCTATAGTTGATTTTCCAGCCAATGAAATAATCAAATCTGCTGCAAAAATTAATTCATGTAAATTATCTACAAATCCTAAATTTTTTACATTTTCAAATTTTTTATTTACTGCTGGACCTGATACTACAACAACTTCAAGATCTTGATTAATTTTTGAAATAACTTCTAATGCTTTCTCAATTAGAAATAATCCTGCATTAGTACCTCCGATAGATATGACTATGGTATTTTTTTCAAAAGAAAATTTCTTTCTCAATTCATCCCTTGTAAGTTCTGTTTGTCTTACTATGGGGCCAACTCTTTTGATATTGTCTTGTCCCTCTCCATTTTCAGGAATAATTACAATATCACATTTTTCAATAATTTCTTGCATTGATTTATTCATCTTTTTTTCAATAAAAGATGCTATTCCTTTAATGAAATGAGTTTCTAACACATCAGTAATTAGAATTGTTGGAATTTTCATCTCTTGTGCAATAGTTAGTGATGCGAAATCCTCATCACTAATTACTAAATTTGGTTTGTCTTTTTGAAGAATTTCCTGTGAAATATTTTTACAATCTCTATAATATTGATAGTAATTCCACAACCACTTTGCTGGATTCTTTAATGTTCCATTTTCTATAATGAATGTTGGTGGATCGTATACGTCTTGTACATTATAGTTTAATTTTTTTAGAATTTTTGCAGCACCACTTCCTGTGATAAAATTTGTTGAGATATTTTCAAAATTATTTACAATTGCAATATCTCGAGTTACGTGACCCAATCCTATTGGACTGGAAAAAAAACTGCAAACATTCATGATCTTCTTGATTTTCTACCAAATTTCTAGATTTTCTCTTGTCTCAAAGTTTAAATGGATTTTAGCAAGGGAGGTTTCTGGGCTCATGGTCCAGGTCGGTTATGACGTCGCCCTTACACGGCGAAAATCCGGGGTTCAAATCCCCGTGGGCCCATTTTTATCCTATTTTACAGCAGCTTTTACTTTGTAGTCCTCTTGCAATCCACCAAATTGAGAAAATCAAAACTCCTACTGAAATGAATTTTAGTTCTAATCCCTGCATTGGAAACAACGACAATCCACCAACTGCACCTAAAATCACTGCTAGAGGTGCAGTACATGCTGGACAACCAGGAGTGAATGCTGCAAATGCTCCACCTAATATGGCTGATGAATTTGTTTTTACAGAATTCATCATCTTCATTCTCTTTATCTTAAATGCCATCATTGCAAAATTGATTCCAGCTAGTGCAGAAATTCCTATTGTTAATACAACTGACACTATAATGTAATAAGGCATTATCTCCATTGTGGTACTCAAATGTGAAGCCATCATTGACATTGTTAAAAAATAATAAACTATTCCTAACCCTATACCGCTAATTATTGCAATGACTGCATATCTTTTTGTTGTTAACACATTTGAAATTAATTGCAATTTACTTTCCAAGTAGGTTCATTCACAATTCATCATATTTTAACTATCTTTGGTTAACCAAAGACTATTAGCCATAAATGACTCTTCAAAAACATGACAGAATTTTCATCTGAAGAAAAAACTATTCTTGTTCAATATGGGATAAAAAAATATGAAAATGAATCAATTGTGAATGAAAAACTAAAGGCAATTCTATCTGAAAAAGATATTAAAAGAAATATCGATACTCTGATTGGAACTCAACGCGTTAGACGTATTGGACCTGAAATTCTTCAAAATAATGAAAGTCACACTGAATTACCAGATCTTCCAGAAAATCTAAAATCTATTATTGATACACTTTAGATAAAGAATTCTTAAATTACTCCTATTTCCTGATTCAGATGTGAACAAGATTATTTTATTTTCAAGTTTTTTGATTTTGACTTTTCTTTTGACATTTTCAATAGATTCTGCATTTGCACATCCTCATTCCGGTCAAGTATTAATTAATAATCATACACATGAGTCTCAAATTGAAACTATTCAATTAACTGGAATGATAGCCCTTGAAAAATCAACCATCTTTTTCCATTCTCCTGAAGAAAACTCCTTACCATGGGCATTTGTTGAAGGAAATATTACAAATCATGTTGAGGGGTATCCAGTAATAATTCAAATTTTTAAAAATAATGATGCAGTGCATTTTGCTCAGACAAATGTAGAAGAAGATGGTGACTATGAGTACAAGTTTAGAGTTTTAAATTCTGATAATAATAATACAACTAAAATCTTTGATGGGGATTATTTGGTAAAAATCTTCAAAGTTGTATATTTGAATCAAGAAAGTGTAATTTAGAATCCGCGTAGTCCTTCTGGACGTACAATCTCTGGATGTTGTTTCATCCATTCGACTTTCTCTAGCATTTCTTCTTTGTTTTGAGGGAAAGTTCCCTTTACAGTATATGCATTAGAACCATGATTTACCCTAAATACAATTTCTTCTTTTGTTTTAATTTGATTAATCAAATCATAGAGTTCTTCTAATGATTCATCATCATTGATTTTATCAAATTCACCTTCATACTTGTCGATGAATTCTTGTTTAATTCCATTTTCTAGATAGAGTGTTAAAGCGCCAACATAATTAGGTGAACATGCACTAATTACTTCTGCAGTTCCTTTGATGTGCTCTTTTGAATATTTTTTCCCTCCTAGTCCTAAAATTACCATACATGACATTACATATCCTGCATCTTTTGCCTTGTTTACTGATTTGATAATTGTTTTTGCAATTGCCCCCTTTGTTACTTTTTTTAGAACAATATCTGAACCGCTTTCAATTCCCAGATAAAACATATCTAGTCCTGCTTCATTCATTTTCTTTAGTTCTTCAGATGTTTTCTTTAGAATATTCATAGGCATTGCATAACAAGAAATTCTTTCAATGTTTTGGAATTTTTCTCTAATGTATTTTATAATTTTAATGATATATTCAGAATCAAGATTTAATGCATCGCCATCTGCAAGAAATACTCGTCTAGTTTCAGGAAGATAACCTGCCATCATGTCAATTTCTGCCTTAACATCTTCCCATGATCTTTCAGAATATTCTTTTGATCTATACATATCACAAAATGAACATTCATTAAATGAGCAACCTAGTGTCACTTGGAAAATTAATGATTTAGCTTCTGATGGCGGTCTATATAGAGGGGCATCATAGTTTAACATCATTTTCTAGTTCATTCAAATTTGACCGATTATGTTTTTTATACTTTCTACTATTGTTTATCCCAGAATACATTTTAGTAGTAAATGAGAAGAATTTCATAACTTATGGCCAACGATCCTGATGCAAAAAGACTACTGTGGTTTGTATTTACAGGTTCACGAGGAGGATTAAACCGATTAAAAATAATTTCAAAATTAAAGGAAAATCCGTTTAACATCAATCAATTGGCCAAGGAATTGAGTCTTGATTACAAGGCTATTCAGCATCATATCAGAGTATTAGAAAAAAATAACATGATCAGTAAAGTTGGAGAAAAATACAATGTGAATTATTTTATCTCAACTTTTCTTGAAGTCAATATGGGGATATTTGAAGAAATTGAAGGTAAATTGGACAAAAGTAAATAAAAGATCTAGAGGTGTTTTACACTAATGGAATCCACTTCTCTAGTGCTGTCTATTGTTTCAATTGCAAATATGGGCATACTTGGAATTCTAATCTGTATATTTGGAAAAATGTATGGAAAGACTAGAGCCCAGATTCCATTAGGCATGATAGTTGTTGCAGGGATGTTATTCTTACACAACGTGATTGGAGCGTGGACTTATTTTTCGATGGAAATGATTTTCTCCAATGAAATATTTCCATATATGTTAGGAGTGGGAATTGCTGAACTTGCAGGATTAATTATATTTCTAAAAATTACTTTGGACTAGTCTTAGTTTAATTGTAACAAAAAATATTCTAAAATATGTTACAAGAATATCTGAAACTTAATAAAAATATTCTAATAGCATTTGCAGCATCAATAATAATTTCAGCTATAATTGCTCAAGTTTTATCTGATCAAGCTGATTATCTAAACACCACATATACAACAATTGCAGATTATGTAATTTATTTTTCAGTTTTTAGTAGTCTATTTTATCTAGATAGCAGAAAAAAATATCGTCTAGAATCTGGTGAAACTGATACAGCAAAACTGAAACATGATTTAAAAAAATTAATTACATCACTAGGAATTGCTGAAGTAGTTTACACTGTAGTTAGATGGGCATTACAATATTATTTTCTATCCATAAACTATGACCCCTATCTGGCATCAATTGTATCCCAAGGTATCTCTACAATTATTTACATGATAGTGCTCAATCTTATTGTGAAGATAACAAGGTTGTATAAAGATGGAAATTAGTGTTTACGTTGATGGTTCTGGTGGAACTAATAGTGGATTCGGCTATTTTGTAAAAGAAACTGGAGAATCATTTTATAAAAAAAAATCTGAACTTACTAACAATCAGGCTGAATATATGGCAATAATTTCTGCATTAAACAAGTATGTTGATTCTAATGAAGAAATTACAATTTACAGTGATTCTAAGAATACTGTAAACCAACTAAACCATGAATTTGCAATAAATAATGATGAATTAAGAAATTTGGCTCGAGAAGCATGGGAGATCATTGGGAAATTTTCTAATTTATCTATTGTTTGGGTTCCTAGAAAAGAGAATTTAGCAGGAAAAATGCTGGGAAGCTAAAAACAAGAGATCAGAAATTTTCAAGAATAACTTTATTATACAAAATCTCAGATTCAACTTAACATGGTAGACTCTGTTATTTTATCACCAAAATCTATTGCAGTAATTGGTGCATCTGATAAGAGAGGCAGTGTTGGTGCTACAATTACATCAAATATTATGAATGGTTTCAAAGGATTAGTTTATCCAATTAGTCCATCTAGAGAAACTGTATTTTATAAAAAAGCATACAAATCTGTTTTAGATGTTCCAAAATCAATTGATCTTGCAGTTATTGTAATCAAAAATACATTGGTTGCACCTGTGTTAGAAGAATGTGGAAAGAAAAAAATCAAAGGCGTTATAATTATCACCGCAGGTTTCAAAGAAGTTGATGAAGAGGGAGCTAAACGTGAACAAGAAATTAAAGACATAGCTAAAAAATACAACATCCAAATTATTGGACCTAACTGTCTTGGTGTCATGAATCTTGATCCAAAGACAATGATGAATTCTACTTTTCTTAAAATTACACCAAAGTCTGGAAAAATTGCACTTGTATCTCAAAGTGGTGCAATATGTGCAGCTCTAGTTGAAGATGCCAGTGCTCAAGGAATAGGCTTCTCAGCAGTTGTTAGTCTTGGAAATAAAGCTGTAATGAGTGAAGTTGATATTTTAAAAATTCTTGCAAATCATAAGCAAACAGAAGTTATTGTGATGTATCTTGAAGACATGGGTGATGGTCAAGAATTCCTTAAAGTTTGTAAAAATATTACTAAAAAACTCAAAAAACCAGTTCTTGTACTCAAATCTGGACGTAGTCCTGAGGGTGCAAAGGCTGCAATGTCTCACACTGGAGCATTGATGGGCTCAGATGAAATCTATGACGCTTTACTAAAACAATCAGGTGCAATTCGAGTTGATACAATGGAAGAACTCTTTGATTATGCAACTGCATTTTCTAAACAACCACTTCCAACAGCAGGTGGTTTAGTTATTGTATCAAATGCAGGTGGACCTGCAATTATTTCCACTGATGCTTGCTCTAAATTAAAAATTAGGATGGCAAAAATTGATAGTATTCGTCCAAAGATTGATGAAGTAATTCCTCCTTGGGGAAGCTCTGCAAATCCTGTTGATATTGTTGGTGATGCTGATTTTAATAGATTTCATAATGTTTTAGATCGTGTACTCAAACATCCAAAGGTAGGATCTGTTATTACGATGTGTACTCCTTCTGGAACGTTAGATTATGATAAACTTGCAGAAGTAATTGTTACGATGTCAAAGAAATACAAAAAGACAATGCTTGCAAGTTTAATGGGATTAGATGAGGGAATTACAAACAGAGAAATTTTAGCAAAGGGAAATGTTCCTTATTACAATTATGCTGAAGGAGCAATTAGAACTTTAGCTGCAATGATAAAGTTTGCAATTTGGGTAAATACCAAAGAAGGAAAAATTACAAAATTCAAAGTAAACAAAGCAAAAGCAAAGGCAATCTTTGACAAGGTAAAAAAAGAAAAAAGACCAAATCTTTTAGAAGAAGAAGGACAAGAAGTTCTCAAAGCATACGGTTTACCTTTACCTCAAAGTGCACTTGCCAAAAATGAAACAGAAGCAATAAAAATTGCAAAGAAGATTGGCTACCCTGTTGTAATGAAGATTGCATCTCCACAAATTATTCATAAATCTGACGCAGGTGGTGTTAAAGTAAACTTGACAAATGATGTAGAAATTAAAGATGCATACAAAACAATTATCAAAAATGCCAAAAAATACAACAGTAAAGCTGAGATCAAAGGTGTATTGATTGTAGAAATGGTAAAAGGTGGTAAAGAATTAATCATTGGCTCAAAACTAGAGCCTGGATTTGGTCCTGTCATCATGCTTGGAATGGGTGGAATCTATGTGGAAGTTCTGAAAGATGTAACATTCAAACTTGCGCCTGTTACTGATTTAGAAGCAGATGACATGATTGCATCAATTAAAACTCAAAAACTACTACAAGGAGTTAGAGGTGAAAAGCCATCAGATATTGTAAAACTTTCTGAATGTATTCAGAGATTATCACAACTAGTTTTAGACTTTACAGAGATCAAAGAATTAGACATGAATCCAGTCCTTGTAATGGAAAAAGGAAAAGGTTGTCGTATCCTTGATGTTCGTATAGGGCTCTGATTGAAAAACTCATACCTAAAATTAGCTTAAACTAATTTAGAATATTTATACAACTCCAAAACAAATAATGTTACATGGCTAATGTCCTAAAGGCAATTAGAAGTGGGGATGATTATATTGAAAGTCTTAGAGGACGCGATCTTAAAATTTACCTCTTTGGAGAATTAGTAAAAGATCCAGTAGATCATCCAATGATTAGACCGTCAATTAATGCAGTTGCAGAAACTTATGATCTTGCAGTACGTGAAGAAGCATTAGCTACTGCTGATTCATCACTAACTGGGATACAAGTTAATCGATTTTTACATATTGCAGAAAGCGCAGAAGATTTAGTTTTACAAAATAAAATGCAAAGAAAACTCGGACAAAATACAGGTACATGTTTCCAAAGATGTGTTGGTATGGATGCATTGAATGCTTTACACTCTACTACATTTGAGATTGATGAAAAACATGGAACTGATTATCATAAACGATTCTTAGAATTTGTAAAGATGGTTCAAAAAGAAAATCTTGTAATCGGTGGTGCCATGACTGATCCTAAAGGGGATAGAAGTAAGGGACCTGCAGAACAAGATGATCCTGATTTGTTTACAAGAATAGTAGATACAGATGATAAAGGAGTCTATGTTTCTGGTGCTAAAGCACATCAAACTGGTTGTATTAATTCACACTGGATAATCTTAATGCCAACAGTTAGACTAACTGAAAGTGATAAGGACTGGGCAATTGTTGGTGCAGTTCCTGCAGATGTAAAAGGAATTACTTACATTTACGGTAGACAGTCTTGTGATACAAGAAGTATGGAAGATGGTGACATTGATGATGGTAATGCAAAGTTTGGAGGACAAGAAGCTTTGATGATTTTGGATAGAGTGTTTATTCCATGGGATAAAATTTTCATGAATGGGGAATTTGAATTTGCATCCATGTTAATTGAGCGTTTTACTTGTTATCATAGACGTAGTTATGTATGCAAAACAGGACTTGGTGATGTATTGATTGGAGCAGCTGCAACAATAGCTGATTACAATGGCGTTCCTGGTGTATCTCACATTAAAGATAAAATTATTGAGATGACTCATCTTAATGAAACAATTTTTGCTGCAGGTATTGCATCATCACACCAAGGACACAAGATGAAATCAGGTGTTTATCTAAATGAAGACATGCTTGCACAAGTTTGTAAACATAACGTAACACGATTTCCATATGAGATTAGTAGACTAGCACAAGATATTGCAGGAGGATTGGTTGTTACATTACCTTCTGAGAAAGATTTTAGACATCCTGAAGTTGGACCATTATTAAAAAAATATCTTGCAGGAAGAAAGGGAGCTGATGTTGAGAATAGAATGAGAATTTTAAGATTAATTGAAAATATGACACTCGGTAGAAATGCAGTTGGATATCTTACAGAATCTATGCATGGAGCAGGCTCACCACAAGCACAAAGAATTCAAATTCAAAGACAAATGCAAGTAGGTTACAAAAAGAATTTGGCAAAGAATTTGGCAGGAATTACAAATGATATTGAAGAACCAAAAGAGTCATCTGAATACTTTGACCGAGTTTTCAAAACAAAAGACTCTATTCTTTAGAATATAATCTAATTTTCGTTTGAATATACTTTAATTTTCTATTAAGACTATTATTTACAAGTCTAATTCTTTTTTAATTTGAATTTTTATCCTTTTCTTTAGATTCTGAATCATCTTCTATAGCATCTTCAATATCATCAAATTTGTCTTCAACCACATCTGTTTTTGCAGTATCTTCAATCTCATCAGTGTCATCTAATTCTTCTACATCTGTTTTTGCAATATGTTCTGAATATTCCGAATCTTTTTCAATTTTATCAATATCTGATAATTCCTCTATTGTATCGGGACTCACTGAATCTAACGGATCAGTAAATGTAAGTTCTTTTTCATTTTTCTTTTTCAACACTTGTTTAGCAACCATTATTCCAATGACTACTGCAATTATGACGTAGTTGATTGGTGGCTTGAGTAACTGTGTAACATATCCTACCTGTGGAAGTGTATATGCTACTTTTCCAATGTATTCTTCTTCAGTAATTGGATAATCTGTACCTGGAATTGATCCTGAATTTGCATCCCCTTGAGTTCTAATTGTTTTAGGATCATCAGAAGTTATTGATACAACTCTATGTACAATTACTCTATTATGATCTGAGGGTCTATCAAATACTATGATGTTGCCAACCTCTATATCTTCAAAAGGCTCATGACCTGAAACTATCAAAACATCATATTTTTCTAAGACTGGAATCATACTTCCACTTGCAACAACATAAAATGGATTTTGAGTTCCAAATGCTACTTGCAAACCAATCCAAATAACTAAAACTCCAACAGCTACAATTATGATGTCTTTAACTACGCCTTTTGGGATTGATATTTTTGCCAATTATGTTATCGCCTATAGTGTCATTGATTAAATTTACTGACTATCAGATTTTACTTCCGCAGTCTTCACAGAATTTTGAACCTTCTTTGTTTACAAATCCACAACCAGAGCATTTTCCAGGTTGAGATGCTACTTCAGGATTTCCTAAAAGAACCACTTGACCAATTTTTTTGATACTACTCCATGGAATGCTTCCTTCTGTACCATCTTCTTTAGTAATTACTAAAACCATGGATTGTGTAGAATCAATTCCAACTTGTTTTGCAGTTCCAATTTTATTTGCATTCTCATCAAATACACCTTTTCCTTCAATTGATGTAACTGAAGTTATTGGACCTGGCTGTGTAACAGTTTCTTGTGGAACTGTTGAAGATTCTGCAATTGGTTGTGTGATTTCTGGTTGTACACTTTGAACTTGAGGTTCCAACGGTTTTGCATTTCCAACTCCCACTGCTTCATTTTCCTTTTTGAAATCTCTATATTCTGCAATAGAAGCATTACATGAATTACAAATGTATTGACCTCGTTCTGCAAGTACTAGATTTTCTGCAACTACTTCATTTGGATTCTCAAATTCTATCTTTGGAGGACCTTCAAATTCTTTCTCACAAGTATTGCAAAAATGTTTAGTAATTGTATTTGCATCCAGTCTTCCGATAGGAGCTAAAAATAGATCAGGTCCACCCAAATTTCCTTTCATTTGTTGTTCATCAGTTACAGTAGCCATGATATAGCCGCCAGATCCTCTTAATTTTTTAAGTCTAAGTTCTGAACTCATGTCTGAAATTTATCAAAACGTCATTTAAGTATATGTCAAAATCAATCCTCCAATAAAAAATACGGTATCAATTCTGGTGAACGTTTTTAGGTATGAACAATAAAATAATGTTAGAATGCCTGTAACACAAATTTCAGATGCAAAATCATGGGAAGTAGATGTAATAAATTCTGACATTCCTGTATTTGTAGACTTTTGGGCCGAATGGTGTGGTCCATGTAGAATGGTAGGTCCAGTAGTTGAAGAACTGGCAGCTGACTATGATGGCAAAGTAAAATTTGTCAAGGTTAATGTTGATGAGGCTAACGAGTTAGCATCAAAATACAATGTATTTAGTATTCCAACTTTAATCCTACTCAACAAAGGCGAAATAGTCAGCCAGCAAGTGGGTGCAGCATCTAAAGAATCATACAAAAGTATGATTGATAGAGCACTCGCATAAATCACAAACACGTTTTTCCTCTTTTTTGATCCTAAAGTAATTAATATTCCAAAAATCGAGTGAGATTATGTCATTTGGTGAAGTAGATACACTTGGTATGCTCTTTGACAAATTACAGAATTTGTTTGATGAGTCTCAAGGATACTATGAATCATTTCTTGATACAAACAACATGTACAAGAAAGGTCAACTCAGTGATAAAGAATTCTTTCAAAAATTAGGTGATTATACAGTTGCATACTCTGCATTAGAATTTCTAGCTATCAAGGTAATCTTTGAATTAAAAAAATCTATAGGTTCTGGTTCTGGAAATACGCAATCTCCTGGATTAATGCCTGGAATGGGACAACCTGGAATGATGGCAGGTGGAGCGGGGCAACCAAGAGCAGGAACTGCAGAAAATCCGGTTGGTGGAGGTCCTCCCGGAATTGTTTCTGCACAAGAAGCATTTGGAGATCCTGGAACTTTACCATCCCCTGATCCATCATTGATGCCAAGACAAATGGCACCGCAACAAAATGGAAACGGATGTTCTTCATGTGGTGCATCACTTAGAGCAAACGCAAAGTTTTGCACAAAGTGTGGTACAAGAACATAAAATTAATAAATTAAAAATTATTTTCTTATTGTGTAGTTCCACATTCAGGACAAAATTTTGCAGTTGCTGAAAGACTAGTGCCACATTCAGAACAAAAATTTCCATTTACAACTTGTTCATTGAATGCATTTCCAGTATTTGCTGAATTCTTTACTGCCCCTGATGGAACATATGTGTCATCATCAATTAAGACTGGTTGAAAGTCTTGTTCTATCAAATATGTCATCATTCTCGGAATTCCTTCTCCTTCCTTTTTTGGATCTGGAACTGAATCTCCTAACCAAAAAGAAAATCTCATTAGAGTCAATTCTGGAGTAGAGAATGCTAGAGTATGCTTTGACATATAGTCTTGTGCAGCTTTTTTGCCGTCAAAAACTTCCATGACGATGGTATTTTTCATTTATGTATAATAGTTTCTGGGAAAGTGGACCGGGAGGGAATCGCACCCTCGACATCCTCGTTGCGAACGAGGCATTATACTCCTAAACCACCGGCCCTCAGAATACCTCTTTGAGTTCTTCTTTTATTCATTTTCTCAAGAAAGTTGACTAAATTCTATATTTCACGCTCTTGAATGGAGGATTTTAAAATAATAAACCGCCAAAAACTTGTGCAAGAATTGCTATGATTCCAATTATCAAAAGTTTTATTCCTAATTTCATTTAATGTACTCTCTTTTTTTGATTATTTTATGTTTCTTTGACTAGTTTTATCTATAATTTTCTCAACGCATAATAGCCTGCATTTCATAAAATTTACAGTGACGTATGACACTATAATTACTGATTCACATGTTATCCTTCCTCAAGGAATGGTTGAGAAAAATATTCTAATTGATGAGGGAAAAATTGTAGGATTTACAACAGATGTACCCGCATGTGATCATAAAATCAATGGTAACGGACTAGTTTCAATTCCTGGACCAATTGATACTCATGTTCATTATGGAGTTTATTCTCCAATTAATGAAGCTGCAAAAACTGAATCTCATGCTGCAGCAATTGGTGGAATTACTACAATGATGCGAATGCTTCGACTAGGTGATCCTTTTTCTAACTCCTTACAATCTCAACTAAATGCTGCATCACAAAACCATTATGTTGATTATGCAATACACGCTTCAATTTTTACACCACAACAAATCAATGAGATGAATTACTGTGTTGAAAAAGGAATTACATCTTTTAAAATTTACATGAATCTAGGTGGTGAAGTTGGACATGTATACATGGACATGCCACCAAATTCTTCTAGGTTAGTTGCTGCTAAAGTAGATGTCACTGATGAACTAGTTGAGCAAACAGTAAAGGCAGCATCTGAGCTTGGTTGCCCTGTACTAGTTCATGCAGAAGACTATGAATCATGTGGTTGTGGAATAAAAACAGCAAAAGAAAAAAATCAAGATGGATTATCTGCATGGTCTTCTAGTCGTTCCACTGAATCTGAAGCTAAAGCAATCAAAACAGTATCAAAATTTGGTCGAGATTATGACTGTGTAATTTACTTTGTTCACATTGGTTCAGAACGTGCATTAAAACAAATTCAAGAAGAAAAGAATCTTGGAACAAAAATTTTTGTTGAAACTTGTCCTCATTATTTGACTTTATCTTATGAAAAGCAATCTGGATATCTTGCCAAAGTTATGCCTCCAATTCGAACAGAAAATGACCGTAAGGCAGTTTGGAGTGCTTTATCTAATAACCAAATTGATACTATAGGAACTGATCATGTTGCAAATCAGCTCAAACTTAAACTAGATGGTGATGATGTTTGGGGAGCTCTTGCAGGATTTCCAGGAATAGGTACTGCAATTCCAATTTTACTTAATGATGGTGTTAACCAAAAGAAAATTTCACTAGAGCAGTTTGTACGATTTACTAGTCAAAATGCTGCTCAAATTTTTGGAATGTATCCACAAAAAGGTACACTAGAGAAAAATTCTGATGCTGATATTGTTATGATAGACTTGAAAAAAGAAAAAACTGTTACTTCTGATTTGTTTGGTGGATTTTCTGATTATATTGTATATGAGGGAAGAAATCTAACAGGATGGCCTGTAAAAACAATTGTCCGAGGAGAACTAATTGCTGATAACTTTGAAGTTGTTGGAAAACTTGGTCATGGTAAACTAGTTGATAGAAAAATTAACTTGTTCTCAAAATAAAATCCAATTATTTACGATTAGTTTTTAAAAGAAAAATATTATTTTAGTTTATTGAATTTTTATTTCCTTTTTCTCTTTATCTTAATTCTTACAATTACTTTTAGTCCTACATTTTTTGAAAATTCATTTGCTCAAGAAATGACACCACATCAACAATGGAAAAAATTTGCAGATCTTGATATGATAACTTGCAAATCTGGACATTTACTGTTACAAAAAAATGATGGAAATCCTGCATGTGTGATGCCATCTACATATGTGAAATTAATTGATAGAGGATATGGTTCTCACAATCAATCTATGATGGATAAACATCCAGAAATGATGATTAATTTGATGAATAGCATGGCATCAAATGAAAAACTAATGACTCATTGGCATGAAATGTTACAAAAAAATCCTACTATGATGATGCAAACTATGGATGATTGGGTTTTACAAATTAAAGATAATCCTGAATTGCTCAAAAACATGTTAGCTCCAATGACTAGTGAGCCTAAATTGCGTGAAAAAATGATTCAGATCATGAAGAATCATCTTCAAATGGAAACTCATCTAAAAACTCATTCTGCATGGATGGATTCAGTACATCAACCCATGAGTTCTGGTATGGACCATGATGATTCTGAGATGGGATGTCCAATGTGTGAGAAAATGATGGAAAAAAAGAGATTGGAAAATTGTACATGGTGTCCTAATTACATGCATCATTCGATGAGTTCACATTCTATGACAATGTCTAATTCTGATAAAACTATGGACATGATTCATCATGTATGGATAAATTTTGATATGACTAAAGACATGCATACAATGATGTTAGAAGACTCATCTCATATGGTAATGATGTCAAACCAAATGATGGAACCTATGCTTAATGCAGTAATGGATGATATTGATTTACGAGAACAAATGATAGAATTGATGTTAGAACATCAAGATTTTATGAATTCAATAAGACATGATAATCCTGAAACAGAACACTGATGTATAAATCAAAAATGATGTTTCATGTATTTTAATTGACAAAAATTGAAAAAAAATATCGTATTGTAATAAATAATTTAATTATTTATCTAATAATTCAAAATTTCTAACTGATGAAAAAGTAGAATTTTAAAGAATATCAAATTTGCCATTTTCTTTGGCTTTGTAAATAACATCTGGCTTTCTCAAAAATATTCCTGATTCTAAAACACCTGGAGTTTGTTTAATTTTTCCAGTTAGAACTTTGGGATTTCTGATTGTATCAAAATCACAATCTAAAATTATATTTCCATTTTCTGTAAAAAATGGATATCCTCTATCTAGTGAACGAATTTGTGCATCTCCTCCAAGTTTTTTAATTGATTGAATTACTGCGTTTCTTGCAAGTGGATGAATTTCAACTGGAACTGCCCTTGTGAAATTTTTCACAAATTTTGTCTTATCTGCCATTACTACAACTTTTTTTGCAAGACTAAACAAAATATTTTCTCGTAGTAATGCTCCGCCACCACCTTTGATTACATATTTTTGTGAATTAATCTGGTCTGCCCCATCAAATACCACATCGATATGCTCTACTTGATCAGCTTCTACTAGTGGAATGCCTTCTTTTTCTGCAATTAATTTAATTTGTAATGATGTCGGTACTCCTCTGATGTTATACCCTTTTAGTTTAATTAGTTTTGAAAGTGATTTTACAAGTGTAGTTGCTGCTCGTCCGCTACCTAACCCAACTGTGTAATCATCTTTTACGAATTTTAATGCGTCACTTGATAATGCCTTGATGGCATCATCGTAGGTCAATTACTCTACCTCTGCTTGATCTAGTTTTGATAACACTCTCATGATATCGCCTTTAATTTTATCTAAATCATCTGCATCGTCATCAAAGTCATTATCTAGTGTAACTGATTTTTCTTTAATTGGTTCTGGAAGTGCTTTGTGTTCTGTAATTTTTGCAACTTCTTTGTTTAGGTCTGGTTTAGTCTCAAATCTGATGTCTGGTTTTGGTGTAACTGACTGTATGATTTCAATTTTATCTTCAACTTTTGGATTTTGTTGTATGATTTCTTGAACAATCTCATCTCTTGGTTTGATTAATTCTTCTTGAATTATTCTTGGTTGTGGCATTTGTTTTACAACTTGTTTTGGTTCTTCAAATAATGGGAATTTTGATTCCTTTCTTGAAATATTTGTTAGAGTTGTTAATTCAAATGACTGTCTTGATTTTGTTGGAGGAATCTCAATTGGTTCCATCTTGCTTTCTTTTGGTTTATCAAAGTTGAATACGTTGGAAATCTTTTGTTTTGTTTCTTGTTTTGTTTCAGGAACTTGCACCGTTGGTGTTTCAACTTTGGCACTTGTCATTTTTGATGACAGTTCATACAATCTATCATCTAGTTTTGACAATTTTTGATCCATTAATGTGATCAAACCATCTCCAACTGGACCCAAATCTGGGTGGTTGCTTGCTTGTTCAAGTTTTTCTAATCTAGCTAATACAATTCCTAATTGATGTTGATACTTTAGTAGCAATTTGTCTTTTTGAATTTTAGAAAATTCAGCTTCTGCTTGGTATAATCTTGAAATAGTTTTAGTAAGAATATCCTTTTCAATTTTTAATGAAGTGATTTGACTTTTAATGTGTGAACTGGCACCAAGACTAAGTAATTGATTTTTGTTTCTTGGCATTCTATGTACGGCGGCTGCCGTAGCAACACCTGCTAATGAACTAAGAATAAGAACAATCTCTTGCATCTATGTGTACCATTTAATCCAAGAATATTTTCTGCGTTTAGCCTCTGGGAATCCACAACTTGCACATTGGTGATGACGTTTGTGAAGTGAGTTCTTACCACATCTTCTACATCTAATGTGAACTTTCTTCTTTGTAAAACCACCCATAGAAGTTGTGCCTTTAGTCATTGTAATTCACTTAATTCTGTGACGGTGGAGGGGATATCATTACTACATTGTCTCCTCTTACCACAATGCTTCCAAGGCTCTTAGAATCGCCTTCAGCAGGAATTTCCTCTGAAGATTCGAGTAGCAGGTTCATGTGTTGGTCAAAACCTAAAAGATTACCTCTAATAGTCTTGTTTCCTTTGAGTTTTATCAATACAACTTGATTGATACTCTCATCCAATACTTTTACTGCCATATCAACGGACATCATTAATCACTTATTGACATGAATATCAACGCGTTATATTAAATTTCCATTGGTGAAACTATGAGACGTGCTCAGTAAGGCAAGTTTGACACTTTTTTCCAAGATTTTTAATAATTTCAGCTAAAATTATTTGTCCGTCTTTTTTTGTAGATTTTCTAGGATCGCCCCAAATTCCATTTTTAGTCGCTTTGGGGAATGATTGATTTGCCAGTTTTCCTAGTTTAGCAATTTCTTGCTTTGTCATTCCTTTTGTGTCTAGTCCTTTTTTTACTAAATTCATTTTGACATTTTTTGAAATTGCCAACATTAGTGAAGTCTCTACAAAACCTGCATGGTCAAACTCTCTTTGCATAAAATGCCAGTATGATAATGGAAATACTTGTAGTTTGTTTTTTGAGATTTTTTTGAGTTTGATATCTAGATTCTTTGTCGGTTTTAGATTTCCATGATGTCCATTAATTATGAAAACAGTTTTGATATTATTTGATAATAGTGAAGAACACATATCAATTAACACTGTACGTAAAGTTGATTCTCTAATACTTAGATTGAAAAAAGGTGCATGCTCATATGAAACTCCATAGTTTAGTGTAGGAAGTAAAAGATATCCATATTTATCTGAGATTTTTTTTGCAACTTCAGTTACAATATCTGAATCAGTTGATATGGGTAAATGTGGTCCGTGTTGCTCAATTGAGCCTATGGGAATTACTGCTATTTGTTTTTTATTTGCAATTGATTTTCTAAGAATTGGATCAAACTGAGTTTTAATATCTGTCATTTTATTCACTTTAATTTGATATGAACTTTTCTCCAACGAACTTCTAGTTTGTTTTCTAGATGCATCTTCATTGCTTTAAGTAATGTGTTTGCTTCTAATTTTTGTCCTTTAATTTTCATTTCTTCTAATGTATCATTTGGATTAACTTTGAAAGAGTCTTGGAAAATTATTGGTCCTTGATCTAAGTTTTCAGTTACGTAGTGAGATGTAACGCCAACAATCTTTGTACCTCTCTCAAATGCTTGTTCATATGCAGAAGCTCCTGCAAATGCAGGAAGTAGTGATGGGTGAATATTAATTATTCTATTTGGATATCTCCAAACAAAGTTTGGACTAAGTATTCTCATGTATCTTGCAAGTGAGATTAGATCAATATTGTACTGCTTGCAAACTTGAATAATTTTTTCTTCAGCCTTGCCTTGAATTTTATCTTCTATTACAACAAATGGAATTTTTGCCTCTTTTGCTAATTGCTCTAATGTTTTTTCAGTACCTATAATTACAGAAATTTTTCCTTTGAGTGATTTTGTATTTGCAATAATTGTTTGAAGACAAAGTGGTTCTTTAGTTACTAGTACTGCAATATTTTTTTGTGAATTTGTTTCATGATGAGTACTGACATCCATTTTTTCTTTTTTAGCTAGACTTTGAATATCTAAATCAAACTTTTTTACATCAGCTGCTTTTGAAAAAGACACTTCTAGATACATACCAAAAAGACCTTTGATTACATTTTGATTTACTTTCTCAATGTTTCCACCTTTAGAAAATGCAAAATTTGTAAATGTAGCTACAATACCTTCTCTGTCTTTACCTACTACTGTAATTCCAACTACTGTATTTTTCATGACTTTGTTTGCTGAGGATTTTCTCACTATTAATCATTCACAGAAATCAAGAAGGTGCGGGAGGTGGGATTCGAACCCACGAAATCCTAAGATATAGGGTCCTAAGCCCTACGCCTTTGACCAGGCTGGGCGACTCCCGCAACGAATTTGCCATTAAACACAAATTTATCTATTATTGAACAATAACATGGCAAAATTTTTTGGAACTAATGGAATTCGCGGAGTCTTTTCTGAAGATTTTACTTTAGAATTTGTTCATGATATGACACTTGCAATTGGAACATATTTTGGAGAAGGACCTGTATTGATAGGATATGATGGACGAGAATCTAGTCCTGTAATCTGCAAAGTAGTTAGTTCTGCTTTAAATTCGATTGGAATTGATTGTAATGTTGCAGGAATAGTACCTACACCATGTCTAGAATATGCAGTTAAGAGTTTAGGATATTCTGGCGGACTAATGATTACAGCATCTCACAATCCTCCACAATACAATGGAATCAAGCCATGTGCAAAAGATGGCGTAGAGATTTCACGTGAAGATGAATTAATTATTGAAGATATTTACTTGCAAAAAAACTGGCTGAAGAAGCCTAATTTATGGGGAATAACTGGAACTGAAAATAGGACAATTGAAACATATCTTAAAGGAATTATTTCACACATTGATTCTAAACTGATAGAATCAAAACATTTCAAAGTTGTTTTAGATTTAGGTAATGGCGCACAAGCAGTATCTGCACCTAACTTTTGTGAATTACTTGGTTGTGAAACATTTCTTGTAAATCCAAAAATTGATGGTTCATTTCCAGGACGAGGATCAGAACCAACACCACAAAATCTTTCTGAACTTTCAAAAACTGTGAGAGAACATAATGCAGATGTAGGAATTGCATTTGATGGTGATGGTGATAGAAGTATTTTTTGTGATAACAATGGAGATATCTTAACTGGAGACAAGTCTGCATTAGTACTTACACGACATATTCTAAAGAAAAATCCAAACTCTCTAGTTGTAACTTGTTTGAATTCTAGTTCTAATATTGAAGTTTTATCTGAACAGTTTGATTCTAAAGTTATTCGAACCAAAGTAGGAAGTGTTGAGGTTTCTAGAAAAATGATTTCAACTGATGCACTAATTGGATTTGAAGAAAATGGAGGTTACATGTATGGAAAACATAATCAAGTAAGAGATGGTTGCATGACTTTGGCATTGATGCTTGATTTGTTATCAACATCTGAAAAATCCCTTACTGAAGAGATTGCAAGTTTACCTCTATCCTTTACGACAAAAGATAAAGTATTATGTTCACATGAAAAAGTTCCAAAACTAATTTCTTCTTTAAATAAGGAATTTCCAAATTCTGATATTTCTGATGGCATCAAAATTACTATTGATCCCAAAAATTGGGTAATGATTAGACCAAGTGGAACTGAGCCGATTGTTAGAATCTATGCCGAATCTGAAAGTCAGGAGAAATTAGATATTTTGATGTCTGAATATCTTGAAAAAGTAAGATCAATAATTTCCAGATAACACTTTTAATACCAAACTCATCGATGGATAGAATGGAGAATGAACCCTTAGGGTGACGAAGTATGGGAAAATCATACTATGTTAAATTTGAGACGCCAGAAGAACTCGTTGCACCAATCTTAGAAGCCGTTAGAGTAGCATCTACCAGCGGTAAAGTCAAGAAGGGAACTAACGAAGCAACCAAGGCAATTGAACGTGGTACTAGTAAATTAATTATAATCGCTGAAGATGTTGAACCACCAGAGGTAGTAGCACATCTTCCAATTCTATGTGAAGAACAAGGTGCAGCATATGCATTTGTACCGAGCAAATCAGAATTAGGCAAATCATTAGGTATTGATATTACTTCTGCTGCTGCTGCAATTTTGGATGCAGGTGATGCACAACACATCATAGACCAAGTTGTATCAGCTATCGCTAAAATTAAAGGCGGTAAGACTGAAGAATGAGTCAAAACGCTGAAGAAGTAGTCCAATCTGAAATTATTCAAATTGTTGGTAGAACCGGCATTGCTGGTGAAGTAATTCAAGTTAGAGTTAAAGTTCTTACTGGTAAGGATAGAGGTAGAATCCTTACAAGAAACGTCAAAGGTTCTATTAGAATGGGTGAAATCCTAATGCTAAGAGAAACCGAGAGAGAAGCAAAGAAAATTCATTAGGTGTTTAGATGAGTCTTTTAGTTAAACCATGTACTTTCTGTAACAGACCAGTTGCAAAAGGATCTGGTACCATGTATGCTAAAAACAATGGAACAATTGAATGGTATTGTTCTGCAAAATGTAAAAAGAATGGACTAGTTCTGAAACGTGATCCAAGAAAATTAAAGTGGACAAAAAAATACGTTAAAGGCGGAATTAGAAAGTCGTAGAATTGACTGAACAATCCTTATTCATTGTAAAGCCTGATGCTGTATCTAGAAATCTAGTTGGTGAAGTTGTATCCAGATTTGAAAAAAAAGGATTCAAACTTTTGAAATTAAAGATGTTTACATTTACTCAAGCACAAGCAGAAAATTTCTATGGTGTTCACAAAGACAAACCATTCTTTGGTGAGTTGACATCATTTATCACATCAGGACCTGTTGTTGCTGCAATCATTGAAGGAAACAATGCAATTGCTACTACCAGAATAATGATTGGTGCAACAAAATCATTTGAAGCAGACCCTGGCTCTATTAGAGGAGACTTTGGATTAGGATTTAGTGAAAATATTATTCATGCATCAGATTCACAAGAAAGTTTTGATCATGAATCGAGGGTAGCATTTGAGTGATCTGATTTGCATATTCGTCAGCCCATAGTGGCAGTTCTTGGCCACGTAGACTCTGGAAAAACATCTCTCTTAGATAGAATTCGTGGAACTGGTGTTCAAGGTAGAGAAGCAGGTGGAATTACTCAACATATTGGTGCAAGTTTTCTTCCAACTGAGACCATCAAAGAAATGTGTGGTCCACTATACAAAAAACTTGAACAAGCAGAACATAAAGTTCCTGGCCTATTAGTTATTGATACACCAGGACACGAAGTTTTTACAAACCTTCGTTCTAGAGGTGGGTCTGCTGCTGATATTGCAATTTTAGTAGTTGATGTTAATCGTGGATTTCAACCACAGACAAATGAAAGTTTAAAAATTTTACAGAGCAGAAAAGTACCATTTGTTGTTGCACTAAACAAATGTGATCAAATCTCTGGATGGAGAAAGTCTGATACAAAATTCATTACCCAATCAATCAAAGAACAAGATGCATCAATTCAAGCTGATTTGGATCAAAAAGTGTATGATGTTGTAGGGACTTTATCCATTTTGGGATACAAATCCGAAGCATTTTACCGTGTACAGGATTTTAAATCAGAAATTGCTATAGTTCCAATCTCTGCACGTTCTGGAGTTGGTATCCCTGAGTTACTCAGCGTTTTAGTTGGTTTGACACAACAGTATCTACAAAACAGATTGAATCAAGATGAAAAAGAACCACGCGGTATAGTACTAGAAGTAAAAGATGAGGTTGGATTGGGCCAAACTGCAAATGTAATTCTAATTGATGGTATCATAAAAAAAGAAAACAGCATCGTTGTTGCAAAACGTGATGGCGTAATAGTTACAAAACCTAAAGCATTACTTTTACCAAAACCACTAGATGAGATGCGTGATCCTCGAGATAAATTCAAACCTGTCCCTCAAGTAGAAGCAGCAGCTGGATTCAAAATTGCATCACCTGATCTTGAGGGTGTTCTCCCAGGAAGTACTCTTTATGTTGCATCAAATGATGAAGAGATTGCAAAATATACTAAACTCATAGAATCTGAAATGAAATCTGTATTTGTTGATACTGAAACTAATGGAGTTATTTTAAAATGCGATACTATAGGCTCACTTGAGGCAATAATAGAGATGCTAAAGCGTTCTCAAGTTCCTGTTGCAAAAGCTGACATTGGTCCTGTAACAAGACGAGATGTAATTGAAGCCAAAGCAATCAAAGAAAATGATAGACATTTAGGAATTATTTTGGCATTTAATGTCAAATTATTAGAAGATGCAAAGGATGAATCAGAATTAAGTCACATCAAACTCTTTGAGGACAAAGTAATTTACAGTTTAATTGACAACTACAATGCTTGGGTTGAAGAAGATTCTGCCAATGAAGAAGATGCAATATTTGCAGAGTTGACACCAATATCAAAATTTTCATTCATGAAAGGAATGGTGTTTAGAAATAACAACCCTGCAGTCTTTGGTGTCCGTGTTGATGTTGGAAATCTAAAACACAAAATTCCATTTATGAATATGAAAGGACATAAAGTTGGATACATACATCAACTACAACTAGACAAAAAAACAGTATCTACTGCAAAAACAGGCGATGAGGTAGCATGTTCAGTAAAAGATGTTACAATTGGTAGACAAATCTTTGAAGAGGAAGTATACTATACATTTCCACCATCACCTGAAGCAAAACAAATTCTCAATAAATTCATGCATAAACTATCTTCTGAAGAACAAGAAGTGTTCAATGATGTTGTAAGAATTCAAAGAAAAATTGAACCTGTATATGGTTACTAGCTAGAGTGTTTTTTACAAATCATATGAATTCCGGGGGCACCTACTGCTCCCATCATTTTATCTATGATTTGTCCTGACTTGAACATGATAAAAGTTGGAATTGATTGTACTGCATATTTCCTAGATATATTTTGATTTTGATCAACATCGACTCTGGCAAATTTTACATTTGGATATGTCTTTGAGAGACTCTCAAATATTGGATGCATTGATTTGCATGGACCGCACCATTCTGCCCAAAAATCCACTAGTGTTGGGTTCTCTGCAGATATTATTTGGTCAAAGTTTGACTCGTTCAAATCTATAATTCCAGGCTCAATTATGGGCTGTGCTTTTGGTTTTAGCATCTCATCCATCTTTTTTTGCATAATTTTTGTAATCTCTGGATCTTCAGACAATATTCTTAGCGGTTTAATTCTACTAAAAAATCTATGTTGATGACTGTGACTGCTGTTCATCAATTGATTTTACAGGAATTGCTTCGAATCTCCTTGATTTGCAATTTGGACATTGGTCAATGTATTTAGTAAAACTAACAGAGGTGTATGCAATTCCACAATCACCACAAATTCTAAGGTTTCTACCAAGTTTGCCCATGATTTAATATGAAAAAGTATTGTGATTAAAACTTAGCTTTTAATTTATTACCAAAATTGCCACCAAGGTTTTACTGATAGATTATCTACAATTGTACAAACACCATCTATTAGTTTTGTTCCATGTCCACAAATACCAAACTTTTTTTCTTTAACAACTGGTTCTTCTAATCCGACTGCTTGATAAATGGAATCATACTCTGCAAAGTTATCATTAAACCATTTCTTGTATGTTGGTTCTGTATTGT
>WASW01082677.1_pt1 | contig 81256 bp, 61 predicted proteins | sample 5698521 | NCBI WGS metagenome assembly WASW01 (sample SAMN11175560, study PRJNA528189) | sponge metagenome | isolation source: marine sponge | host: Leucetta | place: Antarctica: Western Antarctic Peninsula, King George Island | collected 2013-01
GTGCCGGGGGGAAGATCCTGATAATCCATAATCCCCATGCGCGTCAGAACCACACTTTCTGAAGCAACGACCAATAAATTATCTTTCACGCCATAACAGACGGGTTTGATTCCCAAGGGATCACGCATAATCACCAAATCACCACAAGCATTGAGAAAAGCAATATTGAATGCGCCATCAAATACTTTGGCCAATGCCGAAAAAACTTCCTTGTAACTGCGATTGCCCTCCCCCATCAGCTCTTTATTCAAATAGTGCATCATCACTTCGGTATCGGTATTGTAAGTGATGTGGTAGCCTTTTTCGATCAATTCTTTCTTTAAAAGATCAAAATTAGCCAGATTGCCATTGAATGCAATCGAAAACCATTTCCATTTACGCCCATGAACTCGTTCAAAAGGTTGAGCAAAATTGCGATTTTCCTGACCACTGGTAGCGTAACGGACATGCCCGATGGCGATAGTGCCGCTGTAACGTTCCAACAAAGTACGGTGTTTGCGGGGGCTGTACATCCGAAAAACCTGCTCCACGTTACCAACGTCTTTGTGAGTTTGCAGTAAACACTCACGTTTGGGATTGTAGCTAGTCAGACCTGCGCTCAGTTGACCTCGGTTTTGGAGATCAAGCAAGAATCCCGGAATATATTGAGTGACATTGACAGGAGGCGCTGTTAACTGGTCCAACTGATATACAACAGCAATCCCACACTCTTCACGAAGTGTTTCAGTGGTCATAATTTTGTTTTGGAAGCAGGGTGAGCGGTGCTGAAAATCCACTCAACTCAAGCACTGCAATGGTCAGGAAAGAGGCTTATCAAGAATGATCATTCGATGTTATCCAATTCTAAAAACGAATGAAATCTAAAATAGCAGGGTTTTAAGTTTTTTACACTAACATATCGGCTGCTTGCCGTTGTGATTGAATGGAAATCAGTGTTACTTCATGGAGAGAAACCAGCGCTCCAGCAATTTTCGAGCGGCGGTGATCGGGTGTTGACTGCCTTCTTTAACTGATTGTTCAAGGCGGAGAATCAATGCCCGGACTTGAGGATCTTGGCGAAATCGGATCAGTAATTCTTCTTCAACCAGTGTCTTCATCCATAGATTGGCTTGCGTTTGGCGTTGTCGATTCCATTCTCCAGATGAGATGGTTTTCTCTTGATATTCCAAAACACTGCTCCAGAGATCTTCCAAACCCGTGGTTTCCAGAGCACTGCATGTCAGCACTTTGGGAGTCCATGATGCTTTCGGAGGGCGCAAAAGTTCGAGAGCACTGGTATATTGTTGTGCTGCGTTTTCAGCAGATTGAAGGTTTTCGCCATCGGCTTTGTTGATCACGATCAAATCTGCCATTTCCAAAATCCCTTTTTTGATCCCCTGTAATTCGTCTCCGGCGTTGGGAAGCATCATCACTAGGAAACAATCGACCATCGCCGCGACAGTGGTTTCGGATTGCCCGACTCCGACTGTTTCAACCAGGATCACATCATATTGAGCCGCTTCACAAACCATGATGATTTCTTTGGTTTTCCAAGCAACGCCGCCTAATTTCCCTCTGGCAGGAGAAGGGCGAATGAAGGCCTGCGAATGAGAGGATAAACGCGTCATCCTGGTTTTATCCCCCATGATACTGCCTCCCGTAATCGGACTACTCGGATCAATCGGAAGCACCGCGACGCGATGCCCTTTCTCAATGAGGGACAATCCGAAAGCCTCAATGAAAGTGCTTTTGCCAACGCCAGGAACACCGGTGATGCCAATGCGGATTGATTTTCCAACGTCTGGCATCAATTCCTCTAAAATTTCCCGACCCTGTTCAAATTCTTCAGACAAGGTGCTTTCCAGCAAAGTAATCGCTTTGGCCATATACCGGCGATTGCTTTTTTTAATTTCTGCTACATATGTCTTTTTAGAATATTTCATGATTGGCGTTGAGCAATGGCTTTCAGTACTTTCAAGGCCGCTTGAGGAATCGGTGTGCCGGGACCGAAAATGCAGGAAATCCCTTGCTTGTATAAAAATTCATAATCTTTGGGCGGGATGACTCCTCCGATCACGACCACCATCTCTTGATGAACATCTTCGGCTTTTAAGGCTTCCATCAAATAGGCGATCAAGGTCTTATGTCCGGCCGCTTGAGAGGAGATACCAATCACATGGACATCGTTTTCAATAGCCTGACGAGCGACCTCTTCAGGGGTTTGAAATAAGGGCCCCACATCGACATCGAACCCTAAATCGGAAAAAGCAGTGGCAATAACTTTTGCCCCGCGATCATGGCCATCTTGCCCCATTTTTGCGACTAAAATTCGGGGGCGGCGTCCTGCTTTTTGAGAAAACTTTTCAACCTCCTCTCTAATTTTTACCAATGCTTCTCCATCGAAAGCACTGCTGTAAACTCCAGAGATGGTTTGAATGGGGGCATTGTATCGCCCAAAAGGTTTTTCTAAGGCACTCGAAATTTCACCAACGGTGGCACGAGCGCGGGTGGCTTCAATCGCCAATGCCAACAAGTTGCCTTCTCCTGTTTTTCCGGCTTCACTCAAAGCATTCAAGCAAGCGTCAACGTGCAATTGATTGCGAGCGGCTTTCGTTTTTTCCAAGCGCACAATCTGAGCTTCTCGCACAGTCGTATTGTCCACTTCCAAAGTGTCCACTTGCGCCTCTTTTTCCAAACGATATTTGTTCACGCCTACGATGGTTTCATGCCCCTGATCAATCAATGCTTGTCGTTTTGCCGCTGATTCTTCAATACGACGCTTGGGCATGCCGGTCTCAATGGCACGGGTCATTCCTCCTAGATTTTCTATTTCTTCCAGTAATTTTTCAGCCTCTTTAACCAAAGACATGGTCAATGATTCCATAAAGTAAGACCCACCAAATGGATCAATGATTCGAGGAATCCCCGCTTCTTCCTGGAGAATGAGTTGAGTGTTTCGGGCAATGCGGGAAGAGGTTTCAGAAGGCAAGGCCAATGCTTCATCAAAGGCGTTGGTGTGGAGTGACTGAGTCCCGCCCAAGGTCGCGGCCATTGCTTCAATCGTCGTGCGGATAATATTATTGTAAGGATCATGCTCTGTTAAACTCCAACCAGAGGTTTGGCAGTGTGTGCGCAATTTCATGGATTTAGGGTTTTGAGGATTGAACGGTTGGAGGATTTTCGACCAAAGGAAACGAGCGGCCCGCAGTTTTGCGATTTCCATGAAGAAATTCATCCCAATCCCAAAGAAAAAGGAAAGCCGGGGAGCGAATTGATCAATTTCCATGCCTTGAGCGAGCGCTAAGCGCACATAGTCGAGTCCATCTCCCAGAGTAAAAGCCAATTCTTGCACAGCATTACCCCCTGCCTCTTGAATATGATAGCCGCTGATACTGATCGAATTATATTTAGGCATAGATTGGCTGGTATGAGCGATAATATCGGCAATGATTCGCATCGAGTGTTGAGGGGGATAAATGTAAGTGTTCCGCACCATAAATTCTTTTAAAATATCATTTTGAATGGTTCCTGTGAGTTTTTCTTGCGAAACTCCCTGTTCTTCCGCCGCCACAATATACCCCGCCAAAACCGGCAGCACGGCGCCATTCATTGTCATGGAAACCGACATTTGATCCAAAGGAATCTGATCGAATAAGATTTTCATATCCTCCACCGAATCAATCGCGACTCCAGCTTTGCCCACATCTCCGACGACGCGAGCATGATCGGAATCATAACCGCGATGGGTTGGCAAATCAAAAGCGACACTCAACCCTTTTTGACCAGCCTCCAAACAACGGCGATAAAACGCATTTGATTCTTCCGCGGTTGAAAAACCCGCGTACTGACGAATTGTCCAGGGGCGTCCGGCGTACATAGTCGCCTGGGGGCCTCGAATGAAAGGAAATAACCCTGGCATCGTATTCGTATTTTCCAGATTTTCCAAATCTTTGGCGGTATAGAGCGGCTTGATTTCAAGATTTTCTGCCGTTTTCCAGTGAGTCTCTGAGAGAGATTTGTCCTTTATCTCTTGTGAAGCCAGTCTTTCCCATTCGGCCAAAGAAGCTGGTTGTTTGGAAGAATCCATGTGCTCTCCAGGTATTATTGTTAGCAGGCAGTCGGCGACAAATTGTTGATGCTCAGAAAATGAATGTGCCTTTCCTGACGATCAGCGAAATTATTCTGCTTTGCGGTATCAAGATGTGACGAGTCTTATTTTTACGTTTTTTGAACTAATTTGGCCAGATTTTTGTATAACTTCGCAATGACTAAGGATGGTTTTCACATTTTTGAAGAGAGGATTTATGAAAGTTCCTACACAAACCCCACAGATTCAAGCAAAACAGGCCAAAGCCACCACCAATCCGAAGGCGACCCAGCAAGTTGCTACTTCCGCGGCAACTGCCAAAACGGCACAAGTCGCTCGCAATAAAATGGCTCAAACCCCTTCTACCATGCGAACGGCTCCTGCTCAGATGGCAAAAAATAATGCCGCGACATCAGCTCCTCGTTCGTATGTGATGGTGATCTCCAGTTATGAGAATGTCTCTCAAAATAGTGAGATTCCCAGTGATGCGGCAGAACAATTAGGAAAAACTATTGAAAGTCGAATCAATGAACTCAACAAACAGGCGCGTCGGGAAATTGAAGAATTGCCTGTTTATAAAAAACTGGACCTCGATAATATTGAAGAACTGGGAGAAGAAATTGCGGATATGCTGGAAAGTGAGGAGGATGCTCCAAAGGCCTTTGCATTTTTGAAAAATCCAGCGGTTGCCAGTCTGATGGAATCCACAGAGGGTGTCCATCGCTCTTTTGCGGAAATGATGCAAGAGAATGGGGAAGAAAAATTATTATTTGGTGCGATTCAAGCGTCGTCCATGATGAAAAATCACCAGGCTAAACCGGCTCCGGCAGTCGTCAATGTGAGAGCATAATTCCGTTTATAGCTCCTGAAACAATTTTTCCAAACGATCACACCCCTTCACCAAATTGGGAAAGAGTTCCTGCGTTTTTTGCGAATCCATCTTTTCTATTCCTGGAAATTCTTTTAAAACTTTTGCCCCATCGTAATCCACAGAAGCCACGCGAGTTCCTAAATTAGTGGCGGGAAGATAAAAATCCGATGCAGGGAGAAGAGCCACCTGGCTGCGATCCAGGATCATATTGCTCAATTGAGAACTGGTGATAATCCCTCTAGCTCGCAAAACATTCTCAAAATTCTCAAAATCAGGGAACAAATAAAACGCGCCTTCCGGTTTAGGGCAGTTCAGCCCCATTTTGATAAAGCGCTGATGCAAGTACTCTCCGGCAAATTGATGGATCGAGGTGCATTTCTCGACTTCCGCTCGGAGTGTTTCATAAGAACCGTAGGCAACCAACGCGGCGTATTGAATCGGTGTGCTGACCGCGCTGAAAGTTTCGCTGATGAGCGATTTTAAGGCTAACAGAGCAAAGTCCATTGATTCAGGAATCAGAGACACTCCCAAACGATAACCTCCCGCAGAAAAAGATTTGGACAGCCCTCCCGTCACAATCGTGCCTTCCGGATAATATTCAGCAAAACTGGAATGGCGATGCTGGCTAAAGTTGATCAAGGCATAAATTTCATCACAAATGACGATCACTTGATAAGCCCGACAAATTTCAGCCAACTCTTTGATTTCATTTTCTGTATGGCAACTGCCAGTGGGATTGTTCGGATTATTAAAAATAAGGATTTTTTGCTTTTCTCCCAGTTGGTGGCAAACCCGGTCCAATTCTTCGGCTTGTAAACGATAGTTGTTGGCACGCTGGGTTGGAATCGTGACAATTTCTTTGCCTCGAATAGCCGCTTGAGGGCCGTAACTGACCCAACTCGGAGACGGGATCAAGAGAGGTCCTTCCAAAAGGTAGAGCAGTTGGAAAATCAGCTCTTTACTTCCCGGACCAATGCAAACCTGTCCAGGAGTAAAATCATACCCGAATTCGGTTGAATAAAAGTTAGCAACCGCCTCGCAAAGTTCAGGCATGCCCTGAGTGGGGAGATAATCTTTTTTATCCGCATTTTCTCGCAAGGCGGTTTGAATGGCAGCAGGCACCGGGAAGGGGGATTGACCAAACCCAAAATGGTAAATCGGGTTTCCTTGTTTTCTTAATAATTTTACTTTCTGATTGATGGCCAATGTGGCAGATTCTTTCACATTGAGCACAAAAGGGTTGATTGAGAGCTTCATCGCTAGATTCGATCAATTATTTTTTTTGAGGAGCGACTTCCGGAGTTTCGTCGCTGTCTCTTCTACGCATTTGAAGGAATCGCATCAACCCCAGCAAAATCAAAGCAGGAATATACATCAACTGTTTGGGCAAGCGATCTGAAACTGTTTCCAGACTCAGAATTTCCCATTCAAAATCCAAGCCTGCTTTCTGAGCTTCACTGTCGAAGGCGACATTCTCCAAAATCATTTTGCCATCTTTTTCAACCAGTTCAATCCCCGCTTCCATTAACCGATCTTTCCCTTTTCCGGAGGCGGCCAATGGCAATCGTACGGTTTTCTTGACATGTTTCCCATCAATGGTTTCCCCCGCAACGAGCATGCGCAATTCTCCATTTTCAGGAGCTTGTTCTGCCAGCAATTCTATTTGTTGAGCGGGGTCTGTTCTAAATTGAGGAAACGCCATATCCCAGAAGAAACCAGGGCGAAACAACACAAAGGCAATCAGGCACAGCGCCAATGATTCCCACAGTTTGTTTTTGACCAACCAGAATCCTTGAGTTGCTGCCGAGAAAGCCAACATGGCGATGATGGCACTGATAATAATGACCACCAGCTCAAAGGAATTTTTGACTCCGATAAAAAGTAATTGTGTATTGAAAATGAACATAAAAGGCAGGATTGCTGTTCGAATATCGTAGGTAAATCCTTGAAGTCCGGTTTTAATCGGGTCACTTTTGGCGATGGCAGCCGCGGCAAATGCGGCCAATCCGACTGGAGGGGTGTCATCGGCAAGAATCCCAAAATAAAAAACAAATAAATGGACGGCAATCAATGGAACGATCAAACCACTCTCCGCTCCTAAAGTGACGATGACTGGAGCCATCAAGGTCGAGACGACGATATAGTTGGCGGTTGTTGGCAGTCCCATTCCCAAGATTAAACTGATGATTGCAGTGAAAATCAACATCAAGAGAACATTTCCCCCAGAGATGAACTCAACAAATTCGGTCATGACCAACCCGATTCCAGTTAAGGTCACGGTTCCGACCACAACCCCGGCAGTTGCTGTAGCCACTCCAATCCCGATCATATTCCTTGAGCCAGTGACAAGCCCCTTCATCAGATCTTGCAATCCTTCATTGACATCTTGAATAGGCTCACTGGTGCCATGAAAAAAAGCTTTCAATGGACGTTGGGTGAGGACAATAAAAACCATGAATAAAGTAGCCCAAAATGCAGACAATCCTGGAGAGAAACGCTCCACCACCAAACACCAGACCAACACGACAATCGGTAGCAGGAAATGCAATCCTGCTTTGACGGTGGGGCCGGTTTCCGGAAGCTCCAATACTTCAGAATCTGGATCATCCATCTCTAATTCAGGAAATTTTGCGGCAAATTTGAGCAACAGGATATAAACAACGAGGGTAATCACTCCGACTATTCCAATGGCCGCATTGGGTAAAAAATCTTTGATCCAGCCAATCCCGTAATAGATGATGCCACTGAGAATACAAAGCCCAAGGATAGTGCCTGCAAATGAAAGGAGGCTTTGAGCCAGCGTTGGGATATGTTTGCGAGGCAATCCCTGCATGTTTGCTTTGCAGGCTTCAAGGTGGACGATATAGACCAGGGCGATGTAAGAAATCAGAGCGGGAAGGATCGCGTGGGTAATCACTTCTATGTAAGAAACCCCGACATACTCTACCATCAGAAAAGCGGCGGCTCCCATAATCGGAGGAGTCAATTGGCCATTGGTCGATGCGGCTACTTCAATAGCGCCCGCTTTGTAAGCCGGAAAACCGACTCGTTTCATCAAAGGAATGGTAAAGGTTCCAGTCGTGACGACATTGGCAATCGAAGAGCCAGAAACCAACCCACTCAAACCCGAAGAAACAACAGCGGCCTTCGCCGGGCCTCCGCGCATATGCCCTAAGAGAGAAAACGCCACTTTAATGAAATAATTTCCGGCTCCCGCTTTGTCCAATAATGCGCCAAATAATACGAATAGAAAGACGAAACTGGTGGAAACTCCCAAGGCCACTCCAAAGACTCCTTCTGTACCCAACCATTGATGAGACATTGTTTTCGAAAAACTGGCACCTTTGTGGGAAATCACATCGGGCATGTAGGATCCGAAAAAAGTGTAACACAAAAAGATCAGGGCAACGACCATTAAAGGCGGGCCCAAAGCGCGGCGAGTGGCTTCCAGAAGCAGAAGCACTCCAATCCCAGCAACCACTAAATCCAACTGGGTCGGATCTCCCGAACGATTTGCCAATTGTTCATAAAAGAGAAAAATGTAACCTGCGCAAAAGGCTCCGGCAATGGCCATGATCCAATCTTGGAGAGGGATCATATCTCTGGCAGATTTTTTAAAGGCAGGGTAGGCGGTGAAAGTCAGGAAAATCGCAAAAGCCAGGTGAATCGAGCGGGCTTCTGTGTCATTGAACACCCCGAAACGAAAAATAAAAGGCAAAGGAGAGGCGTACCATAATTGGAATAACGCCCAAAATAAAGGGATGATAAAGATAACCTTACCGGGAATCCCGGTCGCGGTTCGTGCCCCACTATCTGATTCGGCAATCATTGACTGAAGTTCCTCTTCAGAGACTTTAGCCTCTTTTTTTTCTGTTTCTGCCATAGTGAAATTATCTGATTTTGATGAACAAAGTGAGGAATAAACGATCTCTGGAGTTGATCGGAAAGTGGCGCATGCTAGTGAACATGTTGTTGCAAATACGGATTTTTGGAAAAAGGAAGCAGGCATTGCTTCCTTTTTTAAGGATTTTTACATGAGACCAGCTTCTTTATAATACTTCAAAGCCCCATCATGCAAAGGAGCCGATAAACCATCTTTGATCATTTGTTCTTTTTTCAAAACTCTAAAGGCAGGATGGAGTTTCCTAAAGGAATCAAAGTTCTCAAAAACAGATTTCACGACTTGATACACCGTTTTCTCGGGAGTTTTGGCAGAGCTAACGAATGTGGCGCCCACTCCAAAAGTCATGGTATCGCCATCAGTGCCTCGGTACATTCCACCAGGAATCGTGGCGGTCCGGTAATAATCATTGTCGGAGACCAGTTTATCAATGGCGGAACCTGTTACCGAGACGATCACGCTGTCACAGGAAGTGGTGGCTTCTTTGATAGAGCCAGAAGGGTGGCCGACCGTGAAAACAATCGCATCTATTTTGTTATCACAAAGCGCACTGGACTGCTCAGCAGATTTCAATTCAGACGCGAGGGCGAAATCGGATTTTTTCCAACCCAAGGCGGCCATCACCACTTCCATGGTACCACGTTGCCCTGAACCAGGATTGCCGATGTTGACGCGTTTGCCTTTGAGATCCATAAAATTTTTGATACCAGCATCCGCACGGGCAACTACGGTAAAAGGTTCTGGATGGACTGAGAAAACGGCTCTCAAATCTTTATTTGGGCCTTTTTCTTTAAATTTACTGCTGCCGTGGTAAGCGTGAAATTGCCAATCTGATTGGGCAACCCCCATATCCAATTCGCCTGCCCGAATCGTATTCAAGTTGTAAACAGATCCTCCGGTGCTCTCAACAGAACAACGGATTCCGTGGGTTTTACGCCCTTTATTGACCAAGCGGCAAATGGCGCCGCCAGTCGGATAATACACCCCGGTGACCCCGCCAGTCCCAATCGTGATAAATTCAACAGCGGAAATGCTGGTGACAACAGAGAGTCCGAAGACAATTGCCATTAACGATGTGATGACCATTGATAATGATTTTTTCATAAATCCTCCATTTAATTGATGAAATATTTTTTAAAATTTGTGAAATGCCAGACCCTTCTGAAAGGATCAAACCCCGCTTTCTAAGAAATTTCTGACATTGACATAAATCCTCCCTTCGATCACAAAAATTTGCTATCTTGGTGGAGGAATCTCATTCCTGCTTTATAAACCCAAGCGGTTTAAAAACAGGGCCTTCCAATGGAAAAATTGACACGAGCGTTGTCAAAAAAGTACCTTAAGCTACAATTTGTCAATAGACAATTTTTTTTTAATGAGAAATGAGTGTTGAAGCAGAAACTATTTTTGCGAAAATGAGTTTGCAAGAGATCAAGCCATGCGGTTGTCAGAGTCAAAAATAACTTGAGAAGAAGAGAATCTGGCCATAGAACTAATTTCTCTCATTGAAAGTCGAATGATGATGAGAGTTTTTAAATTCAATTGAACACTAAAATTTATGCTGTTTTCTAGTCGAAATGAGTTGTGGTGGTTTATCAGTTTGACGACATTTGCCGTCGTTTTCTTAGTATGGGGGCTGGGGGTGGCACCGCTGATCGATTGGGATGAAAATATTTATGCCGAAGCCAGTCGCCAAATGGTCGAACGTGGGGATTATCTCAATATTTACATGAACAATCACCCTTTTGCCGAAAAGCCTCCTTTCTTTTTTTGGTTGCAATCGCTCAGTTATCATTTTTTTGGAATCAATGAATTTGGAGCGCGGTTTCCTTCGGCCATTGCTGGGATATTTTCCGTCTGGGTTTGTTTCTTTTTTGGAAGAAAAGTGAAATCCTTCCAGTTTGGGATGTTCTGGGGGCTGATCTATTTGACCAGTTTCTTACCGTCTTTATTTGCCAGAAGCGCGGTCATTGACCATACCTTTAATTTTTTTATCATGCTGAGCACTTATGCCTTGTATGCTTTCGATGTGCGCTATCAACAATTTCTTTTTTTGGAAAAAAATCGCCAAAAAACGGTTCGGTTTAGGCACTGGGTGCTCCTCACCATAGCCAGTGTTAGTATGGGATTGGGCGTTTTGACCAAAGGGCCTTTAGCGGGAGTGATTCCTCTGATAGGCTATGGGGTTTATAAAGGGGTTTATCGCCACCCTAAGATTTCCCTGGTTCATTTTTTCTTTTGTGGTGGGCTTTCCTTGAGTGTGGCGCTCTCTTGGTATGTTGCGAATTGGTGGGTTCATGGTTTTCGTTTTATTGAAGAATTTATCGGGTTTCAGCAGGCACTTTTTTCCAAACCGTTAGAGGGCAACCAACGGCCTTTTTTTTTCCACTTTGTCGTCGCTTTTATTGGCGTATTTCCCTGGACTCCTTTTTTATTTCTCTTCAAATTCAAACACATTCCTAAAGCCTATCCGCACTTACGCCCTTTGTTGATAATTAGTGCCGTTTGGTTAGGTTTTGTGTTGGTTTTATTTTCCGTTGTCACGACGAAATTACCCCATTATTCGGCCTCAATTTATATTCCGTTGTCTTTCATAATCGCTCTTTGCCTAGAAAGATTGATCCAAACTCAGCGTCGGATTCCTCGTTGGATCATCGCACTTTACTTTTTAATGGGAACCGGGTTTTCAGGGTTGCTCCTCTCATTCTATTTATTGATTGACAATCATTTCAAAGATCAGGGGATTTTCTTTGAAATTCAATGGCCTCAGGCCTTCTATTTAGCGGGAATTGGCTTTTTTCTGGGAATCGTGATGGGCAGTATTTTTTTCTGGAAAAAGAAGATTCGGATCGCTGTTTGGATCACGGCATTCACGATGTTTATTGGGACTCAAGGGATCTGGCGAATCCATGTCCCTGTTTATCTTCAATATGTCCAACAACCTCTTTTAGATCTGGTGCAGGAAGCTCACGAACAGAAAGGGAACGTGGTTTTCTATCGCACCGTCTCTTTTGCCGCCTTGTTTTATGGGAAACGTTCGATTGAAATGCTGCATACTTACAAATTTCCAGGGCATCCTGAGATTTTGAACAAAAAGCAAGAGACGGAGTTGTTTGTGATCACAGAACGGAAAAACAAAAAAAGCCTCAAAAAAGCACACCCTTTAGTGGAATTTACTAAAGATCACGGGACATTTTCGTTGTTTATTTTGCCTCAAAGCAATGAAAAACAATAAGAGCACCTGCCTAAAAATCTAGCAACTTTCAAATTATTGATGAATTTTTTATCTCTTTTTTGCCGGAAGATGACAAAGGGATTGTTATAATTAATTCTTTAATATCAGTTCGTTATTTCATATTTCTCTCTCAAAAAAACAGTGGCATAAATTCTGCTGAAGGAAGAATACGGAAGAGGGCGATTTAGCGCATAAATGATATCATAATCAGAAGAGAGGAAGATCAGATGAAGAAAAAAATTATTCGCATCTTTCCGATGCTAGGGGGCTTATTATGTGCTCCCATGTTTGCTTGGGCAGAAGAGGGAAAAATCGATAGTGGCGATACCGCATGGATGCTGATTTCATGTGCACTCGTTATGTTGATGACGCCAGGGTTGGCTCTATTTTACGGAGGGATGGTTCGCTCTAAAAATGTTTTATCGACGCTGATGCACAGTTTTGTTGCCTTAGGCTTGATGTCCTTGCAATGGGTGATTCTTGGTTATTCTCTCGCTTTTGGCGATGATATCGGTGGTTTTGTCGGAGGATTGAATTACGCATTTCTCAATGGTGTCGGAACAGAAGCAAATGGCACCATCCCTCATGTTGTTTTTATGATGTTTCAAGGTATGTTCGCCATCATTACTCCGGCTTTGATTTCAGGAGCGATTGCCGAGCGAATGAAGTTTTCTACTTATTGTGTCTTTATTTTACTCTGGGGAACCCTTGTCTATGATCCCATTGCCCATTGGGTCTGGGCGGAAGGAGGCTGGTTGCTGGAGCTGGGAGCACTCGATTTTGCGGGGGGTACTGTCGTTCATATGTCTTCCGGTTTTTCTGCGTTAGTGTTGGCGATCATGTTAGGCCAACGCCTCGATTATGGCAAAACCCCTATTTACCCTAACAATCTTGTCTTTACGGCGCTTGGGGCAGCGCTGTTGTGGTTTGGGTGGTTTGGATTCAATGCCGGGAGCGCATTGGCGGCCAATCAATCGGCGGCGATTGCTTTTACGACGACGCATATCGCTTCAGCAGCCGCAATGATTGCCTGGGTTTTAGCAGAATGGTGGTCGAGTCGGCAACCGAGTATGTTAGGAGCCGCTTCCGGTTTGGTTGCGGGGTTGGTCACCATTACTCCGGCAGCCGGGTTTGTCACTCCAATGGGAGCACTCGTCATGGGGCTCATTGGTGGTTTCGTTTGTTATGGTGCTGTTATGTTGAAAGGTAAATTCAGCTATGATGATTCCCTCGATGCTTTTGGTATTCATGGGATTGGAGGGATGATCGGTGCTTTATTGACGGGGGTTTTTGCCGCTAAAGCCATCGGAGGAACTGAAGGGGTCTTGGAAGGCAATCTCGCAGTGATGGGTCCCCAAATCGCCGGTGTGGTCGCAACCATGATCTATGCCATGGGGGTGACGGCCGTTTTATTAAAAATTCTGGATATGACGATGGGGCTGCGAGTTAAGGAAGATCAGGAGCGTGAAGGGCTTGATACGACTTCCCACGGAGAACACGCTTATCAATTGAATTAAAGTTTCAATGCCATTCTTCTGTGAGAATTTTCCCACAGAAGAAGGCCAATTTATCTGCCAAAAACAGCGGCTTTGCCAAGCTCTGCTTCAATTTCCATCAAACGATTGTATTTTGCGATGCGCTCACTGCGACTGGCGGAGCCGGTTTTGATTTGCCCGCCACCCATCGCGACGGTAAAGTCAGCAATGAAGGTATCTTCGGTCTCACCGCTCCGGTGAGAAACCACATAATTCCAACCAGCTTTGCGGCACAGATTGATGGTTTCAATGGTTTCAGTGACGGTACCGATTTGGTTCAATTTGATCAAAACGGCATTGGAGGCGTTCTTTTCAATGCCTGTTTTGACAAAATCTTTATTGGTCACAAAAAGATCATCTCCGACGATTTGGATCTTGTCCCCAAGCTCTTTCGTAATCGTAGAAAATCCCTCCCAATCCTGCTCGTCCATCGGATCTTCAATGGAAATGATCGGATATTTACCACACCAGTTTTTATAAAGAGCGATCATCTCTTTGCCACTTTTTTGTCCCTGACCGGATTTCGCAAGATTGTAGCGATTCTCTTCAAAAAAAGAACTGGCGGCCGCGTCAATCGCGATACTGATTTGCGCACCCTGCTTGTATCCGGCGGCTTGAATCGCTTCGACAATCACTTCACAGGCTTCTTCGTTGCTTTTCAAATTAGGCGCAAATCCTCCTTCATCGCCGACGCTGGTCGCATAGCCTCTCGCTTTGAGAATTTTTTTGAGGGCATGAAACGTTTCAGCTCCATACCTCAAGGCTTCTGTGAAATTGGGAGCGCCCGTTGGCATAACCATGAATTCCTGGAGATCGACACTATTGTCGGCATGCTCGCCTCCGTTGATGATATTGAGCATCGGAACGGGAAGAGTGAAGCTGCCAACCCCTCCCAGATAAGCATATAAAGGAAGATTGACGGATTTTGCGGCTACAGCAGCCACCGCCATTGAGATGCCTAAAATGGCGTTTGCGCCGAGATTTTTTTTGAAAGGCGTTCCATCCAAATCCAACATGAAACGGTCAATTTCAGCTTGTCGGGTGGGATCCTTCCCAATGAGCTTTGGCCCGATTTCAGAATTGATATGGTCCACCGCCTTGAGCACCCCTTTGCCGCCGTAGCGGTTGGCATCGCCGTCTCGAAGTTCAAGGGCTTCACTCGCTCCTGTTGAGGCTCCGGAAGGGACCGACGCTGAGGCGCTACACCCATTTTCCAGAGTGATGCGAGCACGGACTGTCGGGTTGCCGCGAGAATCTAAAATTTCCATCGCATGGATCGTTTGAATACGTTGATTCATAGAACTCCTTAATAATGAAGATTGAATAATTTTGCTCCGCAATTGACCTTGGTGTTGAGCCGACGCTTATTGTTTGATCTCAAAAGCGAACAAACGCATGACGGAATTTTAATAAAATCTATTGGTTACGGTTTTCAGTGGAAGAACTTTTTTGTAAGAAGGCTCAAAACTAATTGAGAGGCGAGGTCTTCAATTCAAAAATACTTGGCAAGTTGTAAACCAATCAGACATAAAATAAGGCAGATCAGCACATTACTCAATACATTAATCCCCATTTTCAAAAAATCGCCTTCTTGCAGGAGAAGTGCGGTTTCATAACTGAACGTGGAGAAAGTGGTGAAGGCTCCCAATCCTCCCACCAGCAAACCGGCTCGCAACTCATCGCTGAGATCCGTGTGCTTGAGAAAGTAATGGCTGAGAAATCCTAAACACAGCGATCCCAAGGCATTGACCGTCAAGGTGCCATAAGGGAAATTGCTCCCAAACCATTGCTGGGCTTGTTTGGCAAGAAGATAACGGGAAATGGCTCCGAAAAAGCCGCCAGCTCCGATGGCTAATAATGTGATCATGATTCCATTATTTTGAAGGGTCAAACAATAAATGAGCGTGCAAAGTATTTCTGAATAGTTGCCAATCTACAAGGCATTTTTGATGCTTTCATTCGATATTTCCCCTTTTCATAGAAACTTAACAGAAGATTTCTCATGCCTCTCTGCTCACCCTTTCCCTTTGGTCTCCAAAGTCTTGCATCCATTTTTTTCATCTTAGGCATCACATGATTGATTTTAAGGACAGGTTCTCTGGGCAACGCGAATCAATCAAGATCGCAAGAAATCCCTCAAAAAGCCGAATAGTCTCGATGCGTTTTTTTCAAAACGGATTGCCTTGATGCCCCGTTGATTTGATGATAATTTAACGCCTTCAAGATAAAAGGGAGATTAACTCATGGCGCTCCTGCATTTCTATTCACTCCAAGGTAAAGAATCAATATGGATCTCGAACAACAATTTGAAGCCGTTTTTGCCGGCATCCCTTATGGGGATTCCGGCAATAATCTATTAGAAGCGAATGTGATTCACGGGTGCGTGATCAATCATGATTTTGCCAAAATCTCTATTATTTTAGAGGAAGGTTCGGACTTGCGTCAATCGCTCCCTGCTCAAATTGAAGCTGGGCTGAAGGGAATCTCTGAGATCAATCGAGTCGCGGTAGAAATCTTAGCGGAAGTGCCTCCTGAAGAAGCGCAAAAACCTGATCCAGGGCCCCAGCGACCGGCTCAACAACCCCAACGGAGCGCCTATTTACAAAATTATGACAATGTGATTGCGGTGGCTAGTGGCAAAGGGGGGGTTGGAAAATCCACGGTTTCTGTCAATTTGGCCATCACTTTGGCACAAATGGGGTATCGGGTTTCTTTGTTTGATGCGGATATTTATGGCCCCAGTTTACCAATCATGATGGGCTTGCGAAATGTGAAACCTGAAATCGAGGACAATCAATTGATCCCTCTCGTTCAGTATGGGATTGATGCGCTTTCCATTGGGAATCTGGTGGATGAATCAGCGGCCATGATTTGGCGAGGGCCGATGGTCAATCAGGCTCTCGAACAAATGCTACGCGATACCCGTTGGCCGGGAGGGGATTTTATGATCCTGGATTTGCCGCCAGGAACGGGAGATGCGCAGCTGACCTTGTCGCAAACCGTTGAAATCGCAGGAGCGGTTGTGGTTTCAACGCCCCAGGATGTGGCTCTTTTGGATGCGGCGAAAGCAGTCTCCATGTTTGAAAAAGTGGAGATCGATATTGTTGGAATTGTTGAGAATATGAGTTCTTTTATCTGTCCTCATTGTGAAAAAGAAACCGCGATTTTCAGTTCCGATGGTGCACAAAAAGAGAGCAAAAGACTGGATGTTCCATTTTTGGGAGCGATCCCGATTGAATTGGCGATTCGTCAGGGCGGGGATACAGGCAAGCCTTTGATGGTCGAAAAAACGAATTCTGCCGCAGAAAAAGCCTTCACCACCATTGCACAAAATGTGATCAAATCCCTCGATCAGCTCTAAGACAATTTTTGCCGGGTATTCGGGTCAAACTCAATCGCAGAAAGAGGTTCCTTTTCCAGCAGTTTGAGCATTTCCCGAATGCCGCGTTCCAGCTGTGGATCTTGATTTTGAGCGTAGGCATCTGGTGGAAATTCGACGACGATATCAGGATCGACTCCGTAGTTTTCCAGGGACCATTCTTTATTGTGAAACCAGGCGGAATATTGAGGTTGCGTCGTAGTCGTTCCATCAACCAATTGATATTTTTGATCAATCCCAATCACGCCGCCCCAGGTGCGTTTTCCGAGCAACTTGCCCAGTTTCAGCGTTTTAACACTCTGGCAAAACATATCCCCATCGGATCCTGTAAATTCATTCGCCAGCACGATTAGATGGCCGTGAAGGGTATGGTAAGGGTAGGCTTCAGGAACTCCCCAACGCGGCACATCGTAACCAAGGTGCCGATGGGCGAGTTTTTCAAGAATGAGCGGAGAGACCATCCCGCCTGCATTGTAGCGGACATCAATGATCAATCCAGATTTGTCTGTTTGTGACAAAAACCCGCGATGAAATTCCGAAATGCCGCGTGTTTGCATATTCGGGATATGCAGATAACCGACGTGCCCCTCTGTCTTTTCACGGACAAGATGCGTGTTCGTATTGACCCAGTCGCGATAGCGTGCCCGTTGATCATTGAGCAGGGTTTTGATAATGATGTGGCGCACTTTGGCCTTCTTTTGAGGAGACTTCACTGAAAGCAAAATCTCCTGCCCTGCTTGATTGACCAGCAATTGACCGGGAGCGGTTTGCGCATCCACCGGAATCCCTCCAATCGCCATTAAACAATCGCCTTCTTGAATCTGGTGGCCTGGTTCACACAAAGGAGAGTGCTCATTTTTCTTCCAAACATCGCCTTGATAGATTTTTTGAAACCGATAGCATTTCCGGCGAGTATCATATTGAAGATCCGCTCCCAAGCGCCCAATCCAGTAAGCCGGGGAAGGGTGATAATCTCCGCCGAATTCATAGGCATGAGACGTTCCCAATTCGCCTTGCATTTCCCAGATCAAATCGGAGAGTTCAGAACGGGAACCTAGCCGTTTCAGGAGCGGTTGGTAGCGGTCATAGATTTTTTCCCAATCCACGCCTGAGAGGTCTTTCCGCCAGAAAAACTCTTTTTGCAAACGCCAGACTTCTCGATACATTTGTTCCCATTCTGCCTCATAATCCACAGAAATTCGGATCCGTTCCAGATCGAGCCAGCCGGTTTTTCGACTCGCTTCATGGCCAACATCATGCTCATCCAGAGTCGGGATGCCGGCTTCCACGACGCGGATGCGGTGACCAGAAACGTAGAGCAGAGTGCGTGCAGAGGGATTGGTTTCCAGCCAAGAAACCTCTCTTGCCTGCTCTTCAATTTCCTGTTTTTCAAAATCATAACACCAGAGGAATCCGTTGCCCTTCCCCTCTTTATCCTCATGCTCCTCCAATTCCCCGATCAGCGAGGATTCAGTAAAAATCGCTTTATGGGGGAGTCCGAGAATTTGTTCATACAAGCCTTCCTTGACCGGAAATTCCGTGATCCGCTGTTCAATTCCCTCCAAATCAATTTTCATTTCTTTGGCGGATTCTTGCGCTTTTTTGTCTGCTTCCTTTTCTGAAATTTGATGATCTTCCTCATCTTTTTGTTTTCCGGGGGCATGCGGAAGCGGGGAAAAAGGGTTGGGAGCATCGCTTTGTAAGGTGATCAAATAGGGTTTGATAGAACGCGCAAAAATCACTCCCATTTGTACGGTATCAGCAATCGGGTTATAGGTACGGGAGGATAGAAAATAGAGATAGTGGCCATCGGGATCAAAAGCCGGGGCAAAATCATAACGAACCGGTTGAGTCACCTGATGAATGCTTTTTGTTGTCAGGTTCAGCAGAAAAATTGCAGTCAATTCCAAGGTGAAATGTTTGGTGTAAGCCAGCCAATTTCCGTCAGCAGAGAAAGTGACATCTTGGATTTCCCGGATTGCAGATGAATCGAGTTTTGTCGTAGTTTGACCATCGATATCGAGTAAAAAAAGTTCCATTTGACTGGTAGTACAGACGATCTGATTTTTCAGAGGCGCACTGATCATAGTTTGCACACGCCCCGGCGGAAGATCTAAAATCAATTCAGGTTTTAGTTGAGGATGGCTTGGAAAAATCCCGAGTTTTTCTTGATCTTTTTCCTGATCCAAGAGCGTCGCTAAGCGGCCATCGGGAAGCCATTTTACAAGGCGGGAACGGATGCTATTATTGGAGCCGTGTTGAGTGACCGCCTGTTCCCAGAGTGGCATGGAAAACAAGGTCCCACGGGCGATCAAGGCAACCGTATGGCCATCGGGATGGAGCGCAGCCTCTTCAATATAATCATCGCCATAGAAAAATTTCCGTTGCAGTTGTGCCCGCGGACTATGCCATTCCACTTCAAGCAGTTTTTGCTTCCCGGAATTCAAATCCAGGACAAACAGATCGCCTCCGGCATGGTAGATGAGGGAGTGCCCATCAGTCGAAGGGGCACGCGCATAAAATTCTTTTTGAAAGGTTTCTTGTTTGAGATCACTGCCATCTTCGAGACAGGAATAGAGATTCCCAATCCCGTCATGGTCCGATACAAAATAGATGCGTGCGTTGATCCACAGAGGCGAGGCGAGATTGGCTTCTAAAAATTGGAGAATTTGAACAAATTGCCGCTTGCCTTTGGGCTTGATCCAGATTTCTCCAATTGTCCCTCCACGATAGCGTTTCCAGCGGAAATTCTGGGCCGCGTTTCTCCCCAGAAGCACGCCTTTCTGATCGGAGGAATAAGCGATGAAATGTGCTGGCCCATAAGGCAATTTATGCACAGGGCCTCCTTGCGCATCAACACTATAAAGTGCGGCATCAGCATTGCGGTGGATCGATTCATGGCCGCTCCAAAAAATGATCTGTGTGCCATCAGGTGACCAAGCGACCACCCTCATCGGAGTATTCAGATAAGTTATCCGTTGTGAAGCCCCCCCGGAAGCCGGGATCGTATAAATGTCCGCGTCTCCTTCGTCTTGTCCGCAATACGCCAGCCATTGGCCATCTGGAGAAAAAAGTGGCGAGGAAATACGGCCTTGTGAATTGGTGAGCCGTTGGGCGCGCCCTTTGTTTAATCCGACTTGCCAGAGATCATCTTCGCAGACAAAAACGACTTGTTTTCCAAAAATAGTTGGACTTCGAAAATAACCTTTGTATGATTGATGCATTCTGCATTCCTTGACTTGAATCTTATAAAAATAAGAGGAAATGGTCTCTCAAAAGAAAACCACAAGCCCTACATGAACTAGCCATAACCCACAAGCCGGAGTTCCCCACTTCTTGGAAAAATCAAATTTCACAAAGCCTGTGGAACACGAAAAACCTCTTTCAGCAAAACGTCAAATTTATCGCCGGGCAGGAACGATTACTTTTTTCACTCTGATTTCCCGTATTTTGGGAGCCACTCGTGATTTGGTGATTGCCTATGTTTTTGGTGCCGGATGGGTCACAGATGCTTTCTATCAGGCACTCACGATTCCAAACCTCCTGCGCCGCCTGACAGCCGAAGGTTCGATGACGCTGGCTTTTATTCCGATTTATACGGAAGTGCGTGAAGGCGGAAAAGAAGATGCCAAAAAATTTGCGCAAAAAGTCTTAGGTTTGGTGCTTTGGGCAACGGTTTTTTTGACGGCGTTGGGAATGATTTTCAGTGTTCAATTGGTCTATCTAGTTGCCGCCGGGTTCAGAAATAATCCTGAGCAATTCAATTTGACAGCGGACTTGACGCGGTTGATGTTTCCCTATCTGATTTTTGTGTCTTTGGTCGCCTGGGCGATGGGCGTTTTGAATGCTGAAAAACGATTTGCGGCTCCTGCGGCGGCTCCTATTTTTCTCAACTTTGGGATTATTGGTACGGCACTGGGGCTTTCTCCTTTTTTAGAACAACCGATTGTTGGCATTGGATGGGGGGTTTTGATTGGGGGGCTGTTACAGGTTCTGTTGCAAATTCCAGAATTACGACGGGTCGCTCAATCGATCCGCCCCCGCTGGCCTTGGTCTTTTAACAATGCCCCGCGAGATCCGGGGATTGCCAAATTTTTGCGTCTCTTGGGGCCTTCGCTTTTTGGGGTGGCGGTCTATCAAATCAATATTATTATTTTGCGCAACATCGCCAGTTTTCTGCCTGAAGGCCAGGTCACTTATTACTACAATGCGAGTCGCTTAACCGAATTGGTGGGAGGGTTATTTGCGTTTGCGTTCACCACCGCCAGTTTTCCTGATTTGAGTCGGCACACGGCTCAAAAGGATTGGGAAGAAACAAAACAGACTCTGCGTTTTACGTTTGCCGCGACTCTATTTTTTGTTTTACCAGCGACTGTCGGATTGATGGCCGCGGCAGAGCCAATTATTGCCATGATGTATTTACGCGGTGCTTATACTTTGCCGGATGTTCAGCAAACCATTCCCACGGTGCAGGCATTTGCTTTGGGAATCCCTGCCGTGGCTTCGGTGCGTTTGCTCGTCGCTGTTTTCTATGCCTTCAAAGATACAAAAACTCCTGTCCTGATTGCCACACTGAGCTTATTGGTCACTGGCAGTTTGGGGTGGTGGTGGAGTTTGTCCCTGGAGGTCGTCGGTCTGGCTTTGGGGTTATCGGCTGGCACCTGGTTTCAATGTTTATTGTTGATTTTATTTTTGTCTCGCCGGAAAGAAATGAATCGAACCTGGTTGAATTGGAATAGCTTGTGGAAATACTTGTTAGCCTCCTCCCTGATGGGCGGGTTTGCCTGGCAAGTTTCACAGTTTGGAAATTGGGAAAAAGGCTCCCTTTCTCCGGAAAATTGGGGAATTTTTTTGGGAATGTTAGCAGGCGCCACGTTTTTATATTTTGCGTTGCTGTTGTTGCTGAGAGAATCCCAAGCTCTCCGCTGGTTGAAATGGGTGAAACGTTCATAATCAATTCAAAATGCTTGAGCCTCTTTCAAATTCTTTTTTTGTATCTTTTTTTAAGAGGGTTTTATAGGCTGGAATGGAATTTGGAAAAAAGATAATAGCCATGATTCTTCGGCAACATGGAACTCTCGTTTTCACTGCTTAAATATAAATCTTCTACAACATGGAATTCTGGTTTTTACCTCAACTAATCGGCTTTTTTGCCTCTCTCGTTCTATTAAATTCCTGGATCAACCGCTTCTTATTGTCCTGTTATCATTTCGATAGCAAATACCTCCCTTGCTTCTCCTGGGGATGGTGTGTCTATCTGCTGATTTATCTACTGGGACGGCAATGGGCTATTTCGACTGAGACGATTCACTGGATTTTTACCGGAATGGCCGTGGGCATTCCTTGTCTAACGGGGGTGTGGTATGGGCTTGGCCTCTCTCCAATGCGCCTTCAAAAGCGGTATCATGGGCTGCCTTTAGAAAAAGAAACGTTATTCTTAGTGAGCTTGTTTGTGGGGGGCATGATTTATATCGGCCCTTATTTGGAATTTCCTTCAGATCCCGTCTATCATCTTTTCTTCATTCAAAATTGGGAGGCCGCCCAATGGATGACTAGCGTTGAGGGGCGGCCTTCTCATTTTGTGTATTTTCTCTACCATTGGCTCCTGGAACCTTCCAATATTAGTTGGGGTCAGCGGACGGGATTGGCAATCTTATCCGCGGGATTACAAGGGCTGCTCTTGTGGAATTTTATTCGTGTGACAAGAATATTTATCCCAAATGTTTGGGTGGGCTGGTTCGGAGGGGTTGCTTCGGTGGGCTTGTTTGGTAACAGTATCTTTAGTTTTTATCGTTATTATGTCTTATCGAATGGCTTCATCTCTTACTTAGTATTTCTTGAGGGCTTGATCCTGATTTTCTGTTGTTTTTTCAAAGAACGTTTTCGTTATCTCCTTTTATTAATTCCTCTGCTGGTGTTTTGCCTCTTCAATCATCGTCAAGAGGGATTGTTGTTATTGAATGCCGTCGTTGGAATTGGTTTTTTATCGCTCATTTTTCGTTATCGAACCCTCTCTGCAAGGTTCAGAAGACCCCTCCTTTTTGTGGCAGGGATCGGCACAGTCGTGGCGATTTTGTTATGGAGCTATCTGAGCAAGCCCCTCCTGACGGAATCGCAACTTTTCTACCTCAAGAAAATAGCAGATGGCTTGTTAGAAAGACCCTTGTATGTGTCCAGTTTCGTTCGCTTGAATGAGGTGTTGGGAGGCGCCGGGTGGTTGGCGATGGTTGCTGCGCTTGTGGTATTACTCTGGTTCCGCCATTCCAAAAAACTGACGATTTTAGCTTGTCTTTGTCTTTGGCCTTTGATCGTTTTGTGGAATCCGATTGCGGTTGAATTGATGCTCAACTTTTTTTATTCGACTGTGCTTTATCGCCTCATTTATGGTTCGTTGTATTGGATTTTTTTAGTCGTTTTTTTCGGATATTTGTATCAGCAATGGCATCACTCTCCTCGTGCTCGCTCAGGCCATTGGAAATTGGCCATTGGGATGAGTGTCTTCATTGCAGTGATGTGGATTCCTCAAGCTCCGATTAAAGGAAAAATTCAACATTTACTGACAAAACCTAGCGATCAACTCAATGGTAAAAATCTCGATGCGGCCATTCAATATCTTCGCCGACAAGCGCCAGAGAATTGTACCGATCCCTATCGCAGTGGGCATCGGCCTGTTCGCACTTATCTTTTCAGTGATAATTACGTCAATAGTTATTTGCTCGCCACCGGGTATTTCTATACGATTTCGGATCGTTGGGAGCCAATATCTTATGGATCAGCATACCCCGATTTTATGGATCGCGAAACCGTCCGCTGGCTTGAAACGCTGGAAGAAAAGGACGCTCCGCTTTTTTATGATAAACTCAAAACACACCATATTTGTTATGTCATCCTATCTTCTGGAAACCCAGCACCGCCCAGTCGAACTGGCAGTCTTTCAGGACATTGGCCCGCGGAATATGCCAATACCAAACGTGATGATTTTAAAACGCTGTTCCATTGGGTGAGGAAGCGCTCTCAACAGTTTCAATTGGTGTTTCAGGATCAAGCCGTCCGAATCTACAAGGTTTTATGAAAGCAGATTCCAAAAAATTCCAGCTGAAAATCGTTTTCCAATCCTCAAATTCATTAAATCAACCCTGACTCAATCAAAAATAAAATCAATGCAATCCCTCAAAAATACGCCCTATGTCGTCAAAAATGGAATCCATGTCCGCCCGGATTATTCCAAATTTGTTTATAGTGATGGCGATGTCAATGAACAAAGGATGTTAGAAATTCTGCAACAGACCAAAGATGTGAGCACACAATCGGAAGAACTGAAACAAAACATCGATAGTTGGGTGTCTGAATATCATTTTTCTCAGTCAAGGCACAATTTGCTCAGGGGCTTAGATTTAGAAAATTTTGAGAATGTGCTGGAATTGGGGGCTGGCTGTGGTGCGATTACACGGCAACTAGGGGAACGGTGTGGTCAGATAACAGCCGTGGATGGGAGTTTTCAACGATTGGCAGTCGCCGCAGAGCGTTGCCGTGGCTTGAGCAATGTCTCATTTTATTGTGAAAATATTGAAAATATTGAAGCCCCGGCTCAATTCGATTTAATCACGATGATCGGCACTTTGGAATATTCTCCTTTGTTCATTCAAGGAGCAGACCCCGTTCAAACATGTCTGAGTCAGATGGCTCAAAATTTAACAGAAGATGGCGTCTTGCTCATTGCCATTGAAAACCAACTTGGTTTGAAATATTTCAATGGGTGCGGAGAAGATCACCTGGGGGAATTGTTCTTTGGCATCAATGACTTATATCACAAAACCGCAACCACGTTTGGTTATCACGAACTCAAACAACGGATTTTAAAAGCCGGCTTTGCTAACGTCGAATTTCTCTTCCCTTTTCCCGATTATAAACTCCCTCAACTGATTGTGAGGGAAGCGGCTTTAGAAGAGGAATCTTTGCGGCTAGGTTCGATCATTGGTCAATTTCCAGGAAGAGACTATCAGGGGCGCGCCGCACGGAATTTTTCTGAGCGTTTGTGTTGGTTGACGCTCGCTCGAAATCGTTTGATTCCTCATTTTGCAAATTCATTTTTAATTGTTGCTTCGGGAAATCAGGCGAAACCCGTTTGCAATGAAGACTGGCTGTTAAAAATCTATAATCTGGGCCGCAAATCCGCCTATTGTACCAAAAGCACTTTTTCTCTTCAGAAGAATGGCAAATGCCGGGTCGAAAAAAAATCCTTATTTCCGCAACAAAAAGAAGCCTCTTCTTTTCTGAAACATGTCTTGACCAATGAGGCTTATGTTCCCGGAAAACAACTGGGGGAACTCATTGCCAAAGGCTTGTTGAATCGAGAATGGTACACGATTTATCTCAGTCAGTTAAAACGCTGGCTTGTTTATTTGCAACAATTTCAAATGGTTGATGTGGAAAATGAGACACTCCTGGAAACGTGGCAAGTCTCGCCGGAGAGGGAGCAGGGCTGGGTGCCTGGAAACATGGTCGATTGTATTCCGCGGAATCTGATTGATGATGGCAAGGAATGGCACTATGTGGATCAGGAATGGATTATCCAAACTCCGATTCCAATTATCTGGATCGTCTTTCGAGGGATTTTAGCCGATGTCGGTGACCATCTCCCTCTGGCTGGGCATTCCCCGGTTTTCAAGGATTGCTCGATTCAAGAGTGGATCATGCAAACGATGGCACAGCTCGGTTATCCTCTGGGAGCGACAGCAATAGAAAAAGATGAAATGCTTTCAAACTTGATAGAGTGGGAGATTCGTTTTCGGAGGGAAGTCTCGGAGCAAAAAGAAGCGCACCAGCGAGATTCTCTTCATTTGCTGCTCAATGAACAAATAGGCCGTTTTTCTAAAAATTCTGAATTATTGACTGAAACGCAAGCCTTAAAACAGGAGTTGTTTGATGCTAAAACTTCTCTTGGTTATCGGATCGGAGTATGGGTCAAACGTAAAACTCCAGACCGTTTGAGGAAGTCGCTTAAAAGTGTCGTTCAATTTTGTTCTAATCGGGTGAATCGCAAAAAATGAGTGCTCCAATGGTCTCTAAAAACCCGCATCATATTTGTATGATTGTTCCGAGTTTTGATCGGATTGGAGGGTATGAACGTCAAGCGTTTAGTATGTGTCGAGCTTATCAAAAGATGGGCAAACACCCTTATATTGTTACCGAAAATATGGGAGGTTTGCCGTCTTATGAGATTCGTCAAAATATTGAAATTTATCGTTTTTATCCATTTCTTCAAAATATTACCGGAAATTATGAACGAAAACTGGAAAAGCTGTTTGCCTTTGATTTAGCCGGACAGATCGATATCGTGCATTGCCATGCCTTTGAATTCACTTCGGGGTGGGCCATCCGAATCGCCTCAAAATATAAAATTCCAACGTTGGTCAAAGTGGCGACTGAACAAGATATTCTTCATTTTCAAAAGCAGATTCAAGCCAAAGTTGAAGGTTTTTCAGAGGCGTTGGAGAATTTGAAGAAAGCGACCAATTTTATTAGCCTCAATCCTAATATCAGGAAAGAACTCATCGCAATTCATGTCGCAGAGGAAAAAATTCTTGTCCTGCCGAATGGTGTCGATGTTCAACAATATCAACCGGCAACCGAGGAAGAAAAACGCGAATTGAAGCAAACGTTAGGATTTGAAGATAAGCCTTATTTGATCACTTATACAGGACGCTTTGAAGAACGGAAACGGGTGATTGATCTGATTTCGGCCTGGCAAAAAATTGCGAGGGAGTTTCCGCAACACCATTTAATGTTGGTGGGAACCGGCAATGAACTTGAATCTTGTCAAGATTCTGTGCGTGCTTTAGGGCTTTCGCAACAGGTTACTTTTGTCGGAGAGGTGCCGAATGTGGAAGACTATTTGAAAATTACGAATTGTTATGTGTTTCCTTCCTCTCTTGAAGGAATGCCGAATGTCGTTTTAGAAGCGATGGCCTCTGGATTGCCGATTATCTCAACGGCGATTCCTGGAATTGTTGAATTGATTCGCAATGAACAGACAGGGTTGCTTGTCCCTCCGCTGGATGTGGCGGCTTTAGCAAAGGCGTTGCTCACTTTATTGAAAAATCCTAACATGGCTCAGGAAATGGGAAAAGCCGCCCGGCAAGAGGCAGTTGCCAATTATTCTTTTGAACAATTAGGAAAACGTTATTTTGAAATTTATCAAAATTTACTGGATCAAGCGCAATGATTTTTTGCTATTTTAACTCGCTTAGATCAGTGAAAACTGATAAATCAGTAGCCGATACGTTTGCTTGTCATTGAACCGTTCAAGATCATTTATCCGAGAATGCCGCACCGACCCCTGAACCCTCCCAGGAGGGGATTTGTTCAAGATCATTTATGCGGGAATGCCGCCTCTCTCGATTCGTTCACCACTGATTCCTTGTTATTAGTATGTCCAGATTATTTGCCATAGATTCGATGTCCATCCTGTATCGTGGTTATTTTGCCATGATTCGTAACCCTTTGATCAATTCTAAAGGGATCAATACCAGTGGGATTTTCGGGTTTTTATCACAGATTATCAAAATCATTGAAACCGAAGAAATCGATTATTTAGCGGTTGCCACTGATTTGCCTGATCCGACATTTCGACATAAACAATTTTCTGCTTATAAAGCCACCCGTGAAAAAATGCCGGATGATTTGGTGGTTCAGCTTCCTTATTTATCTCGGCTGATTGAGGCACTCGATCTCCCCTATTTATCGCTATCTGGCTATGAGGCAGACGATATTATTGGCACCTTGATGCGGCTTTGTGGTGAAAAAAGTGTTGCCGGAGTGATGGTCACCAGCGATAAAGATTATATGCAGCTCGTGACCGATCAGGTGGTGATGCTCAACAATAAAAATGAGAAGATCGACGTTAAAAAAGTCTTTGAGCGCTTTGGCTGCACTCCGAAACAAGTGATTGAGGTCCTGGGGTTGATGGGAGATAATTCGGATAATATTCCTGGAGTGCGCGGGATTGGCGAAAAAACGGCGATCAAGTTGATTCAAGAATATGGCAGTATTGCCAGTGTTTATGAACATCTGGAAGAAATTAAAGGAAAGAAACTAAAAGAAAATCTGATTGCTGGCAAAGAGAGCGCCCTTTTATCGAGAGAATTGGTCACGATTGATCTCCATGTTCCTTTGGAAATGGACTTCAATTCCTTGAAAATCAAGCGAGAGATTCTGCATGAAAGTTCCGCATTTCATGACATTCTTGAAGACTTGGAATTCAAATCGTTCCTGACTCGCTTTAAGCCTGAGGGAGAGTTCTTTCAGCCTGCCGCTCCTCAAAAAAGAGACTATATCACCATCGCTTCTTTGTCCTCTCTACGAGCAATCATTGCTCAGCTCAAGCAAGCGGAAACACTGGCTTTTGATATGATTGCCACCGGGAAGAATGTGATGACAGATCAGATCCTCTCACTGGCGTTTTGCATTGCGGCAGAAACGGTTTGTTATCTGCCTTTGCAGAGTGGGGACTTTGTGGAGAATGCGGCGGAGGTGAATCTTCTGCTGAAAGAAATCTTTGAAGATTCGGCTCTGCTTTTAGTCGGACATGATTTAAAATTGACCATTCAGCTTTTGACCCATCGGGAGATTCAGGTTCAGGAAAATATTTTTGATACGATGGTTGCCGCTCATCTTGTCGAGCCGGCACGAGATTACAGTTTGGAAAACCTGGCTTTAGTGAAATTCAAGCAAGCTCGGCAATTTTCGCGGGAGGACTCAGGAAAAACTCAGCAACTTTCCATCCTCGATCTGGAGGATACCCAAACGAGCAATTATCTTTGCGAAAATGCGGAAATGATTTTAAAACTCCATGACCTGTTCCACAGGCAATTGCTGCAAACAAAAATGTTTCTGCCTTTTCAGAAAATTGAAATGCCGCTGGTGTTTGTGCTGGCCCAACTCGAATTGACCGGGGTGCATTTTGACCAGCAACATGTCAGGGAAATTTCTGAGGATTTTGCAGAGCGATTGGCGCGCTTGAGTGAGGAAATTTATCAAATGGCCGCAGAAAAATTTAACATCAATTCTGTGGTCGAATTACAAACTATCCTCTACGAAAAACTGGCGCTTCACAAGGCTTGTAATATTCGCCCAAAGAAAATTAAATTGGGCAATGGGATGTCCACCGGAGAAGAAACCTTAGAAAAAATGAGCGAGGCTCCCCTTCCCCGCACGATTCTTAGTTACCGTCTGATCAATAAACTCAAAAATACCTATATTGATCAACTGCCCTCTTTTGTGAATCAAACGACCCAAAATATCCATTCCTACTTCCGTCAAACAGTTGCGACCACAGGGCGGCTCGCGTCTGATAATCCCAATTTACAAAATATCCCCATCCGTACGGCGGAAGGGCGCAGAATCCGGAAATTGTTCATTGCGTCCTCTCCAGAGCATGTCCTCGTTTCAGCAGATTACAGTCAAATTGAATTACGGATTGTCGCTCATTATTCCAAAGATCCGACATTTTTAGAAGCCTATCGAGAAAATTTAGATATCCATGCCCTCACCGCATCGGCGATTTACAATCTGCCCGTCGCTCAAATCAGTCGTGAAATCCGAGCAAAAGCCAAGGAAGTCAATTTTGGTTTAATTTATCGGATGGGAGCGGATCGTTTGGCGATTGTCACGCAAACTTCAAAAAGTGAGGCCAAAGAATTTATTGGAAAATATTTCCAGAAATACGCAACAATTCATGCGTTGCAGGAGGTATTTTTGGAGCGGGCAAGAAAAGAAGGCTATGCTTCCACTCTGCTCGGAAGGCGGCGTTATCTCCCAGAAATCAATGGGAGTGGGCTTCCCCAGCGTATGGCTGAAGGAGCCGCGATCAATACTCCCATTCAAGGAAGCGCGGCGGAGGTCATTAAACTGGCGATGATTAACATCGCACGGCGGCTTAAAGCGGAACAATTGCGGAGCAAAATGATTTTAAGTGTGCATGATGAGCTTGTTTTTGACACTCTCAAAGAGGAGGAAACGGTTTTATGTCAATTGGTTAAAGAAGAAATGGAGAACGTTTTGACCCTGGAAGTTCCTTTGATTGCTGAGATTGGGAAGGGGCAAAACTGGTTAGACGCGCATTGAAGTATTTTAGAGATTAGAGAGACGTATGCCTCGTTATAAACCCCTTGATAATCGAGATCTCCCAAAAGAAGTGTTTGAAAGAAAAGCGCGAAACAATCACTACATGCGTCAAATTTATGATTATCCGTGGATCATTCTTCCCCACCCGACCCCTGAACAGTTTCAAGAATTATGGAGAGAAAAATGCCACCCTTCAACAAGGGTGCAGTTAGAGATTGGCTGTGGATCAGGCGGGTACTTATTGCAATTGGCTCAAGACTCCCCGAATGATTGTTTTTTGGGGTTCGAGTTGCGTTATAAACGTCTTGTCCTCGCCGGTAAAAAAGTGAAAAATTTCAATTGCACGAATGTCGTTTTATTGAAGGAAAAAGGCGAATATTTGGATGACTATTTCGGCAAAAATTCGATTGATCGGATCCATGTCAATTTTCCAGATCCGTGGCCGAAAAAGACGCAACGAAAACACCGCTTATTGAACGACAATTTTTTTCAAAAGATTGCCGTTTTATTACGACCAGCAGGGCAATTTTTATTTAAAACCGACCATCAAGAATATTTCCAAGGGGTTCAGGAATGCCTCCAAGGGTTTCCGCAATTTCAGATGATGGAACAGACCACAAATTTGCACGAAAGCGTGTACAATGAAAAAAATATTGAAACCGAATTTGAAAAGATGTTCAAATTCAAAGCAAACCCAACGATTGGTTACATGAAAATTCAGATTTGTAAATGACGCTGGGGAGAAAATAGAAGGCAGATTCAAATCAGCGGGGCCGGCTGATAGTTTTTTGCTTCAGGGTAGTTTTGGACGAGTTGATTGACCTCATCAACAAAGATGCGAACCTGGCTTTCGGAAGACGCGAGAAAACGTTCAGGATCGTTTAGAATCGCCTCAATTTCTTCTGCATTTAAAGGAATCCGAGGATCTGCTGCCAGACGTTCCGGGAGGGCATTCTGAGTCATTTGAGAGGTGCGCATGGCCTGGACGACCGCAATCGCGTGAGATTTGATGGCTTCATGAGCTTCTTCCCGACCACTTCCCCGACGAGTCGATTCCATGAGCAGAGTCGTTGTGGCCAAGAATGGCAAATATTTGGACAATTCCTGATCAATCACCGTTTCATAAAATCCCATCTCTTTGAGCACATTGAGCAAGGTCTCCACTTGCCCATCCATCGCAAACATGGCTCCTGGAATGGCGATTCGTCGGGTCACGGAATCAGAAACATCGCCTTCATTCCATTGATCTCCGCTAAGCCCCATCAGCATATTTGCATAGCCATTTAAAATATGGTGGAAGCCATTGATGCGCTCGCAGCTCCGCATATTCATTTTATGCGGCATGGCTGAAGAGCCGACTTGTCCTTTTTGAAAACCCTCTGTCACCAGTTCATTCCCGGCCATCAGTCGCATCGTTTTTGCAAAACTGGAAATGCCTGAGCTGAGATAATACAAGGTGCTGACCACATCATAATCAAGGCTTCTCGGATAAATTTGTCCGACCGCATTCAAGACATGCGTGAAACCTAAATGCTGGCGAATTTTATCACTGAGTTGCCGCAATGCCTCTGGATTGTTATTGAGCAGAACGGATTGATCCAGTTGGGTTCCGATAGCTCCCTGTAGTCCGCGCATCGGATAATCGGCAATCAATGATTCCAGGCGGGAAAACGCCAGCAACATCTCCTGACCAAACATCGCAAGGCGTTTGCCAAGGGTGGTTGGTTGAGCCGGAACATGGTGGGTTCGGGCGACGATCATCAAACTCTGGTAGCGTTTCGCCCATTGAGCCAACGATTGCAGGGCCGCAACGTATTTGGTGCGGATCAGTTTTAAGGAACGCAGGATTTGCAATTGTTCGACATTATCGGTCAAATCCCGACTGGTCATACCGCGATGGATTTGTTCGTGCCCTGCTAAAACACAATATTCTTCAATACGGGCTTTCACATCATGACGCAGGAGTCGTTCACGTTGTTCGATACTGTCTAAATCAATCTGATCTTTGACCCGCTCATAATCTGCGATGGTTTCAGCAGAAATGTCGATCCCCAATTCGGACTGAGCCTTCATGACCGCAATCCAGAATTCTCGTTCCAATTGAAATCGACCGGAAGCAGACCAAATTTCGCACATGGCTGGACTGGCGTAACGGTGGGCGAGCACATCAGGAATGAGCACTTTTTCAGAAGGCATAAATTCAGGTGAGTTTAAGGTCCGTTGTGGGGCAAGCAGTCATTATAAGCCAACACGCTCGCGCACACGATTGATCACTTGACGTGCGATGGGTCTGGCTTTGTCACGTCCTGTTTCTAAGATGCCATCTAATTTTTGGAAATCCTCTCGAATCTCATAATAAGTTTCGCGAGGCTCTTTCAAGGCTTCGTTGATGGCTTCAAAGCATTCTTGTTTGGCTTCTCCATAGCCCATATTCCCGGCTCGATAGCGTTCGGCGAGGTTGGCTTGTTGTGCTTCGCTGGCAAAGAGTTTGAACAGGGCAAAGACATTGTCTGTTTCTGGATCTTTGGGTTCGGCCACTGTTTTGGAATCCGTCACGATTTTCATCATCAGTTTGCGTAACTTTTTCTCAGGCACAAAAAGCGGGATCGTGTTGTCATAAGATTTGCTCATTTTACGCCCATCCAATCCTGGAATAGTGGCCACTTCCTCTGCAATCAATGCTTCAGGCACCACCAACGTTTCCCCATAGAGATGGTTGAAGCGGATTGCCATATCTCGTGTCATTTCAAGGTGTTGTGTTTGATCTTTTCCGACAGGAACATAATCGGAATCGTAAATTAAAATGTCCGCTGCCATCAAAACCGGGTAAGTGAATAAGCCATGATTGGCCTCCAGATTTTTGGCAATGGCGTCTTTGTAAGCATGGGCGCGTTCCAGCACGCCTTTGGCAGTGATACAGGAAAGCATCCAGGTCAATTCGGTCACTTCAGGAATATCCGATTGCTTGAAAAAGGCGTGATTCTCTGTATCCATCCCTAACGCGTAAAATGTGGCGACCAACTCATAACTGCTGTCACTCAAAGATTGGGGATTGGGGAGCGTTGTTAAGGCATGATAATCGGCAAGGAAATAAAACGTTTCACACTTTTCCTGCAATTTGATCGCAGGTTTGATCATCCCCAGATAGTTGCCTAGGTGGGGATTGCCGGTGGGTTTGATGCCGGAAAGTGAGCGTTTCATTATTAGGCAGGAATAATATTGATAAATTTGCGATTGTTCTGTTTTTTCGAAAATTCGACAGCCCCGTCTGTGAGAGCAAATAAAGTAAAATCTCTTCCGGTTCCCACATGATTGCCGGCGTGGAAAGTCGATCCTACTTGGCGTACCAGAATTGTACCCGCTGTGACAACTTGACCGCCAAACCGTTTGATACCGCGGCGTTTTCCTTCGGTATTTCGTCCGTTACGAGTGCTACCACCTGCTTTTTTATGAGCCATGATTACCTTTCAGGAATGATGTATTATGTAGTGATTGAATCAATTTTTAAACGAGTGTATTGTTGACGATGCCCCTGAGTGCGTCGATAACCTTTACGGCGTTTCATTTTAAAGACTATGATTTTTTTGCCTTTGATATGATCAACAATGGTTCCTTTGACGACCACGCCTGCAATGGTGGGGGTTCCGATACGGGTCGTAGAACCATCGTTCATCAAAAGAACTTGATCGGTTTCAAATTCAGCGCCCGGTTCGCTGTGCAAAAGGTCCACCTGAATCTCACTGCCAGGTTCCACTCGATATTGCTTGCCACCGGATCGGATAATAGCGTACATGATTCTCCTCATTGAAACACAAAATCATTCTCGCCTTTTCAGGCTACTGATTGGTGTTTTGATGTCTGGGGATAAAAACTCTCCAAGGAATGTAATTAAGATTACACCTGTAATCTAATAAAACCATGGTATATATATCGAAATGCTAAGGATCTCAAGTTTTTTAATTATTTCTCAAAGAACAAATATGAGAATAGACAAAGCAAAATAGCTTTGATACATGGAAGGCTCACACTTTGTGAAAAACCAAAAAAAGGAGGAAGGCTCAAGCCAATGACAGCTTGATCGCAAGCAAAAAATTGAAATGAAAGGATTTGTTCATGGGGAATAGCAAAACCAAAAACTATCAGGATCTGAGAAGCTATCGTTGGTTTGGAGTGAACGATCTGCGATCATTCGGCCACCGCTCCCGTGCCATGCAAATGGGCTATGACGCGAAAGATTGGGCTGGGAAACCTGTCATTGGTATCATCAATACGTGGTCTGATATCAACCCCTGTCATATCCATTTCAAAGACCGGGTGGAGCACATCAAGCGGGGCGTTTTACAAGCGGGCGGGTTTCCGATTGAACTCCCGGCGATGTCCCTGGCTGAGCAGTTTGTTAAGCCGACCACGATGCTTTATCGAAACTTTTTGGCAATGGAAGTGGAAGAGCTGCTCAGGAGTCACCCGATTGATGGCGCTGTGTTGATGGGGGGGTGTGATAAAACAACACCAGGGTTACTGATGGGGAGCATTAGTATGGATATTCCTGCGATCTTTTTCCCGGCAGGCCCGATGTTGAGTGGGAATTGGAAAGGTCAGAAACTGGGGAGCGGTTCAGATTCTTGGAAGTACTGGGATGAGCTTCGTGCGGGGAATATCACTCAACAAGATTGGCAGGAAGTGGAAGAAGGGATTGCGCGTTCTTATGGCCATTGTATGACGATGGGAACCGCGAGCACGATGACGTCTATTGCGGAAACGCTTGGTTTTACCCTGCCAGGAGCCGCGTCCATTCCGGCTCCTGATGCCAACCATATTCGACTGGCGACAGCCTGTGGGCGGCGTGCGGTAGAAATGGTTTGGGAAGATCAGAAACCCAGTGATATTTTGCAGAGAACTTCTTTTGAAAATACCATTGCCGCGGCGATGGCAATGGGGTGTTCGACCAATGCGATTATCCATGTCATTGCAATGGGGCGTCGCGCTGGTTTTGAGATTGATCTCGATGATTTTGAGAAATTTAGCTCCCAAGTATCCGTCCTCGCTAATATTCGCCCCAATGGTAACACTTACTTGATGGAAGATTTCTATTTTGCTGGCGGTTTGCCCGCTCTGCTCAAGAGAATCGAAAAGCACCTTGATCTTGATTGCATGACGGTCAATGGTCGGACGCTTGGGGAAAACATTGCGGGCGCCAAGGTTTACAATGATGATGTGATCCGGCCTTTGGACAATCCAATCTGTCGCAGTGGCGCCTTAGCCGTTTTGAAAGGCAATCTTGCTCCGGATGGTTGTGTGATGAAAGTATCGGCATTGGATGAACGATTTTTAAAACACACCGGACCCGCCCTTGTTTTTGATGGCTACCCGGAATTGAAAGTCGCGCTGGAGGATGAAAATCTGGAAGTCACTGAAAATCATGTCTTGATTCTCAGAAATGTGGGACCTCAAGGTGGCCCTGGGATGCCGGAATGGGGCATGATTCCGATTCCTGTAAAATTGGTGAAACAGGGGGTTCGTGACATGTTGCGTATTTCCGATGCGCGGATGAGCGGAACCAGTTACGGTGCTTGTGTTTTACATGTGGCGCCGGAAAGCTATATTGGGGGGCCGTTGGCCTTCATTAAAACGGGCGATATGGTGACGGTTGATGTGGAGAAACGGCTGATCCACATGGATGTCAGTGATCAAGAGTTGAAGCGCAGAAAATCGGCTTGGCACCCTCCGGCAAAACGCTATGAACGTGGCTATGGATACTTATTTTCCCAGCACATCAATCAGGCTTCAGAAGGTTGCGATTTTGATTTTTTGAGAAGTGACTTCGGAGTGCCCGTCGATGAGCCAGCAATCTATTGAGTTTCACTGCATGCAAAAGTTGGATTGAGAGTGGAGGGGAAAATTGGAGGATGGTGGAGACGAGGGGATTTGAACCCCTGACCCCGACGCTGCCAGCGTCGTGCTCTCCCAGCTGAGCTACGTCCCCGCAGAAACAGAATTATCGTGGAACTTCTGTCTTGAAGAAGGATGGCATCCCCAAGGGGATTCGAACCCCTGTTGCCGCCGTGAAAGGGCGGAGTCCTAGGCCGACTAGACGATGGGGACGTCTAAAACAAACAGTATTTCTATTGTGGATTCTTCATTTTGTCAAACTAAAAATTATCAATGATTGAGATTTTTTCTTCAAAATAGGATTGGAAAATAAGGAAAGTTTGCGTTTTATCAAGAATGCCCCGAAGGTTTGAATCATGTCTAAATTTTTTCAAATAAGCGGATTTCTAATGCTGATTTTGATTGTCTCTGAGGTCGGGTTCGCGTTTGATCGTGACACTGAGCTCAATTTTCCAAATTTCAATCCTGAAAATTTTCTCGATATCAAATCCTATCAATGGCGTCCTGAACTGGCAGAAAATTGGCACGAAACGACGAATGGGATGTGGATTGCGTCGGGGAGTCTGGGTTTGGATTTTTTATATTTATCAATGGAATTACGAATACAACAAGCATTGACAGAACAGCTCACGGCGGGTTATCGTTTGAAAGGAGAAGAGTTTTATGCGATCAAATCCATGAGACAACAAGTTGAAGTGCAGTATCGTTTTTTTGATATTTATGCCGCTTCGTTGATTGGATTTCCTGCCTATGACAAACGAAATGGAGAAATCGGCGGCGCCTTGGAAATGGGAGAAGATCCTTGGCAATACCTGCGTGTTTCTCATCTTGAGCAAGCGCCTTATTACAATGAAAAAAATTTTGAGGAAGATCGTTTTATCAAAGAACCTGTCGAAGATCGAATTGAAGGGGCGTATCGATTTTTAGGAAAATGGCAATTGCGTTTCCATTCGTTGCTCGATCACCCATTGGAGCAATATTTTCCCAAAGAGCAATTGACCTTCGAATCTCAAGGAGAAGACGCCGATTTTGTTCTGGAGTACAAAATGGCAGAAGATGCTCGCTGGGGTTTGACTTACCGCGGGTTTGATTTTATGAAAGCACGTTTGACGGACCCCACCGCCAAATCAGCAGAAAATCAACGCCAAACGCTGCAATTCTTTTCAACAGATTTGTATTGGATTCGCCCAATTTTGAATAATCACACGCTAACTTTGGGGACACGCTATGATCGTTTTCGGAATTTATTCCGTGATTTGAAGGAGCAAAACGAGAGTTTCAATTACCGCTTTCAGACGTGGCAAATTTATGGAACCTGGCTTCATCCTTGGGGGGATTGGTGGAATTTGGACTATGGTCTGTATCTGGGAGATACCCTCGAAGAGAAAAAGAAACTAACCGAAGCGTCGAATAAGACAAGTCAAGGGATAGAAGCAAAATTACGAGTCAGTCTGGAACTTTACAATTTGGATAATGAGGGTCATTTCTTTTTTACGACGACCTGGAATGTGGATGATTTTTTTGCTAATTTCTGGGATGGCGGGCATGTCGCGTATCAAACTCGTTTTTGAGAGTGCGCATCATCAATTGACTGAGGCGTTTGCAGTGAACGCATCGTATCTAAGACAAGCCTCCCTTGTGGGACATCGTGTAATCTTAACAGAGAGGCTCCTTGCCAGATAGCAATACTGGTGGTGGTCGCAGTCGGGAATTCTCTTTGATGAGTGGCCAATTTTTTCCCTGGAGAAACATTGGCAAGAAAAGATTTTCGAGAAGTCCCAATCATAATAGGAAACCCCCACTCGGCCAATTCCGGGAGGCGGCGAATGATTTCAAAACTATAATGAGGAACTCCGCTAATGTAAAAGCCCATGCCTGGATCGAGGATCACATTTTCCAAGCGAATGCCTTGTTCCTGCATGAAAGCGAGGCGTTCTTTGAAAAACGCTTGAATGGTATGGATCACATCGTCATAGTGAAAATTCGTTTTCGTCGTTCGTGCGTCAGGATCTTTGGAATAAGTGATAATCAGAGGGACTTGCGTTTTTGCTAAAACATGGATCATCTCAGGATCGCCTCGAAGTGCCGTGATATCATTGATCACATCTGCGCCAGCTTCAAGAGCTTGATGGGCGACTTCGGCTTTGTAGGTATCGACAGAAATCCAAATATCGCTTTCCTGACGAATGGCTTTTACGATTGGGATAATACGTTGTAATTCTTCTACTAAGGAAACAGCCTCTGCTCGGGGACCTGAGGATTCTCCCCCAATATCAATCCAATCCGCTCCGTGATTGATCATTTCACGGAGAGAGCAAAGCACTTGCTTTTGATTTTGAAAACGCCCTCCATCTGAAAATGAATCAGGGGTGAGGTTTAAAACCCCCACCAAGATCGGATGTGCCAGTGAAAAGGTGCGATTTTTTGAGGTGAGTTGTTTGGGTTTTATTTTAGGAAATTGTACCATTGTGAACCGTGGATAAGAGGGCAGAAATCAGCAGGAGGAATCGAGCATCCTCCGTTTTTGGCAATAAATTTATGAAAAGAGCAAGCTGTTTGAACAGATTCTTTTTCCTCAACAATTGATAATCCGCATTTCAAAGTTTCATTATGCCAAGACAGCGCACTCAGACTTCAGCTTCCCAACGTCATTTTTCTGGTTATATCGGCCCGATTGCGATAGGGGCGGGCTATGCGGTCTCAAAGATGTTGACGCTGCGCTGGTTGGATGCGGAGCTGGCGCAACAAGCCGATTTTAAAATGTTTGTGCTCTCTGGGTTGTTTTTAGGAATTATCATTCGCCCTGTCATGCAACGGATCTACTGGTATCGCCGCACCAGTTTCGTTTTTGTCGCCGTCATGTTTCTACTGATGGGGCCTCTCAGCACCTTTCCCGACTATTTAATCTGGGGACAACCGATTGATCAATCATTTTTGGAGCAGATACTTCCAGAAATGATCCCTCTGCTCGTGGTCACGTTATTGGGGAGTCTGATTCTGGCTCCGAGTCAATTTCAATTGACTGTGTCGGGAATGGGAGGTCGCCTTTTCCGCCAAATGTCCTGGAATTGGTCGCTTCGTGTTTTGATAGGAGCGGGAGGGTATGTCATTTTGTTTTTAATTTTTCGAGTCGCTTTTTATTCTTTGGACAACTGGGAGCTGCCTTTACAAAATTTAACTTCCTTTTTCACAAGCCCGGAAACGCTTTGGCAATGGAAGCTCATTTATTTATGGGAGCGAGGGATCTTATTGGTTTTGGCGATCCTGCCGATTCATAATGTGCTTCTGGGGAGACCTCATGAACTGACACTGATTTTTGGATCTTTATTGTTTGTCGTTGGCGGTTTTGTCCCTGCTTTTGCGAATATTTATGGAAAGCTCCCTTTTGAAATAATCGATCAAATCATCCAGAGACTTTTTATTGATTTTATTTTCTGTTATACTGTCATGTTATTGTTTGATAAATCCTCATCTTTGCCTCCTCAAAGCACGCAGGACAGATAAAATTTGTAGGATTACGATCATCAGGATCGTTTTATTGCTAATTCCAAATGGAAAGGAATCGTTTGAGTGAAGAAAAAATAATATTTGATGGAACCGTTCTTGATTCTTCAAAAGGAGTGTTTCGAGTTCAATTAGAAAATGAGCATGTCATCATTGGGCATTTGTCCGGAAAAATGAAAATGTACAAAATCCGTGTCCTTGCTGGAGATACGGTCAAGGTGGAACTGTCTCCCTATGATTTAGATCGAGGGCGGATCATTCAAAGAAGCCGGGTGACAAAATAGAAATAATTAAGAGTTGTTTCACTTCCAATTCTTATGTGCTAAAAGATAGGAAACAGTGAGGGCTTTTCTGAAGCAGTTGAAGAGAAACAAACCATATCTAGTTATTTTCTCCACAAGCGCAATGGGAGGAATAAACAAATCATGGCGACCTCCTTCTTCCAGCCAATTCAAATCCAATGGAAGCCCCGTTCAGGCTTCTCCAAAATTCGTGATTCAATCAAAATGAAAGTTGTTGGATGAGTCTCTCCTCTAAAATTATATATTTGCTCTCTCTAACCAAGGAGGTGTTGTGGGTATTTTGAATACGTTTATGAATTATTTTTCAGAAGATTTGGCAATCGATTTAGGAACTGCCAATATTCTGGTGTTTATGCGGGGACACGGCATTCTTGTGCGAGAACCTTCTGTTGTTGCGATTAAAAGAGATTCAAAAAATGCGATCACCGTCTTGGCGGTTGGGGAGGAAGCAAAAGTGATGCTGGGGCGGACGCCTGGCAGTATTGTGGCGATTCGGCCCATGAAAGATGGCGTGATTTCAGATTTTGAAATCGCTGAAGAGATGTTGCGTTATTTTATTCGCCAAGTTCAAAAATACAAAAAAAGTTTTATTCGGCTGAAGCCTCGAATTATCATTGCGGTGCCTTCCGGGATCACTCAGGTCGAAAAACGCGCCGTCCGTGAATCGGCAAAATCAGCAGGAGCCAAGGAAGTTTTTCTGATAGAAGAACCGATGGCCGCCGCGATTGGGGCAGGTTTACCGGTTACGGAAGCAAGCGGGAATATGATCGTTGACATTGGGGGCGGAACCACAGAGGTGGCCGTGATTTCTCTTGCGGGAATCGTTTATAGCGATTCCACCCGAGTTGGCGGAGATAAAATGGATGAGACCATTTTGCAGTACATTAAACAGAAATACAATATGCTGATTGGGGAGCGCACCGCAGAAAATATTAAAATCACTATTGGATCAGCCTACCCGCTCGAAGAAAAACAGACGATTGAAGTCAAAGGGCGCGATTTGGTGACGGGGATTCCCAAAACATTGACTGTCAATGATGAAGAAATTCGCAAAGCGCTGGCGGATGTTTGTGAAGCAATTGTGCATACCGTGCGGAATGCCTTAGAAAAAACTCCGCCTGAATTGGCCTCTGATATTGTGGACAAAGGGGTTATTTTAGCGGGAGGCGGTTCTCTTTTACAGGGCATGAATATTTTGCTTCGTGAACGAACGGGGTTGCCTTTCTCACACGCGGATGATCCCTTGACTTCTGTCGCGATGGGAACCGGAAAAGTTCTCAGCCAAATGCACTTATTGTCCACGATTGCGCTGGACTGAAAATCGCCATTTTTGATTTTAGGCACCTAACGACCAAGGAGTATGGTTTACAAACCAAACTATGAATGTTTTTAAACAAACCATCAGCCAGCTTATTGCAAACGCCCTGCAAGAATTAAATCCTGAACAAGAACCCTCCCTTCCTAAAACTTTAGAAAAATTGCTTGAACATCCCCCAAACCCAGAAATAGGAGATTATGCCTTTCCTTGTTTTGCCTTAGCCAAATCTTTTCGAAAAGCCCCCAATAAAATTGCTGAGGAATTGAGCCAAATTCTGAAATCCTCTCTTGCCAATACAAAAGAAGTGCTGGCGGTTCAAGCTCTTGGGCCGTATGTCAATTTTAATGTCTCGATCTCTCTGATGGCTTCTCTCACGTTGCCTCAAATAGCAAATGGGGATTATTTTGAAGAAAATAAAGCGGGAAATCAAGAACGGGTCATGATTGAATTTTCTCAGCCCAATACTCACAAAGGGTTCCATGTCGGGCATATGAGAAATGTGGCTTTAGGAGATAGTTTGTGTCGCATTTACCGATACAATGGCTATGAGGTGATTGCCGCCAATTACATTGGCGATGTCGGTGCTCATATTGCCAAGTGTCTTTGGTATTATGGGAACCACAATCAGGACACGATTCCCGATCATTTACGGGGCGAATGGCTGGGTGAGTTGTACATGAAAGCGATCCAGAAATTGGAAAATGCCGCTCCTGAAGAGGCAAAACAGTATCAAGCAGAAGTCAGTCAAGTTTTACAGGATTTAGGGGCAAAAGAGCCTGAAAATTTGCAGGTTTGGGAAGAAACTCGAAAATGGTCTCTGGATGATTTCAATACCATTTACCAGTGGCTGGATATCAAATTTGATCATTTTTTTTATGAATCCGAAGTCGATCAATCCGGGAAAAAAATCGTCCTAGAGGAATTAGAAAAAGGCACGTTGACACGCTCAGAAGGCGCGATTGGGCTTGACTTGAGTGATGTGGATCTTGGTTTTTTTCTCTTGTTAAAATCCGACGATAATACTTTATATTCCACGAAGGATCTGGCATTGGCGAAAAAGAAATTTGATGAGTTTCAAATTCAACGCTCGATTTATGTGGTTGGGGCTGAACAAACGTTGCATTTCAAACAGGTGTTTGAGACGCTCAAACGGATGGGATACGCTCAAGCCGCTCAATGTTTCCATCTTTCTTATGGTTTGGTTGCGTTGACTTCCGGAAAAATGAGTTCTCGTTCAGGCAATGTGATTTTGTTTTCTCAGCTCCAACAGGCAATGAATGACTACATTCAAAACAATTATTTGAATAAATTTCGAGGCGACTGGGATGATGCAGAAATCGAAGAAACCACAAGACGCGTGGCCGTGGCCGCGATCAAATATGGCATGTTGAATCAGGATCCGAACAAGCAAATTATCTTTGCAATGGAAGATTGGTTGGTTTCGGAAGGCGATACAGGCACGTATCTGATTTATGCTTATGTGAGGATTCGCAGTATCGCTCGACAAGTGGAGCGAAGCCTCACGACAGAGGTCGATTTTGAGTCGCTCTCTCACCCCAATGAACAGGCACTCATCCGGCTGCTTTTCGATTTTAATGAAGTGGTGCGAACTGCCGGAGAACAGTATCGTCCTTCGATGCTGGCACGGATGCTGTTCGATTTGGCCAAAAGTTTCAGTCGTGCGTATCAGACCTCTTCAGTCAAATACGCGGAATCTCCTGCATTGCAATCAGCTCGCCTGCTTTTGTTCCATTGTGTGGCGGAAACCTTGAAGCAAGGGCTGCTCTTATTAGGGATTACGCCTCCGGAACGGATGTAAAATCAAGCTCCGCTCCTCCTTGAAATAAGGAAAATCTTCCTGAATTTATTCTCTGCTGTGTCAATGGTTATGGCTCCAATAGAACCCGTGTGGACGGTGCGCTCCATTATCGAGTGGACTCAGCAATATTTCAAAAATCACAACATTGATTCACCTCGGCTAGATGCGGAATTGCTGTTGTCTTTTGTTTGTCATTGTTCAAGGATGGAGCTCTATTTGGCGTATGACAAACCTCTGCTGACAGAAGAGCGTGAACATTATCGTGAGTTGGTCAAAAAACGGATCCAGGGGGTTCCGGTCGCTTACCTCTTGGGAGAAAAGGGGTTTTGGACTTTGACTTTGTTTGTTGAGGTCGATGTTCTCATTCCGCGTCCAGAGACGGAAATTCTCGTAGAAACCGCGTGTGTTACCATTAAAAAGTGGCAGGAATTGCATCAGGAAAAACCCTGTTTTGTCTTAGAAATTGGGACAGGGACGGGGGCAATTCCCTTGGCATTGTGCAGTTCTTTACAAAATTTGAACTGTGTGACAGTGGACATCAGTGATATTGCTTTGAAGGTAGCCGCAAAAAATACCAGACACCATCAAGATTTATTGGCCCCTCGTTCTAATTCACTCCAAATGGTCAGGGGGGATCGCTTTCAAATGTTGTACCCTTCCGTAAAATTTGACTTCATTCTCAGCAACCCTCCCTATGTCCCGACTGCGCAAATCCCTCAGCTTCAAAAAGAAATTGCGCTGTATGAACCAAAACAGGCATTGGATGGCGGAGAAGATGGGTTGGATTTTTATCGCTACTTTTTCCGGGATGGGGTCGAGTATCTTAAACCGGGAGGAGAAATGTTATTGGAGATTGGGCATGATCAAGTGATGGGATTGGCGGCACTACTTCCCGATTCCTTAGAAGTGATCCAGATTGTGGAAGATTTGCAATCACATCCCCGTGTTTGGCACGGGAAACGGTGTCTATGAAGTATTTCTTTCAAAAAATTGTTTTCCTGGAGGCAAGATGTGTGGACGATTTGCAATGAAGGCATCGGATGAAAAAGTAACAGCACGCTTTGCAGTCCAAGAATCTCTTTTTAGCATCAGACCTCGTTACAATGTCGCTCCGTCCCAGATCGTTGGAGTGATCCTGGACAACGGAATGCGATATTTAGAGGGTCTCAAATGGGGATTGATTCCGTCTTGGTCGAAAGATCCTAAAATTGGAAATAAGTTGATCAATGCGCGTGGGGAAACATTGGCAGAAAAACCCTCCTTTCGAACCGCGTACAAAAGGCGGCGTTGTTTGATTCCTGCAACCGGTTTTTATGAGTGGAAAAAAGAAGGGGATCAACGCATTCCAATGTACATTCATTTGAAAGATCATGAATTGTTTGGGATGGCCGGGTTGTGGGAAGAATGGCAAGCGCCGGATGGCTCGTTTGTGCGTACTTTTACCATCATTACAAGCCCTCCTAATGGTTTGATGGAAACCATCCACAGCCGGATGCCTGCGATTCTAAAACCGGAAGATGAAGCGATGTGGTTCGATCCTTCTTTGCAAAACTCAAAGGAACTTCAAGCCTTGTTCCAACCTTATCCAGCAGAAGCCATGACCACTCATCCGGTTTCAAAACATGTGAATTCTCCTGCCAATGACGATGCTCACTGCATTGAACCGGATCAGGAAAATAAATAGAAGACCGTTGACTTAGGATTCATGTTTGAGGCCGGAAATGTGTTCCAAAGCCAAGATTAAGGCGTGGGTGCCTTTTTTTCCATGCCCTTGTGCTTCGACAGCCAGATAAAGCTGATGCACCAAGGCCAAGCCCGGTAGCACAATCCCCATGCGTTTGGCTTCATCTAACGCCAGACTCATATCTTTGATAAAATGCTCTACAAAAAAGCCTGGATCAAAATTGCGTTTGAGCACACGAGGCGCAAGATTGTCTAAAGTCCAACAAGCGGCGGCTCCCCCACTGATGGATTGGAGCATCGTTTCCAAATTCAAACCGGCTTTATAACCATAAATCAAGCATTCACAAACCCCCACCATTGTTCCTGAAATGGTAATTTGATTGCACATTTTTGCATGTTGCCCGGCTCCCGCGAGACCTTGATAAACAATAGATTTTCCCATTATTTCAAACAAAGGCATGACGGCATCTACGGTCTCTTTACTGCCACCAACCATAATCGAAAGAGCGGCATTGCGTGCGCCGACATCTCCTCCTGAAACCGGCGCATCCACCGCTCCAATTCCTTTTGCCTGCGCTGCTTGATCAATTTCTTGTGCCAAACGTGGTGCGGTTGTGGTCATATCGACAACAATGCTGCCGGCTTTTGCTCCAGCTAATATCCCGTTCTCGCCAAGATGAACCTCTTCGACATCTTGAGGAAATCCGACGATGCTGAAAATAATGTCAGATTGTGCGGCGACCGCTTGAGGAGAATCGGCATACTGTGCTCCTTGGTCGAGCAGTGGCTGTGCTTTGGATTTAGTCCGAGTGTGGATGGTGGTCGCGTATCCTTTTTTCATAATGTGCCCACACATCGAAAGGCCCATCACGCCGGTACCAATCCATCCAATCCGGGTTTGGGGGGTCAATTGGTGAAGTTCAGTGGTCATCTTTTCTATCTCCGAAATAGGGTTTGTTTTATAATTTTAGGCAATGGTGGATTCAGGGGGATTCGTTTTGATAGTGCGTCAAAATCAAATCGGCTCCGAATTCATTCATCAGTGAAGCAATGCTTCTTTTAGAAAGTCTAAAAGGAAGAGTCAATAGGATTTTGAATTGACTTTCTGAGGGGAAACTTGGACGGGGTAGGAGAGTACTCAGTTATAACCATGTTTTCATGCTACCTTTAAGGATAAAATTAGAATTTTTAAATAAAAACTACTCAACTTTAAGTAGTTTTTTAGGTAACTATCTATTTTAATTGATAATATTGAATAATATTATCATAAATAATTACTTATTTTATCTAATGATTTTCCTTGATTTTTCTCATATAATTTATTTACGATGAACCAACTTCCCCGTGAAATCTCTTTTAGAAAATTCAACGGTTGCGGAATTCACTGAACACGTCAAGGAACAAATGTCGGCCGATTGCTCAAACTTGAACTTCAAATGAACTGAAACACGTTCACAATGAGTAGGTTTTATCATGGAAATGACCAAAAAAGAGCTTGAAATGGCCTATGATTCACAAAGTGAATGGGTCGAAAAAGAATGGATCCGAATCGCTCAATTCCTTCACGGAGATGTCCAGCAAATTTTTGGTTCTGTGCAACGAGATTTCTTAAAGCGCTTGCCTATTTCCGATCAGGCTTTGTTTTTAACAAGAATAGAATTGGGGCAAAAGCTGCTTGATGATTTGGTTTATGAACTCTATCCTCCCGTTTTAGAAACCCTGGGATTGGTTTCTGCATTAGAACAGTATGTCTCTAAATTGAGCAAAATCCAAAATTTATCAATCCAATTTCATTCAGTAGAAATTCCTAAACTATCTGAACAAATTCAACTGGTTTTATTCAGAATTGTGCAAAGAGGTTTGTCATTGATACTGGTTCCCTCTAATAAAACAACCATTGAACTGACTTTAAGTTTAGATCAAAAGAAGAAGCTTTCTATTAAATTAAGTAGACCCTGGACTGGGGCGGCTCCTTTTCAAAAGAGCAAAAAGATGCTGTATCTCAGTCATTATGCCAAACGAATCAACGCCACGCTACATACCTATTTAGATGCTGAACGGGTGGTAGCCCTAATTTGTCAACTCCAACTCTAGGGGGTCACATGAAAGCGTTAAAAATTGTCATTGCTGATGATCATCCCATTGTCCTGACGGGTATCCGAGATATTCTCAATAAAGATGATGGCTTTGAGATTTTAGCTGAAGTAACCGATGGGCATGGGGTTATTGCCGCCTGTGATCAATTCATTCCGCAGCTGTTACTGACCGATATCAGTATGCCTAAACTCAATGGATTGGATGCCGTCTCTAAGATCAAGGGGACTTGTCCAGATACAAAAGTGGTGTTGATGTCCATTCATCATGAAGTCCCTTTTGTCAAACGTGCTCTTCAGTTAGAAGTGTCCGGCTTTGTTTCAAAACGAGAAAACTTTGATCATCTGCCTCAAACCTTGAGAAGTGTGATGCAAGGGGAGGCTTATTTTTCTCCCTCAATGACAGGGATGTTTTCTCAATTGCTTAAAATTCAAGATGAATCTGTTTTTGACAATCTGACCCGGAAAGAACGCGAAGTTTTGCAATCCCTCGGAAGCCAAAAAGGAGACACTTGTGCCATTGCAAAAGAAATGCGGATCTCTCAAGCAACCGTTCGTAAACACCTTCAAAACATTATGGATAAACTAGAGATACATTCCCGTTGGGGATTAGTCCAATTTGCCGATAATCAAAACCTATTTTAGTTGAATGATAGCGTTTAGATGGATATTTCTAATTTTTGAATGATGGCTGACTATGTTACAAGTTGCAGGGTATGAGGTAAGCCAAGAGCTTTACCAAGGGGATCGCATGAGGGTCTACCAGGGGAATCGTCTCAAAGATGGGATCCCGGTGATCTTGAAATCGGTTGCTTCTTCAAATCGCTTGAAAAGTCACATTGCCCGTTTGAAATATGAATATGAAATTTTGTCCTCTCTGTTGATTGACAAAGTTATTAAAGTTTTATCATTTGAGCATTCAGCAACCAATCCTACTTTGATTTTGGAGGACATTGGCTCCCAGTCTTTAGACAAGGATTTGGCTTCATTTCCGATTCCGTTGGATCAATTCTTTCATCTGGCTTTACAACTGGTGGAGACTTTAGGAAAAGTCCATCAGCAAGGCATCATTCATAAAGATGTGACATCGAGCAACATTCTCTGGAATGCGCAAACCGGAAAAGCCCATCTGATCGATTTTGATTTTTCCACTAAACACGTTTCTGAACAACAATTATACCATTCCGGTTCAGAGGGAATCGCCTTGTCTCACATCTCTCCTGAGCAAACAGGGCGTGTCAATCGTAATCTTGATTTTCGAACCGACTTTTATTCGCTAGGGGTGACTTTCTATCAATGGTTGACAGGCCATTTGCCCTTCATTAGTCCAGACCCGATGGAAATCATCTATTTCCAGATTGCGAAACTCCCGATTTCTCCGAGCGAACGGGTTTCCTCTATCCCTCAAGGGGTTTCTGCCATTGTGCTCAAACTGCTCTCCAAAACCCCTGAAGCGCGTTATCAAAATAGTCATGGTCTCTCTTGCGATTTAGAGATCTGTTCCCAGCAATATCAAACTCATGGCGCTGTCTTTGATTTTCAATGTGGCGCAACGGACATGCCTTTTGAATTGAAGATATCTCAAAAAATTTATGGAAGAGACACAAACCTCCGGCACTTAGAGTCCATCTTTGAGCAAGTTCAGCAAGGGAATGTCGAATTGAGTTTGATTTCCGGCCCTTCAGGAATCGGAAAATCGGCTCTCGTTCGTGAATTTCACAGCAAATATGCTGTTCAAGCGAGGGGGTATTTTTGTCAAGGCAAGTTTGATTTCTCCTCCAATCAGTTTCCCTACTTTGGTTTGATCCAGGCTTTAAGGGACTTGGCCAAGCAACTCTTAACAGAAACCCCAACAGCATTGGCGCATTGGAAAACCAATTTACTGGATGCGCTTGGAAGCAATGGAAGAGTGGTCACCGAAATGGTTCCGGAAATAGAGATGATTATTGGTGAGCAACCCCCTCTTCCTGAATTGGGCCCTCTTGAAACAAAAAACCGTTTCAAGATGACCTTTCAACACTTAATGAATGTTTTGGCCCAACCGGCATACCCGCTCATTCTTTTTATTGATAACATGCAATGGTCAGACACGGCCACGATTGAGTTCATTGAACGGTTGATGAGAACCCCCAGTTTGGGTTATCTCCAGATCATCTGTGCTTATCGAGATAATGAGGTTTCCCGCTCTCACCCTTTTTCTCGCTCTCTCCAAGCAATCCAAAAATCAAAAGAATTTGCCCATGTCAGTCTTTCTTCATTGACAATCGATCCTGTCAATGACTTTGTCAGTGATATTTTATTTTGTGATCCGAAAAAAAGTTACCCCTTGGCTGAATTGATTTTAGAAAAAACGAAAGGGAATCCTTTTTTTGTGATTGAGTTTCTCAAGCATCTTCAAGAGCGTGGCTGTCTTTGGTGTCAAATGAAGGAAGGGCAATGGGAGTGGGATTTAGATAAAATTCAAAAATTAGAGATCACCACCAATGTCATTGATATTATCTTACAAAATTTGAAGAAGTGCTCGTCCGATTGCAGTCAAACCTTGCATTTTTCTGCTAATTTGGGGAGTCAATTTGATCTAAAAACATTGGCTGTGATCACCAAAAAATGCCCGAGTCAATTGGCTAAGGATCTCCTGGAAGCCCATCAACAAGAGATTATTTCACTTGATGGGGAAGACTCAACCTTCTGGCGTTATTCCCCTAAAGAGTTTGATGAACAAATCCATCATGATCAGCTCAAGGTGATTTACCATTTTAAACATGATCAAATCAAACAGGCCGTTTACCAGACGATTCCTCAGAGTGAACGGAAAGAGATCCATTTACGCATCGGTTATCAACTTTTAAACAAGATTGAAGATCATAAGAGTCCAGAACAAATATTTAAGATTTTGAGCCATTTCAATCCATACCATGGCGTGATTGAAGCCCCTCAAGATCGCTTGAGGCTAGCTGGGCTGAATCAAAAAGCCGCTGAGCAAGCGAAGTCATTGATTGCGTATCAACAGGCGCACCATTACATCACCCACGCCTTAAAATTTCTGGGCGAAAAAAAACGAAGTGCCGCCTGCTGGAAAACGGATTATGATCAGTGTTTCTCCATTTGGTTTCAAGCCGTTGAATGTGATTTTCTTTGTAACAAATTTGAAGCCGCAGAAGAAAAAACACAATTTCTTCTCACTCAGGCTCAATCTCTTCATGACAAAGCCACCATTCAAGACCTCAAAGTCACTTGTTATGTCGCTAGTGGTGATTTTAATAGAGCGATTGAAGAAGGATTGAAAGGGCTTCAGTTTTTTGATCTGACGATTTCTTTCACACCAACTGAAGAAACATTGCTTGAGGAAACGAAAGAGTTGGAGCAGAACCTGTCGAGTCGCAAAATTGAAGAAATATCTGATGCCGAGGCAATGAAGGATCCTGAAAAAATTCTTTTGATCAACAGTCTAAATTCTCTCATCAACCCTTCTTATATGATTGGTAATCAAAATTTATTCGCTTTGATTACATCAAAAACCTGTAATTTATCACTCAAACATGGCAATCACCCTGTTTCTGCTTCCGCCTATGTTTGGTATAGTGTGATGCAATGCTCACTGGGCAACTATGAAGAAGGATATCGCTTTGGAATCCTCGCTGTTGCTTTGGCAGAACGATTCCAAAACCCGAGTGTTCTCAGTAGTGTCTACTATTTATTTTCAGTTTATGTGAGCCCTTGGAAAAAACATCGTTCCGATAGTTTAACTTTCCTTAAAAAAGGCTATCAGCATAGTTTGACTTCTGGCGATTTCTTTTTTGGGGGGTACAGTGTCTTATTTCTTCCTTGTTATTCCAATGATTTGGATTTAACCAACGTCTTAGCTTTAGCTGAAGAATATTACCCTTTCCTTAAAAAAATAAACAATCCGTTTCTCATCCAAAGTTATTTTGCGATCCGGCAGTATCATTTAACCTGGATGGGAGATACTCCCAATTCACCTTCTTGGAATTCAGAAGAATTTGATGAAAAAAAGTTTTTTGATTATCTCAGATCGCTCAACTATATCACCGCCATCACTTGGTTTTTAGCACTGAAAATAAAACAATTGTATTGCTTTGAAAAATACGAAGAAGCCTTGCGAATTAGCCAAAAAATAGAAACGGATTTAATGGAGACCAATCTTGCTTATGAATACATTGCCACTCCTTTTTTCGTCTATACGTTTTTATCCTTAGCGGTGCTTTATCCTGAAATGAAAGAGAGCAAAGAGAAAGCATGGAAAAAAATGCAGACCTTGCAAGAACAGATCGCCCAATGGAGAAAACACTGCCCTGAGAATTTTGAAATGCATTATTGGATCACGCTCGCTGAATTAGCGGCTCTTTCAGGAAAACATTCTCATGCGAAAGAAGCCTATGACCAGGCAATTGCCACCGCAGAAAAGGCTAACTTCCCTCAACGTTGTGGGTTGGCTCATGAATTAGCCGCAAAATATTATTGGAAACAGGAACAACCGAAGTTGGCCAAACTGTATATGTTGGATGCTTTAAAGGTTTACCAGCAATGGGGAGGAAAAGGTAAAATAGAGCAACTGATCAACACGTATCCCACTCTTTGTGAGAGCTATTTCGAGAGACAAAATATGATCGCTTCGGAAGCAGTTTCTATCGACTTTTTGAGCATTATCAAGTTATCACAAGCCATTTCCAAAGAAACCCAATCGGATCAACTTTTAAAGAAACTGATCCAAATCTTACTGGAAAACACAGGGGCAAGAAAAGTTTACCTTATTTGTGGAAACGGTGAGTACACCTCAGTGAAAGCCTGGGGAGAGATGAAGCAAGAGATGGAAATCCAATTGGAGACTTTTTCTTATGAGGAAGCAGAAAACATTCCTCAAACCTTGATTCGATATGTCGTCAGAACTGGGGAAACCATCATCTTAGCGGATGCTAAAACGGATTCACGATTCAATCAAGACCCCTATGTCTTGAAACAATCTCCTAAATCGATTCTTTGTTTGGCGACTCCTTCAATAAATGGAAGACTTTGTATCCTCTATTTAGAGAACAACTTGATCATGAATGCGTTTGCTCAAGAACATATGGAGGTTTTAAAAATCATCTCATCACAAGTCGCCATCTCTTTGGAAAACACGGAACTGTATGAACGATTACAAGGGAAAACAGAGGAATTGACAGGCACTCTCGCCAAATTGAGAAAGCTAAATGATAAACAAACGGATATAATCGAGCAAGAGAGACAACGCATTGCTCAAGAGTTACATGATGAGGCTCAACAAATATTCGGGACCGTGGAGAGGAATTATGTTCAGCAACTCTCTGAAGCAGATCAAGCCTCCTTTCACCAAGAAATGGGATTAGGACAAAGAGCGATTGACTCAGCGATCAATGAACTCTACCCTCCTGTTCTTCGAGACTTCGGTTTCTTTCAAGCTTTGGAAGACTACATCACCAAAATGAATCAAGAAAAAAAGATGAACATAGTTTACAAATGTCAGTGTGAATTGGAGCTTCCCAAGAAAGTCCATCTTTCCTTGTTTCGCATTGTCCAAGAAAGTTTAACAAACATTTACAAATACGCTCAGACGAAGGAAGCGGAAGTCCTTGTAATGAAGAATCAAACTTTATGTATCCAAATCAGTGATCAGGGCAAAGGGTTTGATCCTCAAAGAAAAAGCAATCGTTTTGGGTTGATCTTCATGCAAGAACGCGCCAGACAAATCGGAGCAACAGTCTCGTTTCAATCAAAAATCGGTCAAGGAACCACGATCATTTGTAAATTGCCATTACAATAACTCACTAAAAAATGAGGCCTCCCAGCCATCCCTTCCTTCAAAATTGTTCATACGATAAATATTATAATTTTTCTTCTAAACGGCATTATATTGCCCATGACCATGCCAAAAAATCACCAAAGCTCACGCCAAAGATTCCAATCTTGCTGTGGTCAATTGTTCTAGTGAGTTCACATAATTTAAAACATGGTCAAGAGTTGGTTTGTAATCTACCTGCAAGGGCACTTTCCCGATAAATCCTCCTTGTCCTGGCCCATCAAAGACGATCGCCCTCTTTTTTGAAACCCTTGTGCGAAAATGAAAAGTTCGACTTCCTTTTATTCTTCGATTGCCAAAGTGTAAAAATAAGATTTTTCAATTAACAACGTTCAAAAATAATTGTTTATTCTGTGACTCAAGTATGAATTTTGTGTCGGCAAAATCAGGCGGTCCAAAATTGCCAGTTGCATTATTAGAAACAGCAAACCCTTCTTTGGGAATACCGATAAAGTTGGTTTCCAATTCCCCATCTAAATTTTCATCATGGATCATTCCGATGGCATATTCGCCATATTTTCGATCTTTGAAGACCACTTCAGCCGCTTGATTTTTGATATTAACCTCAATCACCTCGATGGCATTTTCGACTTCCAGCGGATATCCAGCTGGGTTATCCCATAAATAGACGATTCCAATGCCATCATTGTTTTTGAAATCTTTTATCTTGATGATGATATCGCCCACATCTTGACCCGCATATGCTGGAATGATTGAGTTAATTAAAAATAAAAAGGTTAAAATTTTTTTCATTTTGTACCTCTTTGTCACAAGTTAATTAAAAAAATTGATGAAATTTATTGAATAGTTTAATAACCGATTTATTGCCAGCTCCATCAGCTAAAATCAAATCGATTTTTTGTTGAGCAATCAAAGATTCTTCACTTTCTTGTTAGAATTTTATTAGATATTTTTAAATCAATCATGAGCAAATTTAAGTATTTTAAAAAAAAACGATATAATTTTTCCCAAAAAATTACAGTGAGTTGAGCATAAAATTGAGCTAAATTCGGTAGTCACAAACTGAGGCAGTTGTCCTAAAACTTCTCCTATATCGTAACATTCCACTGACAGAAGGGATGATATGAGTTGATTTAAAAGAGGAAGAGGAACAATTTATTTGAGATTGAATTGATCTAAACGAACCTGAATAGCGGCTGCATGAGCATGGAGATCTTCTGCTTCGGCAAATCGAATGATGGCGGGGCCGTCTTTTTTGAGACGTGCGGCAGAATAGTTCAAGACGGAACTGGTTTTCACAAAATCCTGTACTCCTAAAGGGGAGGAGAATTTGGCACAGCCTGACGTTGGAATTGTGTGATTCGGGCCTGCGTAATAATCACCGACAGGCTCAGGAGTATTGGGGCCGAGAAAGATAGCTCCTGCGTTCCTCACCTTGTGCAAGTCATTGAAAGGTTCAGCCGTTAGAATTTCCAGATGCTCTGGGGCAATTTCATTGACTGCCTCAAAACCAGCAGCGAGATTATTCACTATGATGATCGCGGAATTTTCCCGAAAAGACGCTTCAATGATGTCACGTTTTGGCAGAGTAGGGACTAGGTTCTGCAAACGCTGGGCAACTAAAGCCGCTTGTTCAGATGAAGTTGTGATGAGAAGTGCGCGGGCATCGGGGTCGTGTTCGGCCTGAGAAAGCATGTCTCTGGCTAAATATTCAACAGAAATATCCGCTTGATCACACAGGATTAAGATGTCGCTGGGGCCAGCAATCGCTTCAATTCCTACAATGCCATACACCTGCCGTTTTGCTTCCGCAACATAAACATTGCCAGGGCCAGTGATTTTGTAGACACGAGGAATGCTCTCTGTTCCGTATGCCAATGCGGCAATGGCTTGAGCGCCTCCCATCGCATACATTTCTGTCACTCCCATCAAGGCAGCCGTTGCCATCATTAAAGGATTGGGCAATCCGGTTTTTTCCGGAGGGGAAGCGACTGCAATGCGAGGAACCTCAGCAATTTGAGCTGGAATCACATTCATCAAAAGCGTAGAAAAGAGAACGGCTCTGCCTCCTGGAACATAAACGCCAACCGCATCAATCGGAGTGACTTTCCAACCAAGGACGGTGCCATCTGTGCTGAACTCCAATTGGGATTCATTTTTTTGTCGCTGATGAAATTTCCGAATATTTTTTGCGGCATTCAAGAGAATTTGTTTGAGTTGAGGATCGAGATGTTCCAAAGCCTGTTGCATTTGAGTTTCTGGGATGCGCAGACTCTCAATTTTAGCCCCGTCAAATTGTTGCGTGTATTCTCTGACCGCCGTGTCTCCTTTTTGTTGAACGGTTTCTATGATTTCCCGGACAATCCTTGATACATCAACAGGAGTATGATCTTGGCGATGGGCTTGATAGGCATTCAAATTGTTGAAAATATTGACATTCATTAGCGAGCTATTTTATTCGATTGGCGAAGCATTTGTAAAAAAGAAGGATACCCTAAAAGATTGCTTGGGGGAAGTCAAGAAACGCATAATTGCTGGGAGATTCTCAATTCTTTTGCATTCCTGTGGCGTTATCTCGTTGTCAATGCTGGTATATTCGGATAAAAGTATTTTGACAATAGAGTTTATTAGAAAATTACAAAAAAATTAAAAATAATTCATGGCTTCTCTCTTTGAGTCTTTACGAAAAAATGGCCGCATCCAATTGGCAAACATTCTGGAGCGTCAGGGGCAGATGCCTGTCAAAGAATATTCGGCTCAGTTGTATGATTATCAGGCCCCATGCGTGATTGAGCCGGAATTATTGCAAGCTTTTCGCAGTGAATTTGAACGTTTAGATTACACCGAACCTCAGTTGGGAGAAATCCTGGCTGATCTGGAGCACACCCGAATTCTTCAAACAACAACCCATCTGACCGCATCCGAAGGCCCGACTTTTTTTGCGATTCATTGGCTGGCTAGTTTAGGGCTTTCCTCAGAACATTCCTATTTCATTGGTTCTTTCTCTGGAGTGCCCTTTTCCAATACTGCCTGGTCCGGTTGCTTGAATTACAGCAACCATTATTTGCTGGATCAATTGCTTGATCCAATGTCGCCGCTCTATCAAGAGTTACTTCGTGCAGAAAAAGATCGAGGGCGAGATACGACCGAACGCCGGATTTCTCTCATTCCAGGATCACAACGAGACGCATTGGTCTATCGAGCCTCGATTCCTGAGCGTATGCAAACTATTCTTCCTCACCTGTGCCCTGAATTGCAAGCTCTGCTACCAGAAGCTCAAATGGGAAAATCCTACAGTCAATGGGCGCTTCAATGTTGTCATAATGTCAGCACTCATTTGTTTGATCAGAAAAAAATGGTGTATTTTGACCTGAATGAGGTGATCAGCCTTTATTTGCAAGCGGCTCTTGCGCAATCTTCACACCCGCTTTATCGGATGTTTTTTGATCCTGGGGCACAAACACAAATTTTAGAAACGCTTGGTCACGAATTGGTTTTTTTCACAGCCCCATATTTTGAAAAGAATAAAGAAAAGTGGGCGGCTTTGTTCATCCGAGATAAAATGCTAAAAGGCCCCCAGCATCAGTTATCACTGACTCCTGAAACGATCATAGAGGCTCTTCAGACAGGAAAACTGTGTCCGGGTGTGTTTTTGACTTTCACGGTTCTCAGTTTTTTGAATGGTTTTAAATGCCTAGGGAGTTTTGAACAAATAGAATACTTGTCTCAATTTCAGGAAAAGTGGCGACATCTTGAGTTTTTTGACCGGAAAACAATTGAAGGCGTTCAGACAGATGGGTTGACGACCGGGCGATTTGTCGATGAAGCTGGCGTGCCTGTTTTTCCGTTGGATCTGGTCTTAGGAACCAAATGGTTTTTTCCGGATAATATGAGGATGCAAGATCTTGTGGAACCGTTGCTCCCGCGACTGCTTAAAAACAGATGATCTCAATTCAAATCAAAAGCGTTTATTTTTTTTGGGGAAGAAGAGGGCTTCGTTTTTGATTTCATCTGAGATTTTCCTCTCATTTTTTTGGTTGATTTCTTCGGCGGCATTGCCTCAGATTGGGATTTGCCGGAACAAGTAATTTCAATGGTGCGAGGGCTATATATGCCTAAAGATACTACAGTTAATAGGCCCTGCGGAATGCTTGTGTGGGCATAAACTTCATAGACACGGCCTTCAGGGCAATCCTCATATAGTTCATAATTTGCTTCTCCGAGCAAACCCCAAAATAAAAATATATCTGTCTGCTCTATTTTTTGTTCAGACGGAGTTTCAGAAGGAAACTGAACACGATTGTGACACCCAACCAACAACATCAAAATAATCAAACTCAACCCGACTTGCTTCATTTTTTCTCCTTTAACCCCAGAATTTTGTTTCAATCAGAGTATCCCTTTTGTAATGAAATTTTCCGAGAAAGCAACCTTTTTCAAAAATCTTTGGTGTGAATAACTTATCTCCTTCCCACATGGGCAAATCAGTCAATTGCTCACGAGGAATCCAAACCAATTGACCTTCTGGGCAATTGCTGATTAACTCTCCTGAAAAGAGAGAAGTATGAAATACAAAAACTTGCCATTCGTCTCCGAAAGGAGAATCTCCATCATCTGGAAAACTGAGCACCGCTTTTAGAGCGAGTGTTTGAATATCCAGGCCTGTTTCTTCTTGAACTTCGCGAATCGCTGTTTCGGCGGGGGCTTCATTTTTTTCTAATTTCCCTCCGGGAGCTAACCAGAATCCTTGATGCTCATCCGCTTTTTGACGATGAATCATCAAGACTTTCTCGTCTTTTTCAATGTAAACCAATACCCCTAATTTCATCGTGATTTTCCTTCCGCGAGAGAACTTGATTCTTTAGAGGTTACTGGCATAATACAGCTTGAAAATTTGATAAATCAGGGGTTTTCACACTAGAAAAAGAGACCATTTTGGATAAAATTCTATCTCAAGAAGAAGTGAGTTTATTGCTAAAAGGGATGGCAGAATTAGATCCTTCTTTAGAGGAACCAGAAAGTTATGACAATGAAATCGTCCCTTATGACCTGACCCATCCAGACCGCGTCATACGTGGGAGGATGCCCACTTTGGAATTGATTCATGAACATTTTTCGCGCTCGTTTCGCCAAACGCTGACTAACCATATGCGGCGCCCGATTGAAGTAACTAGACGTTCCACAGAGTTTCTCAATTTTAAAGATTTCATGAAATCGATTGCTTATCCGACCGCTTTCAATATCTTCCGTTTATCCCCGCTCCGTGGCAATGCTTTGATGGTGATGGAACGTCCATTGGCTTATGCGTTTGTTGATATGTTATTTGGTGGTTCTGGCATCTTGGAAACCCCTCGGCCTTTGCAGGATTTTACGAATATCGAAATTCGGATGATCGAAAAAGTTGTCAACAGTGCGTTGGTAGATCTCGAAAAAGCCTGGCTCCCGGTGGTCCCACTGAGGCTGCGATTCATGCGGATGGAATCCCATCCGCAACATATCCAAATCGCTCCTCCCACTGGGATTGTTGTTGTGACTACCTTTGATGTTGAACTCCACCAGGCTCCAATGACGCTCAGTATTTGTATGCCTTATACGATGCTTGACTCGATTCGATCTAAATTGAATGCAGGCTATCAAAGCGATCAACTGGAGATCAACAATGCTGCTGTTCAACGATTGACGGGAAGTTTATTACAAACAGAGGCAAATCTCAAAATTTATCTGGGAAATGCAAAAATCTCACTGCGTAAATTTCTTAATCTGAAGGTGGGGGAGCATATTTTGTTGGATCAAAATAGTGAGGATGCGCTTGAGATTGTTGTTGACAATGTCCCAAAATTCAAAGGAGTTCAGGGGACTTATAAAGGCCACCGTGCCATGCAAGTGACAGAGATGCTGTATGAGACTCGAAATGAAAAAAGTTGGCTTGAGGAAATAGCAACTGATGAATAAAAAGAGGTTTTTATTGTTTGCTTTTTAAAGCATCTTTGGAGCTTTTGACTCTTTCCTTCATATCTTTTCCGGTGCGGAAAACCGGGAGTTTTTTTCCTGGAACTTTGACTTGCTCTCCTGTTTTGGGATTGCGTCCGACATACCCCTGATACTCTTTCAGAAAAAAAGAACCAAATCCTCGAATTTCTACTTTATCTTCCTCTGCCAGCGCATTTTTGACACTGTCAAAAAAAAGATTCACGACCCTGTCTGTGATCCGGGGACGTTTGGTTTTATCCGCTAATGCTTCGATCAATTGAGATTTATTCATGTTAGGTTCTCCGAAAATTCAAAACAGGTAGGGGTTGTTTTCAACAAGAATGTTCAATTCACAAAATATTTTTTACGCTTTTTTAATATAATACCACCTAAAAAATCAATGTTTTTCCTCATTTTCTTTTTGTTTGATCAGGAATGATTTCATTTTTTTTCATATTTATTGTTGGATTCTGCATGATTTTATAGATTGCTTCCTGAGCAAATGAAAAGATAAAATTGTGATCCGCATTGGGGATTTCCAAATAAGTGACCATTGGAACAAATCTTTTTGCTAAATCGCGTCCCATTGCTACAGGAACAACTCGATCCAGGGTGCCATGAATGATATGAACCTGTGGAATTGAGGAGCGTTTGCTCAATTCCGACAAACTATGCTCATTATCAAAATGATGCCGCAGTAAATAACACAAAGGTTTTCCAACCACCCGACATGCCATTTCTTGGAGGCTGGTAAATGGAGAGACCAGCACAACATGTTTGACCGGATGCCTGATAGCAAATTGTAGCCCTGAACCTGTTCCAAGAGAATGCCCTAAAATGTGAAGATTGCTTTCCAGATGATTGCGGTGGACTGCCAAATATTCTGCTAACCGATCGATTGCTTTTTCAGTAGAAGCGAGCATAGTTTCCGGAGAGGCGTTTCCTTCGCATTTTCCATAACCGGGGTACTCAATCAACAAAATCCCTGCTTGTGAATCAGGATATCCTCGAATAAAATCATACCAATCTAAAGCCAATGAACCATTGCCACCAAACAAAACCCAAAGTGTCTCTGGTGGCTGATTTGATGGTGTTTTGGGAGGTAAATAAAAAGAAATTTGTTTCCCCTCTGAGGTTTGATATTCCAATTCAATGATATTTTTAAATTGGTGAAAATCATACCTTTCATCATAAGATCGGGGGTGATAGATCAGATGACGTTGAAAAATAAATAAAGCTAGCGCAAATAAGGCCAGCCCTCCAATAATGGATAATAGGAAAATCAACACTCTCACTTTTTGTTTCTCAAAGGATATTCGTCATTCTCGATTTTCCTCCAGCGCATAAGTCAGCCCAATAATTTGGTAAATCATCATCAAAGGCATCAACAACCAGCCGACAAAAGGGATCAGTGCTAGTAACATTTGAGGTGCTCCAAGCATAAAAGCAGATCTACGCAATGATTTGCGGAGTTCTTCGACAGGCTCTTTGTGCTCCTGCAATACATTCAGATAAGGCGTGAAGATGTCTTTTCCGATCAAATAAGCCCCTGCTAAAAAAACAAGGATCAAGCCAATTCCTGGCAGGAAACTTAAGATAATTAAAAGCAAAAATACGAACATCTCTTTGAGGGCAATCACGAGAGTTTGTTTGAGAGTCTTCAACCAATCTGCTAACGAAAAAGAAAAGTCAGGCAAAGAACGAAAGTGTCGAATCACGATCCCAACCAGATTTTCATGCCACATACTCATCAAAACAATGGAAAATCGTAATGCCGCCAGCGCAAAAATTGCCGCAATCACTAGCTGTGTCCCCCATAATAAAACACTCCCGACAGCAGCAGCGACTCCTCCCTCGCCACTCCCAAAAACAGTGTCTATCAATGGACGTAAGGCATAAAGATAAACGATCCCATTGAGTAAAATCATGATTCCTACAAAAAGGGTGTAGTTGATTAAAAATGTTTTCCAGAGAGCAGTTTTCAAGTTTTTTACCTCCTGGAAAGCACGTCGTCCTTTGAGCATTACGGAAATAAAGCTAACAGACGAGATCGATTGAGACGGCGCTTTGGCATCTGAAAATTTCATTGCTTGTCACCCACAAAGATATTTCGAAAATGAGAGTATCGCAAAATTTACGAAGATTTGGCAAAGAGAAAAGGAGGTTTGGCATGATTGAGGAAAATGTGTATTTCAGTAGTAAAATCAACTGAAAATAGATCCGCTTCTTTATCAGGATCAGGGAAATAAAGCGGTAGCAGATTTTTGACTGGGAAGCGCGATAGCAGAGGCAATCAACCAGATTAAGTATTTTTTGATAAGAGCCGAAGAGATCAATTGTTGAATTTGAGCATTGGAATTGAGAGTATTGATCACCTGATCCATATGAGTGATTTCGAGATGATGGCATAAAATATTGATGTAAAAACGATTGGAACGTTTTTCATTAACCCCATCTTTGGATGATTTGTTGTTTTCAAGATCATTGATCCGTTGAGCAATCTGAAAAATTAACTCAGGATTTTCTTCAACTTTTCGGCGAAACTTGGCAAACAATTCATCGCTGAAAACCTCGACTAAAATAGTCACCAGTTCTTTTTTAAAAGCAGAGTCTTCGATGCGATAATATTTCGCAATTGCGCACACCAAATGATCGAGCATCCGTCCTTGAATCATATTCGTGAGAAATTGGAAAGTCGAGCAATCTTGGGCTACTTCTTCAAGGGGTTTATCTAAATTTTCCAGGCAATTACAGATTGCTTTGGTATAAGGGTTTACTGGCGACATAGAACCTCGTCATGGTTAACAAAAAAACGTCGGGTTTCTGCTTGAAATGCTTTCAATTGAGGCTATAGACATTCTCATCCGAATCTTCAAGCTGTTTCGAAGGAAATTCCATAAAAATCTCATTTTTTTGACCTCTCTATTATAGAGCCTGAAAATAGGAAAAAGGTTGATCGCGATTTGATTGTTATTCAACCTCTTTTTCTTTCTTCTCAAATCGATTTATTTTTATAAATTTAATTATATCAGGATATTAAAATAGTAAGAAAAAAGTTTCAAATAAAAAAAAATACCTTCGCCAATTTTAGAGAGATGAGCTGAAAAGAGGGGAAGATAAGGTGAGAATCAAAAAATTCAAGTTTGTAGTTTTGTACCAATCAAATGAGAATGGCCACGAATAAATTCTTCCGCAAGCATTTCTTGTTTCCCTTCGTGTTTGAGGGTCATGATACGGATTGAATCGTTTTGTGTGCCGACAATCAACTCAGGTAGGAGCACTCCAGGAGGGACAGCTTGCTGGTTTAAAATTTTCAATTTTGTGATCTGCAAACGTTTGCCATTGAGATCGAAGGTGTAAACACCAGGCCACGGGGTGAAAGCGCGAAGTTTGCGCTCAATCTCCACGGCGGTTTCTGTGTGCCATCGAATCAATCCTTCCTCTTTTTTGATCATTCGGCAAAAAGTCGCTTCCGCTTCATCTTGTGCTTGCAGACCGTCAGCTTGATGGCATAAACGAGGAAGCGTTTCGGTCAATAATTCCCCTGACATGCGACCCAATCGCGTGACGAGGGTTTGATAAGTATCAGAGGGGAGAATCATTTCTTTGAGAGAAGCCGCCACCACAGGTCCGGCATCCAATTTCAGAACCATTTTTTGGAGAGAAACTCCAGTCTCGGTGTCTCCAGCCTTGATGGCCGCCTGGACAGGGCTTGCGCCACGCCAACGAGGGAGAAAAGAAAAATGGGAATTGAAACACCCTTTTTGAGGAATATCGAGCAAAGCCTGGGGTAGAATTTGTCCATAAGCGCAAACAATGATCAATTGCGGGGACATTTGATTCAGAGCTTGGATCACTTGCGGTGCATTTGCTTTTTCAGGAGTTTGAACTGGAATGCCTAAGGCTTCCGCATGTATTTTTACAGCAGAGGGTGTGAGTTTTTTTTGACGTCCTACGCGGCGGTCAGGCTGGGTATAAACGGCTTGAACGGTACAACCCGGAAAATCGACCAAGGCTTGTAGAGTTGGAATTGCGATATCTGGAGTTCCCATAAAAATAACATTCATGCTTTAATCTCATATCAGTGGAGGGTTCTCTAAAAGAGGGTTTTGAACAAGATTGCCTTCGCCCTTGGCATATGTTATGTTTCGTATCTTTTAGCAGTATTTTCCTTCGGGCTCAAGTCATTGAAACGATCCTTATTTGCGCTTTCATTTGGGAGCCAGACGAAATCTGGAAAACCATTTTGATTGCGAGCATTCCTTAATATTTTCTGAAAAATAATCCCTTTATGAGAGCTTCAAATTCACCACTACCTTCCTCCAAGAAAGTGAATATTCAGACATTTGGATGTCAAATGAATGAATACGACACCGATAAAATGTTGGAAGTCTTGCGTCAGAAAAATTATGCTTACACCGATGATTTTAAAGAAGCAGATTTGATTATTTTGAATACCTGCTCTGTGCGGGAAAAGGCAGAACAAAAAGTTTATAGCCTGCTGGGGCGATTGAATCCATTAAAACAGGCAAATCCTGATTTAGTTATTGGGGTGGGGGGGTGCGTAGCTCAGCAAGAAGGGCAAAAAATTTTAAAGCGCGCCAAAAATGTAGACATGGTTTTTGGAACAGATAATTTCTTTGAATTACCGGAACTCTTGGAAGAAGTCCATCAGGGAAATCGTGTTGTTCGAACCCAACGAAAAGCTTATAAACAGAAAGTTCGGAATTTCATTCCAGATTTTACGTTCGAAAATGTTTCTAACCCCGGTGTGAAATCCTATATTGCGATCACCAAAGGGTGCAATAACTTTTGCAGTTTTTGCATTGTCCCGATTACTAGGGGCTTGGAAGTCAGTCGGAAATCAGAAAATATTCTCCAGGAAGCCGCACGTCTTGTCGATCAGGGCACTAAAGAAATCTGCCTCTTGGGGCAGAATGTGAATTCTTACAAAGCAGAGGGGGTGGATTTTGTAGAATTGCTGAGCCGTCTTGATGGAATTTCCGGTTTAGAGCGGATTCGTTTCACGTCTCCGCATCCAAAAGATTTCAATGAATCATTAGCCGATGCGCTCCAAGGCTTAAAATCGGTTTGTGAGCAACTGCATTTACCGCTACAGGCTGGTTCTGATACGATCCTCCATCGCATGAAACGACATTACACGTTTGCAGAATATTTGGAAAAAGTTCATCTATTGCGCAGTCGAGTCCCTCAAGCTACCATCACAACCGACCTCATTGTCGGTTTTCCCGGAGAAACAGATGCTGACTTTGAAAAAACAATAGAAGCCTTGAAAACAGTGCGATTTGATCAAATTTACTCCTTCAAATACTCGATCCGCCCTGGAACCCCCGCAGAAAATTATGAGGGGCAATTGGACGAATCTGTGAAAGCAGAAAGGCTTCGCCAAGTTTTGGAAATCCAGGATCAGATTGTGGTTGAAAAACATCAGGAGATGAGGGGCGCAGAACTCGAAATTCTGGTCGAAGGGGTGTATCCCCGTGATCCTTGTTCGCGTTCGGGCCGTTCTCGTGGGAATCACCCTGTTGTGATTCTGGAGAGTGATGCGAGCATCGGGGATCTCGTGAATGTCCGAGTCACAGGAGCAAAAAAATATTCTCTTGAAGCAGAAACCTTATAAATGCCTCTATTCTTTCTCCTAAAAAGGGATCTATTCGTTTGAAAAAATGGATAGAGTCCATCCTGCCTAAAAAATATTCTTGAGCAATTACCAGTTTTTTGTAGAAGAATCCGGAGGTTGAGGCTGACGTTGCAGAAGACGTTTGAGAAATTTTCGTCGATTTTCCGGGATCGCATTGAGCAGTTGTTCTGCTTGCTGGCGGGTCAGAGAAGCCTGCATTTCCTCTTCATTTTCGTCAATCTCCTGCCCAGTTTGTGCTGTGGATGATTCTTCCTGAGAGCCATCCGAAGAAGCCGTTTGTTCTTGTTGATCTTTGGGAGGATCCTCTTTGGGAAGTTCAGTAGAAGAGGGTTGTTGATCTTGAGAGTCTTCAGCAGCATTTTCCTGGGAAGAAGCGGTTTGCTCTTGCTTTGAAGAATCCTGCTGTTGTTGGGATTCTCCTTCTTTTTGTTCTGATTGATTGTCTTTGGATTGTTCCTGTTTTTGTTGTTCTTGCTGTTGGCTTAACATTTGAGTGAGTGCCAGATTGTGTTTGGCATTTTCATTTTGAGGATTGGCGCGGAGGGTTTGTTTGTATTGGGTAATCGCTTTTTCAAACTGCTGTTGGCAGGCGTACAGATTGCCCAGTTGGTGATAAATCTGTGGTGTTAGAATTTTATTCGGATTGTGTGCTAAAGCCTGGAAAAATGATTTTTGTGATTCTTCCCATTGTTGAAGCCGAGCCTGTAAAACACCAAGATTATAATATAATTTGGAGTTTTGAGAATCTTCTACAACGGCCTCTTGAAACGCTTCCAGCCGTTTTTGGTAAATAGTTACTTCTTGCGGAGGAGCGCAGCTTTGCAGAGGGTTATGAGGAGCGTTGCTAGTGTTTTGATTCATACTTGGAGGAAGATTGCTCGGAAGCCCTGGTGTGGTCTGAGCCTTTGCTGGAAGCATGAGCAGGGCGGAGAGGAGAGTCAAGCAATGAAACCATCTAAAAAATAACATAAACCGTAACTGTTGAGAAAGAGTAAACGGATCAGGAGGTTATGAGGCTATAACTGCCTAGCATTTTGCATCGAAATGGGGAATTGGCCAGTGCCTCTAAACACTGCTGGGAATTCTGGTTATTAGTGAAGTCGATGTAAAACACATAAAACCAGGGGGTGTCTTTTGCGGGTCTGGATTCTAAACGACACATATTGATATGAAATCGATTAAAAATATTGAGTAAATTATATAAAAGCCCCGCCCGATCATCTTCAAATTGAATAAACAACGATGTCTTTTGTTGAGTCAAATCCCAAACAGTGTCCTCTTTCTCTTTTTCAACAACGATGAATCGAGTCGTATTGCTTTTATAATCTTGAATGTCTCTCGAATGGATATACTCAGGGTATTTTTCGGCAAAAGACAAAGGAACAATCGCCGCCACAGAGCTGTTTTGCTGAGCGGCCTCAAGGAAGCGGACACCAGAATCCACATTACTATTGCTGAATTTTACATGAGATTTGGGGAGGCGTTGTGATGTGAATTTACTGGTTTGTTCAAATGCCTGAGGATGAGCATAATGGGTGATTATCTCCTCCAAAGGTTTGTTCACTAGAAGAGTGTAGCGAACCGGTAAATTGATCTCAGCAACAATGACTAATTTTTCACTGACCAACAAATCTTGCACTGGAGCGACAATGCCTGCAACTGAATTTTCAATGGGAAGCACTGCTACGGCATTGGGCTTTGCGGAAAGCATCAATAAGGCTTCCGCAAAAGTTTGCGTGTAAATGATTTTTGAATGAGAAGCACTGATTTTATGTGCGGCTTCGTCACTAAATGTCCCAGCGGGCCCTAACGTAAAAATAGAGGAATAGCTGAAATTGGGCATGTTTGTGTTGCTCAAAACAGGCGGATTATTTCAATAAAGAAGCAGAAAGGGTTTTCCCAGAACGAATGCACTGAGTGCAAACAGAAGTTTTTTTCCGACCTCCTCCACGAGGAATTCTGACGGTTTGTAGATTGGGTAACCAGCGACGGCGGGTTTTGTTATGAGCATGGCTGACATTATTTCCAACGATGGGTTTCTTTCCACAAATTTCACATTTTATTGCCATGATGGCCTCTCAAAGAAATGCTATTTTTAAAGTAATGGCTTATTGCTTCTATGAAGCAAGCAACCCAACTTGTTAAAGTTATTAAAAAATTTGATAAACAATCCTTATATCATCTCTTAAAGCAGAGGCCAACTTTTTTTATTCATTGGATGACTTCAATTCCAAGGCTATGGGGTGGGCGGCTTTTCTCTCACATCCACGTAATTCTTTTTGTGGGTGGAGACATAGTTTTGAAATTCTTGTGCTTTTTCACTAAACTTTTCTCTTAAAAATTTTTCTTGAGTGAGGCCAGCAAGATTCGAGTCTTTTCGGTTTTTTTTGTGTTTTTGAGTGAAGGTTTGGTATTCTGTTCTCTTCTTAGGCGATTCTTTCTGCTGCCCCTGAGCAGAAATTCCTGTTTTTGAATTTCTCTGAATTTCCCGACGAGATTGAGTGAAGGTTTGGTATTCTGTTCTCTTCTTAGGCGATTCTTTCTGTTGCCCCTGAGCAGAAATTCCTGTTTTTGAATTTCTCTGAATTTCCCGACGAGATTGAGTGAAATTATTAAATGCCGTGGCTTTTTCTGAGAAACGTTTTCTTCGGATATCCTCTGGATTGCCCATGTCTGTTTTTTTGGAATGAAGTGCTTTTTGGGCAAGATATTCTGCATAACGCGTGCTTTTTTTATTGTTGCTGGCATCATTTTGCCGTGCGGTAGGTCCGTTTCTAAGAAACTCCCGATGCTTCCTCTCTTTTTCAAGATAATCTCGTCGAATTTGATCAATGCTTTGCTGTTCAGGTTTTCCTTTTTGAATCCGAGATTTCTCTTCTTTTTTTCTTTCTAAATAGGGGTTCCAGTTTTTCCTCCGTTCTTTAGCGGCTTCACGACTGTCTAAAAACTGATTTGCCGCACCAAATTGTAGGCGCGCCTTGTTGTAGTTTTGGGAGTTTACAAAAAGTGTTGCGTCAATCGGGTTGGTTTGTTGTCGTTGTAATTCCCGTTGTAGTTTTAAACGCATCCGCGCTTTTGCCGATTCGCGGTGTTTCATGAAAAGGATATCAGTTCGGTACTGCTGGGCGTTCAAATCCCAAGAACTAAAGAGCGCGCATCCTATTATCCAAAAGATGAACACTTTTTTTCGAGCACTAATCATAAGAACTGCCTTTTCTGACCTTTGTGAAAACATTTATTTTTTCGATCACTATGAATAATTGGTGTATCGGCAAAAATCCTAAATTCTGTAGTCAAAATTGAATGATAATTTTCCTCAGTTTGATGAAGGAACCTAAAGAGCATTCCTTTTTGAGAAAAAGTGTGAATTTTCTTAAAGTTTTATCAAACCAGTCCGATAAGCAAAGAAAGGTCTTTTAAGTGTTTTTTGATCAAGGATTGGGTTCAAAAACAAGGAAGATGCCGACAAGCCGATTTTTCGGAGAGACGCACTCATTTTTTATCAAATAGAAAAATATAGGATTGTCCTATTTTTGATAACACCCAAAATAGAACTTGGAAAGTCAGCTGAACTTTTTGATGGAATCTCGATTTTCAACCTTCTTTGAGGGTGAACAGCGAAATTCTATTGAGGATAAAAGGGCTTGTTCCGGATTTTGTTTGCCGAGAGAAAAAATAGCTGGAGCATTGTTTATATGCGTTGATTGACGCTTCATTATAATATTCCGGAATTGGAATCAATCCGAGATCTGAGGGATCTCATTATTTCCAAGCTTGGCATGGCGTTATTCCAGATATTTTTGCGTTTGGCTCATTTGTATGAAAAGAAACCCTTTTCATTATTTTTCATTTTAGAGGCAAGATTGTTTCCATATATGATTCAAAAAAAGAACTAAGTATTAAAAATAAAATACGAAAAACTGATCAATTGCCTGCGATCAAGTGATGAAACTTGAAACAGATTTTTTTGTAAAAAGGATTGATTTGAAATGGTTGATCCGACAGAATATTTTTCCAATCATCTTTAACTTGGAGTTTAGTGATGGCTCAAGTCGAAAAACAAATGGAACAATTCCAAACTATGGTAGGTAGTGAGACGAGCTTTAGATTTGAACAACAAATTACTTCTGCTGTCTTAGAATTGGCTGGCGCGTTGCAGAGCAGTTATATGGATAATGACGCAAAGGTCTCTTACGCAACCCATGTATTTGCTCAGATGCTTGATGATTTGGCTGATATAATCGAACATCCAAGCCTTATTAATTGAAGTACCTTTCCCGTCTTTGTTAGGAATAACTTTTTTAAGAGGAGGAAAAGTTATTGAGCGATCAATTTCCGGCTGAGAAATTGATACCACTGAGGACGGGAAAATAAAGTTTTATCCAGTGCAAAAAGCTGTGCTATGCCAATGCCGTGAATTTCTTTGAGCACCTGGGGCGATTTGATGTTTCCTTCAGCAACAATAGCTTTATCCGTGTATTTTGCGATCCACTCAATAAAAGTTTCATCGGTATCAAAAAATTTATTCATCGCATGAATTGTCGTTGGATGAAAAATATCGACGCCACTCTGTTCCAATAATTCTCCCATTATTTTCAGATCCTCAGCGACAAAACCATCCTCCAGTTTATCGTGGATTGAAAAATAATAGCTGATAGGAGTGCTGGCGGAAATACGTTTTCGTATTGATTGGACCACATCCAAACTCAATTTTAGTCGGGAAGCGATTGTCTGAGCGCCATAATCATCATCACGCGTATTGAAACGCAAAGAGAGACACTGGTCAAAGAGGAATTGTTGAGCAGCATTGATTTCAATGAAATCTGCACCGACTTCCTCTGCCCGCTCCGCAGCATGAATAAAAAACATATTGATTTCTTCGCAGTCACCTTGATCGAATTCACGGCTCGTGCTGTAATCTTTGCCCATATTGATCACGGAAGGTGAAATCGGTTGCTCACCACAGATTTCATCCGAAGTTTTTGCTCCAGCATGAGCCAAGCGGATTCCGACAACCACGCCTTCTTTTTTGATGGCACGGACGAGCTTTTTTAATCCGTCCAAATGCTCTTCTTCAGAAATACCGAGCTGTGAAGCATGACTGCGTCCCTGTTTGGTGACATAAGCCGACTCAAGAATAATCGCCCCGACTCCTTGTGTCGCTTGTTCCTGATAGTACCGAATCATACTCGCATTAACCATTCCGTTGGTATTGGCCTGATTTTCTGATCGAGGGGGAGCCAGGATACAATTTTTAAATTGTAAATTCAGTAATTCAAACGGCTCAAACATAACTCCATCCATACGCTCCCATTCGTGCAGTTTCCCAAGCACTTGTTTATTTTGATGATTGACCATTTTCTCCCTTCTCGTTGAAGGAAAAGGGGATGGTTTCACGAAATTCCGGTAAAATGCCTCGCCTCCTTATCTCACTCTGAAGCAATCAGAGGAGCAAATCCAGAGGTTTTTATTGGGAAGAGCGCTGGGCTTTTTCGATCAAACCGGATTGACCAAATCGACGCCCGAATTCTGTTTCAAGATCTGCAAAAGAAATACCAGAATCAGCCATTAAAATCATGGAATGGAACCAAAGGTCGGCAATTTCATGAATACATTCTTGAGGGGCTTCATTCTTGGCAGCAATCAGGACTTCGGCCGCTTCTTCCCCAATCTTTTTCAAGATGGCATCGGTTCCTTGATTGAGTAAGGAAGCCACATAGGACTGTTTTCCCCCATCTTGTTGTCTTTCTAAAATAACATCAAACACTTCCTGAAGCGTCCGTTGTCCCATGATACCTTTCTTTTCCTGCTCCTAAATTTTCTTAAACGTAAAGAGCACTTGATCAGAAAAAACAATACCTTTTTTCTTGAAAAAATTCAATGCAATAACTCAGACTGCCTCTTTGAATGGGCAAGCACGAAACATTTTTTCAGGAAAAGATCCGCCCTTGGCAGAAAAATGTTATCAAGCCATCCTGACGGATAGCGATGGTGTTGAAGACGAAGTTTAATACTTCAAATTCGCTTTAATTTTTGAGAAAAAGCAAGGCAATTTGGTGATTATTTTTGTGCTTTGAAAGTAATCGAAATATGCACGGGCGGGTATTTTTTTTGGTCATGAGAGGTCGATTGAGCGAGATAATAAGGATAAATGGAGAGAATTTCATTGCCATCATCAATCAAAGGGATCTGATTTCTCTGATGAAGTGGAATTCCCTGATCGCGCAAAAAATCTTTCAGTTTGACTGGTTTGCGTTTCCAAGGCGGATGAAAACGATCTCCGGGTTTTCGATAACAGAAAGTCAACTGGCGTTTGGGAGGAATATTGAAAAGAGTTATCCCTTCTGAGGGGATGGTTTCAGAGGGTGCTAATCTTTGACATTGAATTTGCCAATCGGTGCCTAAATTGTTCGCAATTTCAAGAGGGCCGTTGCGGGTTATTTGAGAAACAACCGTTTGGAAAGAGGAGACGAACAATTGTTTTCCTTCGCGCCGGATCGTTTTTTTTCCAGGCAAATGCAATTCCCATTGATGATCATCTTTTTGCAGGAGTTGGAATATTTTCTGGAGATGCCTATAATTCAAATCTTTGATTCCCTGAGACGTGAGGTATTGATGTAAGAGCGTATTTTGAACCATAAACGGAGTTTGGATCAAATCTTCAATGGAAAGGCTTGCGGATTGATTGATTTGATCAATCTTTAAATTTTTTCCGGTTTGATCAATCCACTGTTGAAGCTGTTCACTTTGTTCGGATAAATCGTGCAAACGGCGCGGTAGATCGCCTCGAGCCAGTTCATTCATTAACGGAAGTAACTCTAACCTAATTCGATTTCTGAGGTATTGCAAAGATTGATTGGAGGGGTCTTCCATCCATTGTTGGGATTTATTTTGTAAGTATTGTTGAAGCTCCGATTTCTCACAATTAAGGAGCGGGCGGATCGAGAAACCGTTTTGCCAAGCCATTCCCCGTAGATTTGAGAGATGACAACCTCGTAACAATTTGTGCAGGAACGTTTCGGCCTGATCATCCGCATGGTGTGCTGTGGCAATGCGTTGTCCTCCTATTTCTCTGCGAAGATTTTCTGAAATTCGCAAACGCCATTGACGTGATTTTTCCTGAATACCCGATGACTCTTGAGCTAAATGTTTAGCGACGGAGGTATGACAGGGGAGGTTATATTGCTGGGCAAGGTCTTCGACAAATTGCCGCTCTGCTGGAGATTCTCTGCGGAGACCGTGGTCAAAATGGAGGAGGTGCAATTTGATATTCCATTGATTTTGCAAGTCTAACAAAAGATGTAAAAGGGCGATAGAATCGCTCCCTCCACTGACACAAACCAGGACAGTGTCACCTTTTTCAAGCAACTGATGCTGGCTGATATTTTCTGAAATTTTTTGTACAAGAGGGTGGAAAGCCATGCTATGTAAATAGAGCCGTTTTATTGATTTATCAAGAGAAAATATGATCTCTATGAAAGGAGCTTTGTGGCAGTGATCGGTATTGTCTGCCCCCTTTGGGCAGAAGCAAAACCTTTATTATCCTGGCATCCTGAACCCCGTGTTTATAAATTTAAGGGCTATTCCTGGATTGAGATGGAATGGCACAATCATGAATTGGTGATTGTGATCAGTAAAGTAGGACAAGCGCATGCGACCCAAGCCACAGAATTATTGATTCAAGAACATGTTCCTCAATTGATTATCAATTTTGGAAGTGCCGGTGCGGTCAGTCCAGAGATTGCCATCGGAACTATGGTAATGGCTGTTGCTACTGCCGAATATAAACACCCTGCTCCCGCTTCGTTGCTTTCGCCGGTTGATCCAGAATTGTTAGCGATTGCTCAAGCGATCCCTCAAATTCAAATGGGTTCCATCGTTTCAGCAGATCAGAATATTGAAAGCGACACCATGAAACAGGATTTATTTGAACGTTATCAGGCGCTTTGTGGAGATTGGGAAAGTGCGGTAGTGCTGAGAGTTTGCAAGGCACATCAAACCCCCGCTCTTGCGTTTCGGGTAGTGACTGATTTTGGGGATGCTCAAGCCGTCTCTGATTTTAAACGAAATCATGCCAGTCTGCTCGCAAAAGCAGCGCCATTATTGGAACAATTTTTAAGGCTTTGGGGTTCTTTGAGCTAAAAGGGCGTCTTGAATTTCTTGGATGACCGCAGGCTCTTTTTCAAGAATCAAGGCATCTTCTAAGGTTTTTTTAGCATCAGGGTGGTCGATTTGTCCCAAAGCCCAAGCAGAATGGCTTTTGATTAAAGATTCTTTGTCGGATAACCCATGCTTTAAAGCCGGAATCGCTTGTGAATTTCCCCAATTCCCCAAAGCAACCGCGACATTGCGCAAAAAACCTCGTCTCTTGGCACGTTTGACAGGGCTGTTTTTGAAACGTCGACTGAATTCCTCTTGGCTCAAAAACATTAAATCGATTAGATCGGGCATGAGATTGTTTTTTCTGGGCTGGAATCCTAATTCTTGAGAGATGGGAGCTTTTCTGTTCCAAGGGCAAACCTCTTGGCAAATGTCGCAACCGAAGATCAAATTTCCCATCGCTGGGCGGAATTCCTGAGGAATGGCTTCTTTCAATTCAATCGTGAGATAAGAAAGACAACGCCTCGCATCGACTTGTCGGTCAGATACGATTGCCTTGGTCGGACAAGCGTCAATACATCGAGTGCAGTTTCCACAATCTCCCAAAGGAATGGCCGCATTGTATTCCAATTCAATGTCCAGGAGTATTTCAGCTAAAAAGAACCAAGATCCCTTTTCCCAATTGATCAACATCGAATTTTTACCAAGCCATCCTAATCCTGCGTGTTGAGCATATTCTCGTTCTAAAATTGGCCCGGTATCGACATAAACCCGGCTATCTTCCTGATGAGGGCTTGTGGTTTCAATATAGGTGCGGAGTTGTTCCAGTTTTTCTCTGATCACCTGATGATAATCTTCCCCCCAGGCATAAGAGCTGAGCACTCCTTTTGAGGGATTGTTTTTTTCGTCTTCGGGAATTGAAATCGTATGATAATTCATCGCCAGCGAGACCAAAGAAAGGGTTTGTGGCATTACCTTACGAAGATCTTGTTTTTTTTCAAAATGTTTATCCAAATAAGCCATTTTTCCCGAATAACCTAAAGCCAGCCATTGTGCATAAATATCGATGGTGGTGCTGGGAGAAACCGGGATCACATTGACCAGTTCAAAGCCGAGTTCCTGAGCCTTATTTTTAATTTCTTGAGTGAGGTTCATAGCATCCTAATGCGCTCTTCTTATAAAAATTCAGAGTGATTCTGAGATGGCATGAGACTAGCCTGGCTTTTGCTGGAGAACATAGTCTTGAATTCCTTGAAAAATACCTTCCGAGATCGTTTGATAGTATTTTGTATCTTGCAATCTCCGATTTTCTTCAGGATTGGTAATGAATGAGATTTCGAGCAAGGTGGCGGGCATTCCGACTCCAAGCAAAATAAGAAAAGGGGCTTCTTTGACACCGAGATTGCGGGTGCCCGTACGAAAGTTAGTCCTGATATTTCGAAGCAATTGATTGTGAATCGAATGCGTCAGTCTTGCAGATTGTGATGATTGTGACAAATTTAATAAATCTCGCAAAATCATCGTGAAATTGTGCAATCCTTGGTCGCTCATGTTGTTTTCTCGAATGGCGAGCTTCATTGATGATTGATCATCGGTCACATCCAAAAAATAAGATTCAATTCCATGAGCTTCTTGGACAGGGTGGGCATTCACATGTAGGGAAATAAAAAGATCCCCTTTGTATTGCCTGGCCAATGCCGAACGTGCTTCCAAAGAAAGAAAGCGATCCGTGCTTCGAGTTAAAAATACTTTGAGCGAGGTCTTTTTCTCAATCAATTTTTTTAATTCATGAGCAATCGCCAAGACAATGTCTTTTTCATCAATTCCGAAACCACTTGCTCCTGGGTCACGTCCGCCGTGGCCAGGATCAATAATAATACGTTTGATGGTCTGTTTTATAAAGGAAGGAGAAATAGTTTGTTTCGGAGGATCTCTCAATGAAAAAGAGAATGGTTTTGGTTTTTCCGGAGTCATTTCTAGAGTGATGACATTTTGATGAGAAACTTGATAGTCAAATACTTTGAGAGAAATCGGATGGTCAAGAGTGAAAGTCAACCTTGTGATCCGAGGATTCAAAGCCTGAAATTCCACATTGTGGATAAAACGACCCTCTTCCTGTAAAGAAGCCACGACGCTGATGGTTGATTGACTGTCCAGGAAGTCAACATAAAATCGTAGAGGGAGTGGCTCTGATTTTTGAGAATGGATTGGCGGTAAATTCCTGTAGAGGTAAGGGATGGGGCGCGAGGAATTGATAACAATCCTGGCCCATTTAGCGGTTGCCCAGGATTGAACTGAAAGAATCTTTGCTTTGGGTAAAGCGCGTGATTGATCAATGGAAATACCGCCTTGATGCTTTTTGCCCAAATTAGTCCTGGCTTTCGGTGGCTCAAATAAATGGAGGGTTGGCAGGTTCTTTTTGCGAAGCTGTTTGATTTTTTTCAAGGCTTTATTTTTTTGATCTCCATTGTATTGCAAGACCTTATTATATTCTAGTAGAGCCAAAGTGGTTTCTTTTTTATCTTCCTCAAAAATCTCACCAATGATGAATTGGCCATCATCCGCTAATGTTGTTTGAGGATAAACTTCAATCAACTGACGAAGCGTTCTCAGGCCACGATTGAGATAGATTTCATGATCAGTTGCCAGGAATAGCTGGCGATAGAGAATTCCCACACGCAATAATGAAATAGGAGCCTGAAGGCTTGCAGGAAAGTTTTTTTGGATATGTTCAAAATCACGAATCAAGCGCATCCATTTTTCTTGCGGAATCAATTTTCTTTTGGAAAGGAATTGATGATATTGACGGTTGGCTTGTTGATAAAGCGTTTCTGAACGCTCTGTGGAAACAAGAGGACTGAGCGAGAAGCCCCAAAAAAATAATAAGATCGTACAAAAAAATCGATGCGTCATTCTGAATTGATGGGTTTATTTAAAATTTTTCAGAAAATGGATCCTGGTTTTTTGAGGCTTTTTAGTCTGCCTTTAATTTTTTCTGATAGTCAATTAGAGCCTTAGCTTGTTTCCGAGCCGCTTGCTGAAACTCTCCATATTGCTTGGAAGGCTTTGCTTTTGACACGCGATTATAAGCAATGATCGCTTTTGAATAATCCGCCTGTTTCTCATAGAAGTCCCCTAATTTATAGTTGATAACAATGTACCAGTCATTTTTTTTAGAAATTGGACGGGAGGCAAGTCTTGCCAGCATCTTGATCGAGATCTCTGGTTTGGTTTCCGTTTCAACCAAATTCAAAATAGCCGATAATTCCTCGTCACTCGTCCCGCCTTTATCTGTTTTGGCGAACCATCTGCGGGCGGGGCTTCTCTGTTTTAACTGAGTCTGATAATAGCCTCCAATTTTATATGAAAAAGCGATTTGATTTTTATGATCTTTCAAAAAAGGGTAGGCTTTTTCGTACAACTCAACCACTTTTTTATAATTCTTTTCCTTCTCGTAAATTTCACCTAAACGCTCCGTTAGAAAAATGCGGTTTTGCAAATCTTTGACCGGGACAAGCTTGAGGGCATCTCCATAGAATTTTTTAACCAATTTATCATTTGAAAGCTTTTCGGAGGCTTCCCCCTGGGCAAGTAGAGCGTTAAAAGATTTTGTTTTAGAGGGATCGAACTTTCCCCATTTTTCATAAGCACTCAAAACCCCTTTCCAGTTTTCCCTTTGAAATTCGGCGTAAACCAATATTTCGTATAATTCATGGCTGGGAAGAAAATTTTTCTTTTTTAAGCCATCTTGGATCAATTGTCCGACTTGCTGCCATGCTTTTTCCTCGATGAAGCGATCCAATTTCTCTCGGTCAAGAGATTTTTCAATTTCTTGAATACGTTTCTGAGCATTTTTCTGAATGGCTTTTTCTGATTCGTTTGTGACGGTAGAATGAGCGGCAACAATCCGGTATTTTTCCAACGCTTTGCCCCATTGTTTTTGGCCTTCATGTAAAGATCCCAATTGATCATTGATACTCAGATGCCATTGAGTTTTTTCCAATGGGCGTTGGGTGAGATCGTCCAATATTTGAATCGCCTGGGTGATATTTCCTTCTGCCTCTTCAATCGCGCTTAATTTTTGAATGGCCTCAATTTCCAAATCGGTTACTTGCCCCTGATCCACCTCCTGAAGCCATTTCCGTGCTTTGTTATATTCTTGAAGAGGATCATAATAGATGCTCCCCAAAGCAAGGGCATATTTTTGCCGAATTGTGGCATCGGTGAGATGAGGCATCAAATATTGTTCGTAAATTCTTGAATAGTTTTGATAATCTCCATCTTTGAGATAGGAATCTGCCAAACGTGCGACAATACTCTCTCTAAGAGTCAAATCAATCGGGGTGCCAAGAGTTAAAGCTCTCTCATAAAGGGCTTTACTTTTTTCAAGATGTTCTAGTTTTTCTTCAACCTGAGCCCAATTGATCAATAATTCTAATTTTTCAGTATCTGGTTGATGGACAGATTCCCAACGGATATAAGTTGTTGAAATCTTTTGCCAATCTTGCAGTTGATGGTAGGCAGCAATTAATATTTCAAAATGCTGACTGCTGAGAATAAAACTTTCTTTTTGCCAAAACGCTTCAATATGTTGAGTTAGTTTTCCCCAATTTTTTGAGCCTTGGTAGGTCGTAATGAGCAAATCGAAAGCCAATTTCTCATATTCAGGGTCTTCTATCAGAGGAATGAGATCGGTTTCTGCGTTTTCCCATTGTTTTTTCTGAATGAAACAATTCCCTCTCGCATAGAGCAAATAATGTCGATTCGCTTTTTTGAGAGAGGCTGGTATTTGTTTCAGGTCTTTTAGCACCGGATCGCAATTGTTTCTTTGGAGCGCGTTATCAACCGCTTGGAGTAAAAAATAATTTCGCTCTGGTCCCTTTAGGGTTTTATTATTTTTGGCTTCTGCCAAGAGTGCTTGGAGTTCGGCCTGTCGGTCAGTTTTTTCAAGAAGCTGAACTAATAACTGTATAAGAGTTCCATCATTTTGATAAGTTTTGCTTTGTCGAGCAAGTTGGAATTCTTCAATCGCTTTTGTGTCATTTTTTTCTCCGCTGAAGAGTTTTCCTAATTCATAATGTACCTCAGCGACATTCGTGGCCTCCTCGGTTTCTAGATATTTTTGATAGTGAGTAATCGCTTTTTTAGTTCCTTTGATGTTGGCATAAAGTTCGCCTAACCGATAGTAAGTGATTGCTTGGTATTGAGAATCCTTTTTCTTTAAATAAGATTCGTAGAGAGCAATAATTTTTATGTAATGAGAATTGTTTTTCTGCGCTAGAGGTTTATCGACCGATATCCAATAACTCATTTCTGCTTTCCAAAAAACGGCGCGGTTGAAGAATGGGGAATCCGGAAATTGATCGAGTTTTTCAAAAAAAGTGATTGCTTTCGCATAATTTTTCGCCTCTTTTTCGTTTTGACCCAATTGATAATATACTTTAGCAAGGTTAGATTTGTCTTTGGCTTGTTTGGCATATTCCAATAACCATTTTTGTGCTTCATGAGGTTGCTGTTGAAATTGATATAACCAGCCTAAAAAGTACAATCGGTCGATTTGCTGTTCTTCTGTTAGCTGTTCCGGTTTTAAAATATCTGAAAGAGCGGTGATGGCTTTTCGATACAAAGGTTTTAAAAGGCTCAAAGATTGATTTTGCCTAGCTGAAGCTGCGGAATAAAAAGCGGCGTTTCCCAGCCAATAAAGAGCATTTTCACGATGATCACTTTTTGAAAACTTGTCTAAAAACGCTTCCAAAATGGCAATGCTCTGTTCATATTGGCCCAACCGAACCCTCAAATAACCTTCAGAAAACATGGCATCTTCAAGCCATTGCCCTTTAGGATAGTTCAAACGATACTGATGATAGTCCTTTACAACCTCTTGAATGTTGCTCAACCTCAACTCATTGGAGCGTGTGCGTAAAAAATAAACAGTTTCTCGTGATTGGCCTTCTGGAAACGTTTTTAAATAAATGGTTGCCTCTTTTTGAACAGTTTCATGAAGTTCATCGTGAAATAAACGTTCGATAAATTGAAACTGCATTTTCTCGGAGAATCCTATCTCAGGCGAAGCCGCAAAACTTTCAGAAGAGGCGAACAAACCTGAAAATAGAATTAATAAAAGATAGCTATTTTTTTTAAAAAAATTCATTAGATCTCAAGTGTGAGATTATCAAAAGTATCGAGTTCTTCAGAACAATGATGGGTTAAACCAATGCGGATTCATCTTATTGAGGGAATAAAATGAGGTTTGATCAGGTTTTCAGCAAGGAAATAATCAAGTGCCGGGGAATTCTTTTTCTTTAATCATCTGCATAAATTCAATGACTTTATTCTTTACAGCAGGATTCCCAATACTGTATTCACTGTATGTTTTTTGGCCTACCGGACGTTCTCCAGCAGTGTTACCATATTGTTCATCTTGTTCTGCTGTCGCAAATACGACATAAGGGGTATAGGTATATTCATCACCTGTGCTGTAGCCCATTCCTTTGGATTTGATCTTGGCTTCTCCTCCTAGAATAAACAGATAATCTGTGGAAGTGTCGCCCACGATATACTTCATTGAGTAAGGGATCACCCAATCATGTTTAGGCGTGCGTCTTTGTACGACACCGGATTCTCCAAAAGCATTCATTAATTTAGTAACTAACTTGGCCAGGATTTGAAATTCTGCGCCTAGCTTTGCCCGAATCACTTCTAATTGTTCTTTATATTTGGAGGCCGATTGGCATAAATAATAATAAGGAACTTGTTTGGCTTTTAGAGCACTAATACGCCACTCTGCTTCTTGTAAAGGAGGAGTCGGGGGGAGTTGATCGGGTTCTAAGGGTTCAGCTTGGTTCTCCTTTTTGAATCCAAGAAAAGATTTGAGTTTCTCCAATGATGACTTTGCTAACTGAACTCCTTTTTTTGTACTTTCTTTAAAGTTTGAAGATTCTCCATGTTTTTCACTCATGGAGGGGATATCAGCTTTTAATTCATCCTCGACTTTTTCATCAACTTGCGCAATCAAGTCATTGAATTTATTGATCGGAAGTTTTTTCAACAAAGCGATTTCTTTAGAAGGATCTTCTTCTACCCAGGAAGCAATAGTACGGTTATCTATTTCATAGGTTTTATAAATTTCCTGCTTGACCGGGTTATTTTTGAGACGATTTTCAAGCCAATGAGCCAAATATTCTTGTTTCAAAATTTCGAAATTCATATAATTGAAATGAAAGATTTTTTGTTCTCCGCCTACTTTTGCAGATAAACCGTCTCGAAAATAAACCAAAAAGAATAAATTGCGATAATCATATTTTTCGATTACATGAGGATAGCAATAAAAAAAATTCTTTTCCCGACGCTCTAAGATACTCTCTGCACTGATCAAATCCATACTGATGGATTGAAAGAGTTCTTTTTGACAGTCAGGCTTAATCGTGAATTTGAATAGAATTTTGAGGACTTCTCGTAGTTGTTCTAAAATAATCTTTTTATCTTCAGTGGAAAAACGAGATTTGAATTCTTTTTCTGGATTTCCCAGGGTTTTGCGCATCACATCAATGCATTCCATCGTTTTTTTGATTTTATATATATCATAGAGGATGTGAATTTCTTTTTCAAAGTGGTTACGCGCTATAAATTCTAGTTTCCCATCTTTGCTGGTTTCTAATTGAAAAAAATGTAAAAGAAAATCTTTGATTCCATTATCACTGTTGAAAGGGAGAATAAAACGGAGTGCTTGGAGCCTCAACTCTTCTTCATATTCTTCAATGGTACTGAGTTTGCGCTGAAGGAATTGATTGAAAAAACGACGGATTTCATTAGCTTCAATTACTGGAGGAGAGGTTGTATCAAAGTTATTTTCAAAATACTCTTCCTGTTTATTTTTCCAATATTCTTTCCACTCTTCGATTTCCTGATAACGATTCTGGATATACTGATCTGTGTCAGTGATCGTTTCAGTTTTGATCAAATGAGTAATAGATCTGCTTGAGGAGTTTGATTGTTTTTCAATAGTTGCCATGATTTCTTTTTATAAGGCTATCATTGACGAGATAAAGTGAAAAATATCTAGGTTTCATCATAATTTAGATCAAAACAATTTACAATAATCAAACATATTTTTCATCTAAAATAAATACAGGTGTACAATGTCGCAAACACTCATTAAAATTTGTGGCCTTACAACAAGGGAAGAAGTAGAAGATTGCCTCACTTTAGGTGTGAAGTGGCTTGGATTCAATTGTTTTCCTAAATCGAAACGCTATATTTCACCCGAAAAAATTCGTAAATTGCTTTCGATTATACCGCCAGAAGTAATGACTGTAGGAGTCTTTGTTAATGAATCTATCAAAGAAGTGAATCAGGTTATGAAGTATACAGGGATCCAACTTGTACAACTGCATGGTGATGAATCTCCTGAATACACGCAAGCGCTGAATAACAAATATATCCGCGCCTTTCGTGTGTCTCCTCAATTTCAATTGGAAATGATAAAGAAATATCAAGTGACTCATTTCTTATTAGATGCTTATCATCCCAATTTTTACGGTGGAACAGGAGATTCTTTCAATTGGGAAATTGCCAAAAAAGCAAAAACATTGGGCAATGTTATCCTTGCAGGAGGGCTAACACCTGACAATGTCGGAGAAGCTATCATGACTGTCCGCCCATTTGGCGTGGATGTGTGCAGCGGTGTAGAATCTTCTCCAGCCGTAAAAGATTTGAAACTAGTTGAAGCGTTCATTTCTGCAGTACAAAGTACGGATAAAATGATAAATGCTTCTTAACAAAGAAAAATTAATATAAAAAAAATTGACAAACTTTATTTTTCATATATACTTGCTCTTTTGCGTTTCGACGCATTGATCTTAGACAAGAGAATCAGAGAGGATCGTAAACGGGCCAAAGGTTTCACTTCGGTGAGACTTAGTCAAGTAAGAGTGGCTGCTTTAGATTTTAGGGCAGTCAGAGTAGAATCAAATAATCAAATCTGAGAGTTTGATCCTGGCTCAGAACG